>Ga0179593_1573243_pt1 | contig 14183 bp, 12 predicted proteins | sample CZODoug2_1_08_16_FD_185931 | JGI IMG/M metagenome (GOLD analysis project Ga0179593, IMG submission 185931) | Vadose zone soil fungal communities from Angelo Coast Range Reserve, California, USA - CZODoug2_1_08_16fungal (PacBio error correction) | ecosystem: Environmental > Terrestrial > Soil >...
ATAAATGCGAGGAGGAGGGAGAGGGGAGGGCACCTGTTTCACGCCTTCATCTGGTCCCAAGGCACGAGCACAAACTCTCCGACTCAGGAAAAGAGAAAGAGGGATGAGAAGAGAAAAGGGAGGGAAAAAATTTGGAGGGGAGAAGGAGGAAAAAAGGATAGGGCACAACATCTTCCCATCGCCGGATCGCCGTCTCACCCTCTATTATCCGCTGGGAGGAGGAGGGGGAAGAAAAGGGACAAAAGGGGCAGGCTAAAAACGAAACTCAGACCGCGAGATCCGAACAGTCCCCTCGGCTGCGCGGCGGGGTAGGGGGAAGATAAAGAAGATGGCCGGTGCCGATCGTCTTTTGCTTGGCGCGCCCCAGATCAGAGAAAAAAAAGGAAGGGGGAAAAAATAAGGAGAAAAAAGATGAATTTCCGCTGCCGGATCTGCGCGCGTTGCCCGCCTTCATCTTCTCCGGCGTGGCGAAAGAAAAGAGGAAAGAGCGAGGAGAATGCCAGCTGAAATGGGATTTGGCATTATCCCTCGGCAAAAAAGAGGGGGGGGGGAGAAAAGAATCAAGACAACAAGGAAGTGCGATATGTGAACCAGAGGGGGCGCCGGGACTCCTCGGGCACCATCAAAAGGTAAACTGGAAAACGAAGGAAAGAAAAAAAAGGGGAGATCGGACAACTCCTCTTGATGTTCGTATTCTGCGCAAAGAGCATCACGAAAATCGGCCACTATAACACAGAAAAAAAGAAAAAAAAGGAAACCGAGAAGGCGAATACGGGATTGTTTGAAGCTCCGCGGGTGCAGTTTAGAAAATTGATAGGGGGGAGTAAGAAGGAAAAGGAGAAGAGAGGGGAAAAAAAGAGGAAGAATTCGGCGGTACCTCGACATGGCGAGCCTGTGTTTTCCTCCTCGACTATATCGTCTTCTCGTTGAAGTTTAGAGGCTCGGAGAAAAAAGGGGGGGAGAAAAGGGGAGGGAGTGGGGGTAGGGATGTTTGGGGGGTCAGATGGCGTCCCGTTCCTTGTTCGCCACGTGTAGAAGATGTGGGAGAAAGAAAAGGAAAAGGATCTTTGCCACCAGCTCGTTGCAGGTCCGCCATCTCTCGGATACTCCTTTCGCACGGGAAAGGGCCCAACATCGGGGAAAAAAAAAGAAAAAGGACACGCCCAGTTTGTGTGTTGTTGGCCCCTTTGCATTTGCCCCGGCGAAAAAAGGGGGGGGGGCGTATCGAAGTGCTGATAGTAGGACTCCCCTGGATTCTTTGGCGGGCTGGGCGGATCGCCGACACCCTCTGTGCAGGTGAAGTCCGCCGCAACACGGGAATAGAGAGGAAAGTGGCGTCCGTCAGTGGTTATTAAAAGCTGCGCCTTCCTCCTCTAGCAGACTTCGACGAAGGAGGGGCAAGGTAAGTGGTTCCCCGCGGAGAGCCGCCTCCGCATCGATTTGGCGTATACGGGTTCGTCGCCAAAACGTTTAAACCCGACGACAGAAAGGAAAAATCATCCCACAGGAAGGCAGGCCAGGCACCCAGATTCTTCCCGGTCTCGTATTGGCAATTGCGCACAACAGAGGGGAGGAAGGGATAAAGGGCACCCTTGGTCTGAGGGGGTTGTGTATCCGTTATACGTGAGACTCTCCAACCGGACGGCAATGTACGTCGGTGAGAGTGGGAAGGAGAAGGGGGGAGGGAAAAAAACCCCACCACGGGGAAACTCACGATCAGCGGTTGTCTTCCCCGCCCGTACTTGAATCATGCGGGGAAATGGGGTGATTGGGGGAGGGGGAGAGAAAAGAAAAAAGGGGATACTGACGGTATTGCGTAACCCTCGAACATTGTTTCGCCGGTACTTGGGCCAACACGCCTGGCCCGAGGGGGGGGGGAAGAAAAAAAACGTTGGAACTGATTGGCCAGGCTCATCTCGCGTTGTCTCAAGAACGATTGAGGAAGGGAAGAGTTATACAGGGCCGGGAAAGATAGATGTGTTCATATTCCCTTGTCTCATCTGAAAGAAAAAAGAGCTCATACCGTTCCACCAGGAATCAATGCCCATACTTCCCTCGGTCTTTGAAGAATTTTCTTCGGTCGCTCGTTGAAGGCTCCTGGGGGGGAGGGAAAAAAATTGCGCCTAGGGTGGGTCAGTCCTTTCGCCATTTTTGATGCCCGATTGAAGGGGGAAGGGAAAAGCCGATCTTGAGTGTCATCCACCGGCGGCTTATTTAAGTCTAGATCGCTGTCGGACACGATGAACACAGAACAGCGAGGCCGGCAGCACAGCGCTTCAACCATCTGCCTCATAGACGCCCTGGAAGCTTGCGGTCGAATTGGATAAAAAGAGGAAGAGGGCCGCCCGCCCCGCCCGGCAGCGGTGGCAGGTTTGAAAAGCAACAAAGGAGGCCCTGCGATCTTGCTCATCTCCGCCTTCACCAGCTGCTTCATCTTGATCGAGGAGTCTTTAGAGGGGGAGAGGGAAAAAAAAAAGTAAGAAGTCGATGCGTTATGCGGGCCATTGATGCCGTTGAGGGGAGAAACTCAGATCTTTTCGGGAAACTTGCAAACCATAACGGGGGGAGGAGGGAAAGGAAGGAGAGTCCTATATTGGCGTAGTTCGCGCCTTGGTCACCTCTAACAACTATGCCCTGGGGAAGAGGGGGGAAGGAAAAGGAGCGGTGTGAAATGTAAAGGAAGCCTCCTATTCCTATATCTTCCTCTCTAACATGTCCGGTGAATCGGAAGATATGAAGAAAAGGAAACTTGCCGACCATACCAACTCTTCAAATCTCTCCTAACACCTTGTTCACGACCTTGGGCGAAAAAGTCAAAAGGAGGAAAAAGGGGAAGAATATCTAGCACATCAATCGGCGACACGTCAGCGCGATCACTCCTGAGACGATCACCGAGCAGGAGAAGGGGGGAAATTCGCGGAACAGCGGCCGGTGACCTCCTCGTAATCCGAGATCGGCGCAGAAAAGGACGGGGAGAGAAAAATGAGATACGGGGGTCCTCCGATTTTTCTCGCGCCATGAGGAAAATAACCCGCCTTCTTCTTTCCCTCGTAAGGGGGGAGGGAGGGAAAACCCCACTACTATATCAATCTTTCCCTACCACAAGCCCGATCGGGGGAAAAAAAAACATCTTGAGCAAGGTGTATACTTAATCCCATGACCCTCATCAGGCTGAAGAAAAGAAGGAAAAAAAAAGACTTTAATGAAACCAGTTGTCGGAACGATTCCATTAACAGTAATATAACTACTACACGCTGAGCACGGAGGAGGGAAAAGGGGAAGAGCTTCGATCGACGACTGGATTAACTTGGTTTATTCATATTCCATCCTTCATCTCATCGAAGGAGGGCAGGGGAGGATGGTTCGGGAACATCTCGTCTGACGCCCCTGACCAGGTGTCAGCGAGGGAAAGGAGGGAGGGAGGAGGGGGAAAGAAGGGGGTTCGCCATTAAAGCCACGTTGCGTCCTTTCTTGTCTCAGACAGGGGAAAAGATCCCTCAATGCCGCACAAAACCTCCCGTCCTTGGACTTGAGATCATGCGCTTGAAACGGGGAGAGGGAAAAGGAAGGGAGCAATGTTTGGAACGGTGAAATAACCCTTGGCCTGACCGGCGGCTGCCTGAATTTGTTGGCGGTATCGAGGGACAAGAGGGAGACGCCGCGGGCCGGCCATCTTACCGGATCTACCACAGTCGCATCGCAAAGTCTGGGAAAGAAGAAGAGGGAAAAAAAACCACCTTCTACCGTCTACAATCACCGGCGGAAGAAAGAGGGGAAAAAAAAAACGACTATCGCCCGACCCCCTAGATTTCCTCTACTGGAGAAGCTAGATACCTCCGGAGGGGGGGGGGAGAAAGATTCGGGTCGTTTCGCATTCCTTCGTTATCAGGTATTTGACCGAGTGCAGGAGGGGGGGGGGGGGAGGGAGGAAAGGGAGGTGCCTGGTTGGGATCGAAGTTTCAGCTTTATGAATACCTTGATCGGCTGGGGGAACAAAAAATATGTCATGTAGTCGACGCCCTCCTGCGGATGCGACCTGCCTTCTCGATCTGGGTGGTGATGAACAGGGGAGCAAAAAAAAAAAACGGTCGTGATGTTTGATTCCCTTGTTCTACAAGCTGAGGAGAGGGGAGGGAAGGGGTCGCGGCTCGAAAGCCGATCAGCAGGATCACATTCTTACGCACGTCACCGACAAAACCGGAAAAAGAGGGAGAAAGGAGGAGGGGGGGGAGTATAAGTTAAGTAAATTGGGCATGATTTCTTCCGGAAGAACCCTTCCCGGTCTCCCGGAGACAAGAGAGGGGGGGGAGAGAAAGAAAAAAAGGTCTTCGGCGGATAGCCGAGGCTTTTACTGCCGCTCCCGATTGCAAGCGGGGGAAGAGGGAAAAAAGGCAACGACGCGGTCCGCCGGCTTCAGGCCTTTGAGTATTTCAGCGTGTCCGCCGGAAAAGACCTGCACTTTCGCACCGCGGTCGGCTGGTCTTTAAGGAGGCAGGAAGAGGTTTCGGTGAGAAGGTAGACGGAATCGTCCGATATATCGTGTAGGAAAAGGAGGGAACGGCGGCTTGTCCGCAGCACCACGGTCGTGGTCGCGAAAAGAAAAAGGCTACTATCGGGATTTTTGTTGCTATCGTCCGCCGGAACGCGAAAGGGGGAATCGTTGGCGATCTGCGGCCGATGGTTCTTTATCTTCCTCGAAGTACGGCCCGGGTAGCATCGGCCAGGAGAGAAGAAGGAGGGAAAGAAGGGTCGCTGTCTTTTTTCGCGGTGATCTTGAATCTCATAGAGCGTGGGACATATCGGTGAAAGAAAAAAAAAAAGCCCCGCGGTCAGGAATCTGGCCGCCCTCAAAGTGTGCGGACGCCGAGTTTAAAGGAGAAAGAAAAAAGATGTGAAATAATCGCTTCGGTCTTGGGCGATGCCCGCACTCGCCCTGGTATACGCAGCAAGGAGAGGAGAAAGAAAGATGGCCGAACTGACGGGAGGCGAGCTCTTGGCGCGATCAAGCGAAGCTTCGCCAAAAGGGGGAAGCCTTGAAGCATTGAGAGAGAAAGGGGGGGCGCCCTGATCGGGGCCCATCAAACAGCTTCAAGCACCATCGGACTTAAGGGAAGGTGGTCTCCGGCGGTAACTGATGTCGGTGAGCGCCCCGAAACATCGGAAGGAAAAGAGGAAAAAAAGAAAAGAGAGAGAGGGGTCACTTCCGATGTTCGGGCGCATCACCTGAATAAGGGGGGGGGAAAGGTGAAGCCGGAAGTCCTCGGTGCAGCTGTTTGATGGCCACGAGAAGGGGGGAGATAGAGGAAGGAAGAAAAATTGCGCAGCGTTCGCTGATCGCGCAATCATCTCGCCTCCTTCAGTTCGGCCCACAGGGAGAAAGGGGGGGAGATAGAAAAAGTCGAGTGCGGGACATCGCCAAGAACCGAAGCGGATTATTTTCAACAGAAGATAGGGGAGGAAGAAGGGGAAGAGAAAAAGGTCGGCCCAGTTCCTGACGCTGGGAACGCGATCGTGTCCGCTACCGATCTGAAAAAGAAGAACTTCAGGATCACCGAAAAAGACCGCTGCCCAGCTCAATGTCGGCCAGATTGTCAGGGAGAGGGAAGCCTACCCGGCCGACCTTCTATGAAGATCACGAAAAGAATATCGTCCCCGACCCCCTCAACACTTCGCGTTCAGGATGAAAGAAGAGAAAAAAAAGAAATGACGCCCTGCAGTTTCGCGACCCCTCCCTTGGTGCTGCGGAAAAGGAAGAAGGGGGGAGGGAAAAAAAAAAAAAAGGGCGGTGTACTACACCTCTATGGCGATTCTGTCTACCTAGTTATAAATCTGTAAAGGGAAGGGAGGGGAAAAAAAGGAAACATATAGTGAAAAGAAGGAAGAAAGGAAGCAAGGGGGGGGAGGGAAGGAGGACCTTTCTTCCTCCTCCCCATCAGCTCCTCGCGTCCTATCAATACCAGCCTTACCGCGGTTGCGCAAGGAGGAGAGCTTAAATACTTCAAAGGCCTAGCCCGGAGACCGGTCCCGTTTTTTTGTAGCATCTCAATCTCAATCTTGCGCGGCCGTCACCGCCGAGAAGGGGGAAAAACAATCCGGGCAGCGCCGCGTATTAACAGAGATTTATCCTGAAGACCTGGCAGCCGTTCTTCCGGAGATCATGTCCCCAATTACTTAGGAAAAAGAGGGGGAGAAAGAGAAGAAGCAGCGTCCGGTTTTTGTCGGTCGTCGTCAGCCTGCGGGCAGAAGGAAGAAAAGCTACCTCCTGCCGATCCGCCAGTAATCCGACTGTCGGAACAAGGGGAAAAAAACGGATTTGTCGCGGGCTTCATCACCACCCCGATCGAGCAGGCGGTCGCCTCCGCCGCAGGCGTCGAAGACAGGAAAACTCGGCACACATCTATCCATTTTCATACGCTGAACTTCGATCCCAACAAGGGAAAGGGGGAAAAAAAAAAATCACATACCTGATCCCAGGTAATCTCACTCACTCCTATCGTCACCAAGAAAAAAAAGGGGAAAATAATCTCGGCTTCATCAGCTATGAACTCTCTTTTTCTTCTATCTCGGACTATCTGGTGCGATTGAGGGGGGGGGGGGGGGGAAAGAGAGGGTGTGTCGTCGTCTGACATCCTCTTCTTACCCTACCTTTGCCGATGCTACGGGGGGAGTGAGGGAAAAAGTATCGCCGAACGCTTTCGGCCGCGATCACCGCCAACAATTCCAGGGCCGCCTCCGGTCAGGCAGGGGGAGGAACAAAGGAAAAGGAAGACCGATCTTCGAATCTCGACCAGTTTCAAGCGCGATCGTCAAGTCCAGGAGGGGAAGGGGGGGGGGAAAAACGTTCGAACTGGCTGCGCAAAGCACGGACGCACTCTTGTCCTTTAATGGTCGAACACGCGATTCTTCATAGGGGAGAATAAAAAAAAAAAAAGCTTTACCCTGGTCAGGGGCGTCCGCGGCTTTTTCCCGAACTCTAACGCAACCTGCCGCCCTCGATGAAGGAAAAAAGGGGGGGGAAGTCATCCAGTCGTCGATCGAATATTTCGAGAATGACGCTGGCGAAGGTCCGGCCTCAGAGGGGAGAAAAAGGGTTCCTGGTCCTCTTTCCGCTCGGTGATCTGCCCGTGGGAACTTAGCGGCGTCTGCAGCTTAATGCTGTTCATGGGATTCAGTAATCACTTGAGAAAAAGGGACGGGCTTGTGGTCGACGATGCTACGAAATCAGGGTAGGGGGGGGGAGGAAAACGTTTAAATATTTCAATACTCCTTTACAATTCGTCGCTTGAAAGGGAGAGAGAAGTTCATCTCTATTACGATCACTCTCTCTGCCTTTTTTTATGCGACAGAGGGCGGTCTCCCGGCTCGCTGTTCGCGAAGTCTCCTTTCACTCGCAGGCTCGGTGATCGGTCTCAGGCAGGGAAGGAGAGGAGAGAAGGAGGGGGAAACGTTTCGCCAAGGTCGTGAACCGGTGTTTCGGCTCGATGACGCGTTGGTATGGTCGCAAGAGAGAAAAGAGGAAACGGCCTGTTCGCGCTTGACTATCCTCGGCCTGGTCGGCTGCCGGGAAAAAAGGGGGAAAAAAAACATCGTGTTCGCGGTGACCAAGTCGCCGAATACGACCAATATCGCTATTCGGATGTTCTAACGGGAAAAAAGAGATGAAAAAAAAAAACGGATCTGCGTTTCGTCTCAACGGCATCACATGGCCCGCAGAACGGCATCGCGGGAGTGGGGGGGGACGAGCGCGAACGCTCTCGATCAAGCTGAAGCCGCTGGTGCAGGCGGAGCGGAGCAAGAGCGAAAAGCCGGGGAAAGGAGGGAAACACCGGGGGGGGGAGGAAAAAAAAAAGGTGGGCAGAGGGTTATCAATTCGAAAAAAAAAACCGAAGCTTCTCAGGCCGGGAGAGGAAAAAAAGAAGCAAGAGGCGGGCTGTTCATCGTGTCCGACAGCGATCTCGAACTGCAAGCCAGAAGAGGGGGGGAAAGAAAGAAAGGCCCTCGGCTCAACATGGCGCAGACTGACCCCACCTAGGCGCAATTGAGAGTTGACGAGAAAAAAGAAAAAGAGGCGACCGAAGACAATTCTTCAAATACGCGGGCATTAATGGGAAGAGGAAGGGGAGCTCCTATCAACCCTTCTTGCAGATTCCTCCCAATGTCATCTGACCAAATCTCTCGGGGAAAGGAAAGGAGGCCTTCGCAATCGTGCTTGAAACGCCGCGATTCTCCTGGCAATCAGTTCCAACGGCTCCGGCAAGAAAAAGGGGAAATAAAGTGGCCCCCGATACCGGCTAACCCTTTTCTGATGTGACGCAATACCGTCCGATGACAAGAAAGGAGAAAATTTCCCCGCTGATCACTTACGGCGGGAATACACCCTTGAATCGTGAAGTGGGGGAAAAGGGGGGGGGGGAAACAGTTCAGATCACCGACGCTACATTGCCTTCCGGTTGGAGAGTCTCACGTATACGGGATTACCCAAAAAAAAAAAAAGGGGGGAAAAGAAAGGTGCAATTGCCCATACGAGACCCGTAAGAATCTGGGTAAATGGCGAACGTAATGTGGGAGAGAAGGGGAGGGAAAATTCGTATGCGGGGCTCGCAAGGCCTACCATCTATTTCGCAGGGGACGTGACCGCGAGGAGGGAGAGGGAGGAAAGAAAAAGGGGGTCTCGGATTTTGCCCGTGTTGTTGCGGAGGCCTTCAACCGGCCCAGAGGGGAGGGAAAAAACTATCGGCACCTTCCGATCAACGCCTCCCGTACGCTGAGGCGGCATCAAAGGGAACGGTTGTCTTCTTTTGCAAGACTGTGGCATTTCCCGTGGCGACCGGAGTACCGAATGAATGGCGGACCTGCAATAGATGTGCAAGATCATGCGGCAGGGATATCTGCCCGGCTACACTAGGAGAAAAGAGGGGGGGGAAAAAAAAAAAACCGACCCCGCCTGAACTTGAGCCGCAATTTTACGTTGCACCGGCCTCTAAATTCAACGAGAAAGAAAAGGAAAGAGAAATGAGGACCGCCGCACTTCTGAAGATTCAGAATGAGTTGGTTTACCTATGATACGTTTTACTGCGACTCCAACGAGAAAGGGAGCTCTCACAAATCCCGGAGTCGCAGGAAGAGTCATCCGGTGTTATTGCTGTGAGGTGGATACGTGGCCCGGGGGAGGGGGATGACGAACATCCAAGAGGATGTGGCCGATCGATCGTGAAGAATCTATCGGGAAGAAGGGGGGAGGGGGTGGTGCGAGGAATGTCCCGGCGCCCTTCTGTTTCACCATATCGCAAGCGCAATTGGGGGGGGGGGAACTTTTTGCCGAGATCATGCAAATCCCATTGAAGGGGGAGAGCATTATGATGTCGCCAGCCGGAGTCAGATGTAAGTCGGTCAACCGCGCGCCTATCCGGCAGCGGAAAGGCAGAGGGTGGAGGAAGGGGGGAAAGAAGAGGGGGAAAGACAAGCAAAGAGACGATCGGCAACGCAGCGTTATGATCGATTACACGACCAGCCGCGCAGCAGATTGGGGGAAGGGGGAAGAGAAGGTTAGACGCTTTTGTCGTCCTAAGGCCCATCCGCTAACAGCGGATAACTCGAGGTTGATCAGGGATGGGAAAAGAGGGGACGGGGAAGAACGCAACTTGGACAGGAGCATACTCTGCTAGTGGCGAGGTCGTAGAGTTTGTGCTCGTGCCTTTGTGGACCATATTGAAGGCGTGGCAGGTGCGACGCTCCCGCGCTGAAAGGGAGGAGGGAAAAAAAAAAAAAAATGCTCGCGCGGGAGGCGTTCGCACCTGCCCACGCCTTCAATCTGGTCCCAATGCCACGAGCACAAACTCTCCGCCCCGTCCACTAGCAGCGTATGCTCCGGCTGAAAAGGGGAAAAAAAAGGAGAAGAAACCATGCTCGGGCCCGAACATCTTCCCATCTCCGTATCACCTCTAGTTTCCGCTGTTCGCGGATGGGCTCGAAGAAAGGAAAAAAAGGAAGAACAGTCCAGCGTCTGCTCGGCTGGTCGTGTACTCTCATCATATCCGTCTTCGTGCCGATCGTTCTCTTTGCATGGGGGGAGAAGGGAAAGTAAACATCCTTCGCCCATCCCCCCTGAATTTTCCGCTGGCCGTGATAGGCGCGGAGGGGGAGGGGAAGGAAAACAAAAAAAAAAAAAAAACATCGCGTGAGGCATATGCCAGCTGAAATTGGATTTTTTCATTAATCCCTTCGGCAAAAGAGTTTGGGGGGGGGGGAGAAAAAAAGGAAAAGGGCGATAATGGTGAACCAGAAAGGGCGTCCTTGACCAATCCTCGGCACCCTCGAAATAGTAAACTTGAAACCCGTGACTTAAAGGAGAATGAAAAAAAAGACTCTTGGATGTTCGTATTCTGCGCAAAGAGCACGAAATCGTCCACGTATCCACATCCACCAGCAATCCCAACCGAGATGGCAAGAGGACACCGGGAGTTGTGTTGAGAGCTCCGCGGGTTGCAGTTTTAGAAATTGCTAGGGGGGAGTCGCAAGTACACGTCTCATAGGGTACCAACTAAAGAGGGGAAAGAAAGAGTCTGTTCATGCCTGGGGTTTTCCTCCTCGACGCTTATTCGTCGTCCCGGGTTGGGAAGGGGGAAAGAGGAAGGAAGGGGGCCGGCTTGGGGGTCATGATAGTCTGTCTTTCTTGTTCGCCAATCGTGTAGAAGAAAGGGGGGGAGGAAAAAAAAATCACTCTTGCAGGTCCGCCTTCCTCTCTGATACTCCCGGTCGCCACGGAATGGGCCCCGGCGGGGGAAAAAGAAGCCCCATTTTTGGCAAATTTGATTTGCCGCTCAGCGTCCTGGGGGTTATCGAAAGTGCCTGGATAGTAGGAAAGAAGGGGGAAAGGAAAGGGAGGAAAAATCCTCACTCCACACGGCAATCCTATCCAACAGTGTGCGTCTTCGTGGTTATTAAAGCTGCGCTCCCTCCACGTCGAGAAAGGAAGGAGGAAGAAAGAAAGGGAAAAAGGCGTCCCCTCCGCATCGTTTGCGTATACGGGTTTCGTCTCCAAAACGTTTTACCGCCTTTCCTCAGCCCAAGGAAAAGGGGGAGGGTATGTATGGGGCAACACTTGCACAAAAGAGTTTCGTCCAATGGGCGTCTTTTCCCTTGGGTGCTGGGTTGGGGGGGGAGGAGGGGAAAAAAAAAGTCGGTGATCTTGAAACTGCGTATGGCTTGCCTCATACCCCACACTTGAAAACTCACATCAAAAGCGGGTGGCGCCCAGAGCGGGATAGGCAACTGCAATTCCATTGTCATAGCGGACGGTATGCGTCCATCGAACGGGTGGAGGGAAGGGAAGGAAAAAAGGAATCAGGCTGAGGCCTAGCCGTTGTAACTTATTTGCCATGCGTCATCTCGCGTTCTCCAACACGAAGGGGGGGGAGGAAAAAGAAAAGGGAAAGGAGAGATTGTCAGATGACCTTGTCTCATCTTCAACCGGTGCTCGGCCGCGAGACCGGGGTCCAAAAAAGGTTAAGAATTGGTCTTTCGGTCGCCTCGTTTAATTCTCCTTGTGTATTGGGAGCGAAACCTCAATGGCGCCGTAATGGGGGGGGAAGAGGGAAAAAGGGGCCGATGGGGAAGGAGGGAAGGGAAAAATTTCACACCGTCGGGCTGATTGAAGTCGAGATCGCTGTCCGGACACGATGAACAGCCCGCTTCATTGCGAGCGGCAGAAGGAGAGGGAAAAAAGGGTCCGAATTGATCACCATCTGCACCGGCAGTCCTCCCTGCCCGCCCGGTCAAGCGGTGGCAGGTTTGAACGCGAAAAATTGGGGGGAAGAAGCTCCGCTGCACCGCGGCTTCACTTGATCGAGGAGCTTCGCGCTCGTTGCTCCCACTGACTTGAGGCCAAGAAGGGGAGAAGGGGGAGGGACACGCAGATCCGTTTCGGGAACTTCTCAACGCCTTGTCGAGCTTCTCGCCGTAGAAACACGAATAGGCGATAGGGGGGAGGAGGTTCGGCGCCTTGGTCACCTCTCGAACGATACGATGCACATGGGGGGGAAAGAGGAAAAATTCTCGGTGTGCATGTAAAGGAAGCCTAACATTCTCGGATCTTCAAGCGCGAACCAGGCCGGTGTAGAAGAGGAAAAAACAAAACGCGTCATCGGCTCCTAACACCTTGTTGCACGACCTTGGCGAACGGCCCTAGAGAGAGAAAAGCCTGAGACGAATCACCGAGCCTGCGAGTGTAAGGCGAATTCGCGGAACATCGAGCCGTGAGCCCGCCCGAGGAAATGCAGAAGAGGAAAGAAGGACGGGGCCGACGTTTCGCGCTCTCCCTGCAGCGACGCCTGTACCGTCGACCCGGGAAAGAGAGGAGGTCGACCACAATCCCTATCTCATCACCATCTCCAACAGCGGGAGCAAGTTTGAATAATGAAAGCTGCATACGCCGATCAGCGACGCGGAATGATGGTTACCAACGGGAGAGAACAGAGGAAAAAAGAGGAAAAAGAGCCCAAGCTCCTCTCGACCTCTTCGATCGACGACTGGATGAACTTGGTGGAGGCATAGGCCCCACATTACCAGAGGAAGGAGAAGGGGAGCCGGACGCCTGACCAGGTTCAGCGGTTGCCCGCGCTTCGCTGTACGACAGAGGGAGCAGGGGGAGGAAGGGAAAAAGTTTCTCAGGGGAAGGGAAGAAAAAAAACCTCCCCTCCGTCCTGGACTTGAGATCATGCGCTTGAACGGGGGGGCGAGAGGCGAAGATCGGTAATTGGTCGAAAAATGTTTGGCAAACGGTGAAATAACCCTTGGTCCGGACCAGGTAGGGAGCCAGGGGGGGGAAACGGCGCGGACCGAACGTCGTTCGGCGATCACGACGCCGCCTTCCGGCCATCTTGACCGGAGAGGGGGGAAAAGAGAAGAATGTCATCCCTTACGCCCACCCTCTACGGTCGACATCACCGGCTGCACGAGAGACAAAAAGAGAAAAGAGTTCCTCGCTTGGAGAAGCCGAGATACCCTCACTGCGGTGTTCCGGACGGTGTAGGGGGGAAGAGGTGACCGAGTTCGTCTTGGCGAGAACTCGTTCATTGCCTTGGTTGGGATCGAAGTTCAGCTTGATGAACGGGATGTCAGGGGAGGGGGGGAAGGAAAAAAAAAGAAGAAGGGGGGGAAAGGGCCTGCTGCGATCTGGGTGGTTGGATGAAGCCCCTTATCAAATCCCGCGACGCGCCGGGATAGACGGTCGTGAATTGTGTGGGACAAAGGCGGATCGGCAGGCTGGTCGCGGGCTCGAAAGCCGATCATCAGGATCAGCATGCTGACGACGACCGACAAAACCGAAGTGGAGAAAGGAGGAGGGAAAATAGGGAACTCCGGAATAACCCTTCCCGTTCTTCCTGATCAATCTCTTTTTAATAGGCGTGTATCTCGGCTGCTGCCGGCATCGCAGGATGAGGAGAGGGCAAGAGGGGGGATGGGGGGAGGAAAAAAAAAAAGGAAATCCTCTCCGGGGCTTCAGGCCTTTGAGTATTTCAGCGTGTCCGCCGCGCCCGGTTGCCGAACCCTGGCACGAAGGTGCGAAAAGGGAAAAAGCCGTCGTTCTCTTTCTTTTCGTGAGAAGTTAGAACGTAAATCGCCATAGAGCGGTGTAGCACGTTTCAAGGCACGACAGGGGGAAAAACCCTACCTTCTTCCTTGTCCGGAAAAGAAAAAAAGGGGAGAAAGATTTGCGATCTGTCTGCCTGAACGCGAATGTTTGGCGTTTTTCGTGTGCGATCTGCTGAGCTGAGGGGGGGAGAAGGGGTAATTTACTTCCCTTTTATTCATCTACCGCGATCCCTACAATCTGTGCCACCTTGAGCTTGGCGCTGTATCGATGGGGGAGGGGGGGGAGGATCAGCGACACGATCTTCTGCTTTTCCCTCTGTCATTAACTGGCCGACCTCGCAAAGAAAAAAAGCACGAGCTTCTGTGAAATAATCGCTTCAGGTTTTTGGCGATGCCCGCACTCGCCTGGTCAGAAGGAAGAAAGGAGAGGGAAAAAAGAAAAGGCTTGGCTCGATCAAGCGAAAGCTTGCCACTTTAGCCTGCTCTTGAAGCTTGCGAGATCGGGAAAAGGACAGCTCACCAGCGGACTTCCGGCCTTCACCGTGGCGCAGGACGGTAAAAGAGGAGGGGAAACATTCGGAATTTGGACA
>Ga0179593_1639897_pt1 | contig 14182 bp, 13 predicted proteins | sample CZODoug2_1_08_16_FD_185931 | JGI IMG/M metagenome (GOLD analysis project Ga0179593, IMG submission 185931) | Vadose zone soil fungal communities from Angelo Coast Range Reserve, California, USA - CZODoug2_1_08_16fungal (PacBio error correction) | ecosystem: Environmental > Terrestrial > Soil >...
GGAAGGGACGTGTATGCCGAGGTTCCGTACGGTTCGCTGCCCGGAAGTGTATGCTTTTGGGATAGTGTGCATCGTCTTATAGTGCGGCTTGTCCTTGTCTCAGGTGGCTCTGTCTGCCGCGTTATGAGCGAAGAGATCTAGAGTTGGGGCTCATCCGCGACGAAGAAACCCGATTCCCCGAGACGAGGGGGAGACACTCCGAAAGTTTTTTATCACGCGGGAGTTCTCTCCTTCGGCGGTCAGTCTCTGCAAGTCCAAAAAACCTATCTACGCCGGGTCTGACCCCCCACGGGATACGACCGGGACCGGGCATTGGGGTGAAAAAGGACGGAACCGGGGGGGTCGCGCAACTACCCGAGAAGCAAGGCCCGAGGAACCGAGCTGGCGTCTTCTGGGCGGGCAAGTGGGAAAAACCACATCGAAAGCCCGCGAAGCGGCGTCCCAAACGGGGGCAGGCCGGCGGGGCTCGCCTCCGCAGGAACTGGACGGGCGGGAGGTCACAGATCCCTCGGAGGTGAGAATAAGAAGCGTCATTATGCCCGCATCCGGTCTAGGTCGCGCGCTGCGTCACAAAAGGCTTTTGCGCCGATGCTAGAAAGACGTCATCAGAAGGCAGGGGAAAGTGTTGTAATGGATGCGCGTTCTACGGAAAGGGCCAACGAAGCTCAGGAGGACCTAACAGTCGGGGCTCACCGCAAATCCAGATTCTCCGCACGAAAGAAAAGAATCTCATATGAAAAAAGGCGAAAGCGAAGAGGACGTGCTGAGGGGAGGACTGCGGATGCTGCACTCCAGGAAGGGGAAGGGTCTAATATAAAAAGGAAGGGATCTAAGAGGAGCTTTTTGCGAAAGACTCTCGAAAGGAAATTTTCCTTACCTAGAGGCTGCTCGCCGAGGGAAAAGGCATGGTTCCACGAGCTTCTCAGTAAGACGAGGGGGGAACTCCGAGGGGGGTGGGGGGGCGAAGGGATAGAGAGCTCACGTCAAAAAAGAAAACGTACTTTGGAGGAAGGAATTTTAAAGTCTCTATCCTTCTGAGGAAAAAGAGGCAAAAGCGTCACAAGCGACAATCCTCAGATTCGACTCTTTTGAGCATTCCGAAAAGCTTCCAGAATCCCTCCACTGGATGCCCCATGCGCAGAGCACTCCCTCTATAAATCTTTTCCTTTCCTGAGAAAGGAACTCAATCTAAGAGGGTCATTTTTTTGGAAGGAGTCGGTTAAATTAAACCGGGGGAATTATCATTAATGAAGTCAGCGGCAGGGGGGGGAGAATTAATCTCCGATCTCAAAAAAGAGGTTATTAAAATATAAAGAGGGGTACATAGGGGATAACTTCTATAGAATCGGAGAGCCTCTCCTCGAAAGGGGTTAATTAGCAAAAAAAGGGAGTGAAAAGATTTAGAGGTCACAAGGAAGGAAAGCATAAGATATTGCTTGCTCCAAAGGAGATTGGGCAAGCCGGAGGAGGGTAGTCCCCATGCGTGATGAAGAAAGAGCGCGGCTGGCGTTCGTCGTGTACGAAAGCCCTCTTTACTCAGGGAACCGCCTTATCGAGCGGGAGAGAATCCACCAAGGAAGGGGGACCGGTAGCGCAGAATAGGCGATACGGGGAAGCGTTTGCTAGGGGAAGCTCACTTCGATGGGGAGAGGGGAACTGAGAAAAGCACTTGGAAGGAATGAAGTCAACCGGGGAGAAGAGAGTTCTTGCCGTAGAGGGGGGATTCAGTGAGACTTCAACCCTCTTCGGGACGGAGCCGTCTCAGAGATCTTCGACCGCTATCACCCTGAGTGAGCATACGAATAAAACGCCTCACTTAATGGGGGGAGATGCGGGAGGGGAGCGGCGGCATCAGGTCGATCGAGGGGGGGGATGAGAATAGGGACGGCGTGGGGCCATAGAATCTGGAATGCGCAGGAGGGAACTCGCCAGAAAAAAGTCCATACTAAGAATCGGGCGGAAGTCGCTGGATGACGATCTCATACACATCAAGAGGCTTGGAACGCAGCGGAATTCGGAGAGAAGCCGGAGAACTCATGTCGCAAGGGAAAAAAAGTTCTGACTGCAAGTCCCGCGGAAGGGGAGCGGAGTCGCGAAAACCTTCCGGAAAAGGAGAAGCGCCTCGAAAAAAAAAAGAAAGAACCACTTTCTCCTTTGTCCCCAAAGAGCGCCAGAGCAGCCCGGGCCGATGCGGTAAGGCCTTCGCGAGCTTATGTTGCAATCCCGGGACGAAAGGGTCCTCTTCAAAGGCTTATAAGGGAGGGGGGACGAACCCTTCCTGAGAAGGAAGGAATTTCGAAGAAGCCGCATCCTCTGGGAAAACAGGGGAAAACACTTCACATGCTTTTCCCAAGGACTTCTTCCTATTGTGTTGTGAAAAAGCTTCGCGCAAAACGGTCTCTACTCGGAAAAATGGAGGAATATCGCCCGGAAAGGAAAATAGATGCTCCCTAGAAAGCAAGCAGACCAAAAAGGTCGGACTGTAGAGGCAATCTTTGACGGCACAGGAACAGACGGCGACTGCGCTTCCGGGGGAAACTGCGGCGAAAGGATAAATCTGATCCTTGTCGGCACCGTCAAGCAATCTTGCCAGGGCTCGAGACGAAGATCTGCCAAGGCCAGGAGAAGCCTTCAGCATTCCTTGGGGGACTAAGCGCCCTGAAGTTAGAAAAGGCATACAAAAGAAGGCGTAAAAGTCAGATATGCATCTTTATGAAGGGAAGCTTTTCATAAAAGTGCCTAAGCTGCAGTGATAGGACGGAGGCGGCACTAGCAGGGGACGGAGGGGAGTGGGCAAGTGGCCCGGGGGGCTGAGCGGACGGAAAATCATATCGGGGACGCCCAGATAGAGCCAGAATAGGGATGAAAGTCCTCGTAAATACGAGATCGGCAATTGCATGACTTACTGGGGAAGAGGGATAAACTAAGAGGCGCTGACAGATCCTTTGCTCATCTATAAGGCATCTAAGCCCGCAAGTCTTTCGCACAGAGACTCATAAAAGAAATCCGCTTTATGGCATGAAGTAAGAAGTTCTTCTGCAGAAAGTCCACAAGGGGAAGGAAGGGAGAAACCAGGAAAAAGCCCTGGAGCTTTTCGTGGGGAAAAAAAAAGGCGTGCAGCATGATCGCCAACAACAAAGAGGATTAAAGAGTCGGGGACATTCATGCACTAGGTCTACACAAAAAGCAACGAAGACGGCCTGCAAGCGTTGTTAAAGATGTTCGTCCTCCGGCGAAAGAGGTGTGCGGATGTGCTTCAGGCCAAACATCTGAGTCGTTAGGCTTCGCTCCAATGGCGAGGGAGCGGAGAAAATGGGAGGAACGTGCTGGCTAGAGATCTCTTCGAGGGAAAGGTGATCTCCTTGAGGGGGCATCTACGAGTTATTGGGGGAAAGTAGATCGACAGTACTTCTTCCAAAGGAGAGATCTGGATGGGACGCATCAACACCCGAAGAGCATCTGTAGCGTGCTCCAGTAGACTTCGGCGGAAGAATAATTATCCCTTGATAGAAAAAAACTGGCAGGAGAGAAGCAGTCAGAAGTGATACTGGAATTGCAGGGTTTGAGTTCCTCCAACCCTCTCTTTTCATACTGGCCCTCCTCGTAAGAAAGAAGAGGAAAAAACTGCTCGTCATTTTCTGTCCGAGTGCGTGGGTTATTTCCGCAAGAACACGAAACTATGGGGGCAGGAGTTCAAGAGTTCTCATGAGAGCGTACATTTGCACTGGCCGATATGTCGAGAAAAGCAATAAGTGCGAGAGGGATCCACACTGAAAGATAGATCCAACGGGGCGGGCAGAAAACCGGGGGAAAGCCTCCGATGCTCGGTTTATAACTGAGGGGGGGAAAAAAAAAAACACTGCAAGCTTCCTGGGATCCTTAAGAGACTTTAAGGAGTACTTATAAGATATGAACGGGTTATAAAAAATCTGAGAATATATCAGTGTTGGCGCTAACGAAAAAACCAGATTTGCAAAAAATCTCAAAAGCAAGCTTAGGGTTTTTATCACTGAAGAGAGAAAGGGTTCGGAAAAAAAGGTTCTGTCTGGACAAAAGGAAACATCAAAAAAAAGGGGGGGGGCCGACCTACATCCTTATACTAAGAACGGGCCGGGCACTTTGGGGGGCCGTATACCGGTATTCACAATGAGGAAAGGCACTATTTAGGAGAAAAGTAAGGGCATCTTCTTGCTTCCTGGAGCTCCAGGGGGTTCATGGGATACCACAGAAGCTTTCGCTAGCTCACGCCAAACGGGAAGTTCCTATTATAGTCTAGAAAGGGGCAAGTAAGAGGCACTAGATGGGCACCGAAGACATGCGATACTCCGGAGACATGAGGTCAGAATAGAGGTCGAAACTCATTATCTTCTGGGAGGCAGATGCTGAGATGAGGGGGGGGAGAAGGTCCGACCAGTGGAGATGGGGGGGAGTGGTCTCTTTCGTGCGGGGCACATCAGAATCTCAGCGCGACTACAAAAGAAGGAGGGCTGACAGAGAAAGAAAATGAGTCGGGGAGGGGGGATCCTATCGAGTGTGTATCCATAGTTAAGATGGCGAGGAGAAGAATGCGCAGTGTCTTCTCGGTTAGGAGGAGGTCTTCCAAGAAAAAAAAAAAAATTTCTTCCGTGAAGTCGGGTGACTCTCAGGGGAGAAGCTCTCCCTCTGGAGGGGGGCATCCGGAAGATCCCGATAAAAGAAAGCGCGCGGGGGGGAGCGCAGAGAAGTTCAAGAGCTGGTCTAGGGAGAAAGGAAAGAAAGCGACTCCGAGAACGGGCGCGAAAGAAAGCCCGACGGACGGGGGGGGGAAGCGCCAAGTTACGACGAGAGGCGGATGAAAGAAGAGGAACTATAAAAACTCTTCCACAAGAACAGCCCTCCGGATTCCGGCTTTTCTAGACCCCTCTTGAAAAGGGTCCTAAACGAACCCAATAAAACGAGTGGGTCGGACAAGCGCGGAAGGGACTCCCAGGGAGTAGGACCTGCACTTCCAAGGGAAATATGAAACTGGGGGAGATTAAAAAAAAACTATTGGTGGGTACTCTTCGAGAATCCTTTCCGGAGCACCTCTGAAAGAAAAGAATCTCGGAGCAAACCCAAAAAAAGAGAGGCGGAAATCTCTCTCTTGAAGAAGTGTCGAAGAGCCCCTCTATAGAGAATTCCTTAAAAGAGTCCATGGTGAACCCCACCATGAGGTTGTTGGTATATCCGTTCTCTGCAGATGGGAAATGCCTCCTTAAACGAAGGGTTCTCATCTCCCAGGGGGCGTCGTTCCCGGGCTTTTCGTGAAAATCGGGTAAGAGGGCGGCCGGGGCGTGTGACTAAAAGAGTGACGAAAAGAAGGGGACCGCCAAGAGAGTAAACTGCGAGAAGGAAATTCCGTTTCCTTGGGATGAGACATCCGGAGAAAAAGGCCCCCCCCAAAGAGGGGCGCATTAGGGAGATGGAAAGGAGGACATCATCTGAAAAAAGCGATTCAGAAAAGGAGAAGGGCTTGGACCGGGCAGTCTTGAAAAGAGAAGCGACCTCTTTCAAAAGACGAAAGTAGAGCGACCTCCCGATCAGATCAGGGAGGGAGAGCAGAAAAAACGCCTAAACGGAAGTATGAAGTGCTGCTGGAAAAAGGGAAGCTTGGGGGGGAAAAGAGGGAGTTCGGAATGATCGCGGTTAGAGGGAGCTTAGCGCTCTGCGCCAGGAGAGGCTCCCGGGAGCAGTAGGAGACCTTCTTCCCCAGAAGGAGGGATTACGATAGCTGCCAGGCGAAAGAGATACGGACAAGGAGCGCGTACCTCTACAACTGCTTATCATAGAAGCGGGTCGAGAGGTCGTTTCGTGGGGAGGGCATCGGGGGGGGAGTAGACCGATCACTATCTCTTCCGGAGGGTGTTCCAAGGAGGGAAACGGTCTATTTGGGGGAGGAAAAAAGAGACCAGATGGGGGCGGTCGAAGGGACGCCATTCCTCCTGGGGGGAGAGATGGGGGCGTCTCCGGTCCTTCGTAAAAAGCGAAATATTCTTGAAGGAAAAAAGTCGGATCGTTATCGGGGAGCGAAAGCGGCGGAAAAGCCTGAGCTCATCGCCAGAAATCCTGAAGGAGGGGGAGAACTTGAGAGGAATCGGGGGGGGCGATTCGCGTAGCTCCACACTGGAGAATGAATCAAGGATGGGGAGGGATCCCGGGGAAGAAGAGATCTCCTGCGGGAAACACACGACCAGAGGACTTAGAAAAGGGAGAGGCCTTCGAAAGTTTACTGGAGAGAAAAATGCCAGGACTGCGCTGGGAGGGAGCCCGCTAAAAAGGGAAGCGAACAAGGATGCAGCTTCGGGGGGGCGCGCACAAAAAAAGCAGAGCTTGGGCTCTCTCCCTTGAGGAAGGAGCCAACATTACGAAGCGGCGGAAAAAAAAAGGGACCTAAAAAAAAAACCTCTTCCGAAGAGGGGGAAACCTTGTGAAAAGGGGGAGTCTGGAGAAGCCTGGAAGAAAAGAGAAAGAGTAGTAGGGGTTTCCGGAAGGGGTCAGGATTTGGAGCTTGCTGCAGGTTATGGGCAAAAACTGGGGGGTGAAGGAAGGGGATGGAGCTTCCATTCTCCGGGAGGGCTCCTGCAGGGGCCCGACGTCATCGGAAAGACGCCATAAAGGGAAGATTAGCTATAGGGACGGTCTGCTGGGGAAATCATATCGAAAGAAGACTTGAAATAATTCGGGGGCCCCACGTCGCTTCACAGTGCAAGGAGAACCGTGAAGTATCATCGACCGAAGGGGGAGAAACGCAAAACTAGAGGACCCCCCCTTAAAAAAGAAAAAAGAAAAAACTCAAGGCAATCTCCAAGGGGAAGAAGATCATCCTAAAAACAAACGGAAAATATTTAAGTCCGCCTCTTCGGGGGGGAGACAGAGGAAGGTGATCATCGAGAAAACCCAAAAGGAAAATGGGGAGGAACATTCATTCACGGGAAAAGAACAAAGCAACGCAAAGGGAGTTGAAGGTTGGGGGGGAGTTGCTTTTCAGGAGATACATGCAGGGGGGGGAGGGCTTTGCCTTCGAAGAGAGAGGCAGTAGGAGAGAAAAGGATGGCTCTAACCTCAGGCGGAAAAGCCTTGCCCGGGAAACTCCCTTCTCGATAGGTAGTCCAAAGAGAGTGATGGGAATCCTATCAAAAGATTTCCAAAGGAAGGCGATCTTCGGAGCTAACAGAGCAGAGGAAGAAAAAAAAAGAGCGTTCTCAACAGGCGATAGAAGGAAAGGGGAGCCGTCCGCCCAAGGGAGACAATGGCCGCAATAGAAGTCCGGGGGGGGACGTATTGAGCCGATTGGAAAAAAATAACGAAGAGAGGGGGTTAGGTCAAAAAAAAGCTTCCAAAAGAAAAAAAAGAACGTTCTCAGCTGTCTTGAAAGGTGCGGTCCTAGGGGAAAAGGAAACCTTTTCCCTGAAAAGGGGAAGAGTGGGAGATTCAATTCCGTTGGGGGGGGTGATTTGGGGAGCAATTACTGGGAGGGGACGGGGGGGTCCATTTTCTATGGATTTGGACGAGTGGGAATAGGGGGTGTGTTGGTCCTAGAGGGGCAGAGGAGGGAAGAGTCACCCCTTAAGGAGCTGAAGTCGACGGCGGAAAGAAGCTGCATCGAAGAGGAGAAGAGTTCTATAACTTAAGGAACAGCAATTACGGGGGGGTGGGGGGGGGGGGGTAAAGGGGGTTGTGAGGAGAAGGTGCTGAAAAGGAAGATCTTATAGGAGGGAGTCGAGAGTACTCGAGGGGCCTTTCGAGAAAGAATCACCACCCCGACCAGGAAGAAGCTTCCAGTAAGGGGCACGGCTCTTAAGGCCTTGCGGGACGGTCTTTCGCACAGACGGAATCTCGGATAAAACGAAGTATACCTCCGGGGAAATTACCCGAGGGACATCTCTGAGCCTGTCGAGAGAGAAATAATCGGGGGAAGGGGGATCTTTACGAGGTTCAGTTCTCTATCTTAGAAAAGGGAATGCGTCCAAGAAAAAGGACGCTATCTTTGGGAAATCCGAGGACTTTACTTAGAAAGAGAAAGAGATACATGAAAGACGAACTTCTAAAGATCATGCCGGGGAGGTCTCTCTAGGACGAAAAGGGGGGATGGTTCCGGAAGCAAAAGGAAGTGTTCACGGGGAATACCGACTTTTTGGGGGGATTGGGGAAGTAAGGGAAATTCTACAGGAGGCGTCTCACTACAAGAGGGAGGGCCCTCTATTCACTATGCAAGAACAATCTAGGAAGGAAAATCCATGATAAAAAAGGGAGCGAAAGCTCCTCATGAGGTAAGGAGTCGACGGGGGGGGGGGATGCTTTGGGAAGACTAAATTGTAGGGGGAAGGGGGAGAAATAAAAGAGGGAAAGGCTCGACTCTTTAGGGCTCAGAAAAAAAGCCGATTGACGGGCTGCGGGAAGAGGAGTTCATGGAAGCTGTTTCTCCGGGGGGGGAAATCCATAGGGGGAGAAGCCGATAACGGAATCGACTAGAAAGAAGGAGGTGGAAGCTCCTCCGAGAAAAAGCGGAGGAGCCCCTCCCTTAGAGAAATAAGCTTTCAAAAGCGAAGCGCTCTAACGGGTGCTCAAAAAAAAAAATGCCCTTGGCCTAAAAAAAAAAAAGGTCTATGCCACAAGGGGGGTTTAGCAAAACGAGAGATCTTCAAAAGGAGCTCCCTGGATCGAAAAAAGAGAACGCCATTGTGGGGGGAAAAGGAAACATATTCCAAGGGAAAAGTCTGCTTCTCCGTGAAGGATCGAAAGGCGACTGAAAAAGAGAACCCCAACAAAGGGAGGGGGAAAAGAGAGATATTTTCAAGAGCCCCTGAAGGAGGATCAGCTTCCTGGGAGAAAAGAGACCAAGGAAAGGGAGGGTTTTAAGGGGGGGAGGAGCTTTCATTCCCTGAGAAATGGCGTAGAAAAGAGATTGGGCATCGACAGTGGGCTGGAAGCTTCCGGACAGGTCCAGGAAAGGGGGAGGGCCTCAGAAGAATCTGTGAAAAAAGAAAGACCGCCGCCTTATCGGGGGAAAAAAATCACCCAGGAGAGTTCTCTCAAGCCCACAATACTTTCCTCCAGAGGAGAGAAATGTGTCCCCTCTTCTACGAAAACGTTTAAAGGAGGAGAGAGGGAGCAGCCGGGGGGGAGAAGTGCCTTCATCTGAGGGGATCTGTAAAAAAAGTCGACCAAGAGAAAAAGGAAAAAAATATATAGGGGAAAGATCACATTATCCCATGGGGAGTAGTGGGGAAAAAAGAGACCGCCGCCGCCAAGGAAAAAAGAAAACTGCGAAAGAGGGGGGCTCAGAGGGGAGAGATCGTCTTGCAGTCGCGGGAAAAGAGAAGGAAGAGGGGCTGTATTCGCCGGGAGAGAAAGATCCTGGAAGAAAAAAGGTCCATCCTCAAAAAAAACCTCTCCTGAAAGATCGGAAGGGAAAAAGACATCCTGAGGAAAAACGAGAACTCAGGAAAGGGGAAAAGAGACGTCGTAGGAATGTCGTTCGGATGCGAAAGAAGCGTAAGTTAAGGAGAGACGATCAACGATCGAGGTAACACGGGTCGAAAAGAAAAGGTCCGATGGGGAAATCCCCCAATTATCTCCCGAGAAGGAAGTTACTAGGGAAGGAGAAAAAATGACGCGGTAGTTGAAAGGAAGGAGACGGAAAGGGAAAAGGCACCCAATGAAGAAGAAGAAGGCTCTTTTGGAAGAGAGCTATCGGGATCGGGAAAGACTCAAAGAACCTCCCCCATCAGAAAAGCTTATCACCACAGAAGGAAATTCGGGACCTTGAACGGGGGGGGGATCGCGTCGGAACGTCTCGAGCAGCAAGGCCGACGTGCATCGCATAACGGAGGAAGTAGAAGGCAAGCGATAAAAAGAAAAAAAAGAGGAAGGATGGGAAGGGGTTCGCGAGGAAGTTCTAGAAAAACTCGGAGGGGCGGCATCCTCTTACTGGAGGGAAAGAAATGACAGGGGGGGCGCACAAAGGAAGCTTTCTTCTTTTCAGGGAAAATATCGGGCAGAGAGGGTCCAGTACGAAGCCGTAAAAAAAAATAATCCCCCCCAACCTCTTCCGAAGGGAATTACGTCATCAAGAGGAAAGAAAACTTCGACTCAAAGGGGCAACGAAAAAAAAAAGGGATGAGAGGACCGGAGGGGAAGGATTTGAAGTCCTAACGTATTGGGAAGAAAGCAAAATCGTCCAGGAAAGGGGGATCGTTACAAAGATTAAGGCTCCGTTATCAAATTTTGAGAAGGAGGAACCGACGGACGGGGAGGATAATTCCGGCGAGGAGTCAGAGGGGGCGGATAGTGGGAAAGGAAGAGAAAGACCGCCTGTACTACTTAAAGGTCCCCAAAGCAAAGGCGCTGACATTGTCCTCGAAAAAAAATAGGAAAGATAGGAGGAAAATCGTGCCGCAGAAAGGGAGAAGAGGATCATTCCCTTCCATTTCTAAGGGGGGAGGACTCTCAAAAAAGAGCAAAGATCAGCCAAAAAGAGGGCGACGGCTTAAGATAAGAAAAGCATCCTTTCTTGGAAAGCTTTCATGCAGGAAGAAAAGATATCAACAACAACACTTAGGAGGGGAGAACGTGATAAAGGGAAAGAATTGGAAGAAAAGGGAAACCTCCTATTTTCTTAGGGGGGTTAAAAGGGGAGTGGGCTTTTCCGCGAGGGAAGGGATATGAACAAAAAAAAAGAGCTTGCCTAAGAAAAGAGGAGATCCCTTTGCGAAGAATCTATCAGGGGAAGGAAGCTGGCGGGCAGGGGGCTACAAAGGGACAAAAGGGATCGCAGGGAAATCCGCTACGCGTGGTCCGGAGAAAAAAAAACTCTTCCAGAGGAAAGAATCGTAAGCCGAAAAATCGGAATCTGGGAGGGAGAGGGAGATGCAATGATAGACTTCCTTCTAAGAAAAATGCACAGCAGGGGGAGGGTCAACGGGGAAGGTGCATCACATGTCCTTAAACTTGCCGACGGGGAAAAAGTTTCCCTCCAGCCCAGAAAAGTGGGAGAAATCAAATCGGAAGAAGGGGGGAGGAGAGGCGAGAACGATGGGTAGGAACCTGGAAAATCCTAATGGGGGTGGGGAAAAATGCCCGCAAGGGGGGGGAAAACTTCTTCCGCGGGGAATTGGGAATGGGGGGGGAAAAAGAACAATGACTTCTGACGAAAACGCCGGGGAAAAAGAGGGGGGGGGGGATCAAAAAGGCCTCTCTTCCGAAGATCAACAAAGGACGACTGCATGAGAGGGGGAAACCATCAGTTGAAAAGCCGAAGCGTTCAGGGGAGACCAGATGCACGAAAGTAAAGAGGCGAGACTAGGACTTGCGGGGAAAAGGGGAAAAGGATCTCTACTTAAGGTCACGCTCTAAGAGGAAAACCGTTGTGGAGACGGAGGAACAACGCCTCTATCCTCCCGTCCAATGTCGACCACGTCGGGGAAAAAAGGTGGAAGAAGGGCACAGGAGAAGAAGAGGAATTCTCAAGGTACGATCCCGAAAAGTTCGATCAAACCTTATACGACCAAATTGGGGGGGATACAGGAAAAAGGAGCACAATCTCACGAAAAACCAAGGTGATAAGGAACGAGGACCCAAAGTTCGTCGAAACTGGAGCAATTGTTTTCATGCGAGAAAAGGGGGGCCGCTGTCTCTAGCCCAAACGCGTAAGGCAGCGGATCGTGCGGAGAGAAAGGGGAAAATTAAGAGAGGCCCGGGGGAAATCATAAGGTCAAACGCACAGGTGGGGGATAGGCCCCGTCGACAGGAGGTGTACTCATCCTTTCGGGTCATCTAAAAAAGGGAAAAAGAAGGGGTTGTGCGGAGGAGGGGAAAGGGTAAAGTAGGGGGGATCTAGGATGAGGGGAGGGTTTATAATGGGGGCTCTTTGGGAACTTTCCAGGGATGAATTAACCTTTCGAAAGAGAGAGGGTAGAAGGAGAAGGGGCGAAAGGAACTATTCTCCTCAAAAGCTTTAGAAGGATCCATGGAAAGAAAATCAGGAATTAGAAATCTGACGTTCTTCTTTCAGCTTCTAGCACCTAAAATCCTCAGGGGGGTAGGGATCTGGGGGGGGCGAATATCTCGAGGAGAAAAGGAAAAAAAAAAAGAAACGCCAGGGACTAACTCGGGAAAAAGTGTAATCGAGAAAAATGCTTCAATCCAATAAGGAAAGGCTTCTGGAGATGAGAGGGAAAAAGATTCTTTTTCGAAAATCGACGTGAGGAGACGAACGTTGGGGAGAAAGTCGAGAGCCCACAGAAAACTGAAGGTTGTGGAGACGCCGCCGTTTAAAAAAGGTGTGCTAGCGAAAAAGAGCGTCAAGAGGGGAGAGGAAACCTACAATGGAAAAGAAACGGAAAAAGAGGACAAGCAAAAGGTCCGGGGGGGGGCCTCCACTTTCGCTCTATTTAGGGAAAAGCCCAATCGGGTCACTAAAAAAGAAAAAAAAAGAAAAAAGAAAAGAACTCAAAGAAACGGAAAGGGGGGGGGGGCTACTCAAACAGGGACGCTAGGAGGGGGGAAAGCTGAATAAGCAACTTGCCGGAGCCACTTAGAAGGAGAACAACAAAGAAGGGGATTATTAAAATAAAAAAAGGGTGGTGCAGGATTGAAAGAAAGGGAGGAGCAGAGAAATTACCATCTCTCCTCCTCCTTCAGTAGACCCAAAAAGGAAGGTGAGATTAGAGTTCAGGGCGAGCAGAAAATTCGATTAGGAAAAAGAAACGGGAAGGAGAGGGAGGGACAGGTGAGGGGGAGACGCATTTCATCGTTGAGGGAGAGAGCAAGAGGGGGGATCGGGAGGGAGGGTAGAGGTGTGCTATCAGAAGGGACCGCCGAGGGAGATTAAACTCGGGAAAGGACGTGACCGGGGCGAGGGGGGCTATCGCCAGAGAAAAGAAAAATTCTCTTCTTCTCTGAAAAGGGGGGGGGGACTCTTCGAATGCAAAAGAGAAAATTGCCCATTAACTGAGGGGAAGCTAATGAAGTGGGGAAGAGGGGGAGGTCGCAGGAGGAGGGGGGATCCTTCACCACCGAGAGGGACTGCGCAGTAAAAATATAGCCCTCGATCACAGGCCGGCGGAGAAAATCAGAACCAAGAGCCGTCCTATATCTTCTAAAGGGGGAAGCTCGTCTGGGCGGGTAAAAAAAGGGAGTGGAAAAGGTAGATCGCAGGGAAGGGAGGAGGACTCTGGGATAAAAGGGAAAAAAGGCTCTGAAGAAAGAAGGGAGGATCGCCTAAAAAGGAAGCTCCAACCAAAAAAGGTCTGGCACCTAAAAGGGGAATCTAAATGAAAGAAAAGTATCCTTCACAGAAATCTAAAAAAAGGCCTGCTTATCATGCCGAGGGACGTGCTGATGAAAAGGAATCTCGTGAAAGCAAAGGGGGAATGCTTATTCTCTCACGAGTCACTCGTTTGAGCGCCTCGCGCCGAGGAGGGAAATAAGTCAACAGGCAAAAGACGAGGATCACGAAGAGGAGGGGAAGCTTCCTTCTCCAGGCGGAAATTTTTCATAAGGTCATCAAGCCTTCGTCACCCAATGCCCGAGGGGGGTCCCTACCCTGGGAGCGGGGAGCGAGGCAGTCCCGAGGGGGAGCATCGACCAAAGTGATCAAAGAATGCACTACTGCTTGTCTAATCATCAAAGGGGTGGGGGGTATCTCGTGAAGAAAAAGAGAGATCTCTTCGGCAGCCGACGCAAATCTCCGATGCAGCAAAAACAGAAAGACTTGCGGGAAGGGGAGCACTCTTTTACCGGCTTGCGGAAAAGAAGCGGACGGCAGCCCGCGGAAAAAAAGCTTTGGGAGACGAGAAGGGAGACGTCAGCCGGGGGAAAGAAAGAGCTTTCTGCCAAAAAAACTTCGAACGGAAAAAGTCGGCCATTTAAAAAGGTTGGAAAAAAAAAAAGTCCTTATAACTTCCCCGCGGAAAGAGGTGTAACTCTTTTCTGAGGAGAAGTGGGGGGGGAAAGAAAACTTACGGAGAGAAAAGTCACTATCTAGTGTTCTCAGGGGGGAAGAAGAGGGCTTTCTGAAGGGGGGGGGAACTTACAAAATCTTCCGAGGGCCTTGGAGGGGGTTATTCGGAGCAAGAACCAAAGGGAAGAGTCTATCGGAGGGAAAGACGAGCAAATTTCTCTTCCGATAGTTATGCGGAAAGATCCCTATATCGCCTCAGAG
>Ga0179593_1343174_pt1 | contig 14181 bp, 18 predicted proteins | sample CZODoug2_1_08_16_FD_185931 | JGI IMG/M metagenome (GOLD analysis project Ga0179593, IMG submission 185931) | Vadose zone soil fungal communities from Angelo Coast Range Reserve, California, USA - CZODoug2_1_08_16fungal (PacBio error correction) | ecosystem: Environmental > Terrestrial > Soil >...
GCAAGGGGGGATCAGTGAGTGGGCTAGACGCCAAGAATTATGGAAAAGATTCGTGAGGGAGGAAGGGAGCAAAAACATAAGTGCTACCTCACCGTAAAATCGCCCGTTTCACAAAAAAACGCGGGGGAGCCCATAGTAGGTGTTGCCAAAGTGAGGCGCCCGTGGGTGGGGGGAAAGAAAATGTAGGGGGGAAAGAAAGCCCTTTAATGCAACCACAGGCCAGCCCAGCATTAAAGGTGTAGACCAGACGAAAGAGTAAAAGGTGAGTCGAACAAAAAAATCATGCTTTAAAGGTGACGGGGTAGGGACCAGAGAACGAATGGGGGGGTGGAGTTGGGGAGGTAGGGTAATTTGGTTCACCATTGCAGAAAACAAGGGGCTGCGAGAGTGAATCTTGGGTGAAGTATTTGGGTGGCAGGAACAGGACCTTGATAAAAAAACCCACCTAAGACGGTGTAGGCCCCTTCCAAAAGTTCGTTGGTTGGAAGCCGGGACAAAGGACATTGTGGCTCCCAAAACGCCACTGTCGGACTAAGAAAAAAAAAACCACTGGGGGGGTCCCGGAGCAAAAAAGGGGAGGGGATTGGCGGGAGAGGAAAAAACAAACACCAATCAAATCGGGAAAGGGGTTGGGAAAAGTCATGGGGGGTGGATTATGGGGCACATTTTAACAAGAGAAGACGGTTGGGTCGAAAAGGTGGTTCTCGAGATAAACTGTCAAGCAGAAAAAAAAGAAAGGATGCAAACCAGTAGGGGCAACAAGGAGGGAGGGGGTGGAGGCACCCAAATGGCGCAAGTGGGATTTGAAAAATCCGGATTCTGGCAGAAACCAGCGGCCAACGTTACAGGTGTGGGGAGACGGTGAAGAATTACTCGTGAAGGAACATAGTGGAATGCCAGGGGAACTGCAAAGGATCGAGGGTCAGTGGGGAAGGGTTCGAATTTGACCAAGAAAAAGGAAGATGTGGCGTAAACTGTCCCACCTGTGGCGATCCAGTAGAATACAGGTGAAGTGTGGGAGGAGAATCTTCCGGTGTTGGAAGATGCAGCAAAAAAATTGCTTTGTGATGCTGGGAAAAAAAAAAAACCCGAAAGTTTTATGAAATTGGGGGGGTTGAACAGGGGGGCAATGCCCACCCTCGGGTCTGAGGACCACCTTAGGAAAAAACTCGCGGGGGGTATCTGGGGAAAAAAGGGAATATTGTCAAAAGGGAACTCCAAAGCGGGGGGGATCGTGTCCAGCTTAAAAAAAATTGTCAAAAAATCCTGCTTACTGGGCCAAGTGTGACGAAATGAAAAATGTGGGGAAAGGAAAAGAGGCCTTGGCGGTTGCAGGAGAACGCCAGCGGGTACATGTACATTTTCAAGAACTACCAAACGCGAACTGTCTAAAGAGGCATGAACGGCAATCCTAACAATTTTGGCTCTCCCGTGAAGGAAAAACAAAGGAGAGGGAAAGAAACCTGAAAAGTGTGAAGCGAAACGAAGTGGGGGGGGGTCTTGATCTAATACCGCAACGAAGGTTTCACCAAAGGGTCGGAAAAATAGAACGGAGGACCTAACAGAAATGGTGAAAGAAAGGAGGAAAGTTCTTTGGAACGTCTTGAAGAAGATTGCAGGAAAAAGACGCGCGGGGGGGCTATTACGAATTCAAAAGTGGGGTAAGGGGAAAGGTTGGGAAGGGGGAAAAGAAACCTTGCTGGAACAAGGTTGCATGGCGCCAAGTGGGTTTTTCATCATTGGGGGGGGGGGACGGGGGTTGGGGAGGAGGGTCGGGAAAACGCGACATGAGAATCTATTTGGAGGCCTTTTCAATGGGAAAAAAAAGAGGGTAAAAGGGGAAATGCACAAAAAAGGAGGGAAGGAAGAAACACCGGCGTCCCGGTTGGAAGTATCAAAAACGATGGAGACAAGCGGCATGGTGTTGAGCTTGGGACGTCAGCCGGTGGGAACACAAGAAATTCAAAAAGCATTGGGAGGGGAAGGAGGGGCAGTTATAATCACAACCCAGCTAGCACCAAGAGGTAGACAACGAGGGCGAACTCGGGACGTAAAAGGGGGGGGAAAGAAAAAAACGGGGGCATGCTTGGCAAACCAGCAGTAACACGTTACACGGCAAAAAAACGTCGAAGGAATGGGCCTAGTGGTTGGGGTCAAATGTACAGTCCAATGCCATCAAATGTGTTCAAAAGGGGGGGCAGGAAATTTGGAGAAAAATGCGGCCCGCCTCCAAAAGGACTCTTGAGGGGGGAGGCTAAAAAACCACTTTTGAAGGGGGAAAAAGAGCCAAATGCCGGAAAACAAAGGAAGAAAAAGTTCAAAAAAAGGAAGGGAAAAAAAGTAGAGGATGACAGGGAAACTGGTGCAAACCTCTCAAACGCTAACTACGCGTTTGATCAAGCAGCAAAGACAGGAAACAATAGGGGCAATCCATCACGATAGCACTGGCAACACCCGAGGAGGGGGGAAAATTGAACAATCAACCATCATGGCCCAAAAGCGGAAAAAAGTCAACGAGGCCCAAAGAAAAAGGGGGAAGGGGGGAAACAGGGATTTCGCCGTACCAACATACTTTCCGCCGATGTGGGATGGGGCGACACCACGCAGAGAAGGCGAAAAAATGGAACTACAGGCCAGGATTGACTGAAAAGGGGGCACTCGGGGCAATGAACTCCTGAAAAGGAAGACATAAAACGCACAAAAAAACCCGAAAAAAGTGGGATGGTTAGAGAATCGTATTGCCGGGTCCAAAAGGGAGCCAGGTTTCAAAAGTCAAAGAAGAAAAAAATGGTCACGGGAGCCGGAAAGGGCCCTGGCACGAAAAATCGCGGGAGTAAGCCGAACTGCTAAGAAAGAAACCCCACCGAACAATTTCGGAACTCTTGACGAAGAAAAAAGGGGAGGGGCGAGATTGGTTCCCATTATTGATGAAAAGACTCAAAAAAAAAACGAGGGTCCAGGCAAAATTATGTGAATTGGCCGATTCAGAGGAAGGGGGTGAAAAGGGGAAGAAAAGTACCAAAAGTGGAGTGGCATTCCAGAAGGCAGCGCTTAAAGAGAAGCTTCTTCCAGGTAAAGGAAGGAAATGGGGGCTAAATGTCAAACCACAACCTTTTGACCAAATCCCACCGGGGGGGGGTGTAAGAACCAGCCACAAACACATGGCGCGGGGGGAACGATTGCCTCAAGCAACAAAGAGATTCAAAAAAAACCGGACAACAGGGTAGCAGGTCCTTTCCAGGGGGAGAAAACACTCGGGGGTAAAATAATTAAGGAACATCCGGGAAACTCGGAAATTGCACAACTCAACTGGCATTTCGGGAAAAACAGCAACGCCAAGTTCGGCGTGCGCGCAAGGCAAAAGGAGGGGAACTCAACTAAGTGAATATGGGAGAAGCCTGCTTCAGGACAACAACCTCAGAAATGGGTGGAAACAAGAAGGACTGAAAAAGACACGCCAAACATGGGAAATCAAACAAAGAGGGAACTCGAAAACTCTGCCACGTCAGGGAATAATTAAAAGGGTTTTGGGGACTTAAGGGTTCCCGCAAGAAAGAAAAAGAGCGGGGAAAAACTTGTTGTCCCCGAAAAACGAAGCAAAACTGCAACAACAAAGCAAGAACAACAGGGGCGGCAAGGGGAAAAAAGGGGTAGACATCCACACGTATTGGAGTAACAAGCCACCGGAATTAGAAACTTGTGAAGGGATCAAAGAGGAGAACTTTTTGTCACGCAAAGGGGGCGCGTGCACCGTGTAAAACAAGAAGGGGGAAGAAGATATTAAACATTTCGGGGGGAAGTCAGAATGGAAGTGACGGGAAGTAGTGCAGTCGAATTAGGAAAGGTCAACAGTGTAGGTGGAGGGGGAAGAAAAAAGAGAATGGAACGGAGGGGGAAACTAAAAGAGTTTGCCAAAGGTCGCTGTTGGTGACGAGAGAGCCGCGCGATTGAAAAAACAAGGACGGCCATCGAAAGGGGGCAAAAGGGGGTAATCTGACCCAGTACCCCTCCAGCGTCGATGTGAAGGACACAGCAACAGAAACAGGAAAAAGGAAACAGCACAGCAAAAGGAACATGTCCCGTGGTCACGAAAACCAACCACGAGTGTACTGAAGAGGAATGGCAAAAAAAAAAGGCCCCGAAAAGAGGGAAGACGTGGGGGACACCGCGGGATTCAACTAAACGTGCCCTTCCGGATATCACCAACTGTCAAAAACCAAGCAAGAACGGCGAGGGAAAAATGAAGAGAACAGGGGCCCATCCGACTCACGGATGCAATGCCCAAACGCTGCTGGAGAACGGAAGAGGAGAAAAAGGGCGGGTTGTAGGGCAACAACAAAAAAAAAATCAGCAATCCCCCTTAATGACAAAAACAGGGGGACGGACAAGTCAAAAGAACATCAGAAAACCGTCTACCATTAAAAGCAACAGGGGTGGGGGCGAAAGTTCAAACAAGAAAAAACCGCAGCTGTGAAAAACAAATGCTAAAAACGGGGGAAACCACGTAGAAAAAGAGGGCAGGCCACTCCTTCCCAAAACCTACGTGTACCTTAAACAGAGTAAATAGCACGGTTATGAAACTAAAAGGACGGGGAAGCAAATATTTCAAACGAGCAAACGGAGTTGAGAACACGCCACACTGAGCCCTGGGGTCCAGTTCCACCAAAGCGGAAGGAAAGGACGGGGGGGGGACACTGTGTATGACCATGTGAAGAAACAAAAACGAGTCGGAAACCTCCAAAACTTCTGACAGAAATAATGCCTAACACAGATACAAAAAAAAAAAAACGTCGACCCGAGCTCTCAACCATGTTAGGGTTTGCCATCAATCGCAAAAAAAAATACTCTAATTGCTCAAACCAAAAAGGGACGTTCCTAAGATTTGCAAGGGGGTCGAAAATGACGTAGGGCGGACCGGACGGGGCAAAACCCTAGGGTGGCCGTTACCCAAAATCTTACCAGGGTATAACGCCATGGGGCGGGAAAAATAAAGTAAACCAAGACGCCAAACAACTCGAGGGGGTGGCATGGTCAGCAAGGGGGGGGTTGGGGACAAATGAAAAGAAAGTGTAAAAAGAAACGGCAACAAAAAGAGAGGGCTAGACTTCGGGCGGAACTCCACCTACTAGAAGGAATGTTCAAGTGTTGGTTAAAAAAACCGGGAAAGTGCAAGAGGCGCTTGCGAAAACAAAAACAACGCACGAAAAAATGGGACTGTGGGTGAGGGGGCCAATACCTCACAGGTGGGTGAGACTAGCACCTCTCAACACAAACAACACAGGCCCCTCAGCCGGTCAACCCCCTACGGCTATGCTTCCAAGAACGACTTTCGACTATTGTCCGGGGTTATGGAAAAAGAAAAACACCTGTTGTGAAGAAAAAGAAAAAAATAAAAAAAAAAAAGAGGGGTTCAAAGAAAGGGAGGCAAAAGGAGGATAAACTAACGGGGAAAAAAATGCAAATCGACTGAAAAAAAAACTTAGAGGAGGAAAAATATAAAGTCTGGGAGCCCGTCAGTTACTCAGACCGGGAAGGAATGGAGGGGAGAAGTAGGGCAGGAAAGTGGGGAAGGGGAGTGTCTGCACCTTGCAAAACTCACCCTTTACCCCCCGCACATTCGCCTGAAGAGCCGTGAAGGGGTTTTGAAACCGGAGAAACGCCGGGGGGGTGGGGAAGGTAAGGGGGACAACCTGTAAAGGGTCAAAATCCGCCCAAACAAGTCGGCGGGGGTAACCAAGACAGAAATACGAAAGGATGAAGGGGGGAAAAACGGACCGGGCGTTGGGGGATGCCGGCCCTTGAAAGGACCGACGTGGTTGCACTGGATGGAGGGAGGGTACCATCACGGTTTGTCCAGGGCCAGGGGTTGCCATGGTTCCCATTGCTGCAAACTCCCGAAGATGGGGGAAGGGGCCATTGTGGTGGGAAGAGTATTGGGGCCCATGTGGACGTGTTATAAGGCGAAACATAAGGGAAAACTCTATCGAGACCCCACTGGTTAAATTTGGGTTGATGGTGACCCTTTCCCCCTGTCATTGGGGTAACTCCGGAGGCAAGCGTGCAAAAAAAAGTTGGGCTCAAAAAACTGCAACAAACTTGTCGGAGAACGGGGGACAAAGGTGGGTTGTCTGAAAAAAAGCGTGGGGCAATGGTGGCACTGGGCCGGCAGGGTGAGGCCACAGGGGAGCAAATCAGACAGTGGCGGCGGGGGGGCAAAGCACTGTAGATGGAGAGGTACGGAAGAAACGGTTGTGATGTGAGAAGAGCCCAGGTTTACTCCCGAGAAAAAAAAAAAAAGAAAAAAAAAAGAAACATGTGCCGCATCAACGGAGGGGAACCCCAATCACGTCGCACCAGGCCGCGGTTGAAAGGGCAACCATTTAGCCAGGTGTGGCAGAAAAACGCTCTCTTGATGCCGTTGCAGAAAGTGAAAAACGCAACACTCTGAAGGACAGGGTGGTGAGGGGGGCCATACTACCTCTAGTGGGTCATACGACGAGGGGAAGGCGACTGACGAAAAGTCCCACGCAGTGGGTGGACGTGCGCCGGAGTGACAAGATCATGTTGGCAAGCCGTGCCACAGCCCGTGAGAAATCAGGGTAAAGCACAAAAGGTGAAGGATTGGGGGGGTATACAGGCCTTCTATGTGATGATATAATGTAAAGCGGCGTGGGATGGGAATTGGAAAGAGCAACAAAAATTTGAAGTGTAAAAATGAAGTGTTAGAAAGCATCGACCCGCTTACTGGATTGCGGAGGGGGGGGAACTCTCAAAAGAAAAAAAAAAACAGGATAAAACAGAGGGAAACGAGCGCAAGGAACGGAGGTGTAAGCACATGGACTGGTTAATCATCTTGAGTTGTAAGGCCATAGGTTAAAAAACGGAGCCAAGAACTAGCTACTCGCAGGAAATCAGGGCACATTCCCAAACGCTAGGACAGGTCTGTATTAGGAAATTCGGGGCAAAAGAACATGCAACTAAAGGGAAGATGATGGCGGGTGGGTGGAGGAAAAACAGTGACCGTGCGTGGACAAAGCGTTAGTGGGGAAAAAACCGGCGCCTGTAATGGTGGTTGCACGGGGGAAAAAAGAAAGGGGCAAGACAGGGACCAGAATAAAAAAAAAAAAGAGAGGCAGGTGGACGGGGACGAACGGGTTGAGAACAAAGTAATTACACAACGGGGGCAAACAAGAGTACTATGGAAGCGGAACCAGAGGGTGAATGAAGAGGGAAACACGAAAAAAAAAGGTGGGCACCAGGCCTAAGGCGACAGAGCAAGGGGGGGGGGGCGTCCTAGTAATCACAGAAAGACGAAAAACCCCTGAGGGGGAGGAGGAGAATTCTTGGGGAATTTCCGGACTAACAGGGAAAAAAGAAAAGAGGGACACCAGGGGCTACTTGAAACGAAAAAAGGGGTTGGGAAGTCCGGGGGGTTCGGGGACGGTCGGGAAAAAAAGGAAAGACACCATCCGTGCGTGAAAAGAATGGGGCGGCAGGGCCGCAAACAGGTCTTTCGGCTGGGAGGAGTGTTGGTGGGGGGGGCGGGAGTGGCAGAGCAGGGAAGAAACAAGAGAAGGAGAAATAAATTTTCAGCCACAGGGATGGTTCCGAAACAATTAAGGACAAAGTGTATAACTTGACGCACTGCAAAGTAGAACCAAAAGCGGGGAAAAAATATACCCTAAGAGCTGACAGCAGGGGGAATCAACGGGGGGGGTCGGCTTTGGTCAAGTAAGGTATCTTGAACCCAACAGAGTTATTAGAGTGTGGGTCGAAAGGGCGTGGTCAATAAGCAAAGAGATACAGAGGAGAACCGGAAAAAAAAACGGAAAAAAAAAAAAAAACCAGACGCACGTGCGGTAGGGTAACCTAAGGGGAAAGGCACACTATCAATGGAGCGAGGAACGAAGCAAAAAGGACGACCAAAATGGTCAAGGAAAGGGTTGCGAAGGGGGGAAAATGCAGAAAAGGGGGAAAAGTACCAAGGGTAAATTGTGCGACAACTCATTCACTCAACCAGAAGACCAGGGGGAGGAGGGGGGGGGCCTTATACAACCAAGGTGGCTTGGGAAAGCCACAGCAGGAAGGAGGAAAGACGCTTTCTTGACTCTAAGAAAAAGACGGGGGCATCCTTAAAATGCCGAAAACAAAAGGAAGAAATGCGGGGGGAAATCAAAGAAACCAGAAAAGGGATGAACGCATCATCCGCACCTATCCGATAACGCCTGGGGGAAAGAGACAAAAAAGGGAGAGCATAAACCCAGTCACCAGAACTAAAAAAAGGACGAGAACTTCAGGAGCTTAAGAAAAAGTGGTGCCTGTGGTTGCCAAGATTGTTAATCACGGCATGACTCTTACGCCTGCCCGCGATGGGGTTCAGGGACACTGCCAGATCTGGAAGGGGGAGGAAAGGGAACCTGCAACATTGGGTCGCCGGATAAGGATGACATTTCACTGAAACTTGTGGGGACCAGCACTTCCTGCCGGGAAATCTGGGGAAAAAGAAAAACAAAACGGGAAGGAGGGGAGGAAAAAAAGAGATCATGAATGAGAAAAAAAAAAAAACAAAAAATGGACAAATGTCATCAAACTGGCGAGACGCAATTCCTTTTGTGACGCGTTGGCGCAGTGCAATGATTCTCTTGGAACGACCCATCGCGGGAGAATGAACGGGGGGTCACCTACAGTCGCCCTCCGAAACCCGGCCAAATTGGGGTGCGCGGTCGAAACGAGCGTGAATGGCGCGGCCTGGGGGGCATGAGGGGGAAATTGAAAGCGCAAAACGCGGGGGACAGGGGAGATAGGTGAATCAGGCCGAGGTTATAAAAGGATGGGAAACGACCTGGGGATCACGGCGTAAGTCACAAAACCCACGAGGTTGGAAAAAGGCACGGGCAGAAAAAAAAAGGGGGAAAAGCGATTGCCGTCGAAACCGCGGGAAATGGGAAAAAGTGCAGATGGCGAAGACCCAAGGGCACAAAAAAAAACCAGTTGGGGAGGGAAAAGCCCCCAAAAAAAAAAAGGGGGCGAGGGGGCAGAATGAGGTCGAAAAAGGTCAAACGAAGCACAATTTTTGGGAGCGTGGACGTCCCCCCCTTGGGGGACGCAAACGCGTGGGAAAAGGCCACAGGGGGCGGAAAACTGGGAATCATACTGGACGAAAAAGCTGGGCCAACCGGTGGAAGTTAAACAACGACGAGGTCGTCAAGGAAGCAGTGACGACCAAGAATTGACTACGCTTTGAATATTCGGACTGCAAGGGGGATTCGAAAAACGGCGCAATCAGAGTGGGGGGGAAAAAAACAGGCGAAACAAAAAAAAGAAAAGAAAAATGGGGAGGCCCTCCTGCAACTGTCAAGAAAAACACTCGTTAAAGCGGGAGTGAAACAAAGTGTTTGGAAGTAGTTTGGTGAAAAAAAAAAAGAAAAAAAGGAAGAGGGGGTTGAAGGTTTTTGGGCCCCAAAAAAAACCCAGATACCGCAACCCACCAGAATTAAAACACTGGGGGGGGGCACGACAATCACCAATGGGGGGAGCAAGAATGGTGGGACTTACACAGGTGAAGAAACAATTACGGCTGGTGGGAAGAGAAAAAGCTGTAACGTCTGGGCCGCGGAAAAGGCCGTTCAAAAAAGGGAAAAAAGGAAAAAGAACCCGCGAACCATTTCGCAAGACTTGGGATTACAAAGTCTGGTCGAATCGGCAGGAAAAAAGTTTTAAGTGGAGGGAGAGATCACTCATGGATTGCTTGGTCCGGAGACAAATAAGGTTGCATCGGAGGGGGGGTGGAATAACTGGGGGGAAACAAAGCCGTATGAAGGTGAGGGTTTGCAAGCAGAAAAAGGAGGAGAGGTTCGAGGGGATTCAAACTGGGGCGACACCCGGACCCGTTTTTTCCCTCAAAACGAAGCGGAGCACCAAACAGCAAAAAACTCAATGACCAGAAACCAAAAAAGAAACTGGGGCAGGGCCACCATCGGCTCTTCCGAAGACTGGAAAAAAGACAATAAGTTGTAGTCACTTATCACGGGGTAATGGAAAGAAAAAAGGAAATGCAATTCACAAAAAAGGATAGTACAAAAAAATCCTCAATTTATAGAACGCTCGTGAACCACTCAAACGGAGAACAGATGCCCAAACAGAACTTCATCAAAAAAATAAAGCAAAGGGTCCGGGTAAGGGTAAAGGGCTAACTAGAAAAAAAGCATAAACACCCAAGGAAATAGAGGGGGGAAAACAAGCGGAGACGTAAAGAAACCAAAAAGAAAGAAGAAACAGTGTTGAATCAAACAAAAAATAGCACCCAACGGGGGGGTTGGGGCCAAAATGGCAACATCCCCAATAATACTGGAATACCATGGATAGGAGGCAAAGACAAGATAGAGCAAAAGGCATTCACCTACTGGACTGAAAAATTAAATAATGGCAACTTATCAACCGGATCACAAGTCGCGGAACTAAAAATGAAAAAAAAAATCTAGCTGCGGCAGAGGCAAACCAAACTTCGACCTGGGGGAAAATTAAAAACACAACAAGTCCCGTGTTTCTAGGGGTGGGTGAAATCAGGTTGGGGGTCGGGACGGTCACATGGAAAATAGGGGGGAAAACAACGGAGGTAACACCCCCAAAACCACGAAGAGTCGAAAAGAAAACTCCAAGGAAAAGCCACGATAAAAGGGACCCCACCCCCCCTTGCGGGAGCAACGGTGAGGTGTGGGGGGTCGGTACCAAAAACAAACATCGGGCCACAATAGACGCTATCCAAGACAGGGCAGGATGCCAGGGCAAAGAAAAAGGGGGGAAACGGGGGATCAAAAATTCCTGGGGATTTCCTCTATCAAGAAAACATACCGAATGGAAAAGGGGGACTCAGACACCGCGTACCAAGGTATGACAGACCTGTTGGCAAAGAAAAAAACGAATTAACACAAAATTAACCAGCCGGTACGTTCGAAGAGAAGGTAATGGGGAAGGAAAGAGGGGGAAAAAACGGAAGAATAAAGAAACACAGCCTTAAGGTGACTCCGCGGAAAAAAAGAGGAAGAAGAACGCCTTCCGTTTCCCGGGTTGGAGCCTGCAGCCGAAGTGGGTAAGTGCGAGGGACGCACAAAAAAACACGGACGACAATGCTGTAGGTTCAATTCCTCCCAATTGGGTGGGATACGCTACCAAAATCATACACCCCCAAGAAAGGGGGATCTCAACCGGGGTTTCAAATCCACTCCGGAACCTCATGGGCTTCCCCCAGAGGGAACCAAAGACAGGGGAACGGTGAGTAGACCACCTATGTTTCCAGAAAACAAATGCAACTACACGCATCGTTCAGTACAGGCATAATTGGCACGACGGTCTAGCCACAAAAGCACCCCAGCAACATACTTCCTCAAAAAAAAAAAAACCGGGGGGGGGGAGGAAAAGGAAGAGAAAAAGAGGGGTGGGGGGAATCCCCAGTTCGGGGGCACGCGTGAAAGAGGGAAGTGAAAGTCGCAGTAGAATTGGATGGTCTGCCCAACATTGCGCACTCAAAAACAGACCGGAGTCGCCCAGGGGTGAACCGGGGGCCCATACGGAGGGGGAACCCGAGCGATGGGTGTTGATATATGTGGACACACTTGGGTGACCGGGAACGACCAGCGGGAAGGGTGCACAGCACATCTAATATGAGGAAGCTTGAAACAATGGAATGGGCGGGGGGGGCGTGCCCAGGCCGAGGTCCAGAGGATCGAGGTGGACGGGTGGAAAGAGTTAACTGAATAAGGGTTCCAATTGGCGTGCCCAAGGGGACATTGCATGCCCAGCCACCTAGGAAAGAGAGGAGGGGGGGGGAAGGAGTTGGGGGCATCAACAGTTCAGGGGGGGATACCCCTGGGGTAACGTGGAGTAAAGGGACCAGGGGGGCGTGGCCGCCGAAACCATCGGAAAGGGGTTTGCATCAAACGGGCAAAAACAGGGCTTCTAAAGGCAACGGTGTTCGGAGGAAGGAGTAAAAGGAACGTGGTCGCAAAGGGATCCACACCCAGAACAGTTTGGCTCAAATGGGAGGTGGAGAGAATGCGTCCCGAAGAATGGCATTTCTAAAGGCGTGTTGTGGAGGGAGGGGGCAGGAGAAGGGGTGTGACCGCAAGATATCAAACATGTCAGTCTCATCAAAAACGGGATGGCACCACCCCGGGTTAGGGAACCCCAGGTGGAATCTTGGGGGGGCCACCCAGGGTACCGAAAAAATGGTTCGTGTTGACGACAGCCGGTCTCTGTCAGGGTGTGGGTAGAACAAACCTACATCCGAGGATCTGTTAACGGTACAGAGTTATGGTTAGTCCGTAGTTGAAGTTGGAACTGACTTGGAGAATCAATGTTAGTGGTGGCCAGGGTTCCAAGTGTTATGACCCATTATCTGGTGGGACGCCGTGGACACAAAAGGGCTGAAAGAATTTTGAAGGCTGGTGTTAGTCGGTGATTGGACGTCCTTAACGGTTTGCAGAAGAGCGGGGTGAGTTCAGGATTGGAAATCGAAAAACCCGCCAAGGCTTCTTGGGGGCTGAAAAAAGGGTCAATTGTTGGTCCCATAGGCACCCAGGGCGGAGGCAAGAAAGATTCGAGCAAGAGGGACCCGCCCGGCACAGGTCAAAGTGGGGGAAAAGGGGAGGGTTGTCAGAAACAGATAAAAATGGAAAGGACAAACTGGGAATCTTTGTCAACTTCTGTTTAAACTGGCAAGTACAGCCAGGGAACTGCCGGGACGGGGAAATTGGACGTCCGGTGGCGCGGTGGGGGGATGACCTTGTGGGTTATTGTGGGCGGTTAAAAGAAACGCTACAGGGTACCAGAGAAACGGCGAAGATACGAAGGAAGTGAAAAGGGCAACAAAAAGGTCTCCGTTTGTCTCACGAACCAGTAAGGAAAAAAAAAGCGATGGCAAAAATTTGGAGAGGGGAAAAGCGAAAGAGTTTAGGGCTATAAATCAAAGATGGAACAAATAAAAGTTCCTACAGGACTAAGGAATTCGGAGCCGAAAAGAAGACGAATGGTTGTTAAGAAGGGGGAGAAGGAAAGTTGATTGTGAAGGACTGGAACATGGACCGGAAAAAATTCAGGCAGGGCCGAAAATAATGAAAACAAATTTAAAGAAGCTGGTGTGAAAACGGTTGGAAAGGGAAGACAGGGCTGAAAATGGTGAAATGGGGCGGCACAGGGTTCTTGAAGGGGTTTTAAAAATTGTGTTTGGAACTGACGGGGGTAAGGGGAAACAGCGAAGGAAAAGGCCTATGGGTTATGAGGTGCTGTCACTTTTGTCACTGGGAGAAAAAAAAAATAAGAAAAAAAATGGTAAAGGCTTCACTATAACGAAAAAGGTTTAGGATATTGAAACCCGAAATGGACAGGGGGGAGACGATCGGGGGAGGCTTGCGAGCCGTGTTGCCCAACAACAGTCAAATTCAGAGGGGAAAAACAGAAGGGCGTCAAAAAAAAGCAAATTATCAACGCACAATTACTTCAAACGACAGCGAACATCACAGGCGGTTAGTGTAAAAGGAACGGACAGGGGAGGCAATCATAAATGAGGATTGACACCAAGGGCCACCTCGGAATTATTTGTCAGACTCGGGGGTTGAGAAAGAAAGTGGGGGAATCAAAAGGCCAGAACTGGTGGCACGGGCAGGGGAACTCTGTGCGCAACGGCAGCTCCCAGGCAACCGCATGGGCGTTAAGGGGTCATTCTCGACAAAAACCACGGTGGGAGGCGGGGGGGGGAAAGTAAGTTCAAATCCCCTTCGGGGACAAAGGGGGGAAGACACGCGTTGTCGAGTGACAGGGCAGCTCGTCGGTCGGTAAAACGTGCCCCGATCCAAGCGGACTAAGAGTTATCAAAATGAACCAAACAGGCCCCGATGGGGGAACTAGGGAGACTCACCGATAGGACAAGGGCACGCGGAGCCAAGTTTGAAAAAGACCAGAAGGGGGAGGGACAAGGCCAAAGCCGAAATGGAAAACACGCAGCGTGTAACGGAAAAGAATGTGCCGGTTGTGGTGGCCGATTGGAGTACCTGGGGAGCATGTGTAAAGCAATTTTTGGGAAATGCCAACGAAAAGTGGCAGGGCCAACGAATTCGGGAGGGGGCTTGGAGACGGAAGGAATGGAAAGGGCAGAGAGGGGGCAAAAGGCCCCCTATGCCTGAAAGA
>Ga0179593_1424776_pt1 | contig 14181 bp, 15 predicted proteins | sample CZODoug2_1_08_16_FD_185931 | JGI IMG/M metagenome (GOLD analysis project Ga0179593, IMG submission 185931) | Vadose zone soil fungal communities from Angelo Coast Range Reserve, California, USA - CZODoug2_1_08_16fungal (PacBio error correction) | ecosystem: Environmental > Terrestrial > Soil >...
AGCCTACAGTCAAAAGCGACTATGACGGGTACGGAATGGTGAATTGTGGGATAGAGCTGGAGATGCTGATGAGGAAAGCCATAATGCTCCTATCACTTAGGTAGTATAAGGGGAAAAGGACATTCTGCAGCGCGTAGAATTTGATCGGGGACCAGATTCCGGAGAATGTGGGGCATTATGAAGACCTCTGCAACCTCGTTCGCTCAGGGAAACAACCTGAAGAGACAGAAGCGTCGTAAAGGGGAGAAGCTATGACAGAAAAGGGAATACGAACATTAGGCAAAAGAACAGCCTTCATGCGGAAGATGGTTCTTCCTAAACAGGCCGAATCTCTTGGGTTGGGAAACGAACGCCAAGAAACCGAACGAGAGAGAGTTGAGATCTCTATTGCAGAACATTGCAGACACCATCGGCCGCAAAGGAGCCGAGCTCGTCGACCCTTGAAGCTTCGAAGGAGATGTACTACCGGAATTCGAAGGGTCCGTAAAGTCCAAAGGGGAAAGCATTCCAAGACCGGCAGCGGCCTCCTGCATGAAAAGCTGGTCCACAGAGGCGGGGTAAGCGTCGACCTTGACAAAACTTTAAAGGTAAGGCTGCCGTGCCTGAGGCAGGAGAGACAATCGCAAACGCAAAGCGGGAACTTGAGAAAAAAAATTAGGAACCGCAAAAATCACTTTGCACGAGGCTCCTGCGTTGAAATGGGGGCTGGATAGGGGGATAATCAAAGCTCAGCTACGGGGACTAACAGGAATGGCACCGCTCCAATGTGGAGGGCGCCGAGGTATGGGGTGGGGGGGAGGCTTGCTGGATCAGTCTCTGCGGACAGGGTTCTTGTGAGCAGGGGACGACAACGAGAGGGAAAAAAAATATCCCAGTGGTGGAATAGCGGGATTGTTCCACTAGCACGCATTAAAGAGCCGAGGCAGAGGGGGGGGGGGAGGCGGAAGAAAAGAGAACAATGAAGCATGCGTGTTTTCTTCGCGACTCGAAGGGCAGTATCCAAAGAAGAGCATGCGATAGGGGTAGTGGTTTTTGATACTAAAAGAAAGAAAAGGAAGGCTGGGGAGGTCAAAAGAAGACTCTAGATACTGGGGGATAAAATATCCTTTGGCTTCGCACTGAAAACAGGCTCTGGTCGGAGGGCCTCCAACTGATGACTAAAACCTGTAGAGATCGGACAGCCGCGGCAATTCGGGTGGAAAGACGAAAAAGTACTGTGACGGCGATCAAGTTGAGATCGCGGAAGCTCCTCATGCTAATATTCCTGGGGATATTCCTCCTAAAGGATCAGGGGATCTCGAATGAAGAACTGAGGAAAGACAAAAAGCCGTTCATAAAAAGGGGGGGAGGCACAGGTGTGAACCGTGTTTTAAGTAAATATACGCCGAGGCCGGGCTCTTTCATCTTATGGTATTTAGCAAAGGAAGGCCACAAGAGTATTGAGTTCACTCTATCCTTAAACTTTAGGAAAAGTTGGCTGCTAAGTTCGGGAGGAAGGAAAGAATTAGCAAGCTGAGATTGGGATGTATATTTAGTGCATTTTCTGTCGGACTTATTGTTCGAAGCAACCCCGCGCATTTGCATAAAGAAAGAAAGACGTCGTCGTAGTTAGAGCACAATCATCAAAGGAAGAACACGCGGTTTATCAAGTCTCCTGGGCGTAGACATATCCCTGGAAAACGGGGCTTTGAAGAGTTGCTCGAGAGGTGGGGAGTAGAAATTTTGCTTAGCAGCTTCAATATGAGTGGGGTCCTCTTCTGAAGGCCGGCAACTCAAGAAGTATCATAAGAGGAAGGCAAACTCCCTACTGCCCAAATCTGAATCGGGGTTCGATGTTTCTAGAAATGTCATGTGGCTAAGACCTGTTTGCTTCGAAAGGCTCGAGTGAGGGTGAGAAGAAGAAGACACCTCACCCTCCAGAAGTCAGAAAAAATAACTTCTCGAACCGCATCTGGCAGGGAAAAAGCTTGAAGGGAATATAGTCCGATCGAGGCAGAGACTCAGGAACTCTTAGGTGCTCCCTGAGCAGAACACAAAAATGGTCCAAAATTTGAAACTCCTCTCTCCAACGGAAAAAACAATGGGAAAGAAAGGACGGGGGGCATGAGAAAACTCATCAAAAAACCAAACCCCATTCTGAGTGGAGAAGCGGATTAGCTATCAAAACCCCAAATTATGAGAAAGGGAATTGCGAAGTCCGATGAGGAATAACATAAATGGGCGGGTTGGGTTTTGTGCGGGGGGGGTTTGAGGTCATATGTCTAAAAGGAAGGGGGGCGGTGATAGTTTTTACGTTTCGTTTACCAAGGGGGGGGGGAAAGTTGGGACTCGATGCTTGAAGATCCAAAGTAAAAGGGGGGAAAGGTGACGGGAAAGAAGCTATACGTTCTAGGTTCGTGCCGTTCCGCTTGATAACGATTCAAGACCTTTCGATATGCAGGACGGGGGAACCTTTGGGGTATGGGGGAAACGAGTTCGGGGCGAAAAAGAAACGTCAAGTGCGTCTTGGGGCTTTCAAACTAATGACAATTACACCTCGTCAAAAGGAAGCGCGAGAGGCTTTGGGCGGGTTGTACAGTAATCCTCTGGGAGATTAAAAAAAAAGGTGGGGGGATGTCCTTCAGCGGCCCCTTGAGCAAGGCTTTTGCAAGAGTGGAATAGGAAGAGACGAACCCAGATGACTATGGCAAAGGGCTATCCAGCTTTAACGAGAGGTGTAACTGCTATGTACGAGGATCGCGGAGCCTTGATCACTTATTGAAAGAAGGAGATGGGAAACCTACACCCCTACGCATCTTGGAGGTCTCTTTCTCTTGAACACGGCAAACTCGGGCCTTCATAAATCCTCACGCTTCATTAGAGTCCTAAAGAAACCCAATATCAACATCGGCGCATGGTGAAAAAAAAAAAGAAGATTGGGGTCACGTCAAATAACAACCCAGAAAGAAAGCTCGCAGCCAATTCGAAAAAATCGCCACGCGCCATCCTCCAGGGGGGTCCTTATTGAGGTAAGATCAAAAAAAACTATGCAAAAGAAACTTTTCTGAACTCTTTCAAGGGAACGGGGCGAACAAGGTGGGCTAAATGCGCCAATAGGGGGGGAGAAGGACCATCCTCGGGGGGGCGGCGACGATCCAAATAAAGGGAGAGTAGGGATCCGCACTCCGACGGAGGAGGGAGGACCACTTGGATTTGGGGCGATGCGGGCGGCTCTTCGTAACTCTACGAAAAACTTTTGACAAGTCTGGTTCGGAATTCATGAGGAGAAGGATAAAAATTTGGATAGGGCTGGAAGAAAAGATCCGGTCGGCGGTATCGGACAGGAGGCGAGACGCATCTTGCGTCTGGGGCCCGGAGGGAAGAAGAAGAATTAGAAAAGCCGTAAAAGCTCGCCGTTTATACGAGGGGAGAACCTACGGCTCTGCGATTCCTAGTAAAAAACATAGTATGACTTCGGGATGGGGAGAGATCTAGAGGTTCTATTCGTCCGACAGCAAGCATGTACTACGAAAAAAGGGGGTACGCTTAGACGCGTTAGAGTGGGGTTCTGGTCACGACAGAGGGTTGCGCTAAAAAAAGAAAGGGCGGCGGTCTACAAGTCGGGTGGGGAGAGGTAAAGTTAACGCAGAAGGAGCATGACGCATAGACTGAAGGAAGGCCTACAACTCGCGTATTGAGGGAGAACGGGAAATTTCCGATTTCAACAAGAAAAGGACTAGACGAGCGGGGGCTGAGGGAAGTTATCGCCACTGTTAGCCAGTCCTTCACTACACCATCCTTGAAAAGGGAAGAGAGCTACTTCCTAAGGTCTGCAACGCCGCAAATTATGGGGAGGAGAAAAAGGAAAGCACTATAAGGTTTCAAGCCAAGGCCCCTAGTAGGGGGGTGCAGTCACGCGGAACCGAACACGCGGCGGCCATCGGGGGACACTGAAAAGAGGGAGGATAATTACCTTGTAGGGGTGGGGGGGGGAAGTTTGATGGACTATGATGGAAGGCGAAATAGAGGAGGGAGGACTACGGGACAAAGGGTCTTTTCGAGTTCAAGGGGGAAGTCTTTAAGAAGCTGGTAGAGAGATTTCCCCACTCTATCGAAAAAATCAACGGGGTTCCTCTTCTGGTTGTGGATTAAGGGGGAAAAAGATGGAACTCGGCGGAGAAAAGGGGAGGAACAGAAGGGCCTTAAGAACAATGCTAAATCGGGGTCAATGTCTAATGTCTATTCTTATGAGATAGACTGCAAGGAAGGGTTAGTACGCGGACGGTTTCTCCTGTTGAAAAGTCTTGTTTGGATCGGAAACGTCTCCTCAAAACAAGAAACAGGGCTTTCAGGGAAGGGGGGGAGGGGGAGAGGAGTGTTCTGCTGAAAGCCGGCATTACGTTGCTCAGAACGACGTAGACAAGGGAGACCTGGTCGGGACTTCATATCCGATAAGAAAGAGGGAATCTCACCAGAACATAAAAGACTCGAGTCTGATACGTCTCCGGGGTAAGGAGGGGTGATCGCTCTCAAAAACAAGATTATGAGAATAGGGAAAGGGAAGAAAAAAGCTACGAAGGACAACTGGAGGGTTCTATTTTAGGACGGACGATCTGGGGGGTGGCAAGTCCAAGAGAAGAGGAGTATTATGTGAATTAGGAGAGTCAACGTCATCCGAGAGGGGGGGGGGAATCAGATCCTATTAAAATAATCATAGGAGAGATTCACTGTTTTGGAGAAAAAGTCCAACTCTCTCTAACTGTTCAAAAGAAATTCAAAAAAGGAGTCCTATCTATCGGAACATCTGCAGACTCGATCATAAAATAAAGCCACATTCCGAGTGAGCATGAAGGCTGGAAGGTATTAATGCGAGACTTCCGACTTCTGGTTGGGGGGGGGGAAAAAAAAAAACTGACTAGAAACAAAAGAAAAAACGAAAAATGATTTGTGTATCGCTAAAACAATTAAGGACGAAAAAGGAAAGACCTGCAGAAGACTAGGTACTCTCGAAAAGCCTTGACCACGTCTGCTCGAGGGAGGGGGAGACCGTTCATTTCAAAAAGGGGGAAGAAGTCATAAAAAAACCCTAAAAGCAGTCTCCTGAATAATTGGGTAAGAGCATTGGTGTCTCTTTAGAAGAAGAGGGGGTGAATCGCTTCGAAACGTTCCGTCAAAGGAGACGATCCGTGGGGAAAGGTAGTGGAAGGAGGAAATCTCCCACAGCGCTGCGGATTTGAAAACAGGGGACTTAAAAAAAACCGATAACTTGCCAAACATATGGTGATAAGTTGTGGGGGTAAGAGGGAGAAGAAAATTGGTCGATATACCGATCTCACCTCGACTGGAAGACTACTAGGGCTGGAACCGATGTGAAAGTAAGCTATTTTGGAGTAAAAAAAAGAGGAGGTCAGCGTCTCTCGAAGGCCGTCGTGGGGGACTATTTATCTAGAAAGTGGAGAAGGCGGTCTCGCAACCTTTGGGGTAGCGACATCCGGAAGAGGAATCCGTGTGGGGTGGGGGGGGGGGTGTTGGGTGGAAGCCTCCACGATCCGCTTCTAAAAAAAGGGATCTGAAAGGGCTTTAAGGGTTGCTGAGCCTCAAGTTGGAAAGAAGAAACGAGTGCGTTGAGGGGGGTTGTGTCTCCTATTGCGAGGCCAAAAATCAGGTAATCCAAATCAGAAGGAGAAGAGACGGGGAAGAGCCTTTTTCTTCAAAGAAGAGCGAGGAGACACTCGTAGTTGGGAGGGTAAGATCCTCTTGACCCGAAAGAGAAAAAAGTCTTTTCTGAACTCCACTAATCCGGATCAAAAAATTTTCTTTAGCACTGAGGTCCCACCAGTGGAGAGAGCAAGGTCTCGTTGACTCTCAAAAAAACCAGAACCTTCCGCAATAAATTTTAAAAAAGAGAAGGAGAAGGGAGGAAACTCTCACTAAAATGAAGGTCTCCGCCCGACAAAACTCCCGTAAGAACAACCGTTTTTCGCATGGGAAAACCCCTTTGGTTTTAGGAGTGAGAGATCTTCCGGGGGGAGGGGATCCATTTTTCAAAAAGGCTTCAAGGGGACGTGAGGAAACACTTTAAACCGAGGGGGATTCCTCGATGAAGTAGGAATTGTAGGGAGATTGCTGAAAGGGGGGGGGAGGGGTGACACCAATTCTTTCGGATGAAATTCTCTCATTAATGCGTGGTTTTTTCTCGAGAGGGGGATTCTGTTCGTATTTCGAAAAAACGAAAAGAAAGACTGGGGGGGGTTGTTTTAAGGGAGAAAGACGCAGCCATCCTCTGTAGGGACGGTGGGTCTGCGGCCAAGCACCTACATTGGGCAGGAACTTTATCACAGAGGATCGACTCTGCAAATAATCTTCTCAAGAAAAGACTGGTACCCTCGCATGGAGGTGTTCTTGCGCCTGATCATGCTGCCTCTTCTTGAAACGGGGTGAGGGTCAAATTTCTCAAAGGGAGACGAAGAACAAAAATCTAAAATGAGATCAAAAAGTTAAAAACCTACTTTTGAGGAGGAATCGGGTTCTATTTTTTTCGATGGCTCGTGTCTGACCAGGGCCCAGAGGCACCTTGCTCGCGGTTGAAGAAGAAAGCCTTCTCCCTCAGATACAGGATAGAACCTCCAAAGGGGGGGGGGGAAGAGTACGCCGGATCAGGGAAGTAGACCTCATTCAACTCAGAAGTCAGGGGCGAATCAACTAATAATAAACTTAACCATTTTTACAAAAGTCCGAAATGGACCAACTTAAAAACATCAACTCTGAAATAACGAAGTAAGGAGGAAAAACGAAGCTTCAGAGAGAAGGAAGAGAGAAAAAAGTAAAAAACAAACAACCCTCATTCTGTTAGAGATAGGGGAGTCGCAATCTCTAACAAAAACAGATGTGAGGAAATTTTCTAAACAGTCTTCCTCACGAACGGGGTGGGTTGTTCATTGTGAGGGAGGGAAGGGGATTTCTAAGGGTGATTGCACTACTTTTTTTTGGCGATGAGGCTGGTAAAAAAAAGTGTTTGTTTGTTATGGGGGAGACCTTAAGGGAGATTTGGGACATAAGAGAATAGAGCTTCAGGGAAAAAGTCGTTCCATTTCCTTGATCTTGCTATCCATCGCAGAAACTTCGGCATTTCAGTCCGGGAGGTAATTTAGGGTCTGGACTGCCTCCGGTTCAGGGGGAGTAGAAAACTATACATTTACTAGAAAAGAACGAAAAAGATGGAATCCAGGGAGAGAGATTGGGAGTTCATTAGACAGAAGAAAGGTGATAATGATGGGGGGGTGGGGGGGGGGGGGGGTTTGGGGGGGGGGGGGGGGGGTTTGTCAGGAAAAAAGTGGCATCCCAGGAGAAAGCGTTTCATTAGCTTTAAGGAAAGATAGACGAAGGGATAACTAGACAAGAGAAAGGAGCCCATTTCGAAAGAAGGCCCATGACTACGTTCTATTCTAAAGTAAGAGATCAAGGAAATTGAAAGGGGGGGGAAAAAGACAAGGCTTATTCTTTTTGAACCAAAAACCGAATACACGCACTGCGGTACTCTTTATTCTTGTGCTTGTAGGGTCGAGGAAACATCCTACACCGACTAAATACGATAAGAAAATGGAAGAAGATAGATCAATCTCATCTAGAAGGAAAAGGGGCCTATTATTTTTTAATCATAGCAAAAGAACGGACAAGTCGACATCTACTTCGAAAGCCGAAGGAAGATCTCTGCAAGATGTGGCCTGATTTATTCCTTATCCACAAAAAGGAGCTTAAACCCTTTAAAGAAGGTCAGGAGATTGGGAGCGGCGGAAACACGGGTTCGCACGGGGGGGGGCGCCGCAACAATGGACGTTTTGCCCATTCACTCAAGGTCGGAATACGTTCATGCCTTGGGAGGAGAGGGGAAAAACCTAATCGAAGCAAGGGGAAAAGGGTATATGGACTTCGCATGATAGCGCGGGCGTAAAAAAGTAAAAAAAGGGGAGAAACCAATGGAGGACGCGTCAGTCTGACAGAAGAACATATGCCTTAGAGGGGTACAGGGGAAAGAAACACTGTCTTCTTCATATGGCTCAAAAGGGGAAGGAAAAAAGACTAGACCTGAGAAAAAAAAAATAGAGTCACGACGAGAAAGTCTCCAGTCTCTCTCCTTCGGAATCGAATGGGCTAACTTCAAAGAAGGGAATGAAGGTCCCTCTTCTCCACTCACGGGTATCGTCTCACCTCTGAGGGGGGGACATATATCACCAGAGTCGAAGTGATCAAAAAAGAATGTTGTCCCTTTTCTCGGAGCCTTATCTCTTCGGGGGAGTGGACAGAAGAGAAAAAAGCCACCAGAAAAATTTCTCTATAAATAAAGATCATGATTGTATATGAAAAGAGTAAAACGGTCTTAAAAGAATGACATATAACTTATAAAATCCCGAGTAAAGAGGCCGAAATAAAGTAAAAGAAGAACATGGAGCGGGGGAACAAGGCTCTTATTCCGACGCCATTGGGGGTTTAATGATACGACGAAAGACTCCAGGCTCCCTCATTAAGGAAAAGGTACCATCGAAGTTTATCAGGTTACAGGAAAAGTTTGCTCAACTACAAGAGGTTCGGGTCTCCTTACACTCGAAGTTCAAGTCTTGGAAGGGAAGAAGGAAAGGAGGGTTTTTCTTATTCTCGGGGTTCTAACTCCATAGAATAAAAAAATGTTACTCAATCTATTAAGGAATCAAGAGAGGGAAAAGGTTTCCTTTTTTCGCGTACCCTCGCTAAGGGTCGACATAGGTTCCGAAGTTCAGCAAGTGTAAAACGCAATCGCAACTCACGGGTGGAGTGAGGGGAAAGAGATTTCTAGTAGGGTCGGCTTCCTGTTTCTGAAGACTCTTGAACTGTTTTAACTCCATCTCGATAGTCCAACATCATAGGTCATCAGGGGGGTATGAACTTTTGCGGGGGGGGGAAAAACCTTTCTTACGGGTCGGTCTATTAAAAGAGAATAAGGATAGAATGTGTCCTGAGAACGAGGAGGCCTGTTTCCTACGAAGGACGGGAATTATCTGAAAAGAGGGCATATTTATCTAGCGTTAAGTTCGTCCTTTTACACGGGTGATGTTTGCTAAGGCGGGAGACCAAGGGAAACAAAATAACGCAAAAGGCCTTCTAGTGGATAATGGTCAAGCCTGTCACCGCCTCCGAAAGGGAGGATAAAAAAGAGGCACGTCGATCGGGAAGCATTCTCTTCTAGAGGGGCAATGAGTAAAAAGGAAGATCCTCAATATCTATTTAAAGAAACTCACGGCCGAGGACTGGAAGAGGGGGCTGGGGGGAAGGGAGGGGCCTTTAATCTCATAAACAAACAACTTGGGGGGGTGTAAAAGTAAAGGATCAATGAACTATAAGTACCTCAGCGCAGCCGTGGTATATGTTGGTAATAAGCTCGTGAGTCAGGATTGATTAGAAAAAAAGGAGCCTATCATTCGGGGGGGGGGTCAAAGATCTGGGGAAGTCCATGCCTGTTGAACATCGAAAGGAAAAGGTCTCTTACCAATCGAAAGGAAAAGAGGATGTTTTGGAAGGGGAGAAGATCATCTACAAAGGTTTAAATAAAGGAAGGAAAGAAAATTCCTAATTCCGCTGGCGCTGGAAGTAAAAACGAAGAACTGTCGGAGAGAACATTAGCTCTAGTGGGGAGGAAGGGGGAAGGGACTTCTTTCCTCGACGAACTAGTCAACAATCGCTTTGGTATCCCCACCCGGGAGAAAGAGATGGGGTATTTGTCTATACTCGAGGGCGCAGTAATCCTTGACGGGGAGAGACTTTCCCCTCTCCTACAGAGGAAAGGGGACATCTAAACTAGTTTGTAAAGTACGTCGAGCAGACTGAATGATCAGCTACACGAGTAGATGAATGCTCTAAAAACAGCCAAAAACCATGGAAGGCTCCGGGGGAAAGAGAAGGAACTAGGCACATTTCATGTAAAGGGGGGGTTATAACGTCTTCGACGGAATAGGACAAAACTTTAAGAATACCTGTCTATTATCACTATGGGTGCTTGCTAAGAGTGTCCGCACGCAAAATGGGAGGACTTTGAATAAAAAGTAAACTCTACACTTGTCCAAGTTTGGGGGATCCGGATCTTGGAATTTCCGTTCCAAAGACCAAGGGAAAGATTATAACTATCTTGCCTTGGCTCAATGGTTCTGAGGAAGGGGGCGAGGGGACTTAGAAACGTATCTTCTTCAGGAGGAAGGTCGTGCCAGTTAAATCGACCAACGCCTAGTCTAATATCGAGCGCAAAACGGGGGGGGGGGGACAGACCGCGTCGGGTACAGAATCCTACAAAAAAGGGATATACCAAATTTATGCACATGGAGTTAGAGGCCCCAGGGAAAGGATCATTTCCGGTCTCACGCCGAAAAGGGTAGCCGAATGGATTGGGTTAGGAAAAGAAAAGACATACTTTAGGCGGAGAAAGGAAAACTAGAGACTGGTATAAAAAACGCTGGATCTGGGGGAGTCTGCCCGACACCTGCCGTTTTAAAGGAAATTTATTGCGGTAATAAGCTCCGAGGGTATCCTAACCTAAAGGGAGAGGGGGAGGGGGAAACAGGACAATTTCCTTAACAGTTAAAACAGACCGCTTCCTACTCAATTTTACTGGGAGTAAGTTGATCAGGCAGCCCCTGCGCAAATTATAGGGAAAAAAAAGCAGACAGAAGTGGGTCTTATCCTCGAGAGGCGAAGAATGGGGTCTTCTCCGCTAACAAAAATCAAAGAATAGAACAAAAAGGGCGTATTTTCAAGAGAGGGGACCGTGTTTTCCGATGAAGGGAGGAGACAAGTGGGTTGCATTACGTTAGAAAGCACAACATCAATCATTTCAAAGATGATTAAGAGGATCCTGACTCGGGGGAGAGGGGTGCGATCTTGGGGATATTCGTCACCATCCTTTATCGGGAATGAACTCGGGATTGTGGGAATAGTAACGGTCGGCGTCGGAGATTAAGGTCTTGGGGAGGGGTCAGTGGCATGGGAGCGAGAAACGCAAGTTAGTGAGACTGCCTACCGACTGCTTTCGGGGGTGTGTACAAACCGCCTTTCGAACTGCATCAATCGACTGGAGAGACGGAGGTAAAAGAAAAAAGAGAGCGAAGAACTTGTGCTTCTTTTGAACTGGGAGATAGGGGTGTGTTGGGGCAACTAAGAGCGGGTTCTTCCTCTTCCTGGGCACGAGGGAAAAGGGGGGAAACCTCCAAAAAAGAAAAAAGACGATAAGCTCCCGTAGCGAGAATTCACCCTAGCACCACGAGTAGGAATTCATCGGTTGGTTGCTAGAGCCATGGCATAGGGGGTTCAGCATCTCTTTCCAACCGCGGCTACCTTTCTTGGGACGAAGAGGACACCCAAAACCGACCATCCTGCAATAGCTAGAAGGGCTCGCACTCTCATCCCTTTCGCGACGGGGGATAGAGAATAGAAGGCGAGACTCAGGTCGGACGTCGCCAGAGGTCAGGGGAAGCCCGTAGGAAAATACCGATACAAAGGGGGAAAAGGTAACCCAAAGGGGGAGAGACTGGAGAGAAGAAAAATCTCTTGGATGGAAGGAAGAAGAAAACTCAAAAAGAAGGAGACATTGCAAAAAAAATAAGCCAAATAAGCACCCAAGAATGAGTGGAAGATCTTCTTCGGCATCTCTCTCAAAACAACTTTATTAAAATATCTAGAAGCGAAAAGAGATTCATCAAGGAAAAAGGGAGGTTGGGTTTTTTCGCGTGAGGGACGATTATTTTCGCATGACGCAAGGCCGGGGTTGAAGTTGTGGCTTTGTAGGAAGGGGTTTTTTTCATCGATTGCGGGGAGAGGACCCTGAACATTTCGAGTTTTGAAGGAGGGAAGAACAGAGCAATCTGGAAAAGAAATTGAAACCGGATGCGGTTCAGGAAAGCAGGACGGGTGAGGTCTGAAAAAAAAAAATCAGAAGTTCTCGGCGGTCGGGGGGGAGTCGGCTTGAAACCTATAAAAGGGAGATAAAAAACATCCACCTATGACAAGGGGTTGTGGCGTAGGGTTCATTGCGTATAACGGGGATGAAGGTATTGCGTTGTCCTGGCCGAGAAGAACCTTCACTCATAATAGGCAAGGAAGGGGAGGGGCAAAATACCAAGGAAAACGGTAGGAAAAAAGGAAAGCACCATCAGGGAATGAGGTCGACGGCTATTGGGAGCCGAGAGACACTCCTGGAAAATACAAAACGTTTCAAGGCAGGGGGTTGTCAGCGGAGGGGGGAAGAAACAAGAGAACATCGATGGGCTGCGTCTCTGAAGGTGGGGTAACACTTCGCTGTGAAAAGAAGTCCCATAAGACCACCATCTTCCGAAAGAACGACTCCTCGAAAAAGGAATCGCATCTAAAAAAGAGGGGTTCCCAGGGGGGGTGATCAATCTCCCTCGACAAGGAAGAAGAAAACGTCATAAGGCCCACTCGCTGAACCAGAAAAGACTACCTTATTTATGAAGAAGGCTTGTTACAAGAAAAGGGTGGGAAACGCCTCGTCCTCTTTCGTGCAGAGAACTGGTTCTATCCCTGGGGAAAAAAAAGGGGGGGTTTATATGACGCTTTTTTGTCAAAGGGCGAAGACGGGGACTATCTGGATCCATCCGAAAGAGGGGAGGAAACTTATGGGGGGGGGGGGGGGGGAGGAGAACGGGGAATGATCTGCGAAGGAAAAATTGCTCAAGGGGTAGGGTGGAGTCTAACCATGGATCGCGGAGGTCCGCGGAAAAGGTGAAGACATCTCTTTCCGAGGATCAGAATGAGGGGGGGAGGTAGCCTAAAAAAAAAAAAAAAACGGGATCTTTCATCGCTCAGAATTCCAGAAGATCCGTCGGAGCGAGGTTCCTTCTTCAAAGAAGCCGGGCCGCGCGTTCCGATTCAGACAACGCACGAAGCGCTCTCGCGTAGAAGGGGGAGGCCGGAGAAGGGGGGGTCTCAACACCATGGGGGGGTGGGGTGGAAGACATTCTCTCCCGGGGGGGAAAAGAGAAGGTCCTTAGAGCGGACTTATATTTGAAAAGCGAGTTTCTCTAAGAGGGTTTCTCTATATGTAAAAAAGATTTGAGATTAGTCAAAACTAAGCAGGGATTACGGTCATAAAAAGACGGGGAAACTCACCGCTACCTAAAAAGAACCTGCTATGATCGGTCAACCCGAAGGCGGTTGCAAAAATGACGAAGGAGAAGAGGTCTGATTAGCGGGGTGACTGAATAGAAGCTGGAAAAAAGTCTCAAACGAACACATTGTAAAGAGTTAAAATGGGGAAGATGGTAAAGGAAGACTGGGGGTTTGGTCGAACGTGCATGTCTGTGGCGGAGGGGGAGGAAGGCCGCTATCCTTTTCAAACAGGGGAAAAAAAACTCTATAAGCTTTACATTTTCGAGGAAGACGTTCTACGCTCACACAAGATCGACATCAGCTCATGGGAGGGAAAGCCGTCTTTCAGGGGTTCCTGGGGGAACAAGAGCGGTTCAAAGGAGAAATCGCTGGCCCTTAGGGGGCGCAATCTCAGTGCGGGAAGGGAAGCAAGGTCGGTCTTCTTCAAACGGAGGGAGGAGGCCGTTTTCTTGCGAGCTGTGGTCGGGCCGTCCTTGGAAAGATCAGCCAACGGCGGCGTCCGGTGTGCGGAAGAAAGAGGAAAAGAGGCCGTTGTAGTCAGCCTCATGCTCGAAGCGCGACTTCTTTTTTCGATGTTTAAAAGAGTCTCGGGGGGGGAAGGGACGCAGCTGCAGATGCCTAGGGGAGGCTTGGTTTCGGCCTGGGCTACACGACCGAGGTGGGCCTGCTCAGAGCATACGCCAAACAGGGGAAGGCAGGGGAACGGGTCAGGGAGAAAAAAAAGAACTGAGGGGGGGGAAGGGGAACGCCGTCATTCCTTTGTAATACGCATCTCTCAGGGGAGAAAGGCAGCTTATTGCTGGTCGGAAAAGAAGTCAAGAACTCAAAAGGAGGGGGAAGAAACAAAACTAACGTCTTCGTCGGAGAGTGGATCAAGGGCTATGGATCTACAAAAACAACTTAGGGAGAGGAGACCAAGGACGAAGACGAAGGTCAATCTACTAAAATTGACCGACAAAGGATGGGGTAAGATTTACTATGGGGGAGGATATAGGGGTATTAATGCCCACTAAGGCTCATAGAGTAGGAAGGGAATCTTTCTTCGAGCAACAGGTC
>Ga0179593_1456535_pt1 | contig 14181 bp, 20 predicted proteins | sample CZODoug2_1_08_16_FD_185931 | JGI IMG/M metagenome (GOLD analysis project Ga0179593, IMG submission 185931) | Vadose zone soil fungal communities from Angelo Coast Range Reserve, California, USA - CZODoug2_1_08_16fungal (PacBio error correction) | ecosystem: Environmental > Terrestrial > Soil >...
GAGGTGTGACAAGTGCAGAGGCAGCGAAGGAATAAAGATACGCCGTAAAAACCAGATGTAAAGAAAACGAAGATAGGAACAGGAAGATCCAATGAAGGAAGTTGGGGGAAGAACGAAATTAAAAGCTGGTCAGCATTTTTATTATTGGAGGGTCGGGCAAAACAATGCGCCGGGAGGAGGGGCAAATATTTTCATTTTCAACAGAATAGCCAAGAGAACAAGGAGAAGCGGAAAAGGGCAGTCTGGAAGCTGGGGAGGGAATGGCGGGATAGTAAGAAAGAAGTCATATAAAAAAAAAAGCCGCGATAAACGTGTGGGAGAGCGCGGTAGAGGGGGCGCAGGCTTTCAAAAGGCAGATCCAGAAAAAGCCGGGAGAGAAAAAAAGAGGATAGACTACTTTACCACGTGGTTCGGGGAGGAAATATTGACTTGACCAAAAGCGAGGTTTTAAGAACTTGGAAAAGAAGAGGAGTAAGAACTTTTTAGGGGAATGTCGCACATGAGACCGGGGGGGGGAGGGTAGCGCAAGTTAGAATTTAATACCGATGGCTGTTTTGGACATAGCAGCACGACATATTGACAAAGCGCAGGACACGACGTCGGGGGCTGAAGTCTGGAGAATAGGGGGGGCGAAGAACGCCTTTGAGGGCAACTACTCAGGAGGGGGAAAAAAGACGAAGATATACCTGGAAGGAAAAAGAGTTCAAAGAGAGAAAGAAGAGCGACTTCCAACGACGCTTTCCATAACATACACTGAGAAGAGGGGGGAAGCAGCCATAGGCCGTCACATCAAGGGAGGGGTGAGATGTTCTAATGAGGTTCGGTGGAAAGAAAAGTGCGAATAGATGGGTGATGGATCCCAGGGTGACAATTTGGAGCCCAGGGAGGCATGACCGTCAATGATCGGGGAAGGAAGAGGAATGTTTGGTCAAGCAGCTCGGGGAACGGGAAGGTCGGAGTGGTAATGAGAAACCAAAATGAAGTAAATACGGAAAAGGGGGGAAGGAAGAAAATCCGTTTCGGACTTTAGGCACTATGGGACGGGGAAGATGACACGGGAAAGGACTGCGGAAGAAATGTTCGGTGGCGGAGTATGTCGATTGGGAGGAAAAGGTGCGGCGTGGGTGCGAAAAAAGGCACGTTCGTTTTGATGAAAACTGAAAGCGCTCGTCCTATCTTCGATATAACCAAGATGGAAGTAAAAGAGGGGCGAGGAAAAAGAAAGAAAATTCAGTTCAAAAGAAGGAATTGCCGCGCCTGGTCATAAGGAGTGAACAAAGAAAGCGGAGGCCGCTTCCGGAACCCGAATGCACCGAAGTGGAAGCATGAGGAACTCCGTTCGATCAAGGAGCACCGAAGGAAGTGGAGAAGGGGGTAAACAAGCAAGCTTCTTACACTTCAGGATCGCGTAAGAAGAGGAGAAACAGCGACAAAAAAGAGGTATGCTGTGATACTTTACGGAATAAAAATCTTGACACGGGATATACAAAAAAGGGAAGAAAGGTCCACCTAGAAAAGAGGATGACTGCGTTCACTGAGAGAAAAGAAAAGCAAAAGAGATCGACGGGCGGAGAAAAACCGCCAGCAGGAAAACAGCGGGATTCTGGGCTAGCGCGGGATCGTCTGTGAAAGTTCAGAGGGGGGGCACGCCGTTGTGGTGCTGCGGGCGCAATGCCGAAATTCCGGAGGGCGAAAGTGGGCAACAAGCAAGTCCTAGCTCTCCAAACTTGTGGCCTGGCGTCTCGTAGGCAACAGAACCAGGAAAGAACCGAATAGACGTGTCAAGTGTTGCTCAAAAGGTAGAAGCGTAGGCAGAGGAACGAAAAGCTAAGTCTTCTCTATGATCTCGCTACGGGGGTGACGTGAATCCGGGAGAGGAAGGAAGAGAGGAGGAAACGACTATGTATTCACAACCGAGATAGCGCAAGGGCAGTGAACCGCGCTCAAAAAACAAAAAAGAATGGGGAAGAGAAAGAGAGAGAATGTAAGTGAAACTCGTTGTGGCTGGAGGGGGAAAGAGGCAGCGCAACGATGCGGCCTCCAGGCACCTCCGCAAAAAAGGAGAGAGGGAAAGAATAGAAATACTACTTACATTAGTTAAGCGCGACTCTCTACGGCGAAAAGTGGAGAAACAAGCAAACAAGAAATGGAAGGACGCAGATGGGAAAGGTTCCTACGGGACGAAGAACTGCGCGAGGGGAGGCAATGGAAGGACCGTGGAGAAGTCGATTCGCTGCAGTCTCGGAAGCCGCCTAAAAAGGCAGGGAGCACAAGACAGAGAAAAAACCGATTCCAACAGGAATCTCAAGCTGCGCTTCGGCATCCTTCTCTTAGGAAAAGGACGAGCACGTTGGGATTAGAGGGCGAAGGTCTTTTGAAAAAGGCGAGGGGAAGGTCACAACTCTATTAACCTAGTCAAGTACAAATCGAGGGAAAGGGGAAAGAAGACAAGTACAAACCCAGAGGTCATCATATTGGAGAGAAATCAAGGAATCTATCTACCATACGACGATCAATACAAGGCAATTGAGGATTTCTAAAGCTAATCAAAAAAATCCTCCGTCACAAGGCAGTAACTCGAGACAAGGAAGTTCATGCTTGTTAAGCGGAGAGAAGAGGGGTCACCCGATTTGTGTTCAAAAGGATTTAAACGGCGTATATGAAAAGGACAGTAGGAGATCATTGGGGGAGGAGGAATATTCCAAGGCAGGAGAAGAATCGCAAGTGTAGGGGAAGAAGGCGACATACATCGGGAAAAAAAAGCAGAAAGCCCTTGGGGCAAAGAAACCACTTGACGAAAGAGAAAGAAGACCAGGAACCGCACCCTGGTAACAGTCCAGCAAGTGAACGGCAGCGTTATGAACCGTCGTGAGCGCGAAAGAGAATCTGCCGGAACACCTTTTCCGAATGGATACAAAGGGGGCAAGGGGTGCACGCAATGAAACATCTCTCTTGGGACGAAACACGAAGACAGAAAAAGAATCATCATCCCAGATACAGGGGGAAGAGGAAGGGGGAACCGTCGCTCAAGTGGTCACTTGGAGGAATGACATCATCTAAAAACTATTCAAAGGGAGTGGCAGACTCAAGAAAGAAAGAGGAAGCGAATCCTCACCAATGCCCATTGATACCTATGGACTCTGAAAGCAAATAGTTAGAATGGGAAAATAACCAAAAAGGGTGGCGTAAGGGTTCGGCGGGAAGCTAGGAACTGCAGTCAAGACATTGAAACGATGGAAAAGGAAGGGGCAAAGGGAGGAAGAGAAGCCAGCACCTGTGTGAACAGAAAGGGAAGAGTCAAAAAACGACCTATACGGATTCAGAAAAGTCGGTCGAGCTGGTCACAGGTCGGGCAGAGAGAAAAAACAGAGTTACTGCTAATATAAGACTAACAGTGGGAAGACAGGAGCGAGGACGATTCAATTCAAATCCTCAAATCATCATAGAAGAGGGATTGAAAAACGGGAGAAAATCTCGAGAAAAATCGAGGTTTAAGTATCATCGCTAAAAAAAATCAAGGAGAGCGGAAAGACCGTGTGGTGATCGGACAGGGCGTTTAGTGTATGTCAAAAGGGGAATCTCCAGCTCTAAAATCCGTTCCTGCCAAATATCCGCAGCAGGGGGGTGAGGTGTTGTGTAAGGCTGGGCGGAGGACTATAAGAAAAGTGCCAAAATCAAGGCACTAAATGGGCGACCTGGCTCGGGTTTAGTATGTTGTGAAAAAAGGGAAAAAATAGGCAGACAAGTCTCCCTACTACCGGACGTCTGAAAGAGACCAGAAAAGGGAAGTCCTAAAAGGAATGACCACTTGAGTAGAACTCCAACGGAGTTGGGACTTGTTACTGGCAGAGGGCGCGTGGATAGGGAGAAAGGGATGGATACGATGACGCAACGGAACAAGGAAACGATCTCCATCGAAAAGCCTCGAAAAAAAAAAAAGGAGAAGGATGAAAAGAGAATTAGGTTCTCCTTATCTTAATCTAGATCTCCAGAGGAAGAGAAGAACAGATGGATAGAGCAAGATAAAGATGGGCAAGGCCGTGCAGGAGAAGAAAGAGGAGATTTTTTAAGAATCTTCGAAAGGGGAAGGAGCCGCAGAGTAAGTTAACAAAGGACAAAGAAAGGCTCTCGGAATTTCGAGGAGATGGGATCCTTTTTCGGGAATAGTAATAAAAGACGGCAAACTGACCGAAAAAACCGCGCGATAACGGTGAGAGAGAGTAGATGCTGCAGGGCTCACTATTTCTCAATACCTCAATGGGCAGAAGAAAAACAAGGAAAGAAGTCGAAAAAGGACAAAGGGCCGTTTCGCATTTGCCAACGACGGAAGGGGATAGGGAATTTTACTAACGGGTGGGGTAGGAAGAAGGGAAAGGAAGCGGGGGAGAGAGGATATAAAGATCGCAAGGAGGCCACTGGAGCCGGCGCCTCGAATTTTAGCCAGACCGAACTGTTCCATCGCGACCTAAGGGGGAACAAGAAAAGAAAGGGCATTGGGAGAAGTAAGTTGAAAAAAAAAGAGCACTTGGATGGGGAAAATCGCGACGGTAACGGATACCTTCCGGAGGGAAAGCGGTTAAAAGTGGCAGTCAGCAGTCGGAGCTGCCCAGCGGGGAGGAAGCAGAAAAAAGAAAAAAAAAACGGGTTTGAAGGCTGGCATAGACAATGAGAATCACACGACCGGGGGGAGGAAAAGGGATCACAGCGGGAACTCGATTGCGGAGGAAAAAAAGGTGTCGAATAGAGGGGAAGAGGGATCAGGACGAAACATTGGGGGCTCAGCTGGAGGCAATAAGACGGAGAAGTTGTATCTGGATGACTTGCCGTGGGGCTCTCGAGGAGGGGGGGGGTCCTGGCTCTTTTCGGGAGAAGGAAAAATGAAACAAGTGCACTGCTAAATGTTGGCCTCAAGGTACAGGAAAGGTTCGGCGGGATGAAAGAAGTGTCGGCAACAGAACGGGGGAATGGAGGGAACTTGCTGGAATGAGCTGCTCAGGGTGAGGGAAAGCTATGCGGAGGAGTGAAGGGGCGGAACCAAAACAAGTTTTTGTACCTAGGGGAGGAATGAGGGAGAGCCTCGAGATACCCCTATCCGAGTAGGTAGTAAGAAATTAGCGGGCAAAGAAAAGAAGGACGACCGTAAACGCGGAGGGAAAAACCCGCGCGCGCCGGAAGGAAAAAGAAGGGGGGACTCTGGAACATGTTCCGTGGTCGTGTCCATGGACCGGAACGGCGGGGAAAAGGATCAAGAGGAAGATGATTACGGTCAGGGCCCAGGATGCTGGCGAAAAAAAACATGGGGGACTAAAGGGGCGGTCGGACGAAAAAGATACCAACGAGGGTCAAAAAGGGGCCGAGAGCGAAGGAGCAGAAAAAAGCTCGCGTCAAGCTAACCTAAGAGCGGGATTCAGGGAGAAAAAAGAGAGGGAGCGTAGGTGGGCTCTGCGTGTCTAAACGCCAGGGGGGGGACTGCTCGATCGCACGCAAGCAAATTCGGAACTTTCACAGGCACTTCCGACCATACGAACGAAAAAAAAATGCCACAACCTCAATCATAAAGCAGAGGAGAGAGAAATGGTGTGTCGTTGTGAAGCTGACTTCCGCCGTAGAGCGGGAAGCAGGGAAAGTAGACGCATAGAGACGATGAGACGAGCGAAAAGGTGTTGGAGGAGGACTGGCTGCGCGGACGGAATCTTCGTCGGAGAGCAAGCAGACTAATCCCTCAACTGATCGAGCCAGGGGAAGTAACAAAGCACAAACAAGAGGAGGAAGGAAAGGAAGGGTCAATGACTCACGTCAACGAGTCTAGAGGGTGGGGAGGTGCAAGAAGGGCACGCTGCGACGCCACGAAACGTCGATGCGGTCCCAGCCGAGTACACCCAAACACGTTTAGCTCGATCCCATAGAGAGTGAGCTCTACATCTAACCGCTATAGGAAGGGGGGAGGGGGAAGGAGAACCACAAACATTCTCTACCCGCTACGCAGTGAAATTGGGGCAGGTTCACCGTGCCCTACAGGGAGAACAGGGAAGTCCTTTGTGAAGGGAGTGGGGGCGGAGGATTGACCGGGGGGGTACGAATCGGATTTCAGTTCAAAGGCCGAAAGGGAGTGCTCGCACACACCGACGAGAAACTTCCCAGAGCCAGAGCAAGAGGCAGACGCTCTCTTCGTTGAGGTCGTCTGTTGAAAAACAGAAGAGCGGGGGGTTGAAAACGAGGCCTCTGAGACGGTAAGAAGGGGGAATCAACGGTTCGAACTGTGATGAAGAAGAAAAGAGCAACCCAACAGTTCTCCTCTGCGACGTGCAGGCAGCCCACGCAGTACCGACGAGAACAATGCGATGGGAGGAAGGCTAATAGCATGAAGAAGGGGACTGCGCATGTACGAAGAAAAGGCCATGTTAAAAGGCGTGCAAATCGTGGGCATGTCCAGTGATCACCATCCGCTTGGCTGGGGAAGCCAGAAGTAGATACATTACTGGGAAAGGTATTCTCAGGGGGAGGCAGGAAAAGAATAAGGATACACATAGAAGAGGATTCAGACAGGTAAATACGAAAAGAGAAATGATTCAGGGGAGTCATCTCACTTGCCATCGGTCCCGAATCACGCAAACGAAACACAGGTTGAGAAGCGGGGCCAGCTTTAGGGCTAAACCGGATGAAGAAGAACATAGGAAATAATCTGCCGCAACACATGTTCGCAGTAAATGCGCGGAATAAAACCGGGCTTTGGGTCGGAAGACCAAAGACCTTGAGATCCAGTCAAACACAAGCCGAAGCGTTCACACTCATGAAAAAGAAAAGGACATACGGAAAGCAACGCTCGCATCGGGCAATGGTGCACTTTGGAAAAATCTCAACAAAAGAGAACGAACAACACTTATGGCAAACTAAATAAGAAGATGAACACCCGCACAAAAAAAGAAAGTAAAGGGGGGAGACTGGAAAGATATTAAGGTATCTTCAAAATCTCAAATAGAAAAAATTGTTTGCTGAAGATGGGAGAGGTGCTGCGGGGCAGCGCAGTTTAAAAGATGGGGGAAAAGATGAAAGGTAGAAAATCGAGAGAGGAAAGAGACTAATATACCTGGTGGAACTAAATCGAGATTCGAAAGCCTATGATTAAGCTGGACTTGACTGGGAAAGAGGAGCGCGATGAAACTTTAACGTTCTTAAAATGAGAAAAGGGGAGGCTCCTCCGTGCCTCATTCAGGAAGGAAACGTCACTAGCCTACAAAGAATAAACATCTCTAATTGACAGGGAGAAAAAAATCTCGGGTTGACCTGAGAGGTTAACGAAGAAATACGCCAACGAAAACCAGGGGGGGGGTCAGCTACATCCGTGGCCGTGGGGTTGAGACATTTACTCAGGAAAGGTGATACCGGCAGAGCTAAACAGAGAAGAGCGCAGAACATGGATCTCGACCGGGAGGTTTTGAACACTGGGTCCAGATCGGGGCGTTTCCTAAAATCCGAAATTGACTCAGAATCCTTGCAGACAAAAGGGCAGGAGGGAGACTTCTCTGGGTGAGAGTAATGTTGGTAAAAGGAGAGCTGAACGCTCTCCAGAAGTGCTTGGAGATCCGGAAAAATCCTAAAGGCAGGGACGAGGGAAGACTGCCTTCCTGGGTGGTACTGGGGGAATAGGAGAAGATGCCGCGTGATCTTGGCTCGAAGGTCTGCGAGGGAAGGGAGTAAGCATGCATACTATAGGCGAATCTACAGCAAAACTCACATCTCTCACCACGAGTGTAGCAAAGGGGGGATGATTGTGCGACTGGAGGACGGAACGAGGCCGGAAAAAAAGAGAGACGGGGTAGAAAACGAGTATCGGCAATACATCAAAACGGGAAGGGGGGGAGGCGAAGGGAAAGCTGGTCATTCCTTTGGGGTATTGACAGAAGAAGACAAAGAAACCGATCGGTCGCGCCGAAATTTGAACCAGTAAATCCCAAAGGACGGACGATTTAGTATTCAAGCGGGATCAAGGTCGGGATTTACCGCCAGAAGGGAAACAAAAAAGGTGTGTCAAACCGGCGCATAACCGCGAGCAGGGATAAAAATTTGGTAAAGTTGGGGGAGGCATCGACCCAGACCATTTGACGAATAACACAAGAAAGGAAAAGAGAGCATGAAAAACGGTGGCCAGGATAAGGGAAAATGGGATTAGAATTCTCCCTTTGGTGTAATTCTTAAGGGGAGGAGTTGGGGAAGAAAATAAGCGAGCGAAAGGAAACTGGGAGTAGCGCCCGTTTAAGCGGAAAGAAACTGGTGGTGGAATAAGACAATTACCAAAACGAAAAGGTCAAATGGGGTTAATTAGAGAGAAGGGATCGGCAAGCGAAAGTATGGGCACAACGGTCAGAGGCATATCGACTCACTTATACGGAGACCTTCCGGCCATCTGGCAACGAAACTGCAGCTCGTCACGGACCTAACACTTACATCGGAAAAAAAAAAAACAAGGGGGGTATTAGAGGGGCGGAAGGGAATCCTATAGACGGCAGAAAGAAGGGGGGGCCATGGGGTGAGGGAAGGCAGGATCGGGTCCTTGGGATGGCCATAAACGTTGTGACTCGGAGGGGGGATTAGAAATCCGACCAATTACATTGAAATGGAGAAGAGTAGGCAGGAGTCATGGTATGTTCCTTATCGAATAGCTTACTTGGCAAGAGGGGGGAGGAACTTAATCGTTCATGGCCGACACAAAGAACAGGGTGTGAAAGGGAAAGGGAGCAGAACTGTTTTTGGGGGATTCAAATTGAAGGGGACAGCAACAACGATGGCGGGCGGCAGAGTGGGCAAGCTCCAAGGTCCTTGACAAAGTAGCGGCACTCAAAGGGGGAGGGTTAATGAGGTTGGTCGGGTTGATTGGCGAACAAGGAAACCGGTAGGGATGGTGGGAAATTAAGAATCGCTCTCGGACTATTAGCTCTAAAGAAGCAGTTTGAGCAGAGAAAAGAGATGCAAAAGACAGATGAGCAAGGGCCATCCCTGAAAAAAAAACCAACTCTGTAATTGAACTTTAGGAGGCAGTCAAAGAAAAAAACGGGGACGATGGGGAACAGGTGGCCGTTTCTCGGTGACAGCACAATATAAAAGGGGGATGACGCGGGGGGGTAGCCGCATAAGAGAACATGCTGAAGAGGGACAAAGAAGAAACTTTCTTCTGGAACTAAGGGGAAAAGGAGGGGGGGGGGGGGCTCAAGTGGGTTGGCCTAAAAATCTGAAATCCGAGGGTAAACGTACGAGGAAGAAAAAAAAAAAAAAAAAAAAAAAAAGAAAAAAAAAAAAAAAAAAAAAAAAAAAAAAAAAAAAAAGAAAGGAAAAAAGATAAAAGAAAAAAGAAAAAAAGAAAAAAAAAAAAAAAAAAAAAAAAAAAAAAAAAAAAAAAAAAAAAAAAAAAAAAAAAAACCTACGTAACGGAGGCGAGGACAACTCACAAAAATCGCTCGACTGCGGAAAGGACGCAGAAAAGCGTCGTCAGCCGTCAAAGTCTCGGTAGCGTAGGAAGTTGAGTACAGCAGTTTAGGGCGTCTTCAGGGAGGCCGCACAAAGAGAATTAGGAGAACTGGCACAATGCCGCCTAGAAAAAACTGAAAGGGCCCGTGAGAGCAAACTCGGGAAAAATCCGCAGCTATCGGTCGGAGATGTTGGTTATTTTTTCACTGAAAGAGGACGAAGGTTAAGAAAAGGGAGGCGCTTCAGTTTATACTCTATCTAATATTACAAGCTAACGGGTGGGGAGGGGGCGGAGGAAGAGGGATGTAAACGGCGGACGATAGGAGAGAAGCAGGGGAGAAGAACAACATAGAAAAGTCAAGAGGACGAACTCTCACAAAAGGGGAAAGAGAGGAGATGTCAGTCGTAGGAAAAGATACTCTAGTTTTGAGGGCCCTTGAAGAAGGGACAGATGCCGACGCCGAAAATCCGATCACACGCTAAAAACGCAACAAAAAATTGGGGAGATCGAAGAAAGAAGTACATGAGTGGAATCCGAAGACTCTATCAAACACGGCGAAGGAAGGAAAAAAAAAACAGCAAAAATCGTACCTCGCATAATGCAGGTTTAAGCACGGAAAAGACCCGAAGTTGTGCGACGGTGTAGTTAGTAGGGGTGGTGCGCCTCAAGATTTCGCTGGCCCGATCGTAAATAAGTCCAATTGCCTCGCACACCGGAAAAAAGCGAAAACTCCGCCGTCGAATCACTCCACTGCGCTCCTGACTGAGGTAGCAGAAAAGCGCTTTGGTGACGGCAAACGTGCGGGATGAGAGGAATTGCCTCGGTTAATGTTGGGCGGTTCCAATCCAACAGGGTGAAAAGAGAGGGGGAGAGTTTTGTGATCAAGCCACGGCACCACAAGATCGGCTCAGGTGTGGGGGGGGCAGGGCAGGCAAGCCCCCCCAAAGTTCTAAGGAGGGCGAGCGGAGCCTGGAGCTCCGATATTTGTTTCTGGGGAGGGGAGCAACAAGCGCATCAATACCTTCGGCGGAACCGTGGGAAGAAAAGGGAAAACGTTCACTGACCGCGACAGAGGAGTACAAATAAAGGTTGAGTTGAAATAGGGTGGCTTAGAAGGATAAAATCACAGGGCTGGGAAGAGATTTCTCGACTCGTCAGGGATCCGCCGAGGCGAGCGAGTAAACTCATACAAATAATAGGGTGGGATCCAAAGGCAAGCAGAAAGGGACGCCAAAAGAAAATCCTCCTCAATCACAACATGTGGGGGAGGCCGCTAGGCAAACTTGCCACCGGAAGACCGTCCATCGGTGTACTAAATCCCGGACAAAAACTGAACCAAGGGAGAAGGGAAATGACAGCCAGGGAAAAGGGGGCATTGTTTCTGCGCAGGAAAACACGCGCTTAAGGATCAAAGCAAACTCCGGGTGCCAAAGGAAGCTAATAAATCAGGAAAGTCTCACGGCTCACCTCTACACGATCAGTGTCACAGGGGGAGATCTCAGACTAACCCAGCGTAGTCGAAACGTGTGGGGGGACAAACAACTCCAGAAAAGCCCAGGGAACAGCGAAAGAGCATCTGAGGAAGCCAGCAGGAAAAGAGGGGACGAAATAATTCCAACGTTGGGCTTGGAATCAGTAAGCGATGTCGTCAGCGAGAGGGATGCTGAAAGGGGGCAGGGGAACAGAAGGTCAATAATTAAAAAAGGTGAGAAGAGAGGGTATCAAATCGGAACCGGGGGGTAACAATGGGCCGAGCTATCGAAGACTTCAGCCAAGGAAAGAAGGGGTACTTGCTTCCCCGATGTATGAAGATTCCAAAGAGGGACGAGTTATAGGGCGCGACTCTCCAGGTCCATGGCGCGTGAGGGGGAGGACATGAAAAAACAAAAACCGCAATGCCGAATATCGAAAACAAAACTTATAACCGATCCCCACGCAGGTTGGAAAAGCATCTAAGAACCAGTGTAAAGGCAGAAAAGAGACAAGGGGCCGGGGTTCTCTAGAGTGTAAGGGGGAAAATGGCGGAAAGTGAACACTCCCGAAGGACAGAGCAAACCGGAGACGGGCGAAGGATGGGGACAACCAGGTTTTCTTTTGCGCACGGGAGGTTATACTAAACGAAAGCCGACTTGCAGCAAGCGGCGAAATGAGCTTTTATTGGGGAAATTTAAACAGACTAGAAATCCGAAAGAAAACCTGAGGACATTGAGGGGGAATGAGTCCTAAAAAAATCAATGGGGCCGTAAAATCTAGTAGGAAGAAAAGTGGGGAAAGTGGATGTCAAAGGGGGGGGGGCACAGCGCAGAGGGGAAGTATTTGAGCTTTAGGAACCGAAAAATATCGTATTACGATGACAGGAGAATTCCTAAAAAAAACAACGAGGAAGTGGGGGGGGGAAGAGGATGAAGTTCTCCTTTAGATCTATGAACGTATCGAACCGGGGCTTCTCGGTACCAGCAGAAGACAGTATACAGTAAAACCTTCAGTATCAAGTCAAAATGCCTGGCTAAGGGTTCATGACAGTACGGGAGAAAGAGAAGCAGTTCGGATAGGGTGGCTCAGAGGTCATGGGGGACAGAAGGCAAAAGGAAAGGTAGAGCACGGTCGTCCCTTTTCGGATAGATAAAGGACATCTATAACTAAAACCGGAAAACTAGTGTCTGAGAAGGCGGGGAGAAAAGTAAACCATTCAATCTGTAACAATGTCAAAAAAAGGACGTTCGGATAACCATACAAAAAAAAAAAAAAAAAAAAAAACGGCCACGAAGCAGTGAAAAATTTCGTTCTCAAGGATGACTTCCACAATAGTGGGGAGAGAAGGTCACCCTGGGGGAAAAGGAGAAAAAATTAGGACGTCCTGGGGGGGGGCAATGAGCGATAGCGGGCAGGAGGAAACTGGCGAAGCGCCCGGTGCCGGACTTTACTGGTTGGCCATCGCGAACGAAAGCGGGGGGGACAATGACACTGACTTTTTCTGAATTAGGCGGTGCGAAAATCTACGGACTGGGGGGGAAAAGGGGATCGTGATATGAAAGAAGACGAAAGTCCTGACTTCCATCGGGTGGACAAAGCGCTGGCAGAAGAGGGGAGAATCTAGAGCACAAAAAGGTTGATTAATGAAAAGAGGAAGATAATAGCAAGAAAGTGCAGGGTGATGATTTCAAAACGTCGCAGGGAATCGGATTTCGTGATAAACGTCGACTCGGCGGGTGAGATGAATAAGTCCGAAAATGTGAAAGGGTGCGATCGAGAGAAGAGGACGTGAGGAAATCTGGATTAGCCTTCACTTGTACCGTTGGTGCTGGAATCATGAAGAAGGAGCGGGGAAAGGATCCGACAAAAAATGAAAACGGAAAGCATAAAAGCGACCATGGAATAAGGTCCGGGAGGCGCGTATTTGGTAACGCTTTCTTCATGTGTGGGGGGGAGCGCACGGTCCTTGCATGGGACTGGCATAAGGTGTGTGGAGGGGGGAAGGAGAATTAGAGGCGTCAATTGCGTTTGGGGGAAGGGCATCGCTGATGTTGGGAAGTAGGTACGTACAGAGCAGAGACGCCTAAGTATCGGCTGCAGGAAGTTATAGGCCAAAAGGATCGGCCAAAAGTAAGCCCATAAGGCTTCACAACGCGGTGAAGACAGGACGGAAGACGTCAAAGCCTACGTTAGCTCTGAACATGTTTAAAGTGCTCAGGTTCTGCACGAGAAGAGATGATGCCGGTCATACAAGGAAAAATCGGAGAGGAGAGGGGCAGGCCGGGCGTCAACTGGCAGGCAAAACCAAAAAGAGATAAAGGGAGGGTGTAGTCCCGTGGGTCTTTGAAGAAAACGCTGCCGCGGGGAGGGGTAAAGTAAAAGCGACAAGAGAGCCGGGACGAGGACGGACCTAATAAAAAGGACGCCGTGCTAGGAAAGAAGGGCAAAGGAGGGGATGAGTGGAAGTCGGTAATTCGGTCAGACGGGGAGGGTGAAACGCCGGGGGGGGGGGGAGGGGCTTCATCAGCCGAAGGTCGAGACGGTGCAACCTTCCCGAAGCAAGACGGAAAACATGAGGCTGAGCCCCTGATGACTAAAATCATAGAAGAGAAAAGTGCGAGAAAGGGGTTGATGTGTTGATAAAGGAATTAGCTGTAGCGGAAAAAGGAGCACCGAATGTAGCGCTAAGTCGATAGTATGTTGCTTGGCGCGTGACTCGCGGGAGGGGGGAAGGGCATAGAGATTCGCAGGTGGGTCGTTTTTGGGGGGTGGGGGGGAAGCGATTCCAGCAAAAACTCGATAATAAGAGGAGCCTTTTTTGATAAGAGACGAAAAACAACACCTGATTAGGGAAAAGAGATGGTCACAATCAAATGAACCGGTCTAAAACGAGTTCGTCAAGGCCGCTGCGCACCTAAGAAGAAGAAAACCGCCGAACCGAAGTCAATCTCCCCTCAAAAAAACTTTAGAATAGGAGGGGCGGAGAAGAGTAGGGAATAAACCGACGAGATCTACTGCGGCATTAGAAGACAGGCAACACCTGATCGGAACGCTAGCTGCGAATGAAAAGGAAGTTCCGGACCGTTAAGCACAGAAAAGGGGGTGGACGGGCAGTTCATTTTGGAGTGGCCTCATCAGAAGGGAGAGGGAGAAATCAGAGACACCCTCACAAACGTGCTCTACACAAAAGGGGAAGAAAGCTAAAGGCCCAAACGCCGGGAATGCGCCGTCGTTGCCACGGCGGG
>Ga0179593_1477369_pt1 | contig 14181 bp, 25 predicted proteins | sample CZODoug2_1_08_16_FD_185931 | JGI IMG/M metagenome (GOLD analysis project Ga0179593, IMG submission 185931) | Vadose zone soil fungal communities from Angelo Coast Range Reserve, California, USA - CZODoug2_1_08_16fungal (PacBio error correction) | ecosystem: Environmental > Terrestrial > Soil >...
AAGGGGGGGAAACAAAGTCCCCGGGCGAACGGCGTCGTCGTGATTCAAAAAAGGGAAGGGTGGTTCCCGCGGACAATCGGAACGTCGCTGGCAAAACCGGAAAAATTGGGGGGGGGGGGGCAGATTGACAGTGCGCCATAAAGGGTTTCTCAGACTAAAAAAAAAATGCAAAATTTGAGGGAAATCTTTTATCACTGTTGCTCAGCAGAAGAAGGGAGGTGGGAAAGGTAATTCCTAAAAAGAGGGAAGAAAAATCCGATACCACTATGGAGACAAGGCGGGACGGGACGGAAGGGGCGAGAATGATGAAGGGGAAACAAGTGTTGATCATGCAAACCCAGCACGGTGATCAATGGACAGGACACCTTCAGGGGGAAACCGGGCTACGGCAGGTCGGGGGGGGGGGAACTTTTGAACTTTTGAGGAACCGCGGAAAAGAAGGGGGGGGAATGGTAGAATTCAAAACCACGTGTGCAGGGATCATTGGGCTGGGGGTTGAAAGACGAAAACCGCGAGCGTTGGAGGAGACAGTGCAGATGATCGGACGTGGGGCAAAAAAAACTCCGTATAACGAAAAAAGGGACGGGGGCGCAAGAATTACCAGGCTGCCGGGGCAGTTTCAGTCAACGCAGGGAAGCCATTTGGGGGCTCAGGAGGGGACCCAAGGGAGGCAAAGGCCGTGAGGTAAAACGGGGGGAAAAAGGAGGAAAAAGTGACTCTACAACGGGATCAGGACCCTTGGGGAAAAGAACACGTACTTTTGCCGAAGCGTTAAAATACGTCTTGCGTCGAGGGAAGCACATCGTGTGAGGGAAAAACTTAGAGATGGGGACCTTGGGCAACAAAGGGACTGGGGAAGGAGGGAAGAGAGACGGATCGAGAGTGGGGGAAAGATCAGCCACTTTTAACAGAAAGTCCTGGGGGGAACTCTGGCGCTGTAATGGAGAACAGCAGAGATGGGGGAAGAGGAAGCGGTGCATAACCGGGTTGCCGCTCCCTATGGAGTGGAAAAATGAGACGGGGGGATGGAGCCTAAGCGCCTTTCGGTTTTGCAATGGTGGCCAACGTTTGCAAGTCGGGAAATGCAGCCAAAGGGAGGGGAAAAGCCCGTTGAAGTAGGAAGACAGGGTTACGCCAGGCCATTCACTGGCAGAAGACCAGGGCGGTGTAGGGAAGACTGTGGGGATGTTGTGACAGAAAAAGTCATACAGGGGTGGGTCATTGGGGCAGGAAATAAGTAAGGATGGCCCTAACGGGAACGAGGGAGGGTAAGTGTACTTTACGGAGAGTATTCAAACAGAAAAGACTTCAAGTGCGGGGGGGAAAAAGGGAGGAAAAAGCGGTCGTGAGCAGTAGAGAATTGGATTAGTACAATCTTTAAAACCCGATGGGAATGAGAAAAGCAGGGGAGGGGGGCTTAGTGCCGTATCACCTGGACGAAAATTATCATCCTTCGCTTCTTTCTTAACAAGAGGAATCGCCAGGAGTACTCAAACATGTAGCGCGACGGCATATTTTTCGGATACCGCGGAGATATTCGTCGGGGGGATCTTTAAAGAGTGGCGGAACGTTGCATCACTGGATGAGGAGAAAAAGCGGACGCCGAAGATGTTCGACGAAGAAAGTCACACTAAAGGAGATGGTGGAGTCCTGAAACCAGGTAGGGGGGGAGACCGGAATAAGGAAACCTTGCAGGAGCCTTATGATTTGGAAGAAAAAAGCAAAATTGGCGTATCGGGAAGGGGTCTTAAAGGCCAGGGTCGCGTCCATAATCTAGTGGGCAGCAGTGATGGGACCCAACGGGAGGATAAAGATTAGCAGAGGAGGGGGGGAAGGGGCCATCATTGTAAAAGGTGGAGTGGAAAAATGAGACTGCGGGACAAACGCTTTTCGTAATTTGCGAGAGTCCTGGTTGCCGTGAAGAGATAATTTAAATTCATCAAAGGGAGAGTCATGGAACAAGAGAAAGAACGGGTCGCGATGTATGCGGCGCGGTTCCGGAAAAGAAGGGGGCGGGCTCGTGAAAAGAGGAGGGCTTGTATGCAGAGGGGACTCTAGAAAAGGGGTAAAGGAAACGAAAACAGATGAAAAAGGGGCATCAGGTCAAAGGGGGGTCAATATCCTGGGCCCCGCGTAGCGTGAGGAGGTGTGGGCAGATCTACCACGACATATGAGTTCGTGGTAAAGAACCTAAAAAAAGCACAAACTCGCTACTGAAGTTTAGTATCCAACTGGCGGGCGATCGAAGGAAAACAACAGTGGGAGACTCTCAAAAAACTTAGAAAGGAAAAAGGGGGAAAGTGGCATTTGGTACGCACTATGGCAGAAAAAGACGTTCGAGGGAGGGGTTGTGTTTTAATTCCTTTACACAAATAAAACTTCAACGCTAACGTGAAGAGGAAAGAAAGGAAAGGCAAGCACGGCGCAACCAAAAAAGAAGATCAAAAGGCCCTTTCGATTCATCTTTTTCATTCGTCAAGGGGAAAGGGAATTGGAAAAGGAAAGAGGCGAACGAGGAGCCGGAACCGCATGAGAAACGGGAGGGCAGGCATAAGAATCGGAAAAGCCCGACGCAACTCTTGCAATCTCCAGTTTGAAATCAATGTCTCAGTCAAGATGCATGTTAAGGGAGAGAGGGGAACACCATTCCCCATCACAGTAAAGGGGACGGTCGTTGTCGTCGCAGCTCATTGGGAAGATGGACAAGAGCGTTGCCATCAGACTGAGCAACGAGCGCAAGAAAAAGAGGGGCATAATGTGCTATGTCGACATCACAAGAGACTGTTTGTACTACATCTTTCTCACTCAAGAAGGAAAAGGCTTCGCAGACAGTAAGGGTCAACAAGACAACAGCACGGCGCAGTGAAAAAGGGTACGCCGGAGGGAAAGGAGAACTACACACCAATGCGGGTTCTGCGGGGGAATTCAGGGGAGGAGAAACATCATTGAAAAATTCAGGGGGAACCGGGAGTGGGGGGGGGAGGGCAATTGTAGGAACGTATTAAGGAAGAGGAAAAGAAAGGCAGTCCGCCAATTACCGCAACGATGACATCTAAAATCGTAAATTCGCATAAACCTTCAAGATGAACTTACTGGCAGCCAATTGAGCGTCAGCCAGAGAGAGAGGGGGGGAAAGGGGAGGGAGAACCAGGGGAATGCCAGGTTTCCTCAAAGCGAACGTGAGTCTGTCTCATTCACGCTGAGGGTTGACTTCGGGACTCCAGAGAGAGGTGGTAGTCAGGGTAAGGTGTTCCCCTCAACTTGGTAAAGGGGGGGTTAATATCTCCTGCACGTAAAGTCTTACCTCCAAAAGGTATCTTTCAATAGAAAAGATCTCCCCGGAAGAGGGAAATGGGAGGGGGACAGGATGAGCAAATCACAGGGGAGCGGACGCCTGGGGAAGTCCATTTTTCTGCAGTGTCCATGGCAGGGTCATTTAAAAAAACGGGGAGGGGACATCTAACTTCACGCATTGGGGGAAGGTGTGGACCTGTTGTTTCATGATTCCAAAAAGACGATCACATTTCAGGGCAGGGGCTTCTCTGGAGGGGTAAGAATTGCAATAAGGGGAGGGCGACCTTAACTTTTCAGAACAGGGTGAACCCTTATGTAAATGAAACGACTCAATATACGAGGTCTACCGTAGGAAGGCTGAAGGACGGGGGGAAAAAAAAAAAGAACATTCTGTTGGCGGCAGGGGTATTTTCTCAACGATAGAAGCCGTAACGGGGGATACAGAATACAAAGGGTGAGCGGAAAGAGATAGTCATAAAAGGGGAAAGGCAAAAGGATTACCTATTAGGCCAGAGGACTGGACAAGGAGTAGGAAGGAAAAGGGAAAGTTCGGTACAAGATTCGAGAAAAAGGTATCAGCACGGTCTGGGACAACGTGGGGGCCGCAATTGCAGGTGGAATGGGAAAGGGGAGGAGACAGAGCTTCACGATGAATGGGGAAAATGAAGAAGGGCAGGCGAACGATGGTGTTGCGCATTAAAAGTGGGGCCTGTAAGAGGAGGGGGGGTGGCCAAAAGAAAGAAAAGGGGGGGGAGAAGCAATGGGAAAGAAAATCGCTTCGGCTCTGTGTCAGAGGTGCAACGGAAATCCGCATAGCAAGGCAAAGTTGGGAAAGGTAACATCAACAACGGAGGGGAAGGAGGGGCCTAAAACTACGCCAAGGGCTCCCGTCTCCCTTCCCAAAAAGGAAAGGGGAATGAAAGAGTCAAAAAGGGAAGGGGTAGAGACAAAAAAGGGATGGGGGGGGAAATGAAGCTCGCCACGTCGATGCGGGAGGGCGAATCTGATTTATCGGGAGGTAACTGGTAAAGGTCAAGGGGAGGAAAGAGATTAAAAGAATATGTAAAGTGGAATAAAAGCACCAGGGGGTAAAGAGGGAGACATAACGGGGCAAAAAAAAGATTTTAAATCTGGAGAAAATGATTGAAAAAAAACGGCAATCAGTTAAAGACGGTCAATATAAGAACATTGAGGGGGGAACCGCAGAATTTCCGTGTGCGGAAACAAAAAAAAGGGTGCTAAGAAAATACGACTTCAGAAGGGGTCGAAGAGGTCAGTTTTGGGGGCAACGAAATCTCTCAGAAAAAAAAAAAAGGGGGGAGGGAACCTGATCGATATAATTGGTAACGTGGAAAAAAGGCGGGAAAAAAAAAACGGGGCTTGACGGCTTGATGAAAATGTGAAGGGGGGAAAGAAGGGCAATAGAAACGTCTGCTGAAAAAAGAAAAGGGGGGCGGGGGCTGCGCCCCCATGCGGATTGAGAAAGAATCAGAGCAAAATGCGACACATCCTGAAGGCCAGGTAGGGGTTAATCGGTGAGGGTTGCGGGAAAAAAGAAGAAAGGCTGGTCAGGGTAATCAAAAAAGGAAGATTGGAAGGAAAATCCATCTACCACGCATGTAGGCCAGGAAAAAAGAATAGACGATGGAGAGGCGAGGAAGTAACCATGAAAACAAGGGAAGATGAAAAAGGGGAGGGTAGAAGAAGGATAAACCTATGGGCCGGAAAAGGAGATTCTTCAAGGGGTAGGGTTTCGGAACAAGTACAAAAGCCGGGGGGAAGGGGAGGGGGACGAAAATGTTGGAGAAAGATGGGGGGGGGGGTATGAATGACAGACGAAATATCATAGCAGGCCTTCCCGTTCTAAAAGGGACGGGGAAATACGAGTGAGACTTTTAACACACCCAAAAGAGCGAAAAAGTGGGGGAAGGTGCTCACACAGGCCTAGGCATGCGGTTTCAGTTTTCTTCAAACAGAAGGGGAAAAGGAAAAGGGGACTGTCAGACAAAAAGGGAGAAGTAAAAAGGGAAAAAGGAAACTGGGTGAACAGTGACGAAAGTGAATCTCTGGAACCTTGGGGGGGGGTCGGGCAATCACAAGCCAAGGTAATGGAGGAAGGGAGGGAAGGTCCAGTACGCTAAAATAGGTAAGGACACAAAAGAGGGGTCAGACGGGGAAGATGTTCCCAAAGGGGCACCCTTGGAGAACGGGCTGTATCAAATTGATGGAGAGTTAAAAATAGAAAGGGGGGAAAATAATTCAACGGTGGCGCAAAAAGGGTTAAAGACCTCACATCTATAGGGGGCGTAGGGGGAATCATGGGCAATTGGGCGGAAAAAAAAAGATGGGTTAAGGAAGGGGGAATTGTCGAAAAATCTAAAGCAGGGAAGGGGGGCCATGGTCATCAATGAGAGAACCGCTGACAGAAAAAGATTAAATTGACCGTAATGCGGTATATATTCACCCTGTAAAGGAAAAAAAGGAAGGAATGCAGAAGAACACGGAAAGGGTATCAAGGGTGGGGGGGAGAGGGGAGGCCATTTTGGTTGAAAAAACTAGGGGCGCTGGCATTGGGATTCTTGGAACTGGCTCCCTAAAGGGAGGGAAAAAGGAACTGTTACGGCTAGCAGGAGAAAAAACAAAAAAAAGACAATGGGAAATGGGGAGGACATAAAAAAGGGAAAAAAGGGGTAGTAAGGCATATAAACAGGGGAAAACAGGCCTGAGAAAAGGAAAAGGGGAGACGTAGTCGAGAACCGTCCCGGGAAAAAGGGGAGCCGCGGAAAACAACCAAAAGGAACTTGCTGACCGAGAGAAATAACAAAAAGGGGAAAGACTGCGCAGCAAGAGTCGATGGAAACAGGGCGTGATGCTCGCCTTGCGACTTTCGTGAGGTAATACGGACTAAAAAGGCTGCGAAAAAAGTCCTCCTCCAGAGGGGAAGAAAGAAAAGAAAAAAAAAGAATTCTAGGGAGTGTGGAATTAAACGCAGGTGTGGCTGCACGGGATAAGAAAAAAACCGAAAAAGGGCATCTCGCTGATTAGTTGCAAGGAAGTCTTAAGCCTCTAACCCTTGGGAATTAGGGAAGAAGAGAAAGGGGGAGAGGACAAGGGAGATGAAAGGGTTCCGGAGAAAAAGGAGCTAGGGTCAATTTGTCCCTCGGGGGGGAGCGGGCTATGAAGATATGGTAGGGACGGAGGATGAAGGCCTGAGTGGGCAAAGGAATGATCTGCGAAAAAAACAAACGCTTAAAAAAAAAAGTTACACTTAGTTGGGGGAACGAGATAGGGGGGGGAACGGACGAGAAATGTGATGAAAAATGGGAGGGCGGCATTCATCCTTGGAACTTTATATCAAAAATTAGTGGGTAGGCTAAGAGGAGACTTTTCTTTTGGAAAGAACACTAAAAGTCTTCTTGAAAAAGGGAAGTAGGCGTCTCTTCTTGGGTTCCCAAGGGGAAAAACGAAAGGAAAACGTCAGAACCGATTCTGCCGCAAGGGATGAATAGGGAGGCGTCCGAGTGAAAACTTTTAGGGAGTTTTTGCAGGAGGTCTTGTTGTGAGGGGGCGGACAAAGGAAAGGGCAAATCAACAACTCGCAGGACAAAGTGGTACACGAAGGAAGGGGACAATTTGTCTTTTCGAAAGCAAACACCGTGGCGTTAGAGCGGCTAAAAAACAACTTATGGAAAGGGAAAAGAAGAGAGAAAGGCCGAAGGGGGGGGGGTTGTTGAGAAACGAGGCGACACGGCAAAAAACGGTTCTAAGCGGAACTTCCTTCTCTAGTGGGGGGGGGGGGGGGGGAAAAGAACCTTAAGAAAAAGAAATACCGGACACGACCTGGACAAGAAAACAGGGGGGGGGAAAAAAGGGGGAAGGGGAGGGAAACAAGAGGAAATCAGGAAAAAGGAGAATGACGCAAGAAGGAGGAATCTTTTAGGGGAGGTTAGCCGATCGAAATTGGGGGAAGGGGACAGCAGCGGAGGGACCGGAAAGGGAAAGATAATCCAGAGAACCTCGCAAAGAAGCAAAGAGAGAAAAAGGGAGGGGAGGGCTCTCTCAGGTCCCGGCGCAGAAAAAAGACGCAAAATTGTTTCAAAGAATGGTCGATCAAAAACGAAGAGAGTTGAAAAGACCAGAGGGGCCAGGACAGAAAGGGGGTGTGGTCAGAAGTCAGAAGCTAAGTGGCCCGGGAAAGAAGTGAAAAAAAAGAGGCTTGACCCAGCAAAGAAGGAAATAAAGGCTCTCCTCTACCATCTTTACAAGGGGGTAAAAAGATATGGACGCAAAATCGAAAGCTCCTTGGGTAATAAAAAAGATAAACCACGCAGAAAAAAAGGATGGTTTGTGGTGCGAGGAAAAAGAAAAGACGAACTCCTCAGGAGCGGCGCAAGGGGACTTATCCGCGGGGGAAAAGAAAATAAAGAGGTGGGAGGGAAGAAACCCGGGAAAGGAAAAAGAAATGGATTGGAAGCAAAACAAACTGGAAAGGGAACCGGCGCGATTTTGAGCACAAAAGGGGGGGCAAGTGAGCGGATGAAAAGACGAGAATAGTAAAAAGCAAAGGGAAAAGAGAAAAATAGTAGAAAAACATCAGGCTTCCTGAAGGGAAAGATGTCAGAGTCAGATCTTTCAATCCATATTCTATGTTTAAGGAGTCAGGTGTGAGGCAAGATGTTGAAATTCAGACAGGCTCGAGGGGAGAAAAAAGGCGTGGGGAAAAAAGCGACAAATCATAAAGGTTTGGCCGATGGGGGCTATTTATTCGCCGCACGTTATATGGGTGGGGGGTGGGAAAAGAGGAACGCAGACAAATTAGGCCATAAAGAGGGGAAGGGGGAGGGAAGGAATTAGGGGAAAAAGCAAACGGGAAAAGGAGGTATAGCAACAAAATTTATGCTTTATGGTGGGGGTGGGGGTGGGCTAGCATACGGGAAGTGACTCAGGTGTATTTCTGTCAGTGCAGTGGCAGCCTTTACCGAGGGAGAGGAAAAGGAATGGGCGAAAAAGTTGGGTTCCTAAAAGGGCAGGGGGGAGGGAGGGAAAAAGGAAAGGGAAACCTGGCAAATGAACGAGGATTTAAAAAAGGCCATAGCATGCGACTAATCCGGTCAAAAGGAAAGCCAACCCGGATGAAAGCGACTCACAGGCGGGAGGGAAAGGGGAAGTAAAAACAAGGGAGGAGAAAAAGGAATCTGTGGAAGGACCAAAATTGCGTATTCTCAAGATAAAGGAAGGAAGAAGAAAGGGGAGAAAGGAAGGAAGTGACTAAGGGAAACAAATGACTACAGGGAAAAGCGAAACACTAGGGGAGGACTTCCATCATTAAAGGGGGAAAAGCTTCAAATCAAATAAGGGGGGGGAAAGGAGTCGAGAAAAGGTAGTAAGGGGGACTGGCGGGGGGGGACACGGGGGGACCGCAAAAAACAATTGGGGGTAAGGGGATAAATGGGGGGGAAAAAAAAGCTTCAAACAAGGGAAAAAGGAAAAGCCACTGAAAAGCAGGCAAGGGCAGCGTGTTGGGTCGCAAATGAACCCTTGGGGGGGCCGTGGGGGCGTATTTTGGGGAAAACCGAAAAAAAAGAAAAAAAAAGGGTATAAATGAAAAAAAATCGGGAGGAGGGGGGTCCTAAGGGTGAGCCACATACCAAAGAATGCATAAGGAAACGGCACAGGAAAAAGGGAGGGGAACCCTGAGGGGAAAAAAACATCGAACAAAAAGCCTTCGCATCGGACAAGGAAATGGTGACGAAGAATGGGGATGGGCGCATCGTTCTTTGGGGGAATGAGAAAGAGGGGAAATTGGGTGAAACATTTGAAAGAGACTCAGAGGAAGGGGCAGCGGCGACTTGATGGTATAGGGACTGAAAAAATCTGTGAGTAAATACCGGAGGGAGAGGTGGATTCTTGTATGACCTCACAAAGGAGAAGGGGACCACGGGGGGCATCATAAGGAGGGAATCTAAGAATGATTGAAAATACCGAAAGGGGGCGACCTCTTTTTCGAACAATTTTCAGGGTGGCCCAAACTTTACGAGGGGGAGGCGAAAAAAATCAAATATAAGAACAGCGTACGAAAGTGTAAAAAAGGTGTACATTTGGGAAAAAAGAGGAAAAGAGACCACACAATAGAGTAGTAAAATAGAAGAGGAGTTCGAGGGTGAACGGGGGAAAAAAGGGGAAGTGGCAAAACCTGTTGAGCGTAAAATGATTGCACAGGTTGGGCCCGCTTCAAGCGAAAGTCTGCTGGTAAACCGGAATTTGGAATATAGGAAGAGGGGAGAAGGGGGGGAGGAAGGGGGGGGTGAACAGGCTCAAAAGACACGGCAGTGAAAAGGTTATTTTAAAAAGTTCAAACTTTTTCTTGGAAGAAAAAAAGAAAAATCAACTGAGTGGGGTCGGGAGCCGTGCCTCAAAGGAAAGAGGGATAATAACTAAAACAAAAAGATTGGGGGGAAGACGAGGGGAGAAGAGGGGGGAACTATTGAGAGGAATATGTCTGGATTGAAAAAAGTTAACGGGGGTGGTCCAATAAAGGGAGAAAAAAGGAGAGAGGAAGAAAAGGAAAGTGGACCCGCCGTAGCGGAGGGGGAAGGGGGTCAGGGTTTGATTTTTGACAACGACGGGGGGAAGGGGAAGTTTCCTACCAGGTGGGGCAGGGAGAGGGGATTTAAGTTCAAGACGGAAAAAGTCGCCTCTATTCAGTTCTAACAGAAGGAGAGGGGGGCTGGAGGCTTGGGCAAAAACCCAAGAGAAGAAGGAAAAGAACAAAGGGAAAAGCTTGGGGCGATAGAAAAATGATTCTGGGAGGGGACCGTGGCTTCACATAAAAGGGGAAAAAGCCATTTTAGGTAGGGTCGGACAAAAGGGAAAAAACAAAAAAAGGGAGGTGGAAAGGGTAAGAAAAAAGGAATTTCCTCCAAGGATGGACTGGTCGGGGCCAGCATCGGTCAGGGAGGGATCTTGGCAACAAGCGGTGAAAAAGGACTCTCGTCTCTGAACAAAAAGGGTGAAAAAAGGGAAATAAAAGGGGGAAAAAAAGGGCAATTTGGAAGTTCAAGGAATGGAAATTATACGGGATTCGCTATTAGTAAAAGGAGGGAAAGGTGACAGAAATCCGGGGGGTCAAAAAAAAAAGGTTATGCGAAAAGAGAGGGGGGAGCGGAGGGGGGGGGGAGGGGGGAAGGAAATTGGCCTAGGTTAGAAAACAGAGGTGGGGAAGGAAGAGGATTAAATAGTACATCCACGGAAGGGCCAGGTGGGGGGGACAGGAGCGCCAGCGCAAAAAAAATGGCAAAAGAAAAAAGAAAAAAGGAATAAAGGAAGGTGGAGAAACCTAAGTCCTCAGTACAGAACTTCGAAATCCCCGTCGCGGAGGAAGATTGTTGAGGGTTGTCGGGGGTAATCCATGGTTTTGTGGGTGGGGAGAGAAGGAAGGGACGCGGGGAGGAATTCTGGCCAAAGTAGACCATCTTAGGGAAGAAGGTTACTGGTTCTTCACATTATTCCCACCAATAAGAAGTCACGGCATAAAAAAGTAAAGAGGATTAAAAAACGGCGGGAAGGTGAAGAAGAACAAGGTGCCGGAGACAGATAAATTATCTCTTCTATCAAACCTTCCGGCCTCACCGGGGGGAAAGGGGGGGGCGTACCACCGAGAAAAAAAGCTGGCTGAACTACGAGAAGAAGAAAAAAGGGAAAGAAAGAAAAATGGCTTCGAAGGGAAAAAATGAGATGGAATACCGAGAGGGACTCTCCAGTTCTCCTATCGAGAAAGGGCGGAAAAACATGGCTGAGAAAATCGAAAAATGAATGGGGTACGAAGAAAAAGGAAAATTCAAAAGCGAAGAAGGAGAGGGGGGAGTGGGTCAAACTAAGGGATTGGGGAGAGAGAGGAAAGGTGCGCCTCGCCTATTGCCTTACGGACTTGAAGCTCAGCCCTTGGTCATGTCGTGGGAGGGAAAAGAGGTGGCCTATTACGCGTACCTCATGTGGGGAATCGGGGGGGGGGTCCAAGAAGGGCTACGGGGGAGAGATCAATAGGGCTCCAGTCAAGGACGAAAGAAGGGGCAGGAATAACTGATCTGCGGAAGGAAAAAAACTAAAACAAAAGGGAAGAAGATTGGGGGGGGAAAGCGGATCTGGTCAAGGAATGCATCTGAAAAAGGAGAAGGGCGCACGGGAAGGGAGAAAGGCATCTTTTCTCTATTCAAGAAAAAGAGAGGAGATGGGGAGGAAGAGAAAGAAAGGGGGGGAAGGGCGGGAGCGGTAGTAGGATCGGCGTTCAAAAGGAAGCGGGAAAATACTTGCTCATCGGAAGGAATTCTTATGGGGCCTCCTCTTTCGAAAGTAGGGGAGGGTGTGCAGCGCAGTCTTGTAATGAGGGGAGGGAGTTCCCGGAGTCAAACAAAAAAAAAATCAAAGAAGGGGGAATTTTTGGGAAAAAACTGGGAGGACGATCTACCAAAACACTTATTGAAAAGGGAAGAACTCACAACCAAACGGGTTAATTCAGAAAATCATTGGTGGGTAGGAAAGGAGCCTAAAACATGGGAGCAGGAAAAGGCAGGGAGTATTGTTTATGGTTGGAAGGAGACGCCCTCACTATTGCCAAACAAAAGAAGAGGCAACACAGAAAAAGGGGAGAAAAGGGAGGGTTCGGAAAAAAAAAACTAAAGGAAAAAAGTGCAAAAATCTTTCGTTCATATATTCGTTTATTGGAAGAAGGCGGACGATGAAGAAGGAGATATCAAGGGAAGATAATCAGCAAGGACGAAGGAGGGGGATAGAGGGCAACGCCTGCAGGGCTAGGGGTTAAAGGAGAAAATGCAAGAGGAAGGGTGGGAGTAGGATTTCAGTTCAGATCGTACTGACGCGGCGAGTGTCCAAGCCAAGTAAAGGGGGAAAAAGGGGAAGTGGGGGACGTAGAAAAAAAAGGGAAGGACTAAGGGGGGGGCCTAAAAAAGGAGGAAATCGAGTTAGTATTGCCGAACAAAAAGAAACAACTCACTGTGCAGGGGAAGAGGAAAAAAGAAAGAAAGAAGGTGTAGCGCGAAGGAGGTCGCAAACAGCAAGGTCAAAAAGGGGGAAACAGCGGAAAGGAAAAGAGCCTAATCGGAGCAGGAAAAGGTTTCCTTAGAAAGACAGCAAAAATCAAATAAAAAAAGGGGCAAAAAATGCGGACTGTAAGGGAGAAGCAGGGGAAAACAGGTCAATGGAATACGGCACGCTTTTTGAGTTAAGCAAATTGTGGGAACATGCATCACTAAGGAAAAAGAAAAGCCATGAGAGGGAGAGGACGTCGAGGGAAAGAGAAAAACGAGAGAGGAAGAAGACATTCTTCAATGTCAAGTCTTCGCGGGCAAGGGGGAAAGAGGACCGGGAGGGGAAGCCTAGCGTTTGACAGGTCGTCAAAGGGGTGGGAAGGAAAGGGTGGGCTCAACGAAAGAACACGGGGAGGAGAGGAGTCACACAATTCGACATGTGTCAAGGAACTCCTCAAAGGGGGAGGAGGGGTAGAAAAGGGGGAGGTCGCATTTTTTTCTTCAAAAGGAAAGGGGTATGAGGGGGGGGGGGGGACGCGAAAAGAAGATGACAAGCCAGAGGGCGATCTTGAAAGAAAGTCTAATGACAAAAAGGAAGAGATAAAAAATGTAAACGCAAAAAAGAGGGGAAAAGACGAGGGGAGGGGGGGGAGAGCGGGAAAGTCAGGTCAGGAGGGGGTGACCGCGGTGCGACACTTTTCATGCGGAGGGGTAAATCAGGGGTTGGAAGGGGGGGGGGGAAAAAAAGTCGGACTTAACGAAAAAAAAGGTCAAAAAAGGGAAAAGGCGCTATTTAACCGAATACTACTCCCAAATAGGGGAAAGAGAGGCCAAAACTGACGCGAATAAGAACAAGAAAGAAGGGGCGAAGGGAAGGGAAAAAGGGGGGGGAAGGAAAGCGCAAGTCCTTCAAACGTGCGCGGGGGGAAGCAACTCTGAGCAATCCGAATTGATAGCACGAAAAGTGGAGAAGTTGCCAAGGGGGGAAAACCATCTTCTATTGCACGAAAAAAAGGTGGAGTAAGATGAACTGACAAAAGTACGGGGGGGGGGAAAGCTTCGGGAAACAAGAAGACATTCTTTACGAGGAGAGTCAAAAATCAGGACTAAGGACAAGGGGGGGGAGGGAAAAAGGGGGGAAAAGCATTACAATTTGAGACGGGGGGGGTGGAAACTCAAATGGGAGGAATATGAGGGGATCAAAGGAACAAAACAAGTCATGGTGGGTGCTAAAGTTAAAACCTTTGGTCAGGGGAAATCCGTAGTTTGGTGGGCACTACTACAACGAAGCAGGAAGGGAGAAACGGGGAAAGAATATTCGCGGGTTCCTCGTGAATTAAACACCTCCCTAAGGACAAAAAGGGGGGAAGAAAAAGGGGGTCAAGAATACGCTTTTTCAAACTGAAAAGGGGGAAACAAAAAACTCAAAAGTAAGAAGACTTAAAGCCTGGCCCCATGGGGGGGGCCGGGCATATCGATTGGGGGAACGTGAAACAGCGAAAATCAGTGGAAAGGGGGGGGGGGAAATCAAGCAGTCGACGCTAACACGCTTCGAAGAGGGGATCAATCTGGTCTGTTAACTTTTAAAAGTGTAATGGGGGGGAGAAAAGAAGGGAGAGGGATCTTGGGGAAGACCCACAGTGGAAAAAAGAGAGTAAAAACTACCTGTGTAATGCAGAGGGGTCAGGAAAATGCTTGAAAAGACGAAAGGTTTCGCCTGGAGAAAATACGACAAGGTGGGGGGGGGAAAAAAACGTTAATAGAAAAAAGAGGAAAACAATCAAGGGTGAATCACACGACCCTCCCGATTGTCGAAAGGTTCCAATTTGGGGAAGCGGGGGAA
>Ga0179593_1514925_pt1 | contig 14181 bp, 13 predicted proteins | sample CZODoug2_1_08_16_FD_185931 | JGI IMG/M metagenome (GOLD analysis project Ga0179593, IMG submission 185931) | Vadose zone soil fungal communities from Angelo Coast Range Reserve, California, USA - CZODoug2_1_08_16fungal (PacBio error correction) | ecosystem: Environmental > Terrestrial > Soil >...
AGCCGCCGAATCTCGATGCACTGGCGCCTCGCTGCCGAGGAAGGCGGGGAAGTACCGGACCCTGTGGAACATCACACCAAAACTTATTATTAGGAAGAAGAGAAAGAGGCACTCGGAGTGAAGAGGCTCAAAAACCTATTTAGGAAGAAACGGAATGCATTCAGTTAAGGGAGGCTCAACTACCGAATCACGTTTCTGGAGGAATCAAAAAAAAGAAAGAAGGCTTCGGGGAAGAACGAAGAGGACAATCAGAGAGGATCGGGCATCGAACTTGCGTCTCAGGCCTGTGAGCTGTCTTACGCCGTAGAGAGAGGGAAGAGAGTGTGGGGAGGCTAGAAAAAAAAAAAAAAAACGCTGGAAAAAAAGGGGAGGGGGAAAAGACTAGCCAACAAAAACAGGCTTAAAGGGGGGCTCCCTAAAGCGACGGGATCGAGATCGTCTTCTCTAGGCTAACAGGGCGAAAACTTGGCGAATGATGGAGGGGCCATTTCAGACGGGGAAGAGAACGCTAAGCTGGGAGTCCTTCTTCCTACTGCTGAAGAGACTCGACGAATATTGGCTGGGAGTCGGCAATCTTCAGTCAGGAGGGGGAGGGAAAGCTGATCTGGAGCTTCTCACTTGACAGCCGGTGGCAGTGGGGGAGAAACAATCTATCTAACGCACCTTACTGCGAGAGCTACGGGAGAACGCGTCGGAACGGAATCGGGTTTAGGCAAGTCTCTATGTAAACTCGAGGAAACGGAGTTCTCTAGCTTTAGAGGACCGCAGGGGAAAGTGTATCCTCTGGTCGACGAGGGTCCTTCACAGAGGAAAAACTCAGAAGCAATTTCTAGGCCGTGGGGAAATTCAAAGGGGGTCGGGCTTAAGTAAGCAAAGGATAGACTGCCCTTTTCTCAAAGAACCCAGAAAGCATCCTCCTGGAGCCGAGGAAAGCAGGAGCTGAGAAAAAGGAGCACAGAAGCACCCCTTTGGGACTATATCAGCAAAAAAAAAAGAGGGGAGGGTTTGTTCCATCATGGCCCGATCGAGCAAAATCGCTCCAATCGGTAGTTAGGGGCGGTGGGAGCATTCTATGAAAGCCGAAGGAAAAAGGGAGAAAAAAACGCTCTCACACCCGCCGTTCTTACATTTCCGAAGGGGTGTGTATCCCCGTCGTCGAAAGAAAGGCGGGGAAAAAAACCCATGGGGGTGTCCGCCCTATCTCTAACAGCAGAAGGCGGAAAAATGGCAGAAATGAACTTGAAAACTGGGAGGAAACGAGAAGCATTTTCGATGTGGAGGGTCAGCAGAAATCCGAAGAAGGGAAGCGGAATTTAGCCAATCTTGTGGGGCAGGCACCATAGGGGGGCCTCGACGGATTTGCGCAGAGAAGGAATGCAAGCAAAATATCTAACAGAGATCACTTCCTGCTGGAGCCCAGAAGGGTACACCAAAAACACTTCACATCTATCTCCACAAAACCGGGGAGAAAAGAAAAAAAAAGATTTTACGTGTGTGAAAAAAAGTGATCAAAGAACAGGCGAAAGGCTAGCTTTCAGATGGCTTGACTCTGAAACGGCGAAAAAAGAAGACGAGGCTCTATAAACCACATGGTGCAGGACGAGTAAAACAAAAAATTGACCAGGTCATCTGGGGGTTCCAGGGGAGCGGCAGGTACAAAATCGAGCTCGGTCCCAGGCGAAAAACCTAAAAAGATCTGAGCATTCATTGTTCTGAGAGATGATCATCAGGGGAAGGGGGTCTGATAGGGGCGGCGTATATCGAGATCCTAGAGAAACCAGCCTCATGCAAAGACTACTTTATCCCACCCACGGGAACCCCAAAAAAAAGGTGGAAAGGAATGGCGTAACGACGCGTGCTGCTCGAATGCCTAAAATGACGGAAAGGACTCGACATTCTAACGTATGTGAGGAGACGCTTTGGACGAGCGGGGACGGTGCAGGGGAATCACTCTATCGGCGCTTGAGTAAAGCTAAAAAGGGGGGCTCGGTTATTTCCGTGGAGAGAATCATCAGAGTGGCGTTCAAGCTATATCCATAGACGGAACCGGGGGACGAAAGAGAATCTCCGTAAGTGGTTGAAGCCCGTCCAGGAGGGGGAATGCGCGAAAGAAGTTCTCTTAAGCGAGAGGCGAAATGTTACATCAGCCGTCCTCCGATACAGATGAAGCACCGAACATCGGGTACGAGGGTCTGTGAAGAAACCGGGGGAAAAGAAAAACACTCTTCAAACTGAGGTTCATTCTCTTGTCAAGGCTAAGAAACGTGAACCAAACGCGTACGATTGGCCTCCGTGATAAAGAAAAGGGTCCTCAAAAAAAAAAAAAGGTCGGCGTCCACTTTCCCTTCTCAAGAGACGGAGAGAAAGAGAATAGGGCCAGCATGAGAAAAGCTGGCTCCTGCTTGCCTAACCTGATCTGCTTCAAGGGAAAGGGGCAAAAAGGGAACAGTACTGCGCGAAGTTTTGTCGCCTCTCTATCACCGTCTCCATTAAAAGTAATACCTTTTAAAATGGGGAGATCCTGTCGCAATCTAGAAAGAGAAGATAGGTACAAATTGAGAACGACAAGTGAAAGTAAGAGTGCTCATCATGTTCGGGCAGGGGACCTCATCGATCTCCAACAGAAAACGATAATAACTTCGAAAGAAGCTCAGCACGGGGAACGACAAAAACAGCTCAACAGGAGATAAAGGTCGAGCCTCGCCGATCCAGCTGCGAGTTTAAAACGTCGTCTTCTGAAAAAAGACACTATCTCTCGACGTACAAGGAGGGTGCGGAAAACTGAACGAGTCGGAAGGCGCTTCATCTAAGGTCGCCATTGGAAAATTCACTCAATCGACTCGACAACAACAACCACTTATTGAATGAAGAGAGAATGTTCACTCTAGAAGGGGGGGGAGATAAAAAAAAAAAGAGTGTGCCTTACCGGCGTCAAAAAAAGAGATCGGGCGAGAAAACCCTTCGAGTCATCAAGTTTCGTACGAGAAAAGAAATCTTTCTTAGTTGGGGGACGCAGGAGCGAGCAAACGAGTCGGCTAGCGCGTACGAGAAGCGAAGGGGATCAAGGGGGAGGAAAAAACTTGAATACTCCTTTAGGGCTCGAGTGAGCAATGGTAAAGGTGACAAGTTCCTCTACTTTCTGCGGACTAAATCGGGAGGGAAAACGAAAAAAAAAATTATAGCGAGGAAGCTCTTAAACATGGAGTGAAAAAAAGAAGAACGAGAGGGGAAACGGAGGGAGAAGGGGGCGGAAAAAAATCTGGAAAATTAAACCCTTCGTTCAGAGTTCTGAAAGGCCAGGGAATAGGCGACGCTCCACAGAAGGAAAGGATAAAAAAATCCTTGCACGGGACGATCAAAAGCGTCTGCTCGTGGGGGAGGAGGGGCAAGAGGCGGTGGGAGGGACACGCGCGGTCGGCGAGCGACGAAAAAAGCGCGGGCCGGGCATGGTGGGGCAGCTCGAGGGGAACTGGATGAAAGAAAAAAGTAGACCCGCGGTCTCCGCGTGAGAAAGTCAAAAGGCTACGAAAGTCCCTAGCCCCACATTGGGAGAGGGTGCAAAAAAAGTCGAAGGCATTGACGCTTTGCCGCAGACGGTAAGAAAGAAAATCCAAAAATCTGTATCTCCTCGCGCAAATGGGCCGCCTGTTCACTGAAAAGAGCCACGATCGCGGGCTGGAAAAAAAGAAAAAAAAAACTTCCTAAGAAGGAAAAAGTCTAGGGAAATAAAAAAGGTATTTCTCTAGAAAAAAACGGGGTCTCATGGAGAAAAAAAACCTGCGCCAGCCTCACCAAGGTGAAAAATCTAAGCAAAGTCTCGGCGTTGCACCTCGTCGAACGAAAAATTCGTTCTCCAAGGACATGAAAAAACTTCAGGAATTCGGGGGCTCCCCTCTATCCATCCCCTGCAGAAACGTCGGCTAAACGAGGGATTACTAGAACTTGCTCCGTGGTTTATAAAAAGAGAAGCGCTATGAAAGGGATAAAAGAAGGAAGTTAGATGAACACCGTATCAGCCTTATCGGGGGATGATCAGACACGAAGAACACCTTCGGAAAGAAAGGAATTCTCAAAAGCGTCCGGAGGTGACCGAGCTTGTCGGGTGCGCTAGCAAAATCATCAGCCTACCATGGCCGGGAACAGCAGTAAGGTCGTCTATCTGTTCACCATACGGGGATAAGGGCCTAAGGGGGTCAGAGGATAAAAATTAAACCATCTCTCACGCGAGCTCCTCAAAGTCATAAGGGAAGCACAAAGATACAACAACAACAACTGAGGATGAGGAATATATATTGGACGTGTGGAGCTCCGTTAGCAGAGAAAGAGGACGAAAGCGTGCGAGATCTTCTCAGCGAAAAGAAAAAAACCGAAGTAACATCCACTTTTTCAGGGACGAGGTAGCAAAAAGACTTAAAGGGAGCGGCCTCGGAAAAAAGGGGAGTCGCTAAATCTAGTCTTGCAAATTTTCATCGCGACAAAAGAATGTGAGGGGGGAAGCAATTCAATGTCTTCGAGGCGGAGGCATCTCAAAAAAGGGGACCGCATAAGGATATTCTCCATCCTCCGAATAGACAACGGGATGAAGGACAGGAAGAAATGCTGGCATTCCATCCGACCGGGAAGGAGAAAAAAAAAGGCGGGAAAGGGGAGCCAAGGCGACTCGAAAGTAGAAGATTATCTTGCACTTATGGGAAGCCGCGAAATATGAACACCTCACCGACCACGGGGGGCTCTGCGAAGAAAGAAGAGAAACGGGAAGTTGTCTCGTTTCCCCTCAGTCCATAGACCTGCCGACTGTAAAAACAAAAAAAAGGCGACAGTGGCGTGATAATCCGCGCGCTGAATTGAGGAGGAAGAAAGAGGAGGACGCCAAAAAAAAAACGAAGTGCTCTGATCTAAAAAGCGAGGGGGAAGGGGGACGAGAAAAAAAGGGCCCGGCGCCGCAGCCGAGAAAAAAAAAGCCACTAAAGGAAAGAGGCTCAGTTAAAAGGTGCACTACACTCGAGGCGGGGGAGAAGATCGACGGGCCGCAGAGAACGCGCCGTAAGACAGTGCGCCATCGGTTTGTCAAGAAAATCCTACAAGAGAAAAGGGATTCTGGGATAATGTGAAGGCCCACCTCCTTCATTCCTAACGACGGCGCGTGCCGAAAAAAAGGGCTAAAAGCACAGTCGAGCGCTCGCGATCGGTCGTCGGACATCAAAGAAAAAAAAAAAAATGGAAAAAAGTAACATTCAAAGCCCATTTTCTGACTCGGGGCAGAGAAAAAAGGTGCACCGTTACGGTAGCAGTAGAAGGAATCGGAGTAGAAACATGGCCGAAGCATCTAAGGTCTTAAAAGCGCCAGAGGAACTGGACAAATAAAAAAAAGAGACGAAAAAGGGAAGGGCAGAAGTCAGCTTACTACTACAGCTCCGGGGGAAAGAGAACGGAAAGAAAAATCGGTAACATCTCCTAGGCCATCGAGGGAGGGTCAGGCCCCTCGCAAAAGAAAGAAAGGGGCGCGCGTTATCAGTAACCAAGACTTAGGTGCGGGAAATCCAGAGGGGGCGGCAAAAACGAAAAAAAAGGACGACGCTGTCAATTCAGAGGTTGGCGACGCGGACCGTCACGTAAAAGGAAAACAAGGAATTAAAAGAGAATTGACACGAGATGAATGACGGTTCAGCTCGAGGCACGAGGACGGACGGAGAAAAGAAGGAATCGAGAAATCCGGAGGGTCCGAAAGAACGGAGGGGAATAGTTCTTCGTTTGGAGACAACGAAAACAAAAAAAAAGGGAGAGCGAAAATGCTTTGAACTGCGCACGTGCAGCGAGCTGAAAAGGGGGTCGCGACTGGAATCGAGGCGAAGGAAACATTGGGGGGGGGGGCGCAACTTTCTTCATGCGCGGGCGAACGCTTTAAAAAAAAAACCGACATATGAAGCTCAAGCTTACTCAAGAGGGACTTTGAAGAAAGAGACAGCGATCTTGACTGCTAGGGAAGTGGAAAAAACAGGGCCAGGTTCGAGTTCTCCATTGGGGCCATGGGGCAGAGGGGGAGTCGAAAAACACTACTCTATCTGACCTCTTCCTGAGAAGAAAAAAGGGCCGGAAAAGCCGAAAAATAAGAGGGGGGCAACCGCAGCGGACCGTCTCGAGGAGGATGAAAGGGGCACGCCGGGAAGGACTAGAGTCGTCTTCTGATGTCCAAGTGTCAGGGGGTCATCGATGGAACGGCCCGGCGGCGGGAAGTCGACGCGGAGGAAAAAATACCTCCGCATAGTTTCGAACGTCGACTGCACGAAGAAAAAACCGGCACGAGCATCAAAAGCTTAATCTTCGGGCGAAAGGGAAAAGCAGGGCCTGTCTCATAGGTCTCTGGCGACCTCAAAAAAAACGGGGGAGTCATCACCCTAACTCAATTGCGACAAGGAAAAAGGGGAGATAAGGGGACGGAGTAGAACGAACTATCAACTTCTAAAAATGTTCCGACCGTCTGAATCTAAAAAGGGAACGAAGGTCCTGACGTCGACCCTATCGGTCACAGAAAAAGGGTAAGGAGCTCCTAAATAATCTCAGCGATCGGGCTTCCAGAAAAAGGTGAAGGGCTCCGAAAGACGAAAAAAGAGAAGTCTCGGCGTAACAGATCATAGGGCTCCGCAAATCTGAGGGTGAGAAACCCTTCGGAATTCGGAGGCATCCGCTCTTGGAAGGGAAATGAATCGCCGTGGGATCAAGAGGATAAAGGAATTCAAGAGCCTCGGTACACGCAAGCTAAATCGCGGAGGAGAAAGAACAAGAAAGGACAAGCATGAGTAAAGAACCTTCTCCGGCTAAGGGGGGGGCGGAAGACTGTGGTACGAGCTGGGGGGGTTCGGGTCGCGCTCGAAAAACGGTAAAAAAACTCCTAGCCTACCTCGATAGGATCAAAAGGGCAAAAACTTACTTCTCTCAGGTGGGATTAAGGAGTCTTATGGGGGGGAGGGGCTTAAACTGCAGCATATCTGCAAACGAACGTAAAGGATAAAATGGGTCATATCACGAGCACACTGACAGATCTCTAAAAAAAAAGGGAGATTGAAACGTTAAGTTTCTCTCCTGGTCATCACATCTTTAGGGAGGCGCGGGAGGCTCGCATCTCGCACTCGGAAGAAAAAGCCAAAAAAATAAAGCCTAGTACTATGACTCCACAACCGAGGGCTGAAGTCAAGGCATATATCTACGACCCCGCCTAGAAATCAAGGAATGGGCCTCGTATGAAACACTCTAGAAAAAAGGATTTCACCAAAGAAAAGGATGATCAAAAACCAGGACTAAGACAAACTCTTCTCCAGGACGATCCTCAGGATCTAAAAAAAAGTCGAGATCGCCTACGATCCCCAAAAGGAAGGGAGACGTTCAAAAAATAGTCAGACCGTACAAGGGGATTCCTGGGGAAGACTTAAAGAGGACACGAGGGGAAAGGCGAAGCATGCGCTGTGGCCCGAAGTCGGGGTGAAGGGAAAAAGGAATCCAGTAATCAATGGGGAGACCTATCTCTACCAAAAAGGTGCGGTAGAATCGACGTAAGAAAAGTTCCGCGTTCGACTAAGCCAGAAGGGGCAAGGGAGGTATCCACGGAAAACAAACCCTCCGCTTCTCTAATGTCTCGCGATGAGTTCGGAACCTGTCGACGGGATTGCGCTGATCTCACGCGAGGTAAAGGGGGGCAGAGAAAAAGGAAGAATCGGCCATCAGAGCCGCCGGGGGGACGATCATACGAGTCACGAGGGAGGAAAAAATAGTGCCGCCGAGACAAGGTGCCGACCGAGGGTCCAGGGAGGGAACATTACAGACTCTCCTCAGGGGGCCTTGGTGGAAAAACCATGCCCAAGTTCCTGGCCCGTGCTAAAAAAAAGAGGGGGGGAGAGATCAGGAAGGAGTGACACAAAAAGGATCAAAAGAGAGGCTCCCTTCAGGAACCCACGGAGAGCGCGGGAGATCGAAAAGAGGAGAGGAAAGGAAAAAAAAAAAAAAGCCTCGGAGAAGAAGAAAGTGCACGGAAACTTAACCTCAATTCTTGCCGCACCATGGACTCCAAAACAAGCAAAAAAAACAAGCTCGTTACCGGCGCGTTCAGGGGAAAGAAGACGAGGGTCATAAAATAAAGCGCTTCATCATGTGGCAGAAAGGGGACATACGCAAAGAAGCTAAGACAAGTCAAGCGTGCCCGACGACGGTGCTGGCGGAAGGAATCGCAAAGAAAAAGAAAAGAGCCAAACGAAAATTAGCCATTCCCGAGGGTCGACGCTAAGAAGGGGGAAAGCGCGTGTTCAAAGGGGGACGTGGGAAAGCACACGAAAAAAAAGCGGTGAAAAAGAAAACGTATGGGGACGAGACCGCTGGAAGGATCCCTCGCTTAAGCTGTTCAGTCCTAAGGACATTGAAACACGAAAAAGTGTAAAATGCAACAACACAAGTATGAGGAAAGAAACTCAGGTTAGGTTGAAAAGGATCCCACCTATGGACCTGACCGCGCGATGGCAGCACGGGCGAGATCGAAAATCGAGGCGTACCGAAGGGTCGACCGTCTCACTCTCTCATGAGTCTTCGGTTGAAAGAAAAAAAAACGGATGAACGAAAGGCCTTTGTATCGGGAGCTGCGGACGAGATGAGGGAAGGGGGGAGACTGGAAAGATTCCGACAGACGAGAAGGTCTTCTCTCTTCGAACTCACTTCAGGTCGTTTACCAAAGGGGCGCTTTACAGAACGATGTCGTCGGCAGAACCCTGTTAACTGGAGGAACGAGGAAAGGGACATGAGTGTTAAAAAAAAGCAAAAGCCTCGAGATCCGAGGGATTGGCGTCGAGAAACGGGAGGGTAGGGGAAAAAAAGGGCCTGCAGGTGAAATCTCTGAAGACGCGAGACTGAACATCCGCTTCTAAAGCCGAGAGGACGAAGCAGGGCTGAAGTGATCCTTCTCAAGAGACATGAAGGAGGGGGGGGATTCACGGTTAGGGGGAAAGAGGCCTTCGGAGAGGGCCAGGACAGTTGGGATGTGGGTCGATTGAAAAAAAAAAACTCGCTTCGACGGCGGCTGCAAGAAGGGATCAGCTTCAAAAAGATTCAGAAAAGGCTGACACCGTACCGAGCCCGGGGGTCGAGAGAGGAAAAGAGGCGTCTCTGCTCCTGAATTTGTTAATGGAAGGCAGAGGGGGGGAAGAGAATCCAGACACGATATCCAAGTCCTCCGCCGCAACTACAGAGGGTGCTAAGAACTTCTTCCGCTGAAAGGGAAGGAGGGAGGGAGGAGGGGGGGGGGGAGACAACTTCGAATAAAAAAAGAACTAACACTTCTGCATTTCGCAGGGACTGGAGCTGGGAACAGACTTAAGAAAAAGAAGCGCCATCCGCACCCCTTGGGTCGGTCAGGAAGGAAATGATACGAAAAACATTTTGTCCATCGTCTAAGAGAAGAGAAAAAAGCGCATGCTCCCGAACCGTAAGGATGCGAGAGCCAAAGGAAAAGACCCTTCGTCAAAAGGAGTAGGAATCAAAAGTCGCCGCCGGCGCCGGGTGATCAAAGGGCGTGAAGGAAGAATGGTGGAATAAGGAGTCTTCCAAAAAGCGGACGAAAAAGCGGCGAAAATAAAAAGGGGGGATGCATCCCGTATCGAAGGCATGAAAAATTATCTATGTATTGCCTCTAGGGAACTTTGACCACGAGGATGGAGGGACGCTACTCTAAGAAAACCTGGAAAAGGGGAGGGGGAAATCCATCCCGTTTGTGGGGAGCGAAAATCTTCAGGGTAATAATAGAGGGTCGCTGTCATGTAGCTTAAAGGAAGGGATCTCGCACGCGAGCAAGAAAATGCACATTAATCCGTAGGAAACAGAAAGAGCTCGAGCAAAATTATGAAAATGGAGATTGGGGTCCGCATTCATAAAAAGGCGGAGTTGCTCTCGGGCGTAGGGAGGGGGAGCTCAGTCAAGAGAGGCCAGCAAGATAAAATGTCTATTAAATCCACGATGGGGCATTACGAAAATCAAACAGAGGGAGGCTGAAGCTGATCAAGGAGGGGGGGAGAGGGAAAGAGCGAAAAAAATAAAAGGACACATTTTCCAGCACAGGAAGAGAAGGCGGGCTCATGCAGGTTCGTAGAGGGAGGAGGGGACAGAAGAAAGAAAGGGAAAGGGGGCTGGGGAGTGATCGGAAGGGTACGATCAAAGACTATGATCTCGGAAAAAAAGACTCGCGAAAAAATCAAAAGAAGGGGAGGCTAACGCGTTGAGGACTAATGCCTCACCATAAAGAAGGGGGGGGATCGAGACTCTCCTTCCGCGAGTTCTCGAAGCATGCATAGAGCTCAAAAGGGAGAAATGGAATCACTCGATTCGAGAGCTCGGGTAGGAGGGTGTGGGAAACAGCTCTCTGCTACGTCAGCGAAGTGCCGTTCCAAGGGAAAAGAGGAGACAGAAGAGAAGTGGGACAGTTCTCTCTAATTTACTGAAAGCCAGAAAGGAAAAGAATTGCGGAGTAGTCATCTTAACGGCGCTGACAAAGAGGGAGGGGGTGCGGCCTCCGACTATCTAAGAGGAAAAATGACAATAGGAACTAGCTCTAGCCACTCTTGTAGGCGGCAGGCGAGGGGGCGCAAGAAAAAATACCGACCCAGTAAAGCGTATTACTTTTAAGGACCTTCGAAAAGAGCGGGCCATGAGGTGAAAACCATTCCCAATTCCTGGCTCGCCGAAGAGGAATCCAAGAGGAGAAGGGAGGGCATGATTAGCGGCTCCCTTGGGGGAAGGGAAACACGGATAAAATAAGAAGGTCCGAAACATGACGCTAATCAGCCGGAGTCTGGAGGGGAAAGAGAGAAAAAACGGGGAAATTCCCGACTTGAGAACTCGAAGAAAAAGGGGGGTCTTGTGGAGAAGGGAAGGGACCTACGTAAAGAGCGACATCTTGTAAGTCTCGTTGGAGATTCACGGCTCAAGAGTGGCGCTTCATTGTCTGGCCGCCCATCTCCTGGAAAAGAAAAGGTGGGCAAATCTTCAATACTCCTTTAGAGCGAACGAGTACGAAAAATCCCCTAAAAATATCACTTCCAGCCCGCATCCGTACTACTCTCTCAGGGGAAAAGGGAAGAGTAGAAGTCGTAACTCTCACACTGCACTTTAGAAGGGTCATTTAAGGAAAGGGTAGATTGACGAGCACTAAGGCGCGGGGCCGCTCTTCATCTTCATTCCAAGCCTCGGTGTGCAGAGCTGACAAAGCTAAAAACAACAAAAAAAAGTAGGAAAAGAGAGATTTCACAGGAGGAAAAAATGGGGACGGGGGGGGAAAGGAGAGGAAAACATTAGCCTAAGATTGAATCATACGGCTCTAATTCAGTCAGCTCATCCGTCGGCTTCCCATACTTCGGAAAAATGGATAGGATTCGTGTGCGAGCGCCCGGCTAAAAGCAGGCAGACTAGCAGGGGACGCTGGAAAGAAGATGCTGGCTCCGTTCAGATTCCGGGGGAGCTTCTGGAAGGAAAAAGTGAGGCGCGAGGACTAGAAACGCACGTGAGTGTGCGGGGAGGAATGCCAGGGATAAAATGGACACGAAGAATGGAGTCCGCTAACATTAGAATCAACGCTTACGAGAAAAATGGAAGAAACCGTTAAAAGATCGAAGGTGGCGCGGTCTAGCGAACATGGGGAAAGGCGTCGTTAATTCTGGCAAAGCAAAAAGGTGGGAGATCACACCGAGAGAATCGAAAGAGGAAGAAACGGTCTAGTGGTCTCTCTGGTCAAAATAGCAACTCTTTGGGTCGGGGCACGCGGAAAATGGAAGGGAAGGAGGGGGCTGACGCCGGCTCGGGCTATCGAAGGGGGGGGGACGAGGAAAAAAGACCTTGAGAAAATCAGATGCGTCAAGAAAACATGATGAGGTAACGAGTAGATCACTCTAACAGGGAAGGAAAGGGAGGGCGAGACACTAGGGCCGGTATCCCTCACTAGTATACTCTCGGTAAAAGGAGGCAGGGCAATTTGTACCGGGAGGGGGGGGGGGGGAAAAATATTCCGCGTGACGCCCTCGGAGCGAAATAACGGAAAAGAAAAGGCGCGCAAATGGAAAAAAAAGAATCATTCCCGCGACACTGTCGGTGAAAAGAAAAAGGAGGAGAAGGGTCAGAGACCAGTCTAGAAAGGGAGGGAATCTCAGAAGGAAAAAGGGGACAGTCTGGGATGATGAAGGAGCCCGAGCGACTGCGAAAGCCGCAAATCAAGGAGGAGTTTCAAGCGCTCTCTAGGAAGGGCGGGGGGAAGGAAAAAGGTACATCCAGGAAGAATCCTTCGTCGAGCAGCATGCTTAAGGAATCGGAAGATAGAACGGGGACCGCCTCGGAAGAGGTCCCCCTTCGGGCAAAGGAGGGGAGGAAGCAGCAAAAGGTCAAAAACAGGAGGTCAGGTGTTTATAAAGTTCGGAACGGGGGGAGGATCCTGTAGAAGAACAACCCCCCGAGATATCGCGCGATCACTTGAAGAGGGCAGAAGAAAAAAACTGCATGAGAAAGAAGATGATCTGTCAGGGAAAATCGGGAATGAACATTTTCGCCTATCTGTACTATTCGGGGGAGAGGGAAGAGAGAAATGACCTTGCCGATCTCCAACATCAAAGGGTGTCAGAGTCACCAGGGTCGTACTGAATCTCTGTGGAGGGGGATCGGTTTCGCGGGGAGTGAAGGGAGCGCTTCGAATCCGAAAATCAGAACTTCCGGGAGCTTCCATTATCACTTATATCCTAAAAAAACATGCTAGAGAAAAAAAAAACGGAGGGAGAAAAAATAGAGAGATGGGTTTGTCCGTGGAGAAAAACACGCAGGGGTAGGAGGTCGGAATGGGCTTCTTCCGCTCCGGACGGCTCGCCAAGATCCAGAAGCTGAAGCACACTGGTGGCAAGATTCCACAACGAAAGATGAATGACTGAAGGTAGGTCGAATAAAGAACACACAAGCTGCACAGGGGAAGTAGAGCCGGCAGATGTCCTTTCTTTTGTCTCATGCAGGGTTAGGGTTCGGGACCAACTTCCGATCTCGGGGAGATCGTCGGGAAGGGAATGTCCCGGGGGAAAAATCTCGCGATCGACGAAGTGAACACTGGAATTGAGAAGAACGATGCTCATCATTCCACTCGAAGAAGGGGGGACGCTGAGCGAGGAGAAATGCTGGACCGAGGTCGAAGGGACTGTTGCTCCCGTAAGCTCGCGAGAAGAAAAGAGCACACCTACTCGAGTCGCGAGCCAAGACCGAGCTCACCAAGGGGTGCGATGGGGAGGAAGTAGGAAAAAGACGACTGTCATAAGTGGAAAAGAGGTTCAAAGGCCATATACTGTCTACCGTAGCGACATGGTGGTTCGCGAAAAGGGGACTTGGAGGAAGGAAGGCGGGAGCGCTGAAGAAGTTCAATTACCGAGTCGACAAGGCGGAGGCTAATAAAACGCGATGCTGCCGCAGGCGAAGAGAGTCAATTAACGCGAGCAGCCGGAAGAAAACTGTAAGAATCGTGAATCGCAGGCTCTTAACTCCTCCTCTTTGCGGGGTATTCTAAGGGGGGACTCTGAATGCCGCCGTCAAGCCGTTACAGGGAAATCAGAGACCCAAAGAAAATTTGACCGTCCTCCTTCTGGAATCGGCGATTAGCTACGAAACAAAAGGGCCGAAACGGCTCCCTTTCTGGGGAATACAAACAGAAGGGAGTCTAGATCAGCACGGCGGAAGAGTACAGATGCGACGGTTATCTTCTCATGAGGCGAAGCAAAAGGGGGCAATTTGCCACACTAAGAAAGGGGGGGGAGGGTAGAAGGCCCATGTGCTCCTCGGAGAAGAAAAGAAGCGGGAAAGAAAGTCGGGATAAAATGAACGCCGTTAATCCTTGCGGCGTCATCATGTGCCGACCGGGAAAACCGTGAAAAGGAAAAAGAACAAACGGGGCACTCACAGAAAAAAATGCGTCAAGCGAGCGACACTGACGATAGGACTTCCTATTAACGGAGAGAACCCGCAGCTCAGGTCGACATAGGACCTGATGAGGGTCAAGGCTTCAAGATCACACTGAAAAGGGAGAGCGTGATCCGGGAAAAAGGGGAGACCCGCAAAGCAAAAACTTGCCCCTCCTCCTGCGACGCGCGTAAAGGGGACGGGGGGCCCTCGAGGAAAAAAGAGAAGGGGAAA
>Ga0179593_1529587_pt1 | contig 14181 bp, 28 predicted proteins | sample CZODoug2_1_08_16_FD_185931 | JGI IMG/M metagenome (GOLD analysis project Ga0179593, IMG submission 185931) | Vadose zone soil fungal communities from Angelo Coast Range Reserve, California, USA - CZODoug2_1_08_16fungal (PacBio error correction) | ecosystem: Environmental > Terrestrial > Soil >...
CGACAGCGGTTTGGGAGGAAAAAGGGGGGGCCCGTATTGTCGCAGGGGGCAAAGGTTCGCGGCGCCCGCCGGGAAAAAAAGAGAAAGGCGGGCCCCATATCGCAACAAGGAAAGCGGGAAGGGAAGAAGCTGCGCACTTGTAAAAAAATGGGGTGCAAGGTGAATGGACCTTCTTACAGGGACGGTGTTCCGGTCCCGCCAAGAGGGAGAGCCATTCATTCCTCGGGAAGTAACGCGGTGACCCTTGTCTTTGCAAGGAAGGGGAAAGGACCCGTCCAGCAAAAAAAAAAGGGAAGTCCGTTCCCCGGGAATAACTCGAACCGCCATCAAAAAGAAAAGGGGAGGGACCCGCCCGAACCCGGACGCCGAAAAGAAAAGCCCGACCCTATTCAAGAAAAAAAACACCACCAAGAGCCCCTCTCCAGGGAAAAAGAAAGCCAACTGCCTGAGCTTGCCGCAGATAAAAAAAGGGAGAAGGCTTGTTGTCGCTACTGCGGGGAGAACGGCACTAAGCCGCGACAGAGCAACGTGCCTAAAAACATACAACAAAAAGGAAAGGGGGGTCTCCTTGTACTGACCCGGAAAAAAAAAAAGATAAGCACCGGCTCCCTTGAAAAATGAAAAAAAACCGGGTAGACGGAAAAGCCTCGTCCCCCTCGTCAGAAAAGGGAAACAGGGGGTTTTGACTCACGGGAGGGAAGAAAAGCGCGAAACTGTTTTTGCGGGGAACAATTGGGCCGCAGGAGAGGAAAGCTCGACGCCAACCGCAAATGGGGGAGAGAAAAGGAAATCGAACCCTGACGCACCCGTCCGCGAAGAAAGGGGGAGCAACCCGTCGAAAGGTTGAGAAAAAAAAAAAAACCGGTCGCAAAAGGGGCTGGTGGGCCAAGGTCCCGGAGGGGGGAAGGAGGGGAGAGAGATACTGAAAAAAAAAAAAAAAGTTGGGCCCTTCGTCGAAGGGAAGGAGGGGAAACGGTGTCGGAAAAAGGGAAAAACGTTCGCTTCCCCCACGACGAGAGAAAAGGAGGAAAAGAAGGGAGAAAAAGACGTTCTGCGCACATCGGCAAAAAAAAAACCCATTCGCGCACGAAACAGAAATTCAAAGTATTTGAGGGGGAAACCCAAGTACGGAATCGAAATGAGGGGGGGAAAAATAAGCCGCGCCTAAAGAAATCGGCCCTTGACCCAAGAAGGGAGCCAACGCCCGCGAGCGAGGAAGGAAAAGCCCCGGGTGAAAAAGAAAACCCCGCCAGGATTCGGAAAAAAAGAAAAAAAGAAAGGGACAGACCGCCCTTCGAGAATCAAAAAAAAGTGTCCGTCTTCCCATGCGACCAGAAAGTGGTTAGGGGGAAAAATCGACGGTACTGGTTTTGCATCAAGAAGAAAAAAAAAAAGGGGGTGAAGCAGAGTACATTGACGCCGAAAAGGGAATCGTATCCCGGTATCCAGATGTCATCACGAAAAGAAAGAGGACGGAATCCAAAGTCGACGAGTGCATACCGTAAGAAAAAAAGAAAAAGCGAAAGGCATCGACGAATCGTGTAATAAAAAAAAAAAGATTCGACCTGACGTCCCAGCTCCATGGAGCAGAGGAAAAAGGGGGGGCGCGAATTCGGGTCTACAACTTAGAAAAAAGGGGGGGGAAAAAGAAACAAAAGTTGCTCCCTCCCCTAATGAGCTCCAGAAAAAAGGGAATAATGTCGTCGATTCCAGCCGAGAGGAGGAAACCACGGATCTCTCAGAAAAAAACGGAAAGGGAAGGAAAAAGGGGAAGGAAGAGGCTTTCGCATTAAAAAAGGCGAAAAGGTGGGGGCAAAATGCGGGGTGATACTACTTATCTCCTTCAGGGAAAGAAAGGATAGAAGGCAAAGTTACTACCATTTTTCCTCCTAAATAAAAAGAGGAGGCCGCAGTTGCAAGCAAAGGAAAAAACCTAACAATGGGAGAAAACGTCCAAGTTTTGAGGAAGGTAGACCTGAAAATTTCTCCTTGGTGGGGGGCTATCTGTCAGAGGAAAGCTCAGGTGAAAAAGAAGGAATGCCACTCCTTCGAAGTTCGTGGATTCACGCCGATCGGGGGAAAAAAAGGGTAGGATTATGAGGAGGGGGGAATAATACTCCCTGGATACGATCCGTGGAAAGGGTTGGGAACGCTTTCCGTCCTTCAAATGTACGAGAACGGGCCCGCGGATCAATAGATGCAACCCAAGAAAGGAAAAAACTAACCATCGCAAATCAAAAGAAGGGAAGAAAAAGGGATGTCTACTTCGCGTGAAGGGGAAGGAGGATGTGGGGGGAAACCGGACATTCTCCAAAAGGGGGGGCGTCTTGGCACTGAACCAAGAGCGAAAGACGAAAAAAGGGGGGGGAAGAAGCGAGTTTTCGCCACCGTGGGTAAAGTACCAGGGGTTCGGTCACGGAACAAGGAAAGGGAGAGGGCAGGGTTGTCGGGAAAGAAGAAGAAAAAACGATGGCGGTTTCGTGAAAAGAAAAAACCTCTTCAGGGTTGCGCATGACGGCGGGGGGAAAGCGAACGAAAGGAAAAGAGTGCCCGTGGTGGAAGACAGGAAAAAGAAAGAAAAGAATCCTTACTCATCATACCGGCCCACCGGGGAAGAGGGGCAAATATAGAAATCTTCGTATCCTAAGGGGGAAATGAAACCCTACACTAAGTGGGCCCAAAAAAGCAAGGGGCTAGATACCTTCGACGGTTTTCCCTTCGGAAAGCCAATCAAAAAAGAAAGGTGTTTCTTCCCGGGGGGGGTTTTCACGATTAAAGAAAGGGGATGGGGGAGGAGCCAGAATTTCTCCGACGGCGCCGGCCCCAATTGGCCGAATGAAAGAAGAGACGCAAAACTTTTTTTTTGGACGTTTTTTGACAAATCGAGGCAAAAATGAGGAGTCATGAATACCGGACGAGACGAGCGGGCAAAGCGCAAGGGAAAGGAAGAGCTAGTTACTCAAGGAAAGGTGGCTTATTCAGTGAGGTAGTAGGGACGTAAAGGAAAGACCACATTTGAGAGTGCCCTGGTTTTTGTCTGGGTGGGAAAAAACGGCCGGTTGGGCCCGGAAAAAAGCTAGTAGCGGGGAAAAAAAAAAAAAGTTTCGAAGAGGAAAAGGGGGCAGGTGGCGCAAAGCCCTCAAATTGACTACCATAGACGGTTGCTGGAGCGACAGGAGGACGGCGCGGGGGCGGGGCGTGAGCTCGTTCGGCCCAGGAAGCGCCCCCGGGTCACCGGAGAAAAGTAGCTTCAGGAGGGAGGGTTTCGAGTTTTCGGGAAAGAAAAACTACCCTTCTGGAGTCCCTCCGGTTTGCAAGACAAGGTCCAAAAGGGGGACTTGGGAAACGAAAAAAAAAAAGGATGAGCTAATGGATGCGGGCAAAGGAAACCAACTTCCCCCTCAGGTTCAGAAGGTCTGCACCTGAAAACAAACTAAAAAGGGGGGACAACGTTGCCCCCCGCCTGAGAAAAGTTGGGTTAGTGGGTGTTGTGTTGTGTGATGTGTGGTATGTTGGTTTTGGTTGTTTTGGGGTTGTGGTTGGTTGGGTGTTTTTTGTTTTTGAGGGCGGTTGGGGGTGTGTTGTGTGGTGGGTGTGGGGTGTGGTGTGGTTTGTGGTGGTTGGGGGATTTTTTTGTTGGGGGTGGGTTGGTTTGTTGGGGTGTTGGGGGGTGGTGGGGGGGTTTGGGTTTTTTTTGATTGGTTTTGTTTGAGGGGGTTTGTGTTTGTTGGGTGAGTTGGGGGGGTGTGGGTTTTTGTTGGTGGCTACCCCACAAAGCCCAAGAAAAGGGTCCCTATTTCCCCTCCTTCAGGAAAAAAGGAGGCGGGCGCCCCGCTGAAAACACGCCCAACAGAAAGGGAGAACAATAAATTACACTTCCCCCGGGGGAGCAAAAAATTTTGGAAGGGAAGAGGCGGCAAGTCCGAACGGATGAGGGATTACAAAAAAAGTATAAGCACGAGTGGGACCTGCTCTAAGGGGAGGGATGGCCCTCCTTGTAAAGAAAAAAGGAGGTCGCTTTCGAAGGGCAAGCCTCACAATAGGGGGGAAAAAAAGAAGAGAGGCGTATCCCCATAGCTTCGAAAGGAAGCCTTCCTTGCATTACAAGTGAAAAAAAAAAAAGAAGCCGCCCCAACCGACGGGAAGAAAAAAAATACGCACGCAAAACTCCTGCCCTGCCAAGAGTTCTGTTTAAAAAAAAAGTTCCCTTGTGAGCAGGAATCTGGCGGTGGCGAGTTTGCGATTGCAACTTCGGAAAGACAACGAGGCGTGACCCTTGAAAACAGCCTGGTCAGCGCCGAAAAAGATCCCAAAGTCGGCTTTGAATCCAAGAAAAAAGAAGGAGAATTCGCTCCGAGAAAGAACGTAGATTTACGGACTGGGGAGCACGAGACGAAAAGGTAAGTGCTCGCAAGCTCTGGAGCCACAGACCCGCGAAGCAAAATTCCTCCTGACGAAGAAAGGTTCTCGACTTGAAAGAAAGGGGGGGAAACGTGCCCCTGAGCGGGCCATGTAGAAAAGAGAAAAGGAAAAAAAGAAAAGCTTGCCGAATTTCAAGTGAAGGGTCGGTGGTTCAGGGAAAAAAAGAGGAAGAACCCAAAAAAAAGAAAAGAACACCGCGTGAAAAAAAAAAAAAACATGGGGTGACAGGGGGGGTCGAGAGCGGGGGGGGGGGGTCGCGAGAGAAATATTTACACTCCCGGGGAAAGAGATCTTTGCTCGAAACGATTCGAAAAAAGAGGGAAAAAGCGCCTTCCGGGAGACCCTCGCTTTCCTGCCCCTGCAAAAAAAAAAGAAATATGGGCGAGGCTGGCCTCCCGCGGATTACCGCAAAAAAAAAAAAGGAAAAGAGAGCACCATCCGGCACAAAGAAGAAAAGGAGGTTTGCTCAATAACGATTCGAAGGAAGGGGGGGGGAGACGCCTACGAAATCGTCAGAAGAAAAAAAGGAGGAAGAAAGGGAGAAGGTACTGCTCCTGTCGCCCAGAAGACGTTTCAAAAGAAAAAGAAGGGGAAAACGTGAATGATGAAGAAGAAAGAAAAAGGGGGGGGAAGGGCGCGGGGCAAACACAAAGGGGGAAAAGGAGTTTCCGTGTCGAAGACGGGGGGGTGGATCCCTGGGACGTGGGAGCAAAAAAGGGACGAATGTCCTTCCTTTGAAGGAAAAAAGGCCTGACGGCCGGGAAACGCAAGTTTCGACCTGCGGGAGTCGAAGAAATACGCCGCTGCAAAGGAGCTCGACCCGCACTCGGAAAAAAAAAAGAGGCGTACAAGGAGAATTAGAGGGCTACAGGGGGGGAGGGGGCCTCGGCATCGGGGGCGACCTCGATTGTCAGCATCTGAAAAAAGGGCCCCAAACAGACCACCAGAGAAGAGGGTGGTGAGAGAGGATTCACGAAAAAAAAAGGGATTCGACGCTCAACAATGGTCAAGGGAAAAAAAAGGACGCGGCGCGGCCCGGGAACTGGGAAAAAAGGAAAGGAAAAAACAGGAACTGAACGGAGGGGGTTGGGGGGGGGAAAAGGAAAGGCGAAGCTGATGCGCAGGGCTCTCCTCGTCGGAGAAAAAAAAGAGGGAGGCCGGGGTTCGTCTACGTTCAGGGAATCAAAAGGAAAAAAAACGACGAACGACGGGGGAAACTTACAAGGAAGGGGAAAGAAGGAGGGTAAAAAAGGGGCTCCACGTGACTCGAAGAAGGGGGAGCGGGAAACCCCCGGTGTCCCGGGGGAAAAAGGGGGGGGTCAGACGTGTCGTGGGCTAAGGACCCTCGTGAAAAAGACCGAGCCTAATTACTGGAAGAGAAACGTCTATTGGGGGAAAAAAAAACCCTCGACCTTAAAAGAAGAAGATCCCTTAAATCAAAAAGACTGATATCAAAAAAATAAGATGGAAACTTTCTCGCCCCCAAAAGAAGGAGTCGTGGGGGAAGGGGGGGGGGAAAAAAAAAACGATACGTTATCGACTCTAAGGAAAAAAGAGAAAAGAAAAAAGAAACGTATTCCAACCGACGAAAAGAGCTTCGTGGTTCGGTAAAAAGGGAAGTCCTCCTGCCCGCGAACCAAAACCGAGAACCGTTGACGAGGACGGCGAGGGGGTAAGTTTCGGGAAAAGAGGGAAGGGAAACTTTTGCCTCGGAACGCACTTCAAAAAAAAAAAGAATGGGCCCGTCGGAAAAAAAGGTGGCCGCCTTATCAGAAAAAAGGGGGGCAGCGCAGAGGAAAGGAAGGGCCGGTTGGTGCTTCAATAAAGGCAAGTCCGGTCGTCCAGGAGGGGAAATGAGGAGGGGAAAAAGGACCGACCCCGACACGCCAGAAAATCCTGGAAGAGAAAAAAGGGGGGGGAACTCTCGCATCAAAAAAAAGGGACGCCTGCCCCCCCCGTGCAAGGAGGGGGAGGGGGGAATCCAGACGTTGACCTTTCCGTACCAGAAAAAAGGGGGGGGGTCACGCTTCGTTCAAAGAATCGTTTTGTTGAGGGACGGGACCGTACTTCTTCCAAACCAAAAAGGGGGGGGGGGGCATCTGGTTCATCACAGTTCAAAAAAAAAGGCATCGAGATGACGAGCCGCGGCCACAAGAAAAAAGGAAGCGACAGATTTCATCTCCTGTGGGACCTAAAAAAAAAGGAAGGGGGCTGGTCGATCGTATGGAAACGCGGGCCTTAATTCGACAGACAAGGAAAGAGGGGGGGAACCGCGCAGGAAAAAAAGAAAAAAACCCCGGTGAATAGCTTCAAGGGAAAGGGCAAACCAACGTCCGTCTACCGGAAAGAAAGGGGGGAAAAGGGAGAAGACACGCCGCCACCTTAAAACGGGGGAAAAAAAGAAAAAGGATCACCTTCGCAACGTCAGGAAGAGGGGCCTACATGATCTGTCCCTTTCGAATGAAGGGAAAAGGAAGGGATTCGCGAATCGTCTGAGACCTAAAAAGGGGGGGGGGGGACAGTTCGTAGTGGAAAAAGAAGGGAGTTGCCGGCTGCAATCGCGGTAGAAACCAGCCAAAAAAGGGGGGGGGGCAGGCATAAAGCGAACGTCATGACCGAAAGGCCGCTAAAAAGGAGGGAACAACGTTCTAATCGTTCGGAAGAAAGGAAGGGGCGTATAGGGGGAGCCCCAGGGAAAGAAACCCCGCGCTCACAGAGGGCACACAATCGTAAAGAAAAGAAAAAAAAAAAAAAATGGAACTTTCAGTTCGAGGGTGATGTTATGGTGAGGTTTGTTTCAATGAAAAAGGGGTTCGAAACACAGAAAAAAAAAAAAAGCGCTCAATCCCAACGAGGGGGGGAGGGTGAAAGAAGGCTCCGGCCACGGTGAATACGCAAAAACTACGTAAAAAAAAGGGAGTCAGTATATCATGTCAAGGGGTTCTGTGGATCAAAGAAAAGAGGGGGCAGCTCGAGCACTACAAGGTCTGCTCAACCCAGTCCCTAAGAAGGAGAGTAAAGAGAGGGGCCTCAAGACGGGGGCCTCGCCCCGGGCGTGTTCCGGACCGGACCCGAGGGTTCAAGGGTTCATCATTGTCCTCCGGGGAAAACGAATTGTGAGATGCAGGAAGAAAAAGTCACAAAAAGGAATGGCCTACGAGGCCCTGTTTCGAAGGAAGTTCTCGAGCGTGGAAGGTCGTGGGCGGCCGGGGAGGAAAACCTGTCCTGCAAAGAAGGAAAGGAAAAAAGAAAAGTCCTGGCTCAAGGCAATTGACCTCCCCAAGGTAGGAAGGGCCCCCTTCGAACAAACAGCCAAAAAAAAAAAAAAAAAGTGGTGTAGCGCAGGGGGAAAAGAGTTGCCCACCTTCCTTCAGAAAAAAGAAAAGACCGTACGAAAATTGCCGGGCATCCTGTGGGACAAAGAAAGGTGGCCTTATTTTTTGCAAGGGAAGGGCGCCGTTTCGCCCTGCAGAAGAAGACCCCGGGGTTGAAAAAAAAAGAGGCCAGCCCCATGCATCGGGCTAGGAAACCCCGCACGTTTAAACCATATTCGTGGGGAAAAGGAGGAAACCTAGGGCTTGGTGGGGGGGGGGGAAAAAAAAAGGGACGCAATCCCTTCGCAAAGGGCCCGTGACCGAAGGAGGGAAAGCCCTGAGGACATGCACCGTAACTTAATGGAAAATCTTGTCCCGCCAAAAAAACGCCTCCCCGCTTCGAAGAAGGGGGGAAAAAAAAAAAGAGGGGAAGACGCCGGAACCCGCGCCGCACGTCCTATAGAAGAGAAGAAATGGCCCCCGGGGTGGGAACGTACCGGAGAAAAAAAAAAACAGAAGTGCGCCACTTGCCACGCGGGCGAGGAGAAAGGAGAATCCTGTTTGCAAAAAAGCAACGTGCCCTAAAAAAGAAAAAAAAAGGAAGGGGAGCCTTTTACTTGGGAACCGGTAAAAAGAAAAAGGGGGAAACGAGTCACCAAAAAAAACCTGCAGAAAGAGGGAAGAGCAGAGGCGGGACATCGGACTAAGCAGAAAAAGGAAAAACTCGGCGAAACTGTTTGGGGAAACAATTTGGCCCCGGTCGAAAAGAAAAAAAAAAAAAAAAGGAAAAAACCGCAATTTCTTGAAATAGGTCAAACCCAGAAAAAAGGAAAGAATCTCCTTTTCGATTCTGGGAAAGGTCCTCTCTCAAGCCGGAAGAGAAGAGGGGGGGGTGGGATGGCGAGGGATAAGAAAAAAAGGTCTGCAAAAAAGTTTGTGCCGTCGTAGGAAAGGGGAAAGGGAAGCGGAGGGTTTCTCTCCCCACTAACGGAAGAAAGAAGAAAAGCAGCGTTTATAAACGAAGAAATCGTCCCGCCCCCGTGCAGGCAAAAAAAAATTCGAGTAGTTCTGATGCACCGCAGGCCCGTTGACCGACAGGAGAGAAGGAAAATGGGGACAAAAGGTTGCGAACTTCAGCTGACACAACGCCCAAAAAAGGGGGGGGAAAAAAAAAAGGAAACCGCCAGGATTTCTTCCGAAAGGAAAATCGGTTCGACCGCCCTCGAGAATACGAGGAAGAAAATTGTCCGGAAGACCCAGGCGCGAGAGGGGGAGGGGGCTCGACTGAAAAAGAAATACGGAATCCGCGGACCAGGGGGAAGGAGGAAAGAAAGACACCAAACCCGTGACGAACACCAAAAAAAAGGGAAGAGATGAATCCTCTCTCAAGAAAGAATAGAACACCGTCCGACGAGTTGGGAGAGGAAAGGAGGACAGGGGGGAAGCCCCAATCGACTTCTGAAGGAATACCCCACAAAAGAATTCGAACTGACGTCCAGCGAAAAGGAAGGAGGCAACTGCGCAGATTCGGTCGGCACTTAGGGCCTGGAAAAAAAAAGGGGGCTCCCGCCCCGAAGAGCTCCGTCCAGGGAAAGAAAAAAAAAAAAAAAAAAAAAAAAATCAGGTCGTCAATCGGCAGACGAGCGCGGGACGCAGGGAAGAAAAAAAAAAAGGGAGGATGCAAAGAAGAGAGATATTCCCGGGAGAAAAGCCGGCCCTGGCAGGAAGAAAAAAAGAAGGGGCCGGGCCCAACCGGGGGGTGGTGGAAGGAGAGGGATCACCTTTTTGCCTCGCAGAGAAAAACGAAAGAAGTTTTTGTAAAAAAAAAGGGAAGCGGCTCCATGCAGGGGGGAAGTCGAATCCGTCCGCCCCAGGTAGGTACCAAAAGAGGAGGGAAAAGAAGGTCGTGTGGAAAAAAAGAAAAGGGAACTATGCCACTCGTTCTACGTGGAACGGTTCGTCGTGAGATAAGGAAATTAAGAGAGAAAAGGAAGGGGGGGGGTCCTTCACGGGTTTGGTAGGGACGCAGAGAAAAAAAACGGGCGCGGAGAAAAAGAAAAACCCGTAACCGTTCGATCAAACTAACGAAAAAAAAGGGGGGGGAGCGGACGCATGGAGAGGACGACATGCAGGTCCAGGAGGGGGCGACCGAGGAGGTGGGAAAACGACGAAAAATCCTGGCGGGGGGGGAAAAAAAAAAGGAAAGAGAAATCGCGGGAATTTGCAAGGGGAAAACCGATTTTCTTTTATGAGGAGAGCCAAGGAAAACATAGGGGTACGATTCCGTACTGGGGGGGGGTGTCATCAGAACTAACTCGAACCTCAGGGGAGGAAAAAAAAGAGGGGAAGAAAGCGCACGGGGCGGACGAAATGTTTCGCAAACGCTGAAAAAAAAAGAAGCCTCTTGCAGGGGGAGCGAACGGGCCTTTCCCTGTGAAAAAAGAAAAGTACGCATCGTCTACTTCCCTTTCGACGCACGAAAAAGAGAAAAAAAAAGGGGGGGGCAGATTCTAGATCATCCCTCGCCCATTCCCAACACAAAGAAAAAAAAAACACGTGCCGAGAAGACCTTACGGGTCGAAAGTCAAATCGAAGTTCGAGGAAAAAGGGGCGGCCGGTTTTCGAGGTCGAAAGGGGGGGAATTCCAGAAATTTGAAAAAAAGAAGGGGGGTCTGGGGGTCAAAGAAAGGGCCGCTTCCCGGAGAGGAAAGAAAAGGGGAGGGCTTCGTTTTGCGTCGAGATCTATTCAACGCAGTGCCCGAATGTCCCGAGGAAGAGGGGAAAGCAAAGAGGTGTTCGTTCGAGCCGTACCGAAAAAAAGGGGAGAGAATCGCGGAAAGTCATTGAAGAAGGAGGACAACGAAATGCGGTGAAAAAAGGGGGGGGGGGGGAAAAATGTTTTTAAAGGCAAAAAACTTTGAAAAAAAAAAAAAAGACAGTATCTACAACAATCCGTTAAAAAAAAGGAGGAGAAAAAAAAGACGCAGTGGCGTCAAGCCCAGTACAGGAAAGGGGGGCTGTTGAGCCTCGGGCAAAAAGGGAGCTCCCGGGTCCCCGGCGGCGCCGGGGGGGAAAAGAGAGGGGATGTTCGGTGTCCGGTTCGGACATCAACGTGTGTCATTTCCCTCGAAAAAGAAGGGGAAAGCGGTTGCACGTGAACCTATCCTGCAGGCAAAAAAAAGAAACAACTCAAAAAAAAGAACCTCGGTCAGAAGGTCTGCACATGGAAGAAAGGGGTTGTACAAAACGTGGCGCCGCCTGGCAAACATATCAAAGTTGGTTGTTTCGGTGTGGTTGTTGGAGTGGGGTTGTTGGATGGGAGGTGTTGTGGCGGTTATTTTTGGGGTTTGGGTGGGTTAGGTGTTTTGTGGTGTTGGGGGGGGGTTGGGGTAGATGTTGGTGGTTTGTTGGTGTTTTGTGGCTGGGGTGGTTGTAGTGTATTGGCTGGGATGGGGGTGGAGTAGTGGTTTGTAGGGGTTGTTTTGGGGTTGATTTGTGGTAGGTTGTGTTGTTGGGAGTTGTGGAGTTTTTTTTGGGGTTGGGGGTTTTTTGTGTGGGAGGGGTGGGTGGGTTGTGTGGGGGTTGATGGGTGGATTTGTGTTTGGTAGCGTGGATGAATTGAGGTTATTTGTTTATTTGGAGAGGGGTTTTTTGGGAGGTTTGTGGGGTTTGAGAGGGTTGTCCTGTTTGGTGTGGAATTGTGTTTTTTGTGGTTTGGGTGGATGGAGTGGGTTGTGGTTTGGGGGGGTTTGGTAGGTTTTGTGGTTTTTTTGTAGGGGTGTATGGGGGTTTTTTGGTGATAGTTGTGATTTTTATGTGGTTTTGGGGGAGAGTAAATTTGTTTTTGTGGGTGTTATTTTGGTGGGCTGAAGGGTGGAAGAGGTGAGTTGGAGGGGGGGGTATCTGTTGATGGGGATTGGGTTTTGTTGGGGGGTGGGGTTGGTTAGTTTGTTGGTGGTAGTTGTGAGGTATGGAAGGGTGGTTTTCTGGAGTGGGGGGGTTGGGGGTGATTTTGTTTTGGAAATGAGGGAGGGTTGGTGTGTGCTATGTTGTTGTGGGGGTGGTTGGGGGTGGTGTACTTTTGGGGTTTGGTTTAGGTCGGTGTTGTGAGTTATTTGGCATGGGGGTGTATAAATGTGTCAGCGTTGTGGGGTGAAGGGGGGGTGGTGTGCAGTGGTGTGTGGTTGATTTGGAGGAGTGTGGGATTATTAGTGGGTGGTTGTGGGTGGTGGGGTTTGTAGGTGTTTGGTGGGTGGAGGGGGGGGGGTATGGGGCAAAGTAAGGGAAAGTAAAAAAAGGGCGTAAACGAGTGTTTGGTGGGGGTGTTAGTTGTGTTGGGGGGTTTGTTGTGTACGAGTGGGGGAGAGGGGTGTATTTGGTTTTGGTTGGGACAAACTGCCTGGGTGCTATAGGGAAAAGGCAAACCTCCGTGTGTCAGGGAGGAAAAAAAGGAAAAAAGGCGGCCCCCATGCGGGACCGACTTAAAAAAAAGGAGCAAAACCGCAACAACTGAAAAATGCCGGCAAACGGTCTACGGAAGCAGGGAAGAAGGGAAAAGAAAAAAAGAGGGAAAAGGTTGACCTGCCCGCTAAAAAAAAGAGGGGAAGAGAGGGTCTTTTCCGAAGCCCTTCTCTGGTGAAAAAAAAAAAAAAAAAGTCCCAATTGCCAATAGTCCGTTTGTAAAGGGGGAAGAAAAACGCGGTGGGTCGGCCCTGGAAGAAGAGCTCCCGCAAGAAGAAAAAAAACTACGTGGAACGAAAATAACGGGACACGCAAAGAAAAAGAACCCTTCCCAAAGAACAGGGCCCTCTGTTAGGGGGAAAAAGGGGGGGGGGGGAAGAATGATGGGTCGCCTGCCTGAAAAAAAAGGGGCGAAATGGTTGCCCATGCTTGAAAAGAAAGGTGAACCTCGGGTCCGGTCGAAAAAGGAGCATAAAAAAAAAAAAAGCCGTAGCACCCTGATGGAAATGAGCCCGCGACTTCGATAAAAAAAGGAGGGGGAAACTTGGTGACCCGAGCCGAAAAGAAAGCCCCATCCGCTCGCCGGTGAGAAAGAAACCGCGACGAGCGACATAGTGAAAAAAAGAAAAACCGTAGACAGGTTTTTTCAAGAGCTCCAGAGGGAAAAGGGGGGACCCGGGAAGCGTTATGAAGAGAAAGTTGCTGCGCAGGAAAAAGTGACGGTCTTGGGGGGAAAAAGGAGGGGGACGAAACGCTAGAACCCAAAAAAAAAAGAAACGCGTGCCGAAATCGAAAAAAAGGGAGGTGTGCCGATCCGAAGAGTAAAAAAAACAAAAGGGCTCGAAAAGAAGAAACTCCCGGCCCGAATGCGCATAGACCAAAGTCCCCTCGTTCAAGCGAAAAATCGCCTGCCCTGCCGGAAGGGGAGGAAAAGGGGAAGGCAACCCCACCCGCGCGAGGAAAAAAAGGGAAGGGCTCCCACGCCCTGAAATTTGGGGGGCCGCCGGCAAAGGAAGAAAAGAGAGCACCATCCGGCCAATAAAACCCAGAAAAAAGAGGTTCTCAAGACTATTCGAGAAAATCGCTAAAGGGGGGAAAAAAGAACGATGCGCGTCAAGGTCAAGCACAGGAAAAAAAAAAGGGGAAATAATCAGGGAAAGAAGGGACAGGTTGATCTGGGGGGGAAAAGAAGAGACAAGAGGTGCGTCGTCGAAAAGGGAAAAGGAGTTCCGTGTCGAAGAAAAAAGGGGGGGGGACCCCCCTGGACGTGGAAAGAACTGAAGGACTTCGCGTTCCAGGAGGGCGGAAGGGAAAAAAAAAAAAAAGGAGGGGGGAAAAAAGAGGTATGGTCGATATACCGCTGAGGAAGAACCCGCACTCGGGAAAAAAAAAGAGAAAGAGGCGTACAAGGGAGAATGAATCTGTCGAACGCAAAGAAAAGGGGAAAGAGGAATCCGTCATCCTAGGAAAAAAACTGAACTTTTGATGACAAGAGGGAAAAAAACCGGACGCGGCTGAGAAAAAGAAGGACTCACTAAATATAGAAAAAAGCAACATGGCCCTGAACGATGAGGGGGGAAAAAAAAAAAAAGACGGGACGCGCCCGGGACAGGGGAAAAAAAGACGACGGACCTTAGGGGGATGAAGCTGATAAGCGGGAACAACGTCCGCCTCCGTCGAGAAAATTTCGAAAAAAAAGGCGAATCACGCATTTTTTCAAAAAAAAAAGGAAGCGCTCAAAAAGGAAAATGAAAGCCACAAACGCCAGCCTCAAAGAAAATAGGCGCGGCAAACCCCCGAAAAAAAAAAAAAAAACAAGGTGGTCGATTACTTCGGGAAAAAAGCTTGCGAGGTGGGCCAATAAAAAAAGAAAAGGGGGGCGCACGACGAGAAAAACCCTAAATGGTTCTAGCGAAAAAAAAAAGAACAAAAAAATCGTGACTGGGAAACGAGCGAGCGGTTCGTCGAAGGGGAGAAGGGAAAG
>Ga0179593_1409032_pt1 | contig 14180 bp, 11 predicted proteins | sample CZODoug2_1_08_16_FD_185931 | JGI IMG/M metagenome (GOLD analysis project Ga0179593, IMG submission 185931) | Vadose zone soil fungal communities from Angelo Coast Range Reserve, California, USA - CZODoug2_1_08_16fungal (PacBio error correction) | ecosystem: Environmental > Terrestrial > Soil >...
CCGTACTCGGATGGTAATCCCGAAGCACGTCAACCTTAACTTAGGAGAACCATCAGGGGGTGACCTCTGGTGCGCGAATCTATAATCTCTCCGAAGTCAGAGTTCATCCTTGGCTTCAGCCTCGGGGATCTGATCAACGAAAACTTTCCAAGGCCGGAATTCCCTCGTGACACTTCCTCAGAAAAAAGCAAGGGGGACCAAACGAGGAAGGGAGCTTCTGGGTCGATGGGAAGGAACAAGAAAATGCCTACTGGGGGGGGGGAAATAACGGGTTACATTTCAAAAAGAGGAACCAGTCGTTCCTGCAAGACGGGGGACCTTGAAGGTCGAATCGGGAGATCAAAGGAAAGTAGGAGGTAAAATCTTCCAACTGGTAGTGGTGGAGGCCCTTTGGGGTCGGGAGATTAGAAGGATGCAATCTTTCGAGCTAAGGTCCTCATGTTCCCGCTGAACCTCAGCCTTGCTTCCAGTTCCGGTTCGGTAGTTGAATAAAAATTAGTCAGGTTGGCTAGAGAGACGGTTCATCTCAAAAAAAGTAAGGTGCAATCAGAAACATTTAAAGTTTCAAATGGGGGAACTCTGCACTCTTCGAGCCTGTAAGGGCCATTGGGCGAAGTTATGGGGGGGGTTTTGATTCAAGTTGGAAGGGTCTGTAAGCCCAACCACAAAGAGAAGGAACGAGTTTGGGGGTTGCCGGATTCGCCAACCGTACCGTTTTCCTACACTTTAACTCGAAGGGGCGGAAAACAATACATGAAGGCTTGTCCTTGTAGCTCATTTGTTTGGGTAGCAAGGGCCGATAATGAACATAATGGGGTTCATTGGGGTAGGATTGCGACACACCACTCTTCTGAAAAAAATTTCAAAATGGTGGTCCAGAAATCCATTCTGAGGCCTTATGGGGGGGCGAAGCTTTGTAAGCCTTATTTTCTAATGAAAGACTAATCCGACTGGTATGGACACCCAAGTGGTGATGTAAATGAAGATCCGTAGGGGGTCCGTCTTTTAGTGGCATTCTGGAGTTCTGTGCTCCTAAATTTGAATGGAGCGCGAAAGGTACACGCTTAGAATGAAAAGGTGCTCCTGATCAAGAAATTAGATCGGCCCTAAGAAAAAATGAACCAAAAAATCGAGAAGGGAACAGAATTAAGGGAAAACGTTCCATAATCAGTTACGAAACACGGGAGCCAAAATCATAAGGGACCGCAAGGTCAAATACAGAAAAGAAAAAAACGACAAGTCTAGTCAAATATGCAAAGAAATTGCCAATGTTGGGGGGGGGGATTGGTGGAAGGAAAACTTCTCGGGGGGAGGCTACTTGGGAGATTTCAGAAGGGGGAAGCCCCGGCTACCACGCATACGAAACTCTGCCACACGCCGTTAACAGTGAAACACAACAGGAAGGGGCAGACTCCGTCATAAGAATCTGCATGTACCTAAGCGGGGGACTTTGAGGGGAGGGTGAGGAAATCGGAAGCAGAAAAAAAAAAAGGGAGGAACTACTCTCCAAAAAAAAAAAAAAGTGAAAAGATAAGAAGGAAGCAGCTTCATATTAAAATCTCAGGCTCGAAGTCTGACGGAATCCTTAGGGAAGCTGCAGAGCCGAAGAAGATCAAAGAATTCCCTTTCGTTGCACCACCCCCGGAAAAAGGGGGGGGAATGGTCAATTGGATCTGTTAAAAAGAAAGTCGGGAACAACAGGCATGCACCCCTCTAGGAAAAAGATACCTTAGTAGGACCCAAGGAAGGGGGTGTTGTACAATACACAACCAAAAATCTTCAAGAATTGGGAAATAATGAGAATTCAAAAGTGTAGGTGGGTGGGGAGGATTTAGGGGGGGTTTACTGAGTCGGGCGCACGGGCTACCGGGTCATAGCCCAACCGCTACAAACAGCGGTTGACGGAGAAGGTCACTAGAAGAGGGTTTTAAACTGAATTTGCGCCAGATCCACGGGAACGTGTATCAGAGAAGTGGTAGAACGCCCCAGACTTGTCTGAGCCTCTAGAAGGGGACAAAAGGGCAGGCGCCAATCAAGCAAAATGTAACGCCTTGACACGGGATTCGCTGCAGGACATAGGGAAAGGGTCACGGGTTCCAAGGAACAGTCCGCTTTCTGTCGCTCGCAAAACGAAGAAGGACACGCTGCACGGGAAAAACGGCCGCAAGGCTGCCACGTCGCCCGTAGTTAAGAGGGGTTTGTCGAAGAGAAACCTGAACCAGACATTTGAGGACGGGCTCTACCATGAGAAAATCCAAAAATATCTTTAGGACTCTGGAAGACGGCGAGAGTTCAAGGTAGAACCACTTGATTTTTGAAGCGAATGTCCCGCACTGCGGGTATGCTGGGCCGGTTGTGGTTCTGAGGGACCTACCGGAAAGAAAAGGTGCTCACTCCAGCCGCGGACGGGGTCTTTGACGACGCGAGACGCTGGGAGGATCAACCTTTTAACCACAGAGGGTCGACGGGTAGTGCGCTGACCTCTAAAGACTTGAATGCGCAATTTACAAAACCTGATATTACCGATCAAGATCCCTACTGAATTATAGGAAAAAGGTTCTTGTGGGCACCCAGAATATGGATCTTTTTCCTATCGCATGGGGAAGATCCGAAAGTATAGAGCCGCGGGAAAAGGGGGGGATTAAACAAATATAACATTCCCTTTGGGGGGGGGAAATTCCGTTGGGTCATTTGTGGTGGGGGGTTGGGGGGGGGGTGGTTTGCACAGGCGAACTCCGACTGAAGGAAAGGATGGACGGGCAAAGTAGAAGGGAAGTACCTTCTTAATTGCTGCCCAGGGAATTGAAAGGAAATCGGATGTGCGCCTACAGCAAGAAGAAATAGAAAATATCTCTGACAAAGTTGAGTTCTAAAGGGATAAGGCATACGGACTGTACATGATTTGTTCTGAGCCATGGGCAATGTACTTGCAAGGTTCCAAGTAGAGATAGCGAAAAAAGGACCCAATATATGCTAGAAGTTCATGGGGGGAGTGCGCTTTTTGGCGACTCGGTTGGGGACAAGGACTTACAGAGTTGGCGACTTAGGGGGGATCGCGGTTCCTGCGCTGGGGGAAAAAAACATAGGCGAGAACTGGGGGTTCATGGGGGAAGTAACTTTACAGTGGGGGGGGTGGGGGGGGTGGGGGGGGGTTGCAGGATCTCAGGTGACGGGAAAGCTATCCGAAACAAGGCCGGAGAAGGGAGAATCACTTGTGTGGAATTTTTCTCGCGGGAAATTCAAGTGAAGTGCTATCAGCGGTCCAAAGAACGGGGGCACCTCCGGATTAGAGGAAAAGTCAGGAAAACAGCGGAAAAAGCGGGGGTAGAGAAGGGCCGGAGGGAAGGGGGAAAGGAAAGTTCGGGGGGGGCGAGCAAAGGGAAAGGAGTTTAGAAAGGACGGAACAAGGGAGGAAGGGAAGTAGATAGAGTGGGGAAGGAGGGGACGGGAGAAGGGGTGAGAGGTAGGTGGAGCGAGATGAAGAGATAAGGACAGGAGAAGGGAGTTAGAATAGAGAGAAAATTGGCCAAAGAAAGGAAGGGGCGAAAGGGATGAAAAGAGAGAATAGGGTGGAGTAAATTGAGTGATGGGGGGGGCGGGGGGAGGGGTGGGGGGGGGGAGGAAGGGGGATTGAGGAAGGAGAGGGGAAGAGGTGGAGTGGGGGGGGGGGTAGAGGTGAGGAACGTGGGGTGGAAGGAATGGGGAGGGAAGACGTGAGGGGGGGGGCAGGGGGGGGATGTGAGAACGCAAATAAAGTGCTGGCGCTAGAGACGTGAAGGTTGTTGGGGGACAGGAACGAAGAAGATCCAAAAGCGGTAATGCCAACAGATGGGTCTGTGTACAGGCTAACATGGCTTAAAGCTTTTCCGGAAACTCACCGTACACTAATCACATTGGCCCTTCTGGAATTTTACGCGAGGCGGGTGGGTCGTACTGGCGAAAAAATAGGGAGGGCGAGCCGCACTGAGGCTTGAAAAGTAAAAAGAAAACACTCTCTACTAGAAACTTAATCGGCAACTGTGCAGGCCCGGCTTCATCCCCCTATCTCCTGACACCGACCCCAATCTGCAGAGAACGAAACCGATCGACCTCGAGATTCTCCACTTTTCTTGCTGCTCTCGCAGATGTAATTGCCAACAGGCGGGCCCTGGAAAAGATAGCTCCTATGGCAAGTATGAAACCTCAGCCGGGGCCTGAAAGGAGTGAAGGCTGGTCCGGACGTGCGGTAGTGTTGGCATGCCGCAAGTAACGGTGTCTCCCCTAAAGCCCCCTTCCGCTCGCTGCCAGTCCAAGACTATGGTGAGGCCTTCGAAGAGTCTCGAAAACTAAAAAGAAGAAATTGATTTACTCTTAGTCCAGTGTTTGTTTGGTTTTTTGGTTTTTTTGGGTTTTTGTTTGTGTTTTTTTCCAACAAAACCCCCCGCCAAACCCCCCCCCCATTTTTTTTGTTGTGGTTTTTTTTTTGGTTGTGTGGGGGTTGTGGTGGTTGTTGTGGTTTTTTGGTGGGTGGTGGGGTTTGTTTGTTTTTTTTGGTTTTGTTTTTGGGGTTTGGTTGTGTTGTTTTTTTGGAATCGATTCAGCTCTTTCACTCTGCGGTCCCCAGTTGGGGTAGCATTGCGTCCAGTTTCTGCATTGTTCTCACTAGCCGTTATAGGGGAAAATGACCAGGACTCCTGATGTCTGCGAGGACTTTTTTGGAAGAAAAAGGTCCTTCCTTCTCTTACTGTCAAGCTCAAATTAACGGGTCGCACGAATCGGCACGCATTGACGCGGAAGAGAGAGAGAGGCCATTTCGGAAGGAGGTCTGTGGGGATTGCAGTCTAGGCCGCAGTGCCATCTCCTATGACCTGACGCCGGAGGTCGGATCTGTTCGGTCCACCACGGGGGGACGGACGGCGTCGGGGGAACGGTCTTGACCGAAATCCCGGCTGTGGGCCAAACGCGGTAGTAAGGCGCATGGCTGTAGCTGGTAAAAAAGGGACCGCAAACCTCAGGAAGTCTAAAGGGTCTTCACTTCCCCATGCATTGGGGGGGCAAGTGCCCAACATATACAGAGTTGGGTGTGAAATGGCCGTCCTGAAGGGTGGAAAGATTAAAGATCGCTTCTACCGTCACGCAGCAGAAAGATGCATAGGGCGGATTGCCGAAATCTAATGAGAAAGAGTCAATGAAGGGAGGGAGGGGAGGACCCTAGACCAAGCCCTTTCTACTCAGAACTCCTATTCCCTTGCTTTTTGGATAACAAACACGGGGGAGATTAAAAGAGAGAGAAATGGAAACCAAAAGCCAGGCATCGTATCTGTCGGTAGGAGCAAGGAGTTCGCAAAAGCTTTTCTCCACCAGTCCTGCGCTTTATATAATTTCATGCAATCCAAGACCTGGGGCAATCTTTCGCGGCGCTCTGTGGTGTAAGCACTCTCGCCCGGTCGGTGTAAAAGCGTACACGCCCACCATTCGTCATGTAGACGGGTGAAGGGCAAGTACGGAAAAATGTTTCGCCTGGGACCTAAGAAGTTCGGGAAAAAAAATGGGAGCGGACCATGCGAAATCCTCACATCTTTTTTTCAATTCGGAAAGGTTCTTAGCAGGTACCTACTGCTTTCCCCTCCTGGGGACGCTGTGGGTTTGCTTCAATAGGAGGATTCCGCAGGTCAGCAAAAACTTCTGGGTCAATCTCCTAACGACTGCGCGAGGAGAGGTTCGATAAAGACGGGGGGGGACCCCGTACCTCCTTTATGTTTATACGTCCAGCCCGTGCCGAGCGTTGATCACCATCAGAGAGAGCTGGGGTCCAGAGGGGTGCAGCGACTAAAAAAAACGTACCGTCATTATGCAAGTCAGGCCTCCACTCCTTTGAGAAAACTCCTCCCGTTACAGAATCGGACTCACGGGGGTAAGCTATCCCGATCAAAATCAGCTAATGACTCAGTTTTAGGAATCTTTTGAAGGGGGGGAAGATCTGGTTGAAGAGACGATTAAGCGGGGGGTGGTTAGTGATTATGGTAAAAGATCGTCTGGTGTAATAAATCAAGCCTCGACATCATTTGGGCGGAGGGGGACGCAGTTCAGATGCGGCAATGTACTAGATGACAACTCAGCTGAACAGCGAAAGTTAGGTGCAACCTAGATACGTCTAATTATCTCGAGGGGTCTATTTTTCGGTTCGTTCCTATTAGTTGTGTCGGCAAGCGGAGGATTTGAATGATCTCGAATGAAACGTTTGAAAGCGAGCATGTAGCTGTTTGGGCGATGGGGGAAAAGAAGAGAATATAGAGGATTAGGCTCCACACTAAGAAAAATTACATTCCTAACTTAACCATCCCGAGATTTCAAAATATTTGCTCTCGAGGGAAAGTTTCAAGGTTCGTACTGCGGAAGGGACCGGTCCGGAGGGGGAGCAGAATGAGGGACATATGTGCAGAAACGCGACGGGACGTTGAGCTTGCGCGCATCAGATAGGAGAACCCTCGGGGATAGTCAGGAAGGAAAAACACCCCAAAGATCGAGCGTGGCCGGGCTGTGGGGGGGGGCATTGCCCCCAGTAACCTTTGCGGCTTCAGGGAGGTTCTCTTGCACGAGCCCTCAGATCGCTGTTTGAAAACGGGTCCCTCGTGAGGACCGGGCTGTTTATAATCTCTACCTGCAATGTTAGGCAGGTCCAATAACTCCGTCTACCCATTCAAAGTCTCTAGACATCGCTGGACTCGTTGGAGGATATGATAAGAAGACTCAATGGACCATAGCAATTCTCCGAGGCAGGGCTCAAAGGACGCGAACAGACAATTGCTGAGCACAACGCGCACCAGCCCTCAACGGGGAATGTGCCCCCATCAAGGGGGAGGGATGGGCCTAATGGGGGTACGAGGTCCCCAATTACTGCAAATGTTCCTACATTGAGACCTGTTCTGTAAGAAAGGGGCGGCCCGCCCTTTGGTGAAAGGGCTGCGGGTAAGAGGGCGCCGCAAGTGAATCAATAGAGTGTTCTCCACAATGGTTCGGCGTGGCGACTTGGGGGTCAAGGATCTAAAATCGAGCGTTTGCGGCCTGCCGTAAAAACTCGGGGGCAGCAGGGGGCCATGAAGAAAATGCCGGGGACTCCGGGGTCTCCAGGCTGTCGTGGAGCTTTTATTGGCGTCACTGTGATCGCAGAAAGAGTTCTCGCAGAGTCAGACGCCGGCGGGCAGAAATTTACATGTAACGACCATGCAAGCGGTAGGCTGCGGAAAGGGAAAGTCCTCTCAGAAGGGATGGTGGGAATGAAAATTGATTTAAAAATGGGAAGAAAACAACGGGCAATACGGGATGGTTCCATTGACGAGCGCCCACACTGGGACGGTGACCGCAAGGGTGAAAACTCTGCCCGTCGTGAGCGGAGGGAGGCGGTGGCAGGGATCCCCCTCGAGCAAAACTACGGGGCCCCCTGGATGCAGGGGCGATTCCGTGCGAAACAAAACCTGTACCCGACGGCTGAGACGTGCCGAAATGCTTAAGGCAGGTAACGTGGGGGAAGCGTATCTGGGGGAGAAGCAACTAAAAACGGACTGGGGGGTGTGAACCCTTTGATGAGAAATTCATAATCCCGTTCCTTTTCGTTATTGCTTATGAAGCAGACCTGGTGGAAAACGTGGGAAGAGCAGTTCCTCAGGTTGAGAATCGGTGATCAGGCTCCCGAGCACCCTAGCTCTGACAGAAAAAGGAAGAACACGATGAGAAGATGAATTGAATAAATCAGTCCAACTTTCTGCGCTGTTCTAGGTCCACGGGACCCCGTGCTGCACGAACCTCAAATAATCATCAAACCCAGACATTTATGAACTATGACGGGGTGACAGAGTGTCAAGGGGAAAATGGGGGGGTTGGGGGTTTTTAACACGGAAGGGGGAGGTACTGGTGCTGGGGGGGAGGGGGGGGAAAGTGCGCACCCGGAGGGTCCACCAGCAGTTTATCAAAAGAATCAACTGGCGTTCAGTCCCTGTTTGCACTACGATGTAATTAAATTACGCAAGTCATGCCCAGAAACTCATTGTCAACCGACTTGATTCTACCTCAAGATAGAGGGCAGGGCCTTTTAGGAAAATGATCGAAACAACAACTGAGTTTAAGTGATATTCATCCCTTCATTGACGATTCTCGGATAAATGACAAGGCGGACTTATTGCAGTGATTCAGAGTCATTCCGCGGGAACGCAAGTTGTCACATGGAAAGGCAGGGCTAATTAGACTGTTGCTCATACGCGTGGGGCGAGCACCCGAGAGGCAAAGAAAGGAAGTCCCCGCGAATGTTGGGGGTTTTCAAAAAGAAACAAAAAAACAATTTGGGAAAAGTGTCCAGAATAGTAGACGAAACTTGTTGTTTTTGGGGGATGTTAAGTTTTGAACTCGCTTGAAGGAACTTTGGGCTCCGTGGCTATCGGCAAGACCTCTGGGGGTCGCCGGAACTTAATTCAAGGTCGCCGGGAGATTGTTCCATTTGACAGGTTCCTCTCTTGGTCCTTAGGAGTCGCAACCATGCGACAGAAGTGAAAATTATAAGAAAAAGTTCAACAAATTGAGGAGCTCAAGAGGTATGCTAAGGGACCGGACATTGTAGGCTCTAATTCTAGCATTAACGGGTGGCATGAAAGTCCTTGGGGACGTGCGCTTCGCAAGAAACCCAACCTTTAGGGGCCCCTGCTCCTTCGACTTAATCGTCAAAAAAAAATGCTGTTGAGACTCTTTGTTGGGCGTAATCTGTAACAACCTTGATTAGAGACTGCCCTAGAGTTATAATAACGGAAAGAAAGATTTTCGTCCCTAAGAAAAGGCGTCTCGCAAAAGTCGTTCACGGGGTTAATGGTTTGGAGTGACTCATGGGCCCGACCACCATTGGTATAATGGCCTTGGTGTTGATCTTACTCATAGCCCAACGTGGGGAAAGACGACAATGCCCACGAATCTTGTCAATCTGAGGGGCTCGTGGGGGCATATGTTTCGAGACATGATGGGGCCAAAAATTATGGCGCGGAGGGCTTTGGGGGGGACCGCTAGCTTGAGGAGAAGCACTCAGGGCTGCGATCAAGATCATCATGTGAACGGAGACTCGCTTGTAAAAAGGGGGAAAAATCGATATCAGCGTTCGGAATCAACTCTTTCCGATAAGAAACTGGCGACTAAAAGTCAAAAACCAAGGCAGCAAATCAAATCCATTGTGGGGAATCCCATCTATAGGACTTTGGGGTTTGTCCCCGCCGCTACGGACGTCTTTCAATTTAATGTCTTCTGCCGCCTGCCTGAAAAATCTTACAAGGAGGTGGTCCATGTCCATGCAAGGGGGGTTCGTGCTGCTAAATCGTAAAGACTATCCAGAAGGCATTTTGTGACAGACGCTGGTTAGTGCCTAGACGTTAATAGGGCGTCCTAATCCGTCTCTTAGGTTTTTATAGAAGACTTCCTATTCCTTCCGAACAGGACATGTTTCAACACGCCATCATATCGTAGGAGGCCCAAGGAGTGCCCCGAGATGGTGCAAAAACCTGCCTGAATCGCTCGGTGGAAGGGCATGCTGGGGACCTTCGCTATGAGATTCAGTGGCTTCTCTCTTGTATCGGGGGAAGGTAACCCAAGAGATTCAGGGGTCCAGGGGGAAAATATCCGTGACTTATCAAAACGCGAACGGTTCATGTGGGGGGCGCTCACTCCAAAACCAATCAGATTGTGTGGGGTGGGGGTGCTAAAGGGGGTACTCCGCGAGAAAGGGCGTAAGATGAAAAAACTCCTGGGCGTCGCACGCTGCAAAAGAGAGAAAGGATTCCGCGTTCTAAAACCGACGAAGAAAATGCTAACCACCACCGGACAAATACTTTCTAACGAGGCACCGGCCCAGGAAATTCAGGCCAAATCGAGGGACCAGAGTCGAGGTTTAAGTGGGAGCGATTGGAAGTAATAATAATTGCGAGAGAAATCATTAAAAACTCGAGTGCTCTTCAGACCCCGAACCAGAATCGCCAGTCGGGCTCGAGCAAAGTGGGAAAAAAAACCATCACCCGGAGATTCATAATCATCATGCGAATGACAGAACCGGCCAGGCCGGAATCACTGAAAAAAAGCTCTCTCTCTTCCCTGGATGACTCTCGTCCTGGGTGAAGGAGACTACGCTGGCTTACGCTGAGCGGACATTAGAACGGACATGGGAATCCGACTAACTTCTGTACCTCCTCACTGGCGTCGATGTGCGAGGTTGCGCTGCCGCCACAGAACTCATATGGGGCAGTAAAAGGAAAATACACTCCGGCGGTCGCGCGAACTCTGGTCTGGAACAAACGAGATGGGTAGAATCCAGGAGACAGTGAAGCAGATTCTGGCCTGAATTATTACTGGTCCGTAACTCGCGGTTAAAAAGGTGGGCTGAAAGAAGCCGGGAAGGGGGGGGAGTGTGTGTCGAAGGAAAGGGGTATTTGCGGCAAGGGGGCGCACTTAGCCGGGCGGGGCTATGAAAAGCAGAAAGCCTCCTTATTACGAGAGAGTGTTTTTTTAAAAATATCGTTGCGCCTGTCCGCGTCGTCGCGTACTTAACCACCAAGACAACTGCAAGATCACGTCATATGGGGGATCCGAGGGAAAAAGCAGAGCTTCTTGAATGTAATTCTTGAAGGGGAATTCCCTTTTCTCTTGAGGCGGGACCAATCCGAGGCGCTGCGCCGTTGCGAAGGCCCTCGTAAAAATAGGAATCGGAGTTCTGTTGAAAGGGAACCGTGCCGCTGGAACGTCTGGGGATTCGCGATGCAGAGGCACTTTACCGGCCGTCAATCAGGAGGCAAAGTCCGGCAACAGTCCTCTACTAGGGATGCCCGGGAACCCAAAAAAGATGCAAGATCCTCGGGGGGTTCCGTGTCCCGCGCGGGAAACGTAGGCGGCGGGTAGAAAACGCAGGCGGCCTTCACGGGTGAGGCTAAAAGTGAAGACCTAGCACAGAAATCTGCCTAATAGGGAAAGGAACGGCGCATGATGCATCAGAAAGGCCGCACCGCGTTGCGACGGATCGTCCCCGATGACTGAGGTTGGTCGCTCTACGAAAAAAAAAGAAATAAAATATAAGAGATAGTACCAAAATCCTGCTGACGGGAAAGGATCGTCTCACGGGAGGTCGCCCGCTGAACAAGAAGGGTCCTCTGATTAGCAGGGGACTATTTTCCGGGCAAAAAAGACCGGGTGCAATCGCTAGCTGACGAAGCGTACGGTAACCAGGAAAAAAGTCGTCGACAGTCCAAACCGTACAGCGATGGTAAGTCAAAAGGGAAAACAAAAGAGCTCCTGAAAAAATGCAAAAGGGAAAGGCGTCTTTAGTTGAGAATTGAACTTACATTGGACTGTAAAAGTGTGAAGGTCGCTAATTCAACAGGGAGACCGCCGCTTGGGAAAATATTCCACGTGAGAGTCAGTTCCGACCCCTCTACAAGCCGATGGTGACATAATGAAGGGAAACTGCAGGGATACTGACTGAGCAAAGGGGGAATCTATGGCGGCGGGGGGTGATCAAGGCTAGCGGCCGTAGCCAATACACCTTCCGCCCCTTAAAAAAAAGGCGCTTCATCCGCGAAAATCTCAGTTAAAAATAGTGCCTAAAAGTGTTGGGATACTCGCACCTCCGAACACTAGATTTGGGTCAGGAAAACCCGAAAAAAACACATGATAGCCTTGGGAGAACCGAGACCGACCTTCTTCATTTAAGAAGCGTACTGCGCATATGGAGGAACCTCCTGACCTTGAGAACACCGAAAAAACGGTACCCAACCGACGTCACCCAATGGGGGGGGGAAGCGATCAGACACGCAAACATCGACGTTAAAAGGAGGAGAGGCTCGCAGTGTTACTAATGGTGCAGCTCAGTACACATAGAGGGAAAGAAGCGGTTCTTCGGGGGTGGGGGATGTCAACCAGATAGGGGGCTCTCATCATGTACAAACGCAGTCCCGTTCCCTAAGAGAAAACATCGTCTCGGGGCACAGTTAGAGGAATGGGACGGCTTCGAGACTCACCTTGCCAGACTGGTTATATTAAACCGGTCGACGTATCGGTCAGGCTAAACTCAAAATGGTACGACTGTCAGTGATTCCTTAGAGTGTTATGGGGGAAATCATATGATTTAGAGCCACGCAACGGGGGCAACGTTGATCAGGCATGGATATTATATTTCGAAAGTGGGCGATAGAAGAGAAAGATTCCGTAATCAAGCCACTAAACATTCACAGTGTACCCAATTCGATGTTTCAACCAATCACCTATCGAGGGAAAAAATATTGGAGGCACGGAAGGGGGGAGGGGGAATCATTCCGGGCGGTTAAAAAGGGACAGGGTATTGGCCGCGGGGGGTTTCGAAGGCTCTCGCAAATGTTGAAGAAAAAGCGGAAGGTGAGGGAATCGGAGCCGCACAAGAGAGAACTAAGCAGGGGCTGAAAGGGACGTAGGGAGCGCCAATTGAATCCCAGAAAACCACCTAATCTTCTAAAATGCTTCAACTGTATTGAACCCATTACCTGTTATCTAAGGGCGCTGATATTGTCAAAAAAACGCCAAGCGAGTATGTCGTGTTGAGAGTAACTTCGTCAGGAAGGGGACTTTGTATCAGAGGTCCGTGAAACCGATGTTCAAGAGGGGGGCCGCGACCTGAACTTAAAGCACCATCCCCCTGGGGCCGATTTGGCGCCTAGGAGTGTTAAATAGATACGACGGGGGGAATCGGTCATGTCCGGGGCACTGGCCTATCCGGGAAACATTAGTAGGGGCGAGTGCAAGCTCTCCACACTGGAAAATAATGGTCAAACACGCTAAGTTTCGTAGTAAAAGGGCTGTCTTCGAAAGCCCCACTAAAGTCCGTTCTTGGAGTTCGTCATTGTCATTAACGGTAGGCTGGAGGACCCGATTGTCCCTTAAGCTCTAAGAGAGGTCCTTCAAGGGAAATTCGGGCCCACTCCACATGTTAGGGGTGGGGGGGGTTTTGGGGGTGGGGGGTGGGGGGGGGGGGGGGGGTGGGGTGGGGGGTGGGGGGGGGGGTTGTTGTCTCGGGTTGAGCATTCCTTGGGTTTTCTCGCTCGAAAGAACAATCTTGGCTATCGTTCCAGTGAAAATTACGATTAAACCCGGAATAGAGAGGTAATACTAAGCCGGCCTGTGGGGCGGGAACTTGGTCATTCTTATATGTCTCTTTGTTTACTAGGAAGTTCGAAAAAAAAAAGAGGTGAAAGGGGGACTAGTCGCCTTTCCCTCATCCGCCGGCTCATCCTTGGGGGGAAATTTCCCAGGATCGGCACATTCGTCAAACAGGGGGGGGTAGAGCTCGATTACATTCAAAGGCGGCCCTTTCGTGTGTTATTCCATTGTCGTTATGGTATGACCAAAAAAGTATAACCGAAAAAGTGCTGCATTTCCGTGCTGGACACCTGTAAACGGGGGGTCCTGACATGAAGCAAACTGACTTTACTGCATTCAGGGCATCTCTTGTCCGGGCCAAAGGTGTGGGAAAATTGGAAAGAAAGCTATGGTTGCAAGTTTCATGACCCACATCTGAGCGGAAAAAGCGACTCTTGCTACGTGGACTAAGAAAAAGCTTAGTCCGTCCAGTTCTAGGTCAGGTTCTGGAGAAGCGTAAATAGAGACAGTCTTAATTTACAACCACCCTGGTAATTGCTAATAAGATCCGTTTCCTTTTAATCGCGGGGAAGGTTAAAGCCTGTGAGACTCAATGGGGTGTACTAGAAGGAGCTGCCATTACACGTCGGGATGCAATGTGTACTGGGCGCCTGCAGAAACTATAATGATCTGAAGAACAAAATAAGCGAGACTGAACTGAAGGACTCCCTCCAGGTCATGGCGGGGACGTCGGTGGTGCTATATTACACTGGCTCTTTGTTGAGGCAGGCCTCCTAAAAATAAAGATCAAACCAAAAAAAGCCTATCTCCGATTCTTACATCTTGGAAAAAAAAGGGGGGTGGTTGGGTGGTAGTGACCAATTGGGAAAGGCGTTGGGGAAAGAACTGAACGTGGGGACGTTCCTCCTTCGTCACACTCATTATCAACAAGAGAATCGGAAAACTGCCTGTCAAAGTTGTAAAAGGCGCGGCATTCACTCCGGAAGGCAACAAATCTGAAAAGGACTAGCTGAACTGTGAGGAAGAACCTTAGAGCTGGAGGCAAGCTTGAGGGA
>Ga0179593_1671022_pt1 | contig 14180 bp, 25 predicted proteins | sample CZODoug2_1_08_16_FD_185931 | JGI IMG/M metagenome (GOLD analysis project Ga0179593, IMG submission 185931) | Vadose zone soil fungal communities from Angelo Coast Range Reserve, California, USA - CZODoug2_1_08_16fungal (PacBio error correction) | ecosystem: Environmental > Terrestrial > Soil >...
AAACGGGGGTTGTGAGGGTAACCGGAACGAAGCAAGAATTGAGACAAAAAAAGGTGCCTGGAACTCTGGGGCACGCAATAAGAGAGGAGGAAAAGCAGAAAACCCTCACGGGAGAGCGAACGGCGAAACCTGTTGAAAACAACGAGGGGGGGGATGCCAGGGATGAGGGAGTCAAAAATCAGGATCAAAAAGTTCCAGGGAAGTGGGAAAACCTCCAAAGTAGAGGGAGGGGGGAAAGAGCGTTGTGTGACCGAGATTTTCATTGCGCGGGGGAAGTCTACCAGTAGAGAGAATAGGTTGAAGGAACCCCCGAAATGGCAACTGCTCGGACCAAGCAACGAACAAATCTCCAAGTCGAATTTGGGGAGCGCAAAAATAACCATGACAGAAATAAAATGGATAAAAAAGCCTGGCAAAGCCAGGGAAGGCTTCCCAGGTGGGATAGACCCAACAGACTGTTTAAAAATTAAACCACCCGTCCAAAAAAGAGGCACAAGACAGGAAGCAGGTCTGGACTGAAAAAAAAACATACAACTTTGCACAAAAATGCGCCCAGGGACGCAATGAGTGGGGGGAAAGAGGGGGTCGTAAAAACTGCGAAGATTGGAAAATAAGGAGCTTTCAAATCTGCCCGGAAAAACGAAGAAAAACGCAGACGGAAACGTGTCCAAACCAGAAAATTGATTCATCCCAAAAAAAACTAGGCGGCGGAAAAAAAACAACAAAAACGCAAAATGAAAAAAACAGACGCACAATTCAATGAAAGGTGCATTGGTCAAGAAAAGAAATATGGGGAGTGTTCGTCCGCCAAAAAAAAAAAGACGGCACCGCTTCAACCGGAAACACCACCACAGGGGGAAGATTTCGAAACAAAAAAAAAAACACTCACCCAATCCAAAATGCAAAAAAGCATCCAAAGAAAAAGTAGAGAAACCGTCCTTAAAGGAACAGGAGCGCCTCAAAACCACCTAACTTCAAAAATTGGGAACCAGTTTGGGAGACCCAGGTGGGGCAATAAAAAAAAGGGTCGGACGTTTGACCTTAGGGCAAAAAAAAGCATGCCCATAGGAAGGAAAAAAAGGCAGGCCCAGGAAACTGAAAGAAAGGAAGGACTCAGGTTGTACAATCCAAGAAGAGGGGAATAGAATACGTAGGCCACTTTAAGATTATCTGTTTGCACAAGCGGTTTCTACCCATGGGGAGTAAAAGGGGAAGCTGCCCAAAAGAAATGGGGGGGGAAGGCAAGTTGGGGGGTTGAGGGGGGTCGTGCTCAGTGGGCGAGGGGGGTGACCTGCGCAAAGACCCCGGAAACCACAGGATTGACCGTAGGAAGAGGCGACGCCACAACCGCAAGGGGGGGAAAACGTTGGACATCAAAAGTGTTTTCAGGGGAAAAAAGCAAAACAAAAAGGAGAAGAAATGGGTGGCGGAGGAAGAAACCGGAGGAAAATCCAATACAGGAAAAACAACGGCGGGATTCAAAAAAAAAAAAAAAACGCTTGGGGGTCACGTCCCGCAAAACTAGTCAAAATGAAAGAAAAAGAGGGATTAAGGGGGAACGCGGATGAAGTCAAGCGTCCGAGCGAAGGTTAAAGGGTGGGGTCACGGCGGGAAAAAAAAGCGCCCCACCGGGGGGGAGGGGAGGCAAAAAAAGACTTCACAGCTTGGCCGGTCCCCACTGAACGCTCCGGCGGGGTAACCACGACAACAAAGTCTTAGGGAAAGGGAACCTGGAGGTCAAAAAAAATTGAAAGAAAAAAAGAGTTTTGTCAAATGGGGGGGGGGTTGGACAATGACCAAGCGGAGGGCGGCAAAACCATCAAAACATTAACCGGCCCGGTCAAAGAAAAAAGGACGCGACTAAGTTCAAAGGAGAGGGTAAGGTAAAAACCAATGGGGACCGGGGGAGGTGGGAGACAAGGTCAATCGGCAACGGTTTGAGCCCTTAAAAATCAAAAAACGGCAAGGCCGGCTCCTAAAAGGGTGACAGCTGGTGACGTCCCCACACGCGGCCCACCGCCAAACATGGACGTGAGGGTAAAGGACATTTACGATAAAGAAACAAAAAAGGGACGAAGGTGTTCGGAGGGGAAAATACAGGGGAAAAGGACCGAGGGAGTTCAGTTGAGAAAACCTTTGCAAACGGGAGGCACTCCTGTTAAACAAGAAAAAAAAAAACCCGGACAGCGCCGTTCGGTGGAGAAAAAAACAAAACTCGTACGGGCAACGGCGAAAAAGAGTGTACAGGGGCCCGGGATAGCTAAAAAAAAAACCGAAGAGAACGCCCCCGGGTGGTTATGAGAAATAAAAAAAAAAAATGATGGGAAGGAGGGCTGTGGGGGACGCGAAGAGGGCCAAAAACCGGGAAAAATCTCGAAGGTCAGGAAATGGGGCAAAGCCCGTCACGGCAGGGGTTGGGAGGAGGAACCAAAAAGGAGGGACCCAAAGAGGGGAAAAAAAAAAAAAAAAAAACGAGGGAAAGCTCAAAGGACAAGACGGCCTCCAATATGAGTTGGCCTTTGGAAAGGGAGACAACCAAATCCCGACCGGGGAGGAAAACGGGGCGACAGAAACGAGAAGAAAAAAAGGGACGCAATGGTATGTTGATTAAAACTGGAAAAAGGTTAACAAATGGAAAAAAAAAGTTGGGGGGATAAGGGCCCCAGCCAAAAAGGGGGGGGGGGCGAAAAAATCAAAAGGGGGGGGGTGGAAACCATCCGACAACAAAAACTGGCGCAGCACATCGGGAAAAAAAAACGGAAGTGTTATGACCCCAACCACATGAAAGTCGGGTTTCGTAAGGGATCAAAAGGGAGAAAGGAAGACTTGGGGCGATGTCTGGGTGCGTAGAAAAGAAAAAGGGGGGGGGAAAACGAAAAACTCGCGTGGAAGCAACTGGGAAAGGGGGGGGTCGGGACACCCAGCAAAGAAGGACAAAAAAAAAAAAAAGGTTTTTTAAAAAGAGGCTCAAAACAACCCCCTCAGTTGGGGAACGTAGACCAAAAGGGGGGCGCCGGGGACGGGCGATAAACTTGGAAGGGAAGGGAAAAAAAAAGGTTACCGGCGGACACAAAGAAAAGGAGCAGAACAGGGCCAAAACAGATAGGCCTCCTTAAAAACGGCCACCTATACATCGTTAAAGGAGAATGACGGGGAGCTGAAGGCAAAAAGAGGGAAAAAGGATGTGTCTTCTCCATCGCAAACAAAGGAAACAATGGACCAGGGTTCTCCAGACGCTCCGACCTAAGTGCCATTTAAAAATCCCGGGGAAGAAAAAAGCTGGTCAACAAACAAAAAAGGAAAAAAAGAGAGAGTTCTGGTATGAAGACCACTGTGAAACCTTCAGGGCAGGCAAAGCCCGGTATCGAGGAAAAATGTCTCAAGAAGGGTGGTGACCCGCAAAGGTAATGGCGAGGAGAGAAACCGGCAAGAATAAAAAGTAACCTGGTTGACGGGTCCAGTCATCCAGAAACCTTCACAGGAGGGGCCGAGGAGAAGGTGGGGGGTGTGACGGATCACCTAGAGGGGGGAAAACAGGGTTCGCTGTGATCAAAAAAATAAGGGGAAAGCGGAGTGCACCCGCCCGGGGTCCGGGGGGATTGGCAGTCCAGAAAAGAAAGAACAAAAAAAAAGGACAAAAACGAAAAGGACTCGACAACAAGGAAAAAAAGAAAAACGCAAACACAGGAGGGGGGGGGGGAGCAAAGTTTTAACGGCGCCGGGCTTTTCTTAATGAGGCCCTGGGCCCGAAAAAAGAGAATTGAGTTTTAGGAAGACGTTACCTATAACTTCGGGAAATGGGGCTCAAAAAACCCAGACAAATCACAATAAAAAAACGACCAAGTCGCGCAAAGCCTAAAATCTAAATCAAACGCACAATTCAGCGAGTTTTGGGGGGGAAAAAAGCGAGGGGGACGAACACTGCCGGCAGCGTGCCACTAGAGTTTTCAGAAACCCCCTGGCCTGTGGGGGAAGGGGGGCAAAAACATTTGGTGGGCGAAAAAAGAAAAGGGAGCATTACTCTGGTTGTGGGGAACAAGCACCAAGGGGGGAAACCTTTCGCGCCAGACGACCATCAATGAGTGCCAGGGGGGAAGAAAGGACGGGGGAGCTATCACAAGCCGGCCACGGTTGGAAGGGGTGTTCCCGTTGAAAAAACCCCGAAGGAACCACCAGAATTATGGGGCAAATACTGCTCCGTGTGAAAAAAAGAGAAAAAGAGTACTGAAACCTAGTGGTGGGGTCAAAGGGCCCAAGTGGGGTCCGCAAAAACAACAAAAAAGGAAGGGGACAGGACGGGATCATAAACGGGGGAACTGGGCCGTTTTTAGAAAACCCCCCCCCTCGCTTCCACACGTAAGGGGGGAAAACCTCCGGAGTTATCTGGAGAAAGGAAGGGTGTCGTCCCTGAAAAAAGGGGACGGGGCACCTGCTCGAGGCCGGCAAAAATGTTAACATAGACGCCAGGGCGCATCCGAAACAGAACGCCGGTCGGGGAAACCCAAAACGACGGCCGGAACTCGTGGCTTGTAAATTTGTCCAAGGAAACCAACGTAAGGAGATTGATATTCGTTGGGAAGGAAAGTCGTCAGAGTTACGGGGTTGCAGGTTTTCCAAAAAAAGGACAACACGAGAGGCCATGCATGGAAGCTATCGTAATACGGAGAGTAAAAGCCATGGGGGGGGGGGCAACTGGGTGGGAAAGTGGAGGACAAACAAAAAAAACCCGGAGGTCCTAAGGGGTGCCGTTAACGCAATTGGAGAGCGTTGAAAAAAAATCTCCGATAGAAAAAAAAACCATGCCCGTCGCCCAAACTTCTTGGGGGGAAAACCAGGGTGGTAAAATCAATTAAAAAAAAAAAACTGGAACTCGCTACTGCCCGGAGCCAAAGGCAATTTTTTCTCCACAAGCTTGGGGGTGGTAAAAAAAGCCGGGGGTATAGCGTTCAAGCTCACACACAGGTGAAAGAACTTTGGGGGGGGGAAAAAGACCGCAATTGGGTTGGGGCCGACTAAAGACAAAGGGTGTTGTCGTTTCAAATACCACAAAGCCGAGGGAGCGAGGACAGAAGAAAGCGTGGCCGGGTCTGCGAGAAAAAAAAAGTGGAAGAGCCACTGGCAGGGCCAACGTGGAGCAGCCCTCAAAAACCACAACACCAAACACGGGAAAGCCAAACGGAAATGGGGAAAATTCTTACTGCAAGCCCCTCCGAAAAAAAAAACTGTCATGAATTCGTGGGGGGAAAAAGAGGGGGCGCGGAAACGTGAACCAAGCGGGGGGTGAAAAGGTATCACGGGGGGTGCCGGGGGGGGGAAGTACCTGTATCTTGTGATGTGCTCAGGGGGGTGTCCCGACACAAAAGCCAACAAATCATTGGGGAGAATTGTTGTGGTCGGGCTTGGATTCTTCACACAACAACAAAACGTTTGCAAAAACCCCCTGTCACCAACCCCTAACACGCCGGTAGGAAAAAGAGAAAACCCGCCCACGGTAACCATATGGTGCACAAGGTCCGTCATACAAACAAAAAACAACCAGAACGCTCCAAGGGGGGAAGAGAAAACATCCCCGGCAAAAAGGCTTTTGGAAAAAAGAACTGAAAATGGGAAAAACTCAGTGTGGGGTAGAAAAAAGGTGTAGGGTAAAAAACGATAATCTATCGAAGGAAAAACGGAAGCTTATGGAGGGCCGGTAAAAAGGAGGATGGGGACACAGAAAGGTTGAGAGACTGGCGAAGAGTAAAAAAAGAAATTCTGCAAACTAATAATACAAAAGAGGCAAGAACGGACTAATAAGGCCACACATAAGTTGAGAAACAAACCGAAAAAAGTCTTGTGGATCGAATAGAGGCCCTCACAAGGTTTGGGACTCCAAAGACTAAGCAACAAAAGTTCCCAACGAAAAAGGGGGGGGGAGAAAAAATGGAAGCAGGAATGGTTCTTATGGCGGGAACCGGTTCCCAGCAAAACAGATGCGTGGGGGGGAGGGGGGCTTGGAAAAAGCTCGGGGGGAGGGGGAAGGGAACCTTGGATTCGGGGAACGTTGTCCAAGAAAGCGGGGGGACCGGAAAACCCGGGGGGGCGGCAGTACCGACTCTTTACGGAGCGGGCGAGACACGAAAATAGAAAAAAGGGGGGGGTAAAAAACTTCAATGACAACCAAAAAAAAGGGACAGGTGAGGGGGGTTCAAGGGTTTTCATTTGGCCTGAAGGAACCAAAAACCGTTGATAAAAAGGAAAGAAAATCCGACCGGCGGGGGGGGAAAGCTTTTACATCAAGACGCCTCGAGGGCAAAAAAGGCAAAAAGGGGAGCAGAGGGGGGAAAAAAAAAGCGCAGGGGGAAAACTCAAAAAAGCCAAACACTTCCGCAAATTTCTCACAAAGGGGCGCCGGGGGTAGGAAGGGGGTTGACCAAAGGGAAAAATGTGGACAACCGCGGAAAAAACGCACTGGCAGGAGGGGTTGTGGTGGGGGGGAGAGTCCGGTGGTCAAAAGAAAAGGACCGCGGTGGAAAAAAAAAAAAGGAAAGGTCCGGCAAAAGGGGGGCTTTTTTTGTATTAAAACAATGTTAGAGTCCATTGAGGGAGCCTGGGGGAGTCAAGAGGGGTATTCAAAAAAGAACCCCAATCGTAGGAAACGAGTGCAGGTAACAACAAAAAATTACCAGTAGGGGGGGATAAAGGTGGTGTTCCTAGTCGAAGAACTAACCCGCGCAGAAAAGACTAGACTCCAAAAAACGAACAAGGGTGGAAAAAATTGACAGAAGGGGAATAACTCCGAGGGGATGGAATGGGAACACACTGAGTGGGTACTCCGTAAGAAAGGGGGGGTTTGGGAATGCGAACGAGCGGAAGTTTTGGCAGTTATGAGACGGAAAAAGGGGACCGGGAAGCACTAAAAGAAGGGCCGGCGGGGAAAAAAAGAATACTTTGACGACACGCACATCGAACTAATTGCCCAGAAAAAAAAAAGAAAAGGCCATAAGGGCACCAATTGTCGGAAGCCGAAGAAGCACAACAAAGGGAGAATTAAAGCACCGAAAAAGAAAAAATCTCTCAAAAAAAACAAAAAAAGGGGGAAGTAAAATCAGAGAATGAGAGGGTAAAAAAGTTTTGGGGAGAGAAACGTGCTAGCTGGTAAGGAGGGGAGGTGAGCATCATGGGGGAGTAGCCCAGAGAAAAGAAGGAAGCGCCGCCGGCAAATAACGGGAAGTTAAGCCGAAAAGGGTTGAGTACCAAAAGATACGGGGGGGGGAGAAGCGTCAGCCCACCAAAGCAAGGGGGTCGAAAGAGTCAATTTGCAAACAGGACAGAAACTAGGATGGGGCCCATGGGGGAAAAAACCTTAACTTTTGGTGAGGAGGGACAGGGGGCGCGGATGAGAAGTTCCAGGGGGGTCTCGGAAGAAACGAAAGTTGGCCTACCCCCATGGAGGGCGGGGGGAAAGACAAAGTGGGCACCACCCAGACAGGGAAGAATGGTGAACTACCCACTCAGCCAAGGGTAGAAAAAGAATGGAGAGAAGCCGACGAAGAGGAAAAAAAAAAGGTGCCGGTCACAGCGCACCAGTGAAAAAGGAAAACAAGAATGTTTTCGTCCCACCAAAGTCAAAATGGCAAGCGGGAAGAAATGCAGGAGGGAGAAAAGATTGGGCCGGGAAAGTTGGGAAACCCGTAAGAAAAGAGCGCCAGGGGAAGGGAAAAAGTAGGGGTTTGTGGGTGGGGGAGGAAGTACCACTGCGCCTTACTGAACAAAGAGCCAGATTAACAAATCATGTCCCGGGGAGGCGAAAGATGAAAAAAAGCTGTCCCAACATAACCGCCGGACGGATTTCGCACCAAACCTCCGCCAAAGGAAAAAAGGACAACGCAAAAAAACAATTTCAGACAAAAAAAGTCCCAACGGGATTGAAAAGGGAACAGTTGACAAAAATCTAATGGGGGAAGGGGACGAAGAAAGAACCGCTGGACCAAAGAGGGGTCCGACAGGGGGGTCACGGGACAAGCCCTTCTACACGAAAACCCACCCGAAGAAAAACAACACAATCTAACAGACGAGAGGGTAAAAAGCCAAAGAAGAAAAACAGAAAAAATGCTTTTGAGGGGAAGGTGAAAGCCAGACAAACCAAAGACACTCCTTTGGGAAAGGGGGTTTTGGGGTTGTAGAACATTGGCAGGAAGAAATCCAGCTTTTAGGAAAAAAAAAAAAAAAAACAACTGGGGGGGGGAGCCTTAGACGCAGGAACAGAAGGCACATCTCAAGGCTGAGTAGGGCCGGGAACAGGGGGAGGAAAAAGATCAAGGAAAAAATAAAGGCAAAAGGAAAAGGAAAGAAAAGTCCCTCATCCCAAGATTGTCCAATCCCCCCAGAAAGGGGAAAAGGACTCAGACTAACCGGAAGGGACGATAGGAAGTTATCTGGGGGGGTAACCAAGGCGGACCGTGGAGAAAAAAGGGGGGTTGTGCCCTGGGGGGAAAAAGCCCTGGTTTGAGGGGGAGGGGGGGGGGGCTTGACCTGTAACTGGGGGGGCCCCAAGCCATGCAAACACAAAAAAGGGTTTTCCGGGAACTTCCAGAGTAACGGCCCGTGTTCCACTAGGGAAAGAAAAAGAATTGGTTTGGGGAATCCAAAAACGGAAAAAAACCCAATATGAAAGGGGATTTTTGGAAAAAAAAAAAGGGTAAGGACCCGAAGCACAAGGAAAAACACAGGAGTAAAGGGGGACTCCAATGCGCGGGATCCAAACGAAAACCGCTTGGGGAACAACAGAAGAGACGGATTCAACTACCGCAGAAAAAGGAAAAGGTGCGGCGGGGGAAGTCAACCGGCCAGGGGGGCCAAAAAGTCTGGTGGGGGAGTGGGACGTGCGCGTGAGGGGGGCGGGGAAATCTTATCAAGAAACAAAAGATTGACCAAAAACATTGAAGTAACACGGCAAGAAAAAAAGACTAACTCCGCGGGTATACACAAAAAAGGGGGGGGGGGAGTCGCGGCCAAAGTTACTAAAAGTTTTTCATAGGGGGGGGGGTGGGAGAATGAAACGGGAGAAAAAGGGGGGGGCGGACAAAAGCAAAAAAAAGGTGAAAAAAGAGTTTACGCAGGGGGGGGGGGGCAAACCTCCAAAAAACATTGAAGAGGAGTCATCGGTGGGTAATTAAAAACACCACCAAAGGGGATGGAAAAGGGGTGAAAACGGGGTGGAAAGGGGGGGATGGGAGGGACGGGTCTGCGATGGCTCTCCCAAGGGGGGGAAAACGGCAACGGGCGGCTCTCGGGGGAGGGGGGGTCGAACACCCAAAAAGGGAACACAGGCCCGGAAAAGTTGTCCAGAATTTAAAGAAAGACGCCAATCATTGGGGGAGAGGGGGGGAAAAAAAAAAGTAAGTCTGACTCGGCAGTTCAATTTTGGACAACGTAATAAAAAAAAAGGGAAAAAATCTTGGACAAAGATCACAGCAGAAGGGAAAAGGGGCCGTCTTGGGTGAAAGAGCCTCGTACGGGACGTCGAACAATAAAATTGGCCGGATAGAAAAGAAGCGAACAAAAAGAGGGGGGGGCACGGGAAAGACGACCAAGGAGGTGAGGCCACTCAGTGGAAAACGACGAAAAATTGGGAAAGAAAAAGTGGGGGGAGGTGACAATGGACGGCCACTCGCGAAGAGCAGTCAAAACGGGGGGGGAGAGCCCGTCAATGAGGGGGGGGGAGGGAGGTACAACACTCCAACAACTAGGGGGAAAAAGGGGACTACTACTGGGAGCCAACGGAAGGACTGCCGACAATTAATCTGTTTGGGAAAAAAGAAGCGGTCAAGTCAACCATCAAAGCAAACAAGGGTTACAAAAAGGGGGGGGGTCTCACTACGAAATGAAGGAGCCAGTAACCATGATGGGAGGACGAAGGGTGTTTGGGGGAAAACCAAAAAAAGGGGAAAACAAGTATGGATATGACGGGGAAAGACAAAAACTGGGTGGAAAAAATGCAAAGGGGTTTGGGACCATCTCAGCCAAAATGGGCCGCAGATCGGTCCCACACCGAAAAGGGGTTTATGAACCCAACCCCAAAACGCGCTGAGAGGGGGTTTTTCAGGGATATGAAATGAAAGCCAGTGAAAAAAAATGGGCGAGAAACTGGTGCTGGAGCCACGAAAGAAAACTCGGCACCCTCCGCCGTGAATACTTTACTGGGGGGGACGGGCACCCCTCAAAAGAGGACAGAAGGGAAACCCAATCTAACAAACCACCCCTCATGTGCTGGATGCCGGGGGGACTTCTGGGGACTGAGAATCGGGTTAGTGGACAAGGAAAAAAATAACCCCGATCTCAAAAAGGGGGAAAGTAGATCAAGCAAGAAAGACGAGTGGCCCCCTACGCAAGAAAAAGTAAAGACCATCCTAGGACAGCATCGAAAAAGATAAAAAAAAAAAAAAAAAAATTTAATGGAGGCTTGGAACGGCAAAAAAAAAGGGGGGGTAGCTGGACTGGGGGGGGGGGCTCCAAGCAAGAGGGGGAAAAAACAATCTGGGAACTCAGGTGGGTGCAAAAAAAAAAAGCAAAAAAACAGAAGGTTTTTTCACATGCACAACATTTTAAAAAAAACCTGGGGCATAACAAAAAGAGAAAACAAAAACAACAGGGAAGGAGGAGGGAGAAATGTATTCTGGTGGACGGAAACCCGAGCGAATGCAAGAAAAAACTTATGGGGAACGCCAGGTCGGAAACAAATTGAGGAGAGGGGGGGGAAGGGCCCTGCCCCTGTCGAATCAGCCAGAACTACCAAAACCGTACCGTTCCAGACTCCCAAGAAAAAGAGGGGTCCGAAAGGGGAAAAAATGGGGGGCGGTGGGGCACCGGAAGAGCTAACGGGGGCAAACCTTTTCAAGGGGGGGGATCCCTAAAGGACGGGCGTGCCGCGTACCGAGTGCATTGGGGGGAAAGAATCCAGGCCCGAAAAAAAAAAAAAAAAAAACAAAAACACAATCAATCAAAAAGCCAAAACAGTGGAAAGGTTGTTGTAGAGAAAAAGGGGGAAACTGCGCTGCTGAGTGGAAAAAAGAAAAAAGGGGCACCAGGGACAAAGGAGGTGAAAGGGGGACCACGCCCGAGTTGGCTTCGAGGGGAGGGAAAACACCCATACCCAAATGTATGGGAAAGGAGATCAGTCCAGAACAAGAAACGAGGGTGGGGGTTGGGGAGTAACACTACCTGTGTTTGGGAGCCTGCCGGCAAGAAAGGGGGAAAATTGTTTTCAAGAACCCACAAGGGGATTTTGGAAACTTCGCCTACACGGAGCAGAGACAATACTATTTTGTGCAAGGAAGCGGGAAGGACGAAAGCCCCAGAAAATAACGAAAATTGCTGGAGCTATCCTTAAAAATGGGGTGGGTAGGGTGGTGAGGGGTACAACCTTGAACAAGAAAAAAACAGATTATTTGGAGAGACGCCGGGGAAAAGAACGACCCATAGGAAAGAAACTAGTGGTGGGTGGGGTCAGTGGAACGAAGGAAAGAGAAAAAAAAAAAAACATGCGTTGGCAATTGACCGATCAATAGTTTTTGTGAAAAGCAAGTCGAGGAATGTAGCCAACCCGCCCCCGGCAATAAGTTGGAACCCCCATTTAAAGGATAATAAACGCTGGGGGGGGGGGTCGTCTCGGCCAAACTGGGGGGATACGAGTCCAAAACGGGTCAAAATGTGAAATAAAGAGGGAAAGTCTGCAAAACGACTAGGCCTTGTAAGAAAAACCCCACCCCACAAGGATCAGCTGTGAAGAGGCCCTGGAAGGAGTTGGTCAATCCGGAACGCCAAACTTTGGGGAAAAAATTGGGGGGGAGAAGAAGAAGTAAGGGGAAAGAGGTTACGTAAAAAAGACCCCAAAAGGAGATAGTAAAGAAGGGGGTGAAAGGGGCTACGTAATGGGTCAGAAAACCTGTACGGCAAAATGGTGCGGTCTAAGGGTGGGGAGAAAAACAAAAAATTCCAAAAAAGGGGGAGCAAAGGACCGGGGGGGGGTTTCCAGGTGGTCGGAGGAGGAGTGGTAACCAAACATATAAGCACCTAAAAAGTAGGAAAAAGCAATTTCAAAGAGGACCAAACCCAACATTGGTTGGTGGAAAGGAAATTAAATCCGCTGACAGAGAGTTGAAACCCGGAAAAAAAAACATCAACCCAAAAGGAAAAGAGCTTATTGGTACGGGAACCAAAAAAAAAAAAGGCCCCCGGGGGGTAGGCAGCCCGATGAAGGGGGTTTGGGCATTCCACAAAACAAACACATCAATGAAAGGGAAGGGGACATGTGGTTAAACCGGACACAAAGAAAAAAGAGTTGTTTGTTTGTAAGGGGAACACGCCCGAAACGGGCCAAGACCGGACCAAAAACTGAACGAAAATGGGGCTAAATCAAAGGGTGAGAGCAAACAAGCTTCGGGGGAAAGGCAAAACGGGGTTAAAAAAAAAGGCAGGGTACAGAAACTAGTCGCGCCAGGTAAACCGGAAACCAATTGACACTAAGCCACGCACGAAAAAAGAACTGGCGAAGTCGTGAGTTGAATCGTAAGTCGATGAACCAAGAGCTGCGGGGAGAGGAGGGGGGAAAAAAGTGTTTGCCCGGCAATGGGTTCTGGTGATGAGGGGAGGGGTAAACCCCGTACCAAAAAAAAACAAAATGAAAATTTGAATTGGGGTTTCCAACGTGCAAGGGGATGAGAACCGAAAAAAAGGGACGGGGTTGCGGGGCAAAAAACGAGGTCAAGAAGAACTGTGGCAAACAAGCCAGACAACATAAAGGGGTCCGAAAAGGCAGACAGGACCAAGAAAAAACTGGGAAGAACACCAAGGAAAAAAAGAACCGGCAAAAAGGGTGGGAAACTTCATGGATCCAGGGGGGGGGGGGGAAAAAGGTGTAGACGGGGAAACGAAAAAAAAGGAGAAGACAGAAGTAGCTATGGGGGAAATCTCAAGTAAAAGGGGAAAGCCGTGGGATAAGTTGTGGAAGTTCCCATCCAGGTTACGAGAAAAGAAAGAAATCAGGGAACGAACTAAGATGGACCTTTAATAGGTACTCAAAGGCTGGGGAAAATCAACGGTTGGGAACCAAGAGAACAAGGGGGCAAACAGGGGGGGGAAAAAGACCACGTGGAATAACAAATAAGAGAGGGGGGGGGGGGTTGGGGGACTCTAACAAAAACCAGCAAAAGGTGTGTCTTTTTCTCGTCAGGGAGCCTTCTTGGATAGTTGCAGTTTGGGGGGGGAAAGAGGGGACCTGTTTTCAGAAAAACAGGGGGGGGGCCAATTGCTGAGAAAAGCGTTACGTGTATGGGTAGGAGAAACACAAGAGCAAAGGTGGCACTGGGGCAAAAAGGGGAAGTGGAGGGTTGCGGACGGGGGGGGGAAACAATGCGTGAAAAAGGAAAAACCGTGCAGGGATGGGGGAATAAAATCCTTCCCCATTAAAAAGGTGGGTTCATCTCGCGGGGGGGGGGGGGGGATCGTTGAGACAAAAAGGGGAAATCTGCGAATGGAACAAAAGAAGTGGGAAGGAAATGAAAAACCTCCCTTGCGCCAACTGCGGGAAACAGACTGTGCAAAAAAAAGCCAAGTTGGGAAGCAAGCGGAAGAAATGCAGAGGGGGGGGTTTGACGGGGGTGGTTGAAAAACAGTCCGTGGGGGGAAAAAAAAAAATGACGCGGGTGACCGCCCTGGGGAACTTACCGGCTTTTTATGAAAGCTAAAGTCATTAGAGTGAAAATGGGAAAGGGGGGGAAAAAGTAAAAAGGGTTACCTCCCAGAGGGGAACAACTGCTGGAAACCAAGAAATGAACGAAAAAGGGGGGGGGGGACTGCCAAGAGGTTCTCAGAACTAGAGGGAACCGCAAAACTGAGAAGGGGAACAAAGGAAGGTTTGCCCAACAATCCAAAGAAAAAGACTCGGGGGATGAAAGGAAAACGGCGAAGTTGAACCGGGGTCAAGCTGTGGGGAAAAAAACAAAAGAAGACACGCAACGCCAGGGGGAACTGAAGTTAGTAAAGCATGAAAAGAAACCGGCATGGGCCAGGGCCGGCCACTTACCTGGGAAAGGACTAAAATATTTGCATTCAGAAAGGCACACTGGCTTGGATGGAAAATACCCCTAATCCCCAAGACAGTGGCAGGGGGAAAGAAAAAAAAAAAGGAGACCGGATCA
>Ga0179593_1711035_pt1 | contig 14179 bp, 13 predicted proteins | sample CZODoug2_1_08_16_FD_185931 | JGI IMG/M metagenome (GOLD analysis project Ga0179593, IMG submission 185931) | Vadose zone soil fungal communities from Angelo Coast Range Reserve, California, USA - CZODoug2_1_08_16fungal (PacBio error correction) | ecosystem: Environmental > Terrestrial > Soil >...
AGGTGGATTGTATCGCCGGACTCTCGGGCACCCAAGCACTGTACAGTGCTATTCTGCAGAGGCGGTGATAGGACCTTCCTAAAAGAGTCTGTTCTGCTCGTTTAAGGGCAACACGCGGAGAGCCGCGCTGGTGGGATTTTCTGTTCGGGGTCTTGGGAAGCCAATCGTGTACCGGAAGCGCAGACCTTTCATGTGAGAATCGGAAACCAAGCCACGAGAGTTCGTGTTAGCGTGTGGGGTTCGGCCCGGTGGTGGTTGTTTCTCAAAGGCGTGTAAAAGGAAAAAAAGCAAGAGGAAGCGCGCTTCGAAAACGCAGAGAACACTGGGGGGAACGCAACACGGATTAGGGAGGTCAAGAGCCTAAGATCTTGTCGCTCACGGCGATACCGCAAGTGGGGGGGGAAGAGAAGGGGGAGAGGCGAGATCACACGCCAAGGGGACGGGGGTGACACGTACGAAAAAGAGAAGAAGACCTACCAGAGAAAAAGGGGCTGGAAGATCAAAGGTTATGGTTCAAAGTTAGAGAAAAGACCCGGAAAACTGGAAAGCCCCTTGACTAAAGTCCGACCAGAGCCGACAGTGAAAAGAGGGCGTCGACCTATCATATAGACGAGAAAAAAAAAAGAAGAGATACGACATCATCTTGAACGACCCGGAATGAGGGGACGCTCGGGAGCATCAAAAACGTATGGGGGGGGAAAAAATCGTGAAACGACATACATCGCAGATGCTATTATGTATAACGGACCCTGGTCGTTTCAGAGGGGAAAAAAAGCAAGTGTGCGCTTCACTAGAAGGCTAGGTGGAGCGTTCTCGGACGTAACCCTAAAGTGAAAAGGTAACAACCAGGGGGGGGGGGGGGGGGGGGGGGGGGAAAAAACCTGGGGACTACATAGGCCGATCAAACCAATGAAAAGAAACGAGACTACCTTCTGGCTCTATAGCTGGCAGGCACACCCGACGAGCTCATCGCGACGGCGTCCGCGGGATCGGATAAGAAAAGAAGGGGGAGCGGGGGGGCAGATACGTCCGGCTTGCGGCCGCGGCTGCGCACAAGGCGGGGGGACGCCTTCATCCGCGGCGGGTCAACAGGGGAGGGTTGCTCGAGTTCATAGAAAAGGGAAGCGGGATCGTGGGTAAAGCTTACGGAGGGGGAGAAGTTCGAGACTTTGGACCTCTGAGGCCGGCAATGGCGCTATCCGAAAAGAAGCACTCTCCCCTTCAAAAGCACCCATAAGGGTCGTCGGCCGCAGGAGAAAGGAAGGAGAGCGGGTCCTCTGACTAGGAGATACTTTAGAAGGAGGAAAGGGTGTGTAAACCGAGCGGCTCGTCAGACCGAGAGAAGAAAATGACTCCATCTTCCAAATGGTCGGCAGGAAAAAAAAAGGGAGCGGAAATCCGAGAGAATGCACGAGCTCGCCCAGCACCGTGGATAGGCAGAAAAGAGGAAGGCCGAAGGGAGAGTCATCGAAGCAGGTATCTCCCGATGACCCCCATTGAATTGACTCTGCGCCTTCCTCCCGGAGTCGGCGGCGGTCGTACTTTTACGGCGGAGACTGCTGCGCCAGCCCGGGGAAAAGGGGGGAATCAGACCTTGCCGAATAAGCGGAATACTTGAACAGGGGTTGACGAGATCAAAATCTCATGGGGACGTGGGCAGACTGAATCGAGGGGGGCGGCGGGAGCCCTGACGGCGTTGTGTGCAAATCGGAGAAAGGAAGGGAGCATACGCGGAGATTCTGCCCAATCGGGAGAGCCGTGTCTTCACGACCCATGCCCTTGTCCTCCTCGCAGAGAACGGAGGAAACTTCTGCCGCAATGTAGAAATACAGGGACGTGCGCATCTGATTCCCCAGAAAAAAAAAAAAAAAACAGAAAAGAGGGGAGACTCTCTCGGAGAGAGGACCGGATAGTCGAACGAAGCAAAAGTGAAATCCAGTGGCCTCAACACAACCACAGTAGGAGGAAGGAGGGGAAAGGATTGAGGTCGAAACACGGTCTTCACACAAGAGGCTCCGCGCAAAAAAGCGTAGGGATAGAAAAAGGCAGAGGAGCAAACCTTCTTTCTGACAACGAATGGGGGATGGTCAGTCCAAAATGTTGGAAAGAAAAAAGCTTAGAGGGGCAAGAGCCCGTCACTCTTTTCGGAAAGGGCAGCAGATTGGCAAGAATCTCCGCGACATGCCAAAAAAGAGAAAATGATGAAGAAAAAACTGCCGTCCTCTGACTTTCGCCGGTCTGGGGGAAACAGAGACGAAAAAACTTCCGTTCTTCCAAGGGGTAGAGGCAACCGTTTCCAACACGTAAGTCGACAGGAGAAAGAGACGGAAACCAAATCTCTACCCCCAGGCAAGAGGGGGACCCGATAGCGAGGGGAAGAACGCTCTCTCGGAAGCTGGCAGAAAGAAGGCTGCGATGACGATTAAGGGAAAAATCGAGGGACTCAGGATGATCGCTTTCAAGTTCTCGACACTACAGGGTGCTTGGGGGCGAACTGACGCTCAGATCAAAGATCTGGGGGCTGAACCCCGGGCTCTGGCCGATGGAGGCGACACAAGAGGAATGGGAAAAATGGTAACGGGGGTTTGACTGGGATCCTAGGCTAAAGGGGCAAACCAATAAAAAAGGAGGAAAGACCTAGGGAGCCAGCGAATCGGGTGTGGAAAGTCACGCGCCGTACGGGGAATGGTGCCGGTGCACAGAACTCGGGACGGGGAAAAGACTGCTGGAGATGAAAGGCAAAAAAAATTCCGCGATGTGAAGCATCGAGGGGGACGAAGCGTCACGTCCCGCCACCCGAAAGAGAGAAGGGACTCTGACTCACATAAGGGGCAAAAGAGTTTGACCTCGCCAGCGAGGGGGGAAAAAACATGTCCGCAGGACCGGGGGCGGCATCGTGCAACTTGAACACAAAACAAGAGAAAGGAAACTCGAGAGTACGCGTCGCTAGCTTTAGCAGGTCGGGTGAGTCATCAGCAGAAGGGCGCACGTGAGGTGAGGGCTTGAAGAGGGATCGCCGCTCCGGTAGGAGCCAGAGAAAGGGGAAATGCGTCTTCCCCCACTTCGGCGTCCGAAAAAACGAGCACCAAAAATGGAGGGGCCAGCAGGGGGGGCAATCGCCTTAACCTACCGAGAGGGACGGGCACCATCATGTAGAATCGAAAAATCGGGAAGCGACCGAGAGCGCCAATACCGTCCGGTAATAAAAAGGAACTATTTACGCTGGCACGGGGCGGGTAAGAAAGGATAATTCGTGGAAGTGAATCCAGGAGTTTCATAAAGAAGACTCTGGATCAAAGGCTGGGTATTCAAGGGCTAAAGGTGGACCAGCACACCGCTGAAAAATACAATGAAAAGGGAGTCATCTCCAGGACATTCGATTTTAAAAGGGTTCAGCGAACACTAGCTCGTCGAAAAAAGGGGACTCCCCCTTCACGAAGAAAAAACCTATCCGATCTTTATCCCAAAACCACGTTGGGGGCGCCAGCGGGACGGGTCGAGAAAAAGAAAACTCGGAACGTCAACTTACCTAGGTGGTTGAAAGGACGAAAATCTTCGGCAAAGCGTTTCAAGGGGGGAAGATGGCCGCCGGCTAGTCCTAGAGGCGCCTTCACGCCAGAGAACAAACCACCGAGGGGAAAAAAAAAAAAAAAAACCTCCAAAGGGCTCCAACAAAGGCTAGAGAACCGAAGGTGTACGTCAAACGGATGACGCATTGTAGCACAAATGAACAAAAAGCCCGAACACGATGGGAGAGAACAAGACCGAAACAGGAAAAAAAAAACTGGACGGCATCACTCTGTGGTGGACTCGAGGGAAAAGGGAAAAATAGCCAAAGCTCGCTCCGTCAAAGAAAAACCGGAGGCCATTTCAAAGGCATCACAGAGTGAGGGGAATATTCGTGTCGGGGGGCGATACAATATATCTCTCCAACAACAAAAAAAAGAGATGAATCATATTTTAGATCAGTTAGTCAGCAGGAAGCTAACACCCTAGCCCGAGGAGAAACAGAAGGTGATCGCCTGAAGGGGGGCCAAGGGAAAACTCAGCCGGATTCAGACAAGTCGATGCCGTCCTCAGGCTGGGATGGGGGGGAAAAAAGAAAATTGAAAGAATCAAGAGGGGGGGGGTGTGGACACCCCCAAACCCCCGCGAGGAGTTGGGTTGCTCATGTCAACTCGAGTGTTCTAAGCGTGGGGTTGGGGGGGGCGCCAGGCACTCGGTGGTGGTTGTTTTCTAATGAATGCAAAAAAAAGGCATAGGAAGGCGACCGCTCGATGACACTAGCATGGATGAAGTGGGGAACCAAACCGGATACAGAGAACGGAACGCGCTAGGGAACAAAAGGGGCCCCACGGTAACGGTGGGAGACCGAAGATTGCAAAATCAGTATGAGCCGTGAGAGAAAAAACAACCAATTGAAGAAAATCTGCGTCCTGACCATAGAGAATGTCCGAGCGTCCAAGTAGGTGGAGCTAGCTTTGGGCCCAAACCTTGAAACGACCTTCGAAATGATCAAGGGAATGGTCGAGCGTAGAAAAAAGAAGAATGATTTTTCGGTGGAAACGGTAAATCAAAGGGGGGAAAGAATCCACCCAGAATCGTCTGACGCTAATGGAGAAAAGTGGCTACAATTCGGCGTGAACCCAAACAAAACGTGTGCTTGCGTCGCAAACGGAGCCCTGAGGGAGGCGTTCAGAGGGAGGGAAGGAGAGGGTGACGGCACGCTCCAGGCGCGGGGGGGGGGGGCGAGTATCGGACGTACTCCGGTGGAAGAATGGGAAAACCCCTGTGATCTGGCGCGAAACTGATCGCGTCAAGCAGAAGAAAGTTTTCCCCTAAACGACAAGTCAGAGAAGATCAGGGGGGCGCTGGGGGAAGTGCCACCCTAAATCAGCAGAAAAGGGAGAGGGATATCCGGGGCCGTCGCTGTTCGCGTGTGGAAAAGAAAGAGAAAATCCGGAAGAAGGACGAGTCCTGTCTCTAGACTGTGGAGCAAGCTGCAGGCCCAAGAGGCAACCGGATTGGGAAAAAAAAGATCAACAAGCGTCAAAGGAGGGCCTTTGGGGGGGGGGGGCAGGGCGGTGATCGGGGGGAAGAACATCAGTCCTTGGGGCATCGCGCTCCACAGGCAAAATGTTGGCGTCAGCTCATCTCCGAAGAGGCCCCCGAGCCCAAAAAAGCCGGAGGAGGCGCCGGCAGGTTACAAACAACGCAGCCGCTGACGAGATCGGAGTTGGAGGAAAAGGGGTGACAGAGAAAGAGCGTTCCGTCAGCACCCTAGAGGAGGGGCATTAAGCTCGCGAACATTCTGCCATAAAAAAAACAAAAAAAAAAAAAAAGATAAGGGGGTTTCGCACCGGCTCCGCACCGCGCGAGGGAAAAAAGAACGCAAGAGAACCAGCACCGTGTCGGGGCGAAAGAACCGCGAACGCGACGAGCGGTAAAAACGATCGTCGCCCATCGCTCAAGGAGCGCGCCCGCAAACCCGCTAGCGCGTGCACGACGTGGTGGACGGCGCGGGGAAGAAAAAAGCCCTAAAAACACGCGGTGAGGGTGGTAGCCGGAGAATCGTCGATCCCCGCGCAAAGGGGGGCGAATCATCGCAAATGCGTTGTGAAAGAAATGCAGGAAGAAAGAAGAGACGCGACGCGTCGACGGAGCCGCGGTAAGGCGTTTTGAAAAAAGAAAGGAAGACGATTGGCGGGGCGAGCCGCGGAGAAGGGAACTGCCAATGGAGAGCCGGGCTTCATCGAAAAAAAAGAAGAGGCTCGCCATCGCGGGGGGAAAGGCGCTACGGAAAGAGACGGACCAGTCGTGTTCTGCCACGGTAGACGGGGAAAAAAGAAAAAATTAAGCACAGCGGCGAGGCCGCCCAGAAAAGGGGAGAGGAGCAACCCTCTCGTGAACGGGTGCGGACGACGACGACGATAGACCCCCCGGACCGAAAAAACAACAAAAGGAAACGATAGATACTTGGCGCCTTTGAGCGTCGGACGTCATCAGACTGTACTATAAGATAGGGAAAAAAAAAGGCAAAAAGGGGTCTTTTCTTACCCAGCGCTGGAAAGGCACAAAGGTTATTCCTTTTTCCGCCCGACTGGGGAATCCGAAAATCGACGTATCGCTCGCGAGGAATGGAAGTCGAAGACGTCTCGCACAGATTGGGCATCTCCGAAAAAAAGAAAAAAACCTAGTCACAAAATCAACTCCATAAGCTGAGCCGTTCCGTTCGTCAGTGGGCTCCTCTATCGATCCGCAGATTAACTGGCGATGATCTCGGTAAACCCTGGGAAAGGGACCCGGATGGTAGACAATGTAAAGGAAAAAACCATAGAAGAAAACTGGAAGTCTACAGCAGGTCGAGAACTCTGCTCGTCCACCAACTTAAAGCAAGTCGGCAGACGGCGGAATGGAAGGAGGGGGGAGCAATGGGCGATTCTTTGATCAGGAGCGCATAGAATGAAGAAAAAAGTAAGCGTTCGCGCAACCTCCAAAAAAGCGTGCTGGCGATCTGCGCTTCGGGAAGGCGAAAGAGAGCCGGCGGAGGCCGTGGTGCGAACACGACGCCCAAGGGGGGGAGTCGAAGCAGGTCAATCATGGCCCAGCTGCGGCGGATTGAAAAAAAAAAAAGGAAAAAGGAGCGCTCCAAAGTCAGCAGGGTCGAGAGGAATCGAGCCGCGATCGTGTGAAAAAAGGGGGAAGAAGAAGACGAAGTAGGATTGCATCAACTCGGCCAGGAACAAAGCTGCGGGATAGTCGCCTGAAGCAAAAAAGCAAGGGCAAAGCTGCAGGACCCCACAGTACGCGCAGAACGGCCCAGGAAAGGAAACAAGGCCGGGACTTAACTCTGAACGAACTCGCCGTCAGGTAAATTTCCGTTCCGGTTGAACTCCGACAGCCGGGAAGCAAAGTCAAAAACAGCACTGTATGAGAAGCGTCCGCATCGTGCCACGGGCATCGTAGGAAGAAAAAAGCACCGGGAAACTACGGCCGATATCCGTCTCGACCCGGCCGTCCGAGCTTAGGGGACATCGGTCCACGAGAGCGCCCAAGAGACTAGGTAAACTTCTTTCTTTCCGCGGAAGGAGAAGCCAGATCACTGGGTCTGGGAAACGCGGTCTCCAAAGTCGCCGGGACGCCGAGAAAAAAAAGCTCCTCCAGAACTGGGGGGAAAGGGCCGCGGCATTGTGCGAATCAAGTGAACAAAAAAAGGGAAAAAGCAAGGGGAATCACCATCGGAGAGCAAAAAAGCAGCTGGCAGGGTCAGACCCGAATTGTAGCGGAAAGAGAGACCCTAGCGTAAGAATATTTAAAGGGGGAGCTGTCGATCTTCTCAAGTGGGGGAAGGGGAAAAGGGGAAAACGCGGGTCATCTTTCGAGAAAAGCATCAAAATAGGCGGGGGGATCCTCGAAATAACCAAAGGCCATGGCCCAACTCAGGGGGTAAACAGGGGAAAAACCGCGTCATCTCACAGACATTCCGTGAAAAAAGAGCCCGCGTCCTGGGTAAAGGATCCAAGGGCTACTACGAAGGTCTTGAAAACCCCGCCGCAAAAAACCATTTGGATCGACAGCGGAGAGCAGCGTCGGCAAGTCCACAGTACCATCAGGTGGAACACACAAAGACATCTCAGCGAGCGTTCATACGGGGGGGGCCAACCGGCTAATCCTATTCCGTCAGGTTGGGGGGGGGAAAACCCTGAGTGCCGGACACGGGGAAAAGGAAACACTGAGAAACACAATCTCTACCACGAGCGCTGGGTCGTCCGCAGAAAAAAGAGGCACAAGAAAGGAAAGCAGGAAACTTACACTGATGGAGAGACAATCCGAAAATCCAAAAGCTGGGACTGAAAGCGAAGAGTGTAGGAGAGGGGTCAACGATGAGCACAGAAACGCTGACGCACCGATCACCACAGCAAATCACCGAGGAACTCGTGGAAGAGGTCAATCCGACACAAAAAGAAAAGAAGAAAAAAAGACACAAAAAAACAAACTCAACCTCGGAGCAGCGTCTAAGAACAACAACACTTAGGTGGGAGAGAACTATAGTGTCTGAAAAAGGGAAAGAAAGGGTTGGTCGACTCTCTCTTCAACCCAAGAAAATCGGGGGCGGTCTTCTGGGGGCCTGCGGTATCGCCTGACGGGCGCAACCCCCAGCTGTGCGCTCGTGACGCCGGAGACGATGCCGGCGGTTGGGATTTAGGGGGTTGGAGGAGGACCTCGGCGAGCTATCTACGGTTCAGGTGCTAAAAAAAAAGGAAAAAAAGACGTACCAAGCGTGGCGAGCGTGTGTGGCGCCCGTGGCGAACCGTGTTCGACGAAAGGGTTGTGACGGGAACCGACGAAATGGATTAACCGGCGCCGCTTCGGTGAACGCATCGGCAATGTTAAGTGGGGGGAAAAGAAAAACGGGAGGGGAGTTGACGTTTCCGGGCCGACACTTCGCGAAAAATGGCATCCCCGGCAAGGAGACCGACGAGGGGCGAGATCACTCAAATAGTCAAGGATGTTCCTGCAATGGAATCCGAGCGAGAGAAAAGAACAGAGTAGAAGAGGGGGGGGGGGGGGGGGGGGGGGGGGGGGGAGAGGGGGGGGGGGGGGGGTTTGGGGGGGGGGGGGTGGAAAAAAAAGAACAAGTTATGGTTTCAAGAGGGGAAGCTCCAGCCGTTGGGCCCACACCAAAGGGAAGCCCTGACTACCTGAAAAAAAAGCAAATTCAAAAGGCTTTGAGGGAGACCGAGATAGAGGGAGCACAACTGCTGAAGAGCGACATCCGGAAAAAGCCAGGCCCGAGGGAAAATGAAAAAGAGGGGGAGCAGACCTTCCAAGAAGGGAGGGCGACTCCGCGCAAGCTGTTGCTCTTCGCAAACGGGGAACCCGTTCAACGTCGTTCAGCGACGCACCAATGGGGCGGCACGCGACAGTAAGGGGGGCAGGTTGCGGGGAGTTCTCGGGGAGTGAAGACGCCATGTTCAAAAAAACCAGGGAATCTGGCGCGAAAGAGGAGCGGAAAGACGGAAGTTGTTAACTCTAAAATATGAGTCTACGGGACTGGACCGCCTGCCACAAGGAGGTCTGGGGTCCCGCGGATCGAGACGCCGGTCCTCAAAAAGGTTGGATGGGAAAGGCACTAAAGACGGCACGAATGCGGAGCGGTCCTGGAACGCAGAGCTGGTGGGCGGCAGACGAGATGTCGAGGTCAAGGAAAGGCGTCGATTCCGGAAAGTTGAGGTTACTCAGAGGAGGGGAAGCGCGCTTCCTGTTTGGATCAGTGCAACAGGGGGGAAAGAAGGTGGAAAGTTCAAATCATCTCCCGTCCGCCCTGGCACTCGGAAATAAAGATAAAGGCGCACGCCATCCGTACGGAGGGAAACGAAGACCAAGCGGGCGCGCTCCGCGAAAAAAAGAACTGCGCGCGCCTTTGGAAGATGACCGAAAAAAAAAAAGACCGCAAAGAAACTGTTTCAGTGATCATCTCGGAACTCCCATCTGAAGTGGCCGGTTGCCACGGAAAAAGCCCGGGGCGAGTCTTGCGCGCAAGCTAAGCGAAACGTGAGGGCGCGTCTGGGTCGCGAAAAGAGGGGGAACCTGAAGAGAGCATTAGGGAATAGGGGGGCCTCTAAAAAGAATCGGCAACTTCGTAAAAGCGCCCTTCTCCTTACCGCCCGAGGAAAGAGTGTGGGGGGTACTGCGCGGTCCAAATTAACGGGGGGGGCCCGATCTCCGGCCGAGCTGGGGGAATCCAAAATTGGCTCTACATCCTGTGAGAATCCATTCGGCTGGGGGGGTGAAAAAGAGAATCATCGCAGCGTTGGAAAAAGGAAGTGCATCTGAGATCGCGGCGAAAACCTCAGAAAGAGGGAAGCTGAGGGTTTTTGCTCACGAGATAAAGAAGGGAAGCGTTGTCGAAAGAGGATGGGGGAGGAAAACAGAGGGTGCGACCGTTGAAACGACCAGTCACTGCCTAGGAGCAACGCAAATCTAGGAAACCGTCGTCAAGACCGGGCAGAAAAAGGCACCAAGGAAACGACGTGCGCATCTTTCGGCTCTCAGCGAGAAAGAAAAAAGAAAAGAGCGGAGATAGACAGATCTACCTTTCTGATCGGGGGGGGTCGGACGAAGCCCTCAAAGGGGAGCGAGAGAACCAACAACAACTTAGGAGGAGAAAGAAGAAATCTTGGAAAGGAAAGGATAAGCACGGTCGTAGCGTTCACGAGAGGCTCCGCGCCGAAAATGAAAAACGGAAACTGTCGATTTTCATCCATATAGATCCGTATCGGGGAGACAGGTGATTTCCTGCGTCCGTTCCTAGAAGGGAGAAAAAACATTTCGAGGGACAGGTCCCGAGGGCAGAACGGCTCGCACAGATTGTGGATCTCTCGGCAAAAAAAAAAATAGTGGGGGGGCGACGATGCAAAAAAAACTCCGTCCGGCGGCTCCAAAAAGTCGGAAAGGAGAACGTCGAGCGCCCACCACCAGAAAGCGATAGTAAACACCCCTGTTCCAGAAGCAATGGAAGGGAGTCCAAAAATTCGGTGTAAACGTCTCCCACCAAGAGCGAGAACGCTCTGCAGAAGCAAGTCGTAGACGAGCAGGGAGCCGAACACCACACGGGAAAAGGAAAAAAATCTGCTCTCGGGAGATGAAAAGGAGGAGAGCAGATTTTCTTTGATGAGGCTAGATGCGAGGAAAAGGAACGCCTGCGCTCAGCGCACAACGTTGCTGGGCGAGCTGGAAAAAAAAACAAGCTCTCGAGCGTTCGTGGGGTCGCACCCCCGGCCAAGAAAGAAAGAGGGCGAAGCTCTCTGACTTACAAAGCCCAACCCCCCCCCCGGCGAGCTTTAATTGGAAGATCTTCACAAAGCGCCGAAACACGTCAAAAAAAGGGGGAAGGAGCCGATCGGGGGCCAGAAAAAAGAATGAGCCTCTACTTCCAGTTCTTTTCCGTCCTCTTGACGGGCGAGCGCATTAGGGGGGAAAACCAGGTGCCGACTATGGGATCTAGATGGAGGTTCCTCTCCACGATCCCCGCAAGGAGGCGATAAAAGAAAGAATCCCGCTCACCGTCGGGACAGGACTCCTCCAACAAAGGAAGGAGATCAAAAATCTAACTGGGCGCGAAAGATGAATGGAGTTCAAAAGTCCGGTCGTGAAACTGAACACGCTAACAACTACGGAAAAAGGGAAAAAACTAAAGCTACGCCTTCTCTATCTAAAGATCGGCTGGTGGCATAAACCAGAAAGAAGAGCCATAAATGAGAACGACTGGACTGAAAACTTTAAAAGCCGCGGATCGCCGAGAATTCAAAAAGGGGGAGGGGGCTGTCTTCCACTCGAGTAAATACGGACGCAAACGCTCACACAGCGACTGATCAGGGGGCAACCAGCGCAATTGGGGCAAACTGCCCAAAAAGGGTCCTGTGCAGAAAAGGACAAGACACTTGCTGCGCTGAGGGGCACGCAAGAGGGGAAGAGAAAAAACCTGGCCTATTCTGACGCAAAGAACAGGCACTGACGGAAGACTGAGATTCGTGTGACCGTGGAAACGAGGGAGGGAACAGTCGACGAAAGAAGAAAAAGCCAGCGGCGTAGGAAGATGCTACTTTCTTACAAATGTGCCAGACCCAAACGCCGGAAATGACTAACCAGAAAGGCACGCGTCAATACCGGACTTAAGATCTGCGGAGCACGATCGGCGAAGGAAAGAAGAAATCAATGCGGAATAGAGGCGTGAAAAAATCTCGCAAAAGGAAGCCTGATCCTCCACCAGGGAGTGGGACCTCCACTTTACGGGCTAGAAAGAGGAAAAAGAAATACAGAAGGACCCCTCCGTGTTGATGGGGGGACATAGCGTCGATTCGTGGCAGAGAAGCCTGCAATCCTAGGAGGTCGGTTGGAAAAGGCCACAACCACCACCGATGGAACAACGGAAAATCCTCCAGTGGTGAGCCAACACAACAAACGGCGGACTTCCGTTCGGAAGGGGAAACGGTAGGGAGCTCTTGCCCTTAAAGTGAAAAAATCCGCACGAACGAAAATCCCACCAGCCTACGGCCATAACCGAAGGGTCGATCAACTAGCCTCACATCTCTGGGACTGCAGTTGAATGGCAACGAGAAGGCATCACCTAGTCGGATAAAAAGAGATCTGTCCGATAAATGAGAAAATCTGAAATAGAAGGACAACAAACACGGAGGAGGAGGTGAAACAGAGAAAGGAAAATTTTAATGGGTTATGGTCCGAGACTCTCGTCAAACACGCCTATCGGACAGGGCTGCCTGCATAATGCGCCTGGGAAGGCTGTGCAGAGAGTTAACCTACCAGAGTCTATTCCGTCCAGTCGGTGGTAGAAAAAAAAACGGAGAGTGGGATAGAAGTGTCCCTGAGGGCAAAGGTCATTTACAAACCCATACGGAAGGATGGGAGCGGTGTGGCGAAAGTTTTCTGGAGTAATTGACGAGGTGGGTTGTCTCGAGAAAAAAACGGCATAGGAGATAAAGGATGATCATCGCATTCAATGAGTGGGAAACGGAGAAAACTGATGGTACGCGGTTCAGTAGCCGGGGGGACGCTCTGCGGACACCCAGAGGGGCAAAATCAAAAAAAGGTGGTGGCCTTACCGACGGCGAGGGAGATCACGAAAGAGGGGAAAAAAACGGGGGGATGAATTTTCAGACCCCGGAAGGAGCCGCACCAGCTAGAAGGACGGGCAACAGGTGTATGGGTTACGGGAAGACTCAAGTGCCCCTGGCCCGGGCAAAAGGGAAAGAAAAAAAAACGAATCACTCCTCTGAGTTGGGAGCTAGTCGCCGATAGGTCGAAGGAACCACTGCTAGAAAAACTCTTCCCGACCCATGCCTCGAGGAAAGGAAAAGGAGAGCGACACCGGTAAGTGCGCTGAAAACAATTCGGCAAAAAGACAAAGGGCAGGTCTTGGCCTCCCTGATGAATGGAATGGTCATGCGATTCGCACCAGGGGGGCGCTGGGGGAGGTCGGGTGAGCGGTTGGCGCGTTCTAAAAAAAGGAAGGGGGGAAGGAAGAAGTGGGAAAAGCCATGTTCAATCCAGAATGTGAGCTACGCTAAAAACTGAGCGGAGAAAAAGAGGGCCCCTCACGATCAAGACCAAAGGGACTCATACGCGGACCGCGACTTCCACCAGAAGCTCAAAGAAGAGAAGAAAACCGTCAAAGACGGATATCCGGGCCTCGCGTTCGCGTGTTAAGTTGCAGGGAAGGGGCCGGCACGATGCGCGCGGGAAAAATGGAGAAGCAGCCGGCGCTGCGGCGGTCAACAAAAATGGCCAGCGTCAGGCGGCCTTTACGCAGTTTCGTGGAGAGGGGGGAAGGAATCTCTTCAACTGTGTGGGGGGGACTCTGAAGACCGAACGGCCGGGGGCGGGGATCGGACCAGCCTGGGCCCCGTAAAAAAGAAAAAAAATCGATTCTTCTTCAAGGCGACATTGGATCAAGCTTGGGCGAATCCTCAACGAGAGAGAATGGGAGATGACCGAAGGGTCTTACCAGGGGTGGCTTTCCGAAAAGCATCGCAAAAAAAGAAAAAGAAGGAACGGCCTTTGTTGAGACACGGATCCGCAATAACGAAGCTCGTCTGCTCGCCGCGCAGGAGAGCAATGTCGAGGGCGCGGCAGGCGCGCGAAAAATTAAAAGGGGGGAAAGCTCGATCAAGGAATCGCCCCTCCCAATGAAAGAAAAAAAAGCTCAATGAACCTCCCTCTGGGCGAGAGGGGGCGGACGTGGGGGTGAACGGCGCGGTCTCAGGCTTCAAAAAAGAAAGGTGGGACGAGATGGTGGTATCAGTTCCCCGACACGGTCGATCCCATTTCTGGCTGGAACATTTTACCGAGAAGGAGAAAGGAAGGGCCCGGTACGGTGGGCGTCTCGTAACGAGGGCGCAAACAAACGGCGCCAGGGGGGACAGGCTTTTGACCTCGAGATCGGGGGAAACAAATGAACGCGTATATCTGCCAATCTGTGCAACGCACCTGGCCTCGGCCTCGCAAGCTGAAGACAAAAAAACCAAAGCAAAGGGAATCACCATTCTTGTCCAAACGCCACAGTCGCATCTGGAAAAACTTGAAAACTCCCACGCGAGGCCGGACGCCAGGAGGCAAAAAAAAGAAAAAGATCGTCCGACGACGATCCCGACAAACCCGG
>Ga0179593_1546878_pt1 | contig 14178 bp, 12 predicted proteins | sample CZODoug2_1_08_16_FD_185931 | JGI IMG/M metagenome (GOLD analysis project Ga0179593, IMG submission 185931) | Vadose zone soil fungal communities from Angelo Coast Range Reserve, California, USA - CZODoug2_1_08_16fungal (PacBio error correction) | ecosystem: Environmental > Terrestrial > Soil >...
CGTCGAATGCGTGGAGAGGGCAAAACCGAGGGGTGGTCTATTACATTGGGGAAGAGGGTACTTCTGCGAGACCTAAAAAGGACTGACTCCAGGTAATACTAGAGGAAGCAATATGGAGTACTCTGGTACACTTAAGTCAGGTACTAAAAACAGTGCGAGAAATAGCCGAGAACGCCCCATGGGAAAACACAATTCGCCAACTGTGTCCAGAATGTGTCGGTGGACGGGGGTAGATATAGAAAGCTCACAAGCCCGCTTGAGGGTCCGGCATATAAAAAAATGCACTCGACCGGGATCATCGGCATTACGTATAGGTCAACTGATAAAGAAACAAGACTTTTAAAGGGGAGATCACAGTAGGGGAGCTTACCGGTTTCTCACAAACATTCGATGGGTTGTCATAGGGACTAGGCCCGTCGGGGGAAGGAGATGCGCTCCAGGGGAAGAGGGTGACTTGGGAATACAGAAAGGATACGGAAAGGGAGGGAGAGGGGGGGCAGAACGGATTCGTCAAAAGGGGCCAACGAGGTGAAAGAGCAAAATCTAAGAGCGATTGAGAAAAAGAAGGCATAAGGAGAAAACCGACTGAGTGCAGACGCTGATTAGGTTTGACCGTCCTGAGAGACGCCGGCTTTTAGAGCCCAAAAGGCCAGCTTGGGGGGGCTTGGCCTTTCGAAAATCACCGGCCACGTGTTGGGGTGCAAGGGCGCCGAGTGTTCAAGGGGGGGAGGAACGGAGAAAGACTACCGAGGCCTATAAAACGTTCCTTGAGGGGGGATCACTAAACAAAATCCCGACCTAGTGAGAGACAAGTCACGCTTGGAAAGAAAGGCTTAAAAGATCAGGAAAAACGTCTTGGGATACAAGGCTGCACCACTAATGGAATCCAGGCGAGAAGACCCGTCTCAAAGTAAGGTCTCGGGGCATCGCGATGGGGGCACAGCCACGACTTGATGCATGGAAGATCGATCGTTAAAAAAAAAAAGGGACGCATGACGTTTAAGCTTCATACGCGAGAGTGTCAGTTACCATTAAACCAACGCCGCATAGGAAGAGAAACCAACACAGAAAGAGTGTAAGACAGTTTCCCGGTACCTACTGTGGTTTATCTGGCGAGGAAGTGGCCCTACTTGTAAGTGACAATCGAGACTGTAGGGGGCGGAAAAAAAAAAAGATGCGGATAAAAACAAGAAAGGAGAAAAGAATGTCGCATGGCGACGGATCGCTGAGTGGGAAAAAGTAGAGAGACAAACTTAAAGGCGGGGATTAAAAGAAACAGGTACCTCAGGAACGCCCCTATAAACTGTCTATTTGAGGCGGACCCGTGGAGGGGAGGTGTATTGCGGATGGGAGGGGAAGACCTCTACTGGGGGGTCAACACGCGTGTCAGTGACCGAAGGGTCGCGCGAGAGTAACCAAGATACAACAAAGGGGAGGATACTTAAAACGGCCATTGCCCGAAGAAAGCTTAGACAGGGTCTGCTAGCGGAGCTTTGGTCGTCATAAAGAGCGCAGGAGAGGTACGGTGTTTTTAAAAGAAGAATAGGATTACCGCCTTTACGAAAGGTCCCAAGGTCGATCCAGTGCTTAGAAGGCTAAATGACGGAGTCTAGAAGCGTTTAGGGACACGTGTGGAAATATCGGGAAGAAGGAAGGAAGCCAACCAAGAAGTATCCTAGCCGGTAATGCAGTTGGAGGGGAAAAAAGCATCCAATAAATGGGCGTAGATTTAGAGGTTCGCGGCCTCAGGAATCAAAAACGCTTCCAGAGGTGGGATAAAGGAAAGGAGGGAGGTTGGAAGAGGATGACGGGCATCCATCGAAGTGTGCTCCTCAGCCTATTGGGAAAGACCGGACAAACAAACTAAGGAGGGAAAGAGGAGAATTTCGGGACGGCAAGCGGGGCGGGGGGATTATAACCAATTAACGATCAGATGCAACGCTAGCCTCACGGAACCAAAACTGCCACGAAAAGAGGAAACAAAGTGATCAACGAGGTAAGCGCAGGATGGTAATGTTATACAGTCCGGTCCGGGGGCATCTAAGAAACCAATATAATCGGGGCAAGAGAAGATATTGAGGGAAAAGGATGCATGGAAGAGGATGAAGGGAGAGGAAATAACGTGAAGAGGAGCTTGGGAGTCTGGGCGCCAGCAGGGGAAGAAAAAATGAGAACACAAAAAAAGGGGGAGAACAGTTGGAGATCGACTTAGGGTAAATTGTGCGAGCTTTTTGGGTAGGATCCGGAGGGAGATATTCCGAGAGTACGGTTTCTGTGGGGTTGACGAGATATTGGAAAGAAAACGAACATAACTGAGATATTGCCAGCATTTTATTAGGGGGGACAGAAAATGTCGCTCTGCCTGAAACCAGTAGGAGGAGGAAAACTCACGAGACTGGAATCTCAGTTTACAATACCAAAAGCTCATGTGCGCCTCACACTGGGGGGGAAGGGAGGGAGCTTTCCAAGAAAAAGAAGAACCGTGAGAAGAGAGATCGCTCACAACTCTCACAAAAGGGAAAAGAGAATATATATCCAGCAGAGGAGAAAAGGGAGAGATGGGCGGTCCGAAAGAGACTGATCTGGAAAGGGGGGGGAGGAAACGGCCATCCCGACGGTTTTTATTTGGAAAACTTACGATCTGTACAGTAGAAGGGCGGGGGACCAGATCATGCTGTCCGCTGTCGGGGTATGGGAGTCAGGGAGGTCAATATAAACTTCCCAAAGAAATAAAACAGTCCAGTCCATTAAAAAAAAAAAGGGGGGAGCCCAGGGCCCGACGGGGGAAACCAATGTGTTTACGCTGGGTCGTACGGTATCGATTTTATCGGGGGGGACGGGCGACTCACCAAGCAGAAAAGGACTGGGGCATGAAATATCATCAAGGTTCAAACTTCGTCGGTCAAAAGGAATCTCATGGCCTTAAGACCGGGGAGGAACAGGTCATGCGCACTTGGCGGGGAACGGAAGAGACACCGATGATTGAAGGATGTGCCGGTCTTGACAGCAATGTGTGGGGTTCAAAGCAGGAATATCCCTCGGTTGGGAAGGGGGGAGGCTATCAAGATCAGGGAAGGGTGTGGGTGTGTAGAGAAAACGCTTCTCCCAAGTGCTCAGTTCGGCGGGCAGAACGAGGTCTGCCGCCAGGCTACAAAGAGGGGGAAGTGACACAAATAGAGCGAGGTACGACAGAGATCGGCGGACTACTCATAGGATTGTAACGGAGGGGGAAATGGGGTATAGAAGACTTGATACGCCCATCGGGTTCTACTTACCGCACCACGTTCCCAGGAGGATTGGGAGCTTGGCTTCAGGAAACGGAACCTGGAGGATTTGGGGACGGAATTAGGGGGCCGATGATGATGCGTATCCAAGAGCTAAAAAATCGGTCCAATACAGAGACGAAGGGTCCTTTGCTAGAAAGCCACAGAAAGGAAGAGGTCGACTTTTGATACACTCGGGTCTTAGAGCTGAAATAAGAGTTCAGAGAGATGCAGGAAATCAACCTTAAGACAGTCTAATCTAGACATAGGGGGGAGGAGTAAAAACAGCTCAGTCTAGTATAATGAAGGGACTAATCCGTTTCGTCTAAGGCTTCTTAAAATTAAGTCATCGCGGGTGGGGGGGGGGGGGGGGGGGGGGGGTTGGGGTTTGTGGCTTCTGCATTTGAGAAGATACCATACGGGTCACTCAAAAGGAAAGTTAATCGGATGGAGAAGTGACAGCAAACAAAGTGCCCCGCATGAGCAGCCTAAATGTCAAAGAAGAGGGAATGGGTGGAATTAGGGGAAACGAGTGGGGGCAGCGGGAAAAGAACCGGGTTGGGGAGAAGAAAATGCGATAAGCCTTTGGCCTACTGGGGGGACTAAAGAAATTTTTCCAGAGTAGCTGGAGGATACTTAAAGTATCGATCTCAAACCAGACGGGAGGGATGAAAAAGGAAAGGGGAGAAAGACAGGTTCAAAGAGCAAGTAGGGCCACCGGTGTGCAGGATAAGAGCAGATGAACAAACTGAAAAAGGGACAGATTTAAAACCCGATTAAAACCCTAGGAGGAAAACTTCAGTGACTGGCTAGAGGTGCGGGCCTCCGTTGAGGAGGGTCCATGTGACCAACTAGTGAAGGTTAATAAGGGGTGAGAAGTGCCGGGGGGAAGAGAGGGAGGGGCAAATCGAGTGCCTACAGCCAGGGAATGAATACGTAATTAGGGTCCAGTCCGAAGACGGACTTCATCTCGAGAAAAGAGCGGGGGGGGGGGGGCGGACTGCCTGATCATCAACGAGCTGTAGGAGGAGGGAGGGAGAGGGGGGACGGAGACTGGAGGCTCAGAGGTATATTATTTGGTCCGCCTTCTGTCTCTCAAACGTGGAACGAAGGTCGTAATAGAGAGCGAGATAGGAGGGGGAGGGGAGCGCGAACCGGAGTCGGGATCTATTGACTTCCAGACGATGTTGTTGGAGGATTATAAGAAAAACGAAGCGCAAAGGGGTGGTCGTTCAACCCAGTAACGTGGCCAAATTGATGGGTGAAAAGCAAAAAAAAGGAAACCAAAAGAAGAGAGGGAAAATTGGAGGAAGAGGAAAGAAAAAGGGGGAAATCTGATTCGTGGCCAAAAGAGAATAGCAACAGTAGGAAGAGAGTCAGGGAGGTCAGTCTAGAGCCGATAGGAGAGAAGTGTCCAACGAGTTATAAGGGGGATACAGTCGCCTCTGTTGGACCTTCTTAAAAACAAAGAAAGAAAGAAATCGTCCCAAGCGGACTGGATCCCTTCTCGGGGGGAGAAAAGGTTAATGATGAGAAATGACATGATCATATTCTCAAGAAAAATCCGGACATAAGGGGATCTCCTATCCTGCAGGAAAAAAATAGTAAGAAGAAGGAGATTTAAAGGGAAGGACTTGTAAATGTGATTAAAGTATACGAAAAGTCAGGCCGTCTCATAGGGAGGGTTACTGGTAAAAAAAAGAGCTGTTTCAATGAGAAGGATATTTGACGGTGAAAGGGAGAGGAGTCCTCTCTGATGCGACCCTTTGAAAGTCTCATCTTTTACAGGGAGAACCGAACTCAAAAGATACAACAAGAAAAACCAAACACTAAAAAAGAGAACAGGGGGGGGAAGGAAAAAGGCGTTGCCAGGGGTCAAGGGTGGTATCCTCTGATCTATGTCCGAGAGCGACTGGCGGTTCGCTGACGAGCTGAAATTGGAAAGGGTCTCAGAAGAAAAAAGAAACGAGATAGGGGCCAGGATGGGAGTGGACAGGTGGGCAGAATGCCGAAAGCGGGGCCGCAAGGAAATACAGAAAAGAATCGTAAGGGGGGGAAAAACTATGGAACGCAAAACATCTTCAGCCTATGAAAGAGCGCTGAAAGATGGTGGGGGCTCCAGAATAGGGGACCGGTCGAATCGAGAGAAAAAACACACGAATTATTAAAATATATATAGGAGCATCGACGATAATTATCTATTCAGTGCAGTTATAGAGAGGCGGAAATGTGGTGAATCTGGGTCACAATAACTGGAAGTGGGGGTAGGAAGAGGAAATCGGAAGATACCAGGATTTCGCACACGGATCAGAAATACGGGTTTCCGACTCAGACACCTGGGTATGGACCTTAATCAAAGGGAAGCTCTAAGGGGGGGGGGAAACGTAGCGTTAGTGTAGAAAATGAATCCATTCTAGCGAGGGAAGAGGAATAACATCCACCTGAAAAAGACTAATTAAATAGGAAGGAATCTATCAAAAACGCGGCCAAGGGAAGGAAAGAAGAGCTTACACGTTCTACCGCATTTGGAGGGAAATGGGGATTTTTTGGCAAGGGATTGAAAGTTCTCCAGTATAAAAACAGGGGAGAATTGAAGTCTTGTCAGAGGAGAGGGGGAGGATGTCACACGATACCAAGTCTTAACCCGCATCCATCTCATTTGCCGCCATTAGCCTGGGTCGGGCAAAGTAGGGGGACTCCGTCAGCAAAAAGGACTTTTAAGGAGAGTGAGAATTACAAGAGAGAGATTTACGATGGTGCTCTTTCTTAAAAAAGAAGGGTTTTGGGGTTTTTCATATACGATGTGTTGACCGGAGGTTGAAGGAGTAGCTCAGAAAAGGAGAGGGGCATGTGTGGACGAGAGAAAGATTGACTCCAAGAATTTAGAATGGAACTATTTGGAAGAAGAGTTCTTGAGGGGGGTCCTAACTGAGACACAAAAGGACTGAGAAAGAAGGCTCATCTAGCTGTCGGAAAAAATGAAGGCCATCGGCTACGGAACCGCCTAAACAAGAAGAGATGGGGCAAACCGTAAGGGTATGAGTTTGATTGAAGTAACAAAAAAGAAAAAAGAAAAATGACACTGTGGAAATACTATTAAAAGGGCCCAAAAGGGCAAGAGGAGGAGATGGGAGGCTGCAAACAGATAAACGCACACGTGAGTAAGAACGAAGAAAACGTACTGGGACGGTGAAAGGGAGATGAATACTTGATCTAAACCAAAAAGAGGAAAGGTGCAAATATACTAGAGAGGCCCGTTAAAGTCGACTCTAGAAAAAAAGAGGGAGCCACATAAGATCCGGGCCTAATTGATAACTTAAAAGAATGGGGAGGGGGAAATACGTCTCCAGAGGATCGGAACAGGGAGGCCGAAAAGGGCAGAAAAGGGGGGAAATAAATAAGAAACGCCACCAAAAAAAAAACAAAACCCCCACATCTCTCAGGGAGTGCTGGAGGAAGAAAGAGAAGCAAATGATCAGGAGAAAAGAAGGCTAAAGTAATTCGTTTCGGTGAGACGCGAAAGACTTCGTCCATGGATGAGTGAAGCACAAAGCCCCGGCGTTGAAGGGGAAGATAGGGAGTGACCCGATCGGTCACACTTCGAAAGGGGAACGGAAACTCTAGATAATTTCAGCGGGGAAAAAGTCCAAAAAAAAAGGCGTGAAAGAGGAGAAAGAACGGAAAAGTCGCAGAACATTAAAAACGAAAAGGTTTACTAGGTTTTCCACGTTAAAACTAAAGGGGGTTTGGATCTCGCCTCGGAGGACGCACAAGGGGCCCGACGGGGGAGTAGTGTGGGAAAGGAGAAAGGGGAGAGGGAGATGCGTCGGCGTCAAGTGGAGATAGAAAAAACCAAAACGGAAGAAAAATAGAAAAGTCTAATGTAAAGAAGAAGGGAAGGAAAGACTAAAAGAGGTTGTCAAAATCTATCTTAAAGGACTGAGGAAGTCGTGGAGAGAAAGAGAGAAAACAGGTATTTACCTCTGGGAGAAAAGAAGTAAATACCCTAGCAGTAAGCTGTTTACACCGGGGCCGGGTTACTCTGGAGATAGGAGGTGCAGAAAATTTGGAGGGGAAACGGGCAAAAAAATCTAGTAGAAGGGAAGCATTAACATGCGAAGTGCAAACGTGGCGAAAAGAACGATGATTGCGCTAGGCTTCAACATTAGCAAAGCAGGCGTGCCTAAGGAGAGGGGAGACGCCTGGAGGAGTCCGACACAAAACAAGGAAGGGTCAGTAGAGAGAAAAACTGAGCTTTGGCTTTGGACCGCAAGAGAAGAAAGGAGGAGCTGCAGGCGGAAACTAGTTCCGTGGTTGAATGGAAAGGAGAGAAGCGAAAGTCGAAGGCCGTAGTTACGCCACTCCGTTTTATTAGGCGTAAAAGAAAAACGGCGGAGGCTGGCTCGGAGGAGAGAAAAAAGAACCCGTCGGGATTGATAGAGGAATGAAAAAAACAATACAGAATCCGATTTGGTGAAAGTATCACGGGAAGGCAGAATAGGAGACCACTAAGGCTGGTCGTAGAGGGGAAAAAGAAAAAAAGTAAGTTGCCGGTGAATGGTTTCCGAAGCCATGGACAGACACAATCCACATAGCAGGGGGCCGGTGGAAAAAAAATATAAGTAGAAAAAGATATCTGTCCTCTGACCAGGGAGGAGAAGAAAAAAGAACTCATCATTAAAAAGGTTCGGAGACAATCTGGCTGAGGAGTAGGGTTGAGGGCCTATATGGAGAAGGTCCTGTTCTGAGATCAGAGATGAATTTGAAAGAGCATTCACAAAATCGTTCAGCCGTTAGGAAAAAAGGAACGACCTCCCTTAATGCAAAGATATAGACTGAATATGATCAATCTGAGGGGGGAAACACCGCACACGAGACTAGGAAACTGATGAGAAAGAAGGACAGACGGTAGCTAAAAAGAAAGTCAGGAAGGAAACACATATCCGAACAACACGCGGTAAATCGCTTAGGTCTGGGAAATGGATAGGGGAACAGTAGGAAAGACTTGAGGAAGGGAAAGCATGGGACGAAACCCGGATAAAAGAGGGGGAAAGGTCAGGATATGACGTACAGGAAGGGGTAAGACAGAATTCTCGACAGAAGAGTTAACGTAAACCCGAAGAAAAGAGAGAATCGAGACCCCGGAATACGAAGAGGAAAGTCATACAAAAAATACCAAAAGCTACACGTGGTCACCGAAGCCTGCGGGATAAGGGGGGGCTACGACTGAAGAGGATTTAAAAGGGGGGAAAACGGAGAGTTGGATGTCCAAGAGACTGAAGCCGTGGATTTGTCCTCTCAGAATTATTAAGTGTATTAGAACAATACTCAGACAAATCAAAGGTGAAATGGCTTGGGTCCAGCACTTCATGGAGATTAACAAGACATCCGGCTAACGAAAGTTTCTCCGTAAGCCCGCAGAAAATACCTGGGAATGAGGAAAGGGTGCACCTAGAAAAAACCGGGACGGTATGGCGAAAAAACTGACAAAGTGGCCGGAATCGTAAGAGAAAGGATCGGACCTGGTCTCAACGGCGATAGAGAAGATCAAAAAAGGAGGAAATTAGAAAAAAGGAAGGTAGGGCAAAAAGAAAGAAGCAGGATCTAGGGGAAGTTGAGAAGGAAGATCGAGGAATGTGGGAGAGATACATACCGAAGCGGGGGTTTTGGGAGGGAGATTCCACTGAAGATGGAGGGGGTACAATGGGGTCGGACTTGCGGAAGAAAAGCATTGGGGTCAGAAGGAGAAACGGTGACGGAAGGGAGGAAGAACTCCAGATTGACGGAAGGGTTTAAAATTTTGACTTGAAGGGTAATCACATGCAGAGCAGGCAAGCCGAAAACGCCACCGGAAGCTGAGAGATATAAGAAGGAATTGAAAGAAGAAAAAGAGCGCCAATTTCACAGAAAAAATGATCGGCGTCAAGCCAACGGGGTTCTAACGCATTTGTGTCAAGGGTAAGGTGTAATCGGGGGGGGGAGGGGGTTAAATATTGAGGACGGTCGAACAGATGCTCCCACGCTGAGTCAGAGTGAAACTGGTCCGTCAGCAACGGGGAGGAATTTTCGAGCCAAAAAAGGAAACCTTCTTTCCGCAAACATCTCATTTGAAAAACGATTGGATTTGCATGGAAAGGGGGGGGGGAAGAAGAGAAAAAACAGCATAGAAAGGAGGAAAGCCTTTTAAAAGGATACTTCGTCCCAGCCATAGAAAGATGCGGTGAAAAAAGGGAGGTTCAGCTGCATTCACACTAATGGGTTGGGGTTAGGGAATTAAGAGGGGGGTCCCGGGAGGGGGATTGATTCGGCCATAAGGAAAAGCTTTTCAGGTGAACCAAAAAAAGCCTTGATCCAAAGAGCAGGGCTAAGTCAATAGGGGGGCATAAGCGGGAGGGTTCGTCGGGCAACCGGGCGGGCCAAGAGAAGAAGCGGGAAGACCACTTAGCGCTGCTGGAACAAATGCAGACTAATAGAGGAGCGACAAAAAGAAAACCGGAGGAGGAACGACAGGAGGGAAGAGAGGAAAACTGGAAAATTCCCTGAGCCTGTTTAACGACATGAACCATAGAGACTTTGTCTACGAGTACCGCAAAACGGAAAGGCATAGCGGAGGTGGAGGCTGTGGAAGTCAAAATAAAAAGTAAAAAGGGAATTCGGGGGGGCAAGTACGAACCGCACCCTTCGTGGTTGCCTCGTCTGAGGAGGAAAACGTTGGGAAAAAAAAAAAAAGCCAAAGAGGAGTCAAAATAGATCGAACAGGTATTGACGCTCTAACGAAGAAAGGAGAGTCGAGACGGCCTAAGGGGAAGGAGGAATCGGGATGGGAAAACGCAAAGGCACAGAGGGCGGGAAAGGCACCAATCATTAGAGGTCACGGCTTCGTTCCTGTCCGAACACGACTAGCCCTCGCAACTAATGAATTTCTAGAGGGGGAGGGAAAGGCCAGCCAATCGAGGGAGACAGTAAGAGAAAGGAGGGCTTCTGAAAATGGAAGGGGGGGGAGGATTCAGATGAAAAGGGGGTCGAGAGAACCTGGCGTTCGGCATTTTTAATCACGCTCGACCATCGCGGTAGGGGGCACAGAAGGAGACGTTGAAAGAAAAGATAATGGAAGGGAAACAGGCAAATAAAAGGAGGTAACCAAAGCACGCGAACCGAAGGGGGAGGGAAACTCTTAATCAAAGAGGTTGTACTTCGGGAGCAGGACCATCAGGTAGAAAATACCGGTTGGTAATACCTCTGCGATCCCGCAAAGGGAAAAGGGGGGAGATAGTTGAAGACTGTGAAGTGATGGAGATCCGTAGACGGCGTACCCGTACTCTGAAGCTCAACAAAAAGGGGGAGTAAGGGAGAAGCGGCACTGGACAAACTACTTATAAGAACGAAAAATGAATTTAAACCCGAGAGAGGATCGGGGGGAAAACCGTGTGCGGGACAAGAAAAAGAAAACAAAAACAAGGGGATGTTTAAACTAGGTTAGAGTAAAAAAGGCGTAAAACCACGATGGCGCTAGGCAGTGCTGACGAACCGTAGGTGGAGGCGTGCTAAAGAGGGGATAGGACCTTGTCGTGGGACTGGTTCAAACTACAAAAACGTCATAGGTGGACTCTTCACTTCTAAGTGCGCGTGACCGGAGACGAGGGGGGAAGGAGATCTAACCATCAGAAACGCCGGCTTGGCGGGAGGAAGAAGAGGGGGATAATCAAGGGGCCGCGGGAAAGAAACTGAAACTTGAGATAAGGGGTCTTCTCGAAGTAAGTTGGTGAGGGCCATGCCCGATCATCCCGGAAGGAAAAGGTCGGACTAGTAGGAAGGGAAGTGAATTATCTGCAAAGAGACAGGAGAAACCGTAGTAAGGGAGTGTTGTGAAAGAGGACTGCAGAAAAGCGGGTGCTGCGAACAAACGCTAAAAAAAGGGGAGGCGAATCTGTAGGGGCTTTGCGTAAGAGGGCGGAGGAGAAAGCTTCGAAAGGGCTTTTAGAATTACTCTTTGGGTAGTCACTTTAAGAAAGAATCCGCCAGGGCAAACAAGAAAAAGAAGGGTCGTACTTACAACAAAATGAAACTGTACAGGGGTGTGTGCAGACTAAAAAGAACAAAAAGAAAATGCGGGCCACGGTGGGAGGTGAGTAGAACAGATGTGAAGTTAGGGAGTATACGGCTTCCCCAGACGGCGTCCGAAAAAAATCGATCATTCCGAGAAGGGGGGTATAATCGCCTCTTTCGAGGGGGAGAGAAGCTAAGGTCGACTGCCGGTGGACGGCATACCTCTCTTAAAAGATTGGCCTGAAGGGTCCAAAGAGGGTGGGCATCAAAGAGGGCCACGAAAGTCCCAAGAACTGCGGGGAGAAAAAAAGCGACATAGTGCCTGAATAGGGGCGCAGCTTCTTGAGAGGAAAACCCCAAGGGCACACTAGAAGGGAGGGGCGTGAGGGAAGCCTTACAATAAGGGAACTCACATGTCCTGATTGAGTGAGAGAACCTTCACATCGGGAAAGGAGGCATTATCTTGGAAATGGGTTAGCTGACGGAAGCGAAGTCCTGCTGCCGGAGAAGAGGGGAGGTTACCGAACCCTTAGATAGGGGAGAGGAGATGGGGGGGGGTAAGGTGGCAGCTTGAGACATGACGCAGACATTTCGTCCATCCTCAAGAGGAGATGAAGGTAAATCAAGGAAAAAATCCAGACGGGAAAGGGGGACTGAAGGAATCAAGAGAAAAAATATAGAACACGACGAAAAACCACCGGCAAACCTAAAAAAGTGGAGTAAGACAGTGGGAGACAGTCCCTTGACCTTTAAAATTGGGGCGAATGGGGGGGGGGGGGCGGAGAAAGGGGAGGGGGGCTGTAAGACGGGAAGGGGCGGGGATGCAAAACTCTAATATCTTAAAAGGCATTGATGTGTACCTAAGACGACAGCAAAAACCGGACGGTAATATTGGGGGAAGCCGTTGGAACATGGGAGGCGAAACAAATTGGAGAGGCAAAAAAAAAAAGGATTCGAGTACAGAACCAACTACTGTACCGTAATCTTCAGGGGGGGAATCGGGAAGACCAAAACAGGGGAGGGAGGAAAAAGGGGAGAAAAAAAAAAAGAGAGGGGAAACGGAAGAGCCTTCAGAGCGAGAGAGGCTCTCTCAACAAAACGTAAGGTTCTGAAAAAAGAGATTATGAAGAGAGAAAAAGGATGATGTCGGAGGGCGAGAGGGCTGCAGGGGGAATGGGAGGAAATAAATAAGTGTGGGGGGAGAGGAGGTCACACTGGTCGGGGGTAACAAAGGTTTGGACTAGTTGCAGGAAACTCAATCCCTTGTGCATCAGGCGCAAGTTTCGTTTGGAAGTGATCGCGAATGCAAGGCCGGCAAGAAGGGAAAGTAAGGATTGCGAGGAGGGGTAAAGAATGAAGGAAGGCGTCACTAACACCACAGTAATCTCACTTCATACTCCGACGGATACCTCAAAAGAGGAGACAATGTTCAAAAGGGGCAACACGGGGAGACAAAGGTGGGGAAGGCAAGAGTGTGATTTTACGGAGTTTTGGGGGGTGATGCAGGGGGAGAAAAAGATGGAAAGAAAATCTGCTCTCTTGAAAGTTGCGGGCTTGGACGGAAAAGATCGCTTGATGTTCTCTACATGCATGAAAGTGCTGGGAAAGGGCATATCATCTAAGGGTCAACCGATATAAGGGTTAGGGTCAAAGAGACCGACAAAGTCCCGTTGAAGGTATAAGAGATCCACATTCCCGATAATGCAAGCTTTACCGGGTAGGGATCAGGGAGGGAACACTGAGTGTGTTGTGTGTCCGGTCCTGAACGAGGGGTATGGGGAAAGGAGGGGTACGTAGGGGCTAGAGACTCATGAAGAGAGTGTTTCGGGGGGGTGTGTATCAAAAGAACAGCTGGGCGCCCACAAAGGGGTACTGTTATAAAGTACTAGGGTCATGAATCTGGAAAGTGGATGGCTTTGCCGACAGGGGGAGGCCACGAAGCTGTACGGGGAGGGAAACTATAAGAGCTCTGGCTACAAAAAAGGTTGAAAGATCCACTATCGCTCAAAAATAACCGACATAAAGAAGGGGGCTATTGTTCCCGACAGGATAAGTATTATGGTGGGAGTTCCCTTAGCAATAATGGGGAGAATACAAGAAAGAGCCTGGATCAGAAATAGAACGCAAAAAAGTGACCGAGTGCGGCTTGATACTGTTCGAAACTTAGGCAAAATCACTGGCACAACGGCAGAGTGGTTGGGAAGAAGGACCCTTCCTAAAAAAAAAAACTAGGTTTTTGTTGCAAGGGAGGGCGCTCGGGGTATAAAGGAAATACCACAGCGTAGAAGTCATCCTACTCCTGTCATGGCCCTAGGAGAGAGAAAAAGCCAGAAGAGTAGGCAAGTAAGAGGGAGCGACGGTGAAAAGAAGAAAGCTGGGGGGGACGGACGAGAAAGTCGTCCAATTCTAGGGACGACCGCGTCTAGGGCAGTGAAGAACAATGCAATAGAAGAGACAGAGAGATCTAAAGTTAAGTTAATCGGGAGGAAAGCAATCCGACAGAGAGATAAAAGAAGAATTTTCTTCGGAACGGGGAAGGGGGGTCCGTAATAACCTCAACGAACAGGAGTCGTCATGTGGAAACGCGCCGAACATCTGCGGAGAGGGGGAACGCGCACTTAGAACGGGGACGTTCCACTCCAAGAGATGGTCATTGGGAAAGCCACCCGAGGAGGTAAAAAAGCAATATAGAAAATAAAAGAGGAGGAGACGAAACTTTACTCCATAGGTTGGGAGGCATGACAAGATTTCCGAAAAGGTAAACCTAAGGGGGGGGGGTTGAGGATCGGAGATAAAGCACCGGGGGAGAAATTGAATAAGGTGGGGGGCAAATCGACTGGAAGAGGGGAGGATCCGTCGGCAGGGGGCC
>Ga0179593_1717417_pt1 | contig 14178 bp, 31 predicted proteins | sample CZODoug2_1_08_16_FD_185931 | JGI IMG/M metagenome (GOLD analysis project Ga0179593, IMG submission 185931) | Vadose zone soil fungal communities from Angelo Coast Range Reserve, California, USA - CZODoug2_1_08_16fungal (PacBio error correction) | ecosystem: Environmental > Terrestrial > Soil >...
GGGGGAAAGGGGGTGTGAGGAAGGGAAGAAACACTGAATGATGCAACCCAATCATCATTTCTTGGTCCTTGGGGGCAGCAAATCCGAGGGGGGGAGGGGGGAAAGAGGAAAGACTCTTCCCAGACCAAGGTTTCCACTAGGGATCCATTCCGCCTCCCATTTGAGAGAGGAAGAGGGGGGGGGGAAGGAGGAAGGAGGTTTGTAAGCGAGTAAAGTAACATTCCCTTTTTGGAAAAAGGGCAAGTTTTTTCAATGCCATGAAAAAAAGGAAAGGGGGGGAAAAGAGGGGGGGGAAGGGGGAAGAATCTGGTCCCATCCGCCAAAAATGGCATCTACAAGAAAAAAAAAAGGAGGGGGGAGGAGGAGAGAAAAGTATGTCAGGATATAGGTTACTCTACATGTCTACGAGGAAAAAATACCAGGGGAGGGAAAAAAAGCAGAGGGGAAAAGAAGGTCTTTTTTCGGGGAAAGGGGGCTTCCGTTTCTTCCAAAAAGATCAATACATCTGAAGGGTGGAGTGAGTAAGGGGGGGAGGGGGAAGGGGAAGGGAGGGGAAGAAAAGACTTGACACAAAGCTAGCATTTCATACTTTTAGGAGAAAAAAGAGTAACAATGTCCCGGGGGGAGGAAGAAGGGAAGGAGGGAAAACAGGGAGGGCAATAGTTTTCGATCGTAGAAAAGGCAAGACTTGCAAAGTTTTTTGAGACGGGGGGGAAAGAAAAAAAAAGGAAGCCCATGCCGTCCAGCATGTCCAGAGAGGGAAAAAAAAGGGGTCCGAAGTTTCCTTGGTCAATAAGGAAGGGGGGGGGGAGGGGAATTTGGTCTTTGTTCCTCAATCCTCAGAATAATCATCATCACCAGGAGAGAATGAAAGAAGGAAGAAAAGATGGAAGGGGAATAGAACCACATTTAAAGGATTAAGGATTTTTTGGAAAACCAATCAGTTGAAGGGGTTGTGGGTGGGAAAGAAAAGGAAGGAAGGAAAAGGTCTGCCAGTGATTGCCCCTTTGAGTGTCATTTGAGGGGAAAAAAAGAAGGGGGGGAGATGATGCGTTTCCTCCTGGAACATTAAATGCCAAATGCAAAAAAAGAAAAAAAGGGGAAGGGGGAAAAAAAGAAGGTCCGCCAACGCTCCCAAAAAAAAAAAAAAAAAGGAACCAAGGGGCAGAAAAGCCAACATTGGGGAAAAAGAAAAAAGAAAGCGACCAAGGTGTGGGTGGTTCGTTTCCCTTTCCCTTCCTCCCTCGTGAAAGGGGAGGGGAGGGGGGGGGGAGGGAGGGAAAACCGGCCCTTCTTTCTGGGGGGAAAATGACGGGGAAAAAACCATTTTGTCCGAAGAAGGGGGGGGAGAGGGAAAACTTTGAGGTGGGGGTGTCAAAAGGGAAGGGAAACAGAAAGGAGGACAAGGGGGAAAGGGGGGTGTGCCTTTTCCCGTCTACCCCCACTTTGGGGTAAATGTTGTCGCTGATATATGTTGGGGAAGGGGGAAAAAAGAGAGGAAACAACGGAGTATTATTACAATATACTAAGAAGGAAACTCCACACTATTATCAGCGCCACCATTGCAAAAAGGGGGGGGGGGGGGGAAGGAGAAAAAAAAAAAAAAGAGAGGCGGAGATACTCCTCATACTGGACCACAAAAAAAGGAAAAGGGGGGGAGGGGGAAGGAAAAAGAAAAGTCAAGGGCAGCTTTCCCAAGAATTGCCATTACTTTTAACTATCTCAAGGCCAATAAGCACCCAGGACCGAATCCATTTCACGAGGGAGGGGGGAAAGGGAAAAAAAAAGAAAGGAAAGAGGGGAAAAAAAAGGAAAAAAATGGTCAGTTTTCCTTCTTCCTTGTATAGGGAAAGGTTCCTGCAGTCGCCTACCTGGGGTGGAGATGGGGGGAGGGGGGGGAAAAAGGGGGGGGGGGAGGAACCGACTGTTTCCTTGGGAAAAAGGTAAATGTTTTATCCGGCAGGAAAAAGAAACAGAGCCGTGCCATGAATGCTGACAATGCGACATCCACATTAAAGACAGGGAATCCCTGGCAGACAGGGGAAAAAAAAGAGGGAGAGGAGGAAAAAAAAAAGGCAACTTTGTGAAAACCCTCCTTTTCAAGGGGAAATGTGCGGCTCGGCAAGGCAATGGAAGAGAGGGGGAAGGGAAAAAAAGAGAGAAGGGGGAAAAAGGGGAAAAAAGAACAAAGACAAGATGAAGACCTCCGCAGAATTTTCAAAGGAACATTGAATGACAAAGACCAATGGCATTGGAAAAGGAAAAGAAAAGGGGAAAAAAAGAAAGGGGAAAGAAAAAACAGAGGGAAGGTGCGTGAAACAGTCCTCAAAACGTTGCCATCTCTTGCCTTGAGAGGGGGGGGGAAAAAGAAAAAAGGGGGGGGGAAAAAAAGAAAAAGAAAAAAAGGCTGAAGTCCCCGTATCCTCCCCCTTACATTACTCCGTTTGTAACTCCACGTATTAACTGCCTAAGAGAGGGGGGGGGGGAAAGGGAGAAAGGGGGGGAGGGAAAGGGAAGAGTGCCCATCTCTTACGTACCTTCTTCGAAGGGGGCCTTAACTGGTATGTCCTATATTTAAGGGGAAAAAAAAGGAAGGAGAGAAAGGGGGGAAAAAAAGAGAAGAAAAAAGATTGTTTTTCTCTCAATACCTCATCCAAGTGAAGGAGGCATTTATTCCTGCGATGGACCAGATAAAGAAAAAAGGAAAAAAAAAAAGGAGCTTGTCATGGCAATGAAACTTGCAAGAAGAAAAGAAGGGTTACTTACTCGCTTACCAACTCCTAGAAGGGGAGAAAAAAAAAAAAAAGGGGGGGGGAAAAGAGGAAATGGAATCAAGCAAGTGGAAACCTTTTCTTGTTAATATTATTCGGAAAAATAAATGAAAAGAACAACTGAGGATGAGGGGGGGGGAAAAAGGGGGAAGAAAGGAGGTGTTCTTTCCATTACTACCTGGAAGTTGCAAGTGAGATACAGGAAGTACCTCAAGAAAGGGGGGGGGGAAAAAAAAAAGGAAGAGGGGAAAGAGAAAAAACTTCATCAGATGGCCCTGGGGATATGAGTATAAAGGGGGATACATCTACCCGAGGGGGGGGGAAAAAGGGGAGGGGAAAAAAAGGGGGGAGAGTAACTCCCTTTCCCCCATCCTCCAAGAAAAGGAATTTCTTTGCTGTGGGTCGGGGGGGGAGGGGGGGGGGAGGGAAGGGAAAGAAAAAAAAAGAAAAAGGAGGACTTTTTTTTTTAGTCTTTTTTGGGGGAGGCTTGTATCATTGCCCGGAAGGGAAAAAAAAAAGGGGGGGGGGAAGAAGGGGGGGGGGGGCACTGGCAAACCCCATACCCCTTTCCCCCGTAGTTACTGGGGGTGGGTACGGTTGGGGTTACAAAATTATAAAAGGAAAAAAGAAAAAAGGGGGAAAGAAGAGGGGAAAACGGAAAGGGGGAAAAAGGGAAAAGGAATAATATGGCAATAGCAAGGCACAGAAATCTAACGGTTTACCACTTGTATTCTTTCTCAAAAAAAAAACAAAAAAGGGGGGGGAGGAAGGGGAGGGGGGCCTTGCTATTTTGCCATCCTTTCATTCCAAAACAGCGTCATTTCACATATTTATTTCCAATACCGGTCAGAAAGGGAAAAGAGGAGAAAAGGGAGCGAGAGGACTGAAGAGGCATGAACCAGGGGGTTTAACCAAAAGGGTATATTTTTGGTCACCCACACCCGTAAAAAAGACACATAAACGGGAAAGGGATGGGTTTTTTGCCCATGGAAACACAATGGGAGAAAGAGGGAGATGGGGGGGAAAAAAAAAAGGGGGGGGGGCCATCACAAATGAGACAATCCTACGAAAAATACCCTAAAAAAAAGTCCTAACAATGGTGTGATGGGGGGGGGGAGAAAAACCCGCGCCCAAAAAACAGAAGAAGGGAAAGAAAAAAAGAAACCACCCAAATTGCACCCAAAACCCAAAGCAAAGAAATTCAAAAGGGAGGATGGGAAAGGGGTTTACGAGCAAGGGGGGGGAAGGGGAAAAAGGAAGGAGAGAAAGGAAAGGGGGCCATCTGATAAGGTTTTTGGATAGAACATATTTATTTTGTCCCACCCAAAAAAGGAAGGGGGGGGGAAGAAAAAAAAAAAAAGGGAGAAAACAACATGGCTTGAAGGTTAACTCCCCCCTCCTGGGGAAAAATCTTCACTTTCACAAAGGGACAGGGAAAAAAGGAAAGGGGGGGGAAAAAAAAAGGGAAAAAAAGAAAAAAAAGGGGGAGTTGGTCAATCCTTGGTGGCAAGCAAAAATCCTCATTTGTCTTTGGAAAGAGGGGGGGGGAAAGGGGGAGGGAGAATCCAATTTCCCTCCTCCGTTCCTGGAATTTGCAAGAAAGTATTTAAGGGGGAGGGGGAAAGGAAAGAAAAGAAAAGGGGAGGGGGTAAGCCGAGTAGTACATTCACTTGGGGAACTTTCCTCTGTTGGTCAAGTTTCTTGCCATGAAAGAAAAGGGGGAAAGGGGGGGGGGGGGGGGGGGAAAAGGGATCTGGGTTCCCATCTGCATAATCATTTCATCGACAAGGGGGGGGAGGGGGAAAAGGGGAGAGAAAAGTATGTCAGGATAAATATGGGGGAAAGGTCTAACGAATATAGAGACATACCAGGTAAAAGAAAAAGAGAAAGAAAAAGGGGGGGAAGGGGAAATCCAGCTCACAAATCTGAAGTTTTGAGGACTTGTCGGCAGTGAAAGGGGGGGGGGGGGGGGGGGAAAAGCCTGAGCATTTTACCTAAAAGGAAGTTCCAACTAGTAACAATGTCACGGGGGGAGGAGGAAGGGGGGAAAAGGAAAAAAAAGAAAAAAAGAAGAAAAGTTCTGGAGGTTTTTGTCGATCCGTACAATAGAAAAAGGAAAAAGAGGGAAAAAAGGGGAGCAGCTTATCCATAGAGGGAGTCCTGTTCATCTGGCCGTCCAGCATGTTTTTTGGGGGAAAAAAAAAGGGGAGGGGGGGGAAAGAAATGTCAGGAACATCTTGGGAGGTCTTCATCTTTGGGGGGCTTTGTCTTGGTCTTGTGTCCTCAGACAAAGAAAGAAAGAAGAAAAGAAAAAAGGGGGGGGAAGGGGAAGAGGCCCCACATTGAAAAGGATGAAGGAGGGTTTTTCACCAGGAAGGGTGGTGGGTTTAAGCAACAGATGCAGTTCTCCAGCAGGGGAAAAGAAAAGGGAAAGGGGGGGGAAAGGGAAAGGGGAAGGGGCCCCATTGTCATCATTTGAATGGGCAAGTAATCTGTTTTGAGAGAGGAAGGGGAAGGAAAGGGGGGGGAAAAAAAAAAGAAGAGGCAAGGAAAATGCCTTTCTCCACACAAGACCAAAGACCACCAAAAGGATTTCGACTCAGGGAAAAAAGGGAGAAGGAAGGGGGAGAGAGAGGGAGGAATGGTCCCAAGATCTACAAATTTGGGGGGGGTTCTTTTACAAGGGGGGAAAGGGAGGGGGGGGGGGGAAAAGGGAAGTCCCTGGGGTGTTCTTGAAGAGCTTAGTTAACAAACGTTGGCAATGGGGGAACAGGGGTGTGTCGACCATTTGTTTTTGCTGGGAATAGGGAACTTTGAGGTGGGGGGGGGAAAAGGGGGGGAGGAAAAGAAAGAGAAGAAGGAGAAGATCAGTGACGATAGATGCAGGACTTTCTTGAAATACCCACCTTTGCAATGTGGGCGCTGAATAGAAAAAGGGGGGGGGGGAGAAAAGAAAAAGGAAGGAGGGGAAAAGGAAAAGAGAGAGAATTTTTTAACTCACACATGTCAGCGATCCCACCATTGCAAAGTGGTTAGCCGAAAAGAAAAGAAAAAAAAAGGGAGAGAGAAGAAGGAAAGGGACACCCCCACCTCAAAATTTAGCCTCCCAACACGTTCGAAAAAAAAGGGAAGAGGGAGGAAGGGAAAGAAACCCCCAACCCAGGACGAATCCATTTGGAGGATGGATGCATGACTTCACGAACCACCACAACAGTGGGGGGAAGGAAGGGAAGGGGGGGGAGGAAAAAGGGGGGGGGGAAGGAATTTCTCCAAGGTCCTAAGTCGCATATGGAGTTGGCGCAGGTCCATTTCAGGCAGAATGCTTGGAGGAAGGGGGGGGGGGGGGAGAAAAGGAGGGGGAAGGAGGAAAAAAAGTCATCATCCTCAACAGATCCTTGCCAAAAAGGAACAATGCGACAAAAAAAGGAAAAAAAAAGGGAAAAAAGAGGGGCAGCTGGAGAACTGCATTGTTTTGCTTCAAACCAAAAGAAAACTCTTGTGAACCCTCCTTCATCCCTGGAAAGGGGGGGGGAGAAAGAAAGGAAAAGAAAAAAAAGAGGGAGGGGAGGGGACAAAAAAAAAGACAAAGACAAGATTGAAGACCTCCAATGTTCCTAACATTTGATTAAACAAAAAATGGCATTGAAGAGAGGGAAAAAGGGGAGGGGGGGAGAAAAAAAAGGAGGAAAAAAAAAGGAAGCAAAACTTTCCATCTAATTGTTGCCAGGATGGGGAAAAAGGGGGGGGGATAAAGGGGGGGGAAAAAAAGCACTGAATCCCGTATCTCCCCCTTGACATTTGGGAGCGTTGGAACTCCAACGTATTACATGAGAAAAGAAGGGGGGGGGAAGGGAAAAAAGAAAAAAAGGGAAGATGGTTTGAGCTGGAAACTGAAGAGTTGCCCATCCGCGAAAGAAAGAGGAAGATGGGGGGAAAGAAGAAGAGAGAAGGGAAAAGAAACTTTTTCTAGCAATAAAGAACGCAACTCCTGTTTTTCGAGAAAGACTCATCCAGTTTGGTCGCTGCAAAGGAAGAAGGGGAAAAAAGGTAACCACCACCACTGTCATGAAAGCCAAAAAGACCTCTCTTGTCATGGCCAAGGGAAAAAGGGAAAAAAAGGAGGAGAAAAAAAAAGCCTCCTCAGTGCATACCACATGCACAATGGTTAATAAAAAAAGGGGGGAAAGAGGGGGGAAGGGAGGGGAAAAATGGATCAAGCCAAGTTTGTTAAACCCGGTCTTGGACTATTTATGCTGCAAAAGAGAGAAAAAAAGGAAAAGGGGAGGGAAGGGGGAAAGGGGAAAAAGGGGGGGGGGGGGGGAATCAATTCAGGGTTCTTTCCATTTTTTACAGCCTGTGTGAATGAGATACAGGAGGAAAAGAAAAAAAGGGGGGGGGGGGGGGGGGAAAAAGAATATGTTCCTATCCAAACCTTCATCATATGGCCCTGTACTATTGGAAACGCTAACATCCCTACCTCCTTGTCAAGAAGGGGGGAGAAAAAAGGGGGAAAAGAAAAAAAAAAAGAAGAAGGAAAGAAGGGAGGTGCTTTGGGTCTTGGGTTCATGGGCCCTGTGGTCCTTCGACGATGTGGGAAGAGCAAGGAAAGGAAAAAAAGGGTGGGAAAAGGGGAGGCTTTGTATCATTTGCTGTAATTACACAAGGGAACAACACCTTTCGGCAAACTGTGGGTGGAAGAAGAAGAAAAAAAAGGGGGGGGGGGGGGGGGGGGGGGGGGGGGGGGGGGGGGGAAGGGTGGGGTTGACCAAAATATACCCGGTTTTTTAACCAGACTTACAGAATACATTATAGGTGAGAATATGAATGTTAGAAAGTATTGGAAAAGAAGAGGGGAAAAGGAAGAGGGAAAAAAAAGGGGGGAGAGAGACAACAACAACAAAAAGGGAGGAAAGGAAAAGAGATATGATCCCACATTGTTCCCGGGAGAAGGGGGGGGGGGGGGAGGGAAGGAAGGAAGACTCCCATCTTCATTTCACATATATTTCCTTATTTTTTCCAAGAAGGGATAAAAAGGGAAAAAGGAAAAAAAAAAAAAAAAAAAAAGGGGGGACCCCGGGTTATATTTTGAAACCCCCATCCCGTACCCACCAACACAAAAGATACTTTACAATTTTATGGGTTTGCCAGGGGAAAAAAAGGGGAGGGGGGGGGGGGGGGGGGGGGGGGGGGAAAAAACAAATGGGGTTTCATCAGCAATTATACAACGAACCCTTACAAAAATACTAAAAAAAGTCCCTACAATGTTTGACATGGGGGAAGGGGGAAAAAGAGGGTCGAAGCCCACAAAGCCCACAGCACCCAAGACCAAAGCAAAGAAAATGCCTTGAATGGAAGGAAGGGGGGGAGGGGGGGAAGGGAAAAAAGAGGAAAGGATCTCTAAATCACATGCCCTTGACAGGGTAGAGGGGAGGGAAGGGGGGGAAAAGAAGAAAAAAAAAAGAAGGGGAAATGGGGGGGGGGAGAAGACATATTTATTTTTATTTTCCACCCCACCACTTCAAAAGGATCCTTTAAAAAAGGAAGAAGAGAAAATGGCTGAGTACTCCTTTCTCTCAGAAGGAAAAAACAATGACAGTTAAATTAATGGAAATAACACTGAATGAGGAAAAGAAAAAAGGAAGAAGAAACTCAGTTGGTCTTTCCATATTTTGAGGGCAGCATACTTCTTCCAGACCAAGGTTTCCACTGGGGGGAGGGGAGAAAGGAAAAAAAAAAAAGGGGGAAAAAAGGGGGGAAAAGGGCACAAGGGGTGAGACCTTGTGATGTGTATGGCATTAGGGAAGGTGGGTAAAATCGAGTAGTAACAGGTAGGAAGGGGGGAAAAGAAAAAGGAAGGGGGAAGGGGGAATCTTTCCCCAGTTTTTTTGTTAGGGGGAAGGTTTTATCTGGCCATCTCAAGGACTAATGGAAGGAGAAAAGGGGGAGGAAGGGAGGGGGAAAAAAGAAAAGTATGTCCAGGATATAGGTTCAATAATGTTTCCAGATAGATACTACCATTAAGACAAAGCCGAAGAGGAGGAAAAAAAAAGGGGGGGGGAAAAGAATTCCGGCTCAAACATCTGAAGTTTTGAGTTACTTGGAGTTCATGGTTGTTTGATGGCTTTATGATAAAGGGGGGGAAAAAAAAGAAATGTCACGGGGGAGGAATAGGACTGAAAAGGGGGAGTTTCTTTACAATAGCAACACCACAAAAGGGAGGGAAGAGGGGAAGGGAAAAGGGAAAAGAAAAAAAGGCAAAAGTTTTGAACTTTTTCAACTAAAAGGGCTTGGAGAAGAGAAGGAGAAAGGGAGAGGGGAAAGAAAAAAGGTCCAGCTCGGTTCACTGCCAATTGTCCTTTTGTCATCAAAGGGGAAGGAGGGGGGGAGGGGGGGATCAATCCTCAATCATCCTCATCAAATCATGCGATCATCTACTCACAAGAAAAGGAAGAAAAGAAGGGAGGAAAAAAAGGGGGAAAAAGGAAATGAAGGAGGGTTTTTTCCCAACCAAAGGAAAAAAGGTTTGGTGAAGCAACAGATTGCAGTTGGGAGAAAAAAAAGAAAGAAGGCCCCTTGAGTGTCAATTTGTTCTGGTCAAATTGTTGCAGCCATTCAAGGCCAAGGAAAGAGGGGGGGGGGGAAAGGAAAAAAGGAAAAGAAAAAAAATGCAACCCGCAAAGGGGGAAAGGAAGAAAAAAGAGGAGGGAAATGCCTATCTCCAACTCTACCAAAAAGGGAAAGAGAGAAAAGGGGAAGAAGAAGCCAACATTTCCCCAATTGTTGGGGGGAGAAAAAAGGGAGGAAAAAAGAAAAAGAAAGGGGAGGGGGAAAGGGAAATCGCATCCATCGTGAAATGGATTCGTCCTGGGGGGTCTTTTGAAGGAGCTTAGGTAAAAGGAAGAAAAAAGGAAAGGGGGGGCAAGGAGGGGGGGGGGGGGGGGGGGCGGAGGGGGGGGGGGGGGGGGGGGGGGGGGGGGGAGGAGGGGGGGGGGGGGGGGGGGGGGAGGGGGGGGGGGGGAGGGGGTGGGGGGGGGGGGGGGGGGGGGGGGGGGGGGGGGGGAGGGGGGGGGGGGGGGAGGGGGGGGGGGGGGGGGGAGGGGGGGGGGGGAGGCGTAAGGGGGGGGGGGGGGGGAAAAAAGGGGAACTTTTGAGGTGGGGGTTGTCCAGTCTTGAGGAGACTAAGGGAGGAAGGAAGAGGGGAAGGAGGAGAAAAGGGGGCAATGGTTGTGCTGCTGATCTTAGGGGTGAGTTAAAATCTCTCTCAACAAAAAAAAAAAAAAAAAAGATCACACATATAGGAGCCCACATTGCAAAGTGGGTAAAGCCGAAAGCAAAAAACAAACAGGAGAGGGAAGAGGAGAAAGAGAGAAAGAATGGACAACCCCCACGAAGAGTTCCCTCTCCCACAAACTGGGGAGGAAAAAAAAAAGAAAAAGGAAAAGAAGGAAAGGGGGGGAAAGAAAGAGAATTCAAGAACACCCGGACGAATCCATTTCACGATGGATGAATGGCACGTTCAACGAACACCCACACATGGGAGGAGGGGAAAAAAAAGGGAGGGGAGGAATGGATATTCTAGGGTTTCCTGAGTCAGAATACTGTGTAGCGTTGGGGCGAAAGAAAGGGGAAAAAAAAAAAAAAAAGAAGAAGGGGGGGGAAAGGGGGTGCAGTTTGGTCATTAATGTTATCAACTTCTTACTCATCAGCTCAACAGAAGAAGGGGGGAAAAAAAAAAAGGGGGGGGGAAAGAAAAAAAAGGCCCAACGCTTTTCCTCAGCGGAACTGCCAATCTGTTTCTTTTCAACCACCACCCCCAGGGAAAACTAGGGGAAAAAAAAAAGGAGGGGGAACGGGAAGATATGGCTAGTTCCTGCATGGGAGATGATTCTCCTTTATGCTGATGATGATGAGGATGAAGGAAAAAGAAGAAAAAGGGAAGGAAAAGGGGGATGACAAAGACAATGGCATTGACGATCTTTTTACATGACGCCCATATTTCCACATTAGCCCAATCATATCTTGATACAGCTGACGGGGTGGAGGGGGAAAGGAAGAGAAAAGGGGGGGAGAAAGGGGGGAAGAGACAACTATTTGCCCCTCCCCTTTTTGGGGGGGACTATATTTTAATCAACTCAAGCTGAACGTCCCGGATCCACGAAAAAAAGGAAAGGGGGGAAAAAAAAGGGGGGGGGGGGGGAAAAGAGCAGAAGCCATCAACACATGACTGCCGCAGTTCCTCCAAAAAAAGAGTTTTTAGCTGGAAACGGAAGAGTGGAAAGAGAGAAAGAAACAAAGGAGGAAAAAAAGAGGAGACCTATATCCTGCATACTTTTTTCTAGCAATACAAAGCAAACTCTGTTTTTTTCTCCTCAAGAAGCAGGGAAGGGGGAGGAAAAAGAAAAAGAAAACTTAAAAAAAACACTGGGAACGCCATTACCATCCCGAGAGGGAAGGGGAAGGGGAGACTCGCATGTACCAACTCCGGGAAAATGCCCCATAAAAAAAAAAGGAAAGGGGAAAAAAAGAAGGGAGGCCAAAATCAGAAATGGGAGGCGGATTTAATCAAGAAAAGTGTAACCTTGTCTGGGAAGAGTCTGCACTGGGGGGGGAAAAAGGGAAAAGAAAAAAGGGGAAGGGACAAAGAATGATGAGGGTTTGCAAGGAAGTGTCTTTTCCAATTACGAACAGGGGCAAGGGGAGAGGAGTGAAAGGGGGGAAAGTTGGTGGGTGACCAAATAATATGTCCTGAAAAAAACCTTCATCAGCTGTCCCTTTGAACTATTTGAGTAGCAGGAGAAGAAAAGAGAAAAAAAAAGGGGGGAGTGGAAAGAAAGGGCCGTCACCTCCCTCCCATTTTTCTCCGTAAAAAACCTTTTCCCATCCTCAATTCCCAACCAAGGGAGGGGGAGGGGGGGGGGGAGAAAGAGGGGGGGGGGGGAGGGGGCCGGTAACTACCACAGAACATGTAGGACTTTTTGTAGTATTTTTGTAGTAGGCCGGAGCAGGGAGGAAAAAAGAAAAAGGGAGGGCATACATATACCATTGTTGTTTTCAAAAATGTCACACCCATACCATTCCCCAGTTTATGGGGGAGGGGGGGGGGGGGGGGGGGGAACCAAAAAAAAAAAAAAGGAGCCTTTAACAGAAGCGAGTAAGGGGAGATATACCTTGTCCTCACAGTATTGTAATGAACATGCGCTTGCGCATGGAATAAGATTGCACTAGCAGGCACAGAAAAGAGAAAAAAGAGGGGGGGGGGAGAAAAAAAACAAACGGATTTCACTTCTTAAAAATAGAGAGATCCAACCATTGTTTCCCCTTTCGATTGAGGGGAAGGGGGAGGGGGAATCTTATTCCATCCTCCATCAGAGGGTTTCACATATTATTTCCAATAACTTTCTACATTTTCCAATAATGCTGAGAAAGGAGAGAGAAAAGAAAAAGGGGGATATTGGGAAACACCCCACCCGAAGAAAACCTACCATACCAACCGGGAGAAAAGAAAAAGGAGGGGGGGGGGGGGGAAAAAAAAAAAGGGGGGGGAAGTGTATGAACCCACAGTTTTTTCTAAATGTTGGGGGGTTTAAACCATTTGTTTTTTCATCAGCAAAGAGAGAAAAAAAGGAGGGAGGGGGGGAAAGGGAAGGAACGACGCAACCCATGAAAGAAGAAAAAAAAAAAGAAAAGGAGGGAATTGATGATGGGGAAGGGATGTTACTCTCCAATTTTCAGGAGGTTCCTTCCTTTTCCAAATACCTGCTTGAAAGAGGGGAGAGGGGAAGGGGAAAAAAAAGAAAAAGGGGGGGGGAAAAAGAAAAAGGAAGGGGAGTGTCCAACCCACCCCCTTCCAAAGGATCCTTCACATTCTCAAAACAAAGGGAGGGAAAAGGAAAAGGAAGGGATGGAAAGAACACTGAATGATGCCACCCATCATCAATGGGGAAAAGGTGGTCAACTCCTTTTTTTCAGCAATCACTCATTTGGGCAGGGGGAAAGAGGGGGGAAGGAAAAAAAGGGGGGGAAAAAGGGAACAGTGATCCATCCCCTCCCTCCCATTTGGGGAAGTGGCAGAAGTATTCATTTCATTCATGGGTGTAGACAAGGGGGAAAAAGGGGGGAGAAAAGGGGAAGGAAGGGGGGGAAAGTGCATGGCCATGACAAGAGAGGGATGGTATTCTTTGAGAAAAGTGTGGTTGTTAATGTGGTTAGTTTAATCTGGGGAAGGAAAAAGAAGCAGGGGAGGGAGGGGGAGAGAAACAGAGTTGCTTTTCTTGTATTGGCTCTCTCACATTCTTTTCAGATATAAGGGTGGAGGCAAGGGAAAAGAAGGGGCCCGACGAGTCCTTCCACATCCTACTGGGGCCCCTCTTTAACGGGGCAAAAAGGGAAAAAAAAGGAAAGAAGGGGAGGGGGGGGGGGATGGCGTGATAAAAATACTTGACCACAAAATCTTAGAAAGGTTTAAATACTTGGAGTTCAACTAGGACAAGGGCCAGGGGAAAGGGGGAGGGAAAAAAAAAAAAGAAAGGAAGGGGGGTTTTGTCGTGATCGTAAAGAAAGGAAAAAAGGGAAAGGGGAAGGGGGGGGAAGGGGTTAACGAACAGAAGCTGAATCATTATGATGGGCCTTTTCATCGCGTAAAGAAGGGAAAGGAAAAAAGGGGGGGCCCTTTTGTGTCATCATGTCAAATCTGGAGTGGTCTTCATCTTTTGCTTGGGGCTGGGGGAGAAAAAAAGAAGGAAAGAAAAAGAAAAAGAGAAAGAAGGCACTATCCCATATCTTTTTCCATTTCCTTGCCCTAGCCACAAAAAGGAAAAGGAAGGGGGGGGGGGGGGGGGAAAAAAGCCAACACGATGCAGTCTCCAGCTTAAAATATTTGGGCATGTCTGCCAGGGGAAAAAAGGGAAAAAAAAAGGAGGGAAAGGAGAGAAGTCTTCATTGCAGCTGTTGAATTTATGAGTTAAGAAGAGAACATTAAAAGGAAAAAGAAAAAGGGGAAAAAGGGAAAGAAAAAGAGGGGGGGGACCGGAATGCCTTCTCTTTCGCCAAAAAAGAAACAACCCCCCCCCCCAGTATGCGACTAAGGAAAAAAAAGGGGAAAGGAGAAGAGAGGGAAACAGTGGGGGCGAAGAAAGTGCAAGAAAAAAAGCTACAAATGTGTGGTGGTTCGGTGACGAAAAAAAGAGGAAGGGGGAGTCCACTGGGGTGTTCGGAAGTAGCCTAGTTTAACAAGGGAAAGGAAAAAAAGGGAAGGGGTGTCGAACAGTTTTGAGAGGACTTTTAGGTGGGGGGGAAAAAGAAGGGGGGGGAGGGGGGGGAACGATAGATGCAGGACGTTGCTGGTTTCTTCCTACCCAAATGGTTTCAATTTGTTGCGCTGATATTAGGGGGGGGGAGGGAAGAAGAA
>Ga0179593_1328450_pt1 | contig 14177 bp, 14 predicted proteins | sample CZODoug2_1_08_16_FD_185931 | JGI IMG/M metagenome (GOLD analysis project Ga0179593, IMG submission 185931) | Vadose zone soil fungal communities from Angelo Coast Range Reserve, California, USA - CZODoug2_1_08_16fungal (PacBio error correction) | ecosystem: Environmental > Terrestrial > Soil >...
ATAGAGGTCACCATTCAAAACTGATAGGGCATCTTCCTGTCCATAACCGCAAAAACAAGTCTAAAAAGGAGTGAGGGAATTAAGAAAGACTGCCGTCTTCCGTTCCCGTCCCCGGGGGGAAAAAAGAAGCGGGAATGACCGCAGACCATATTTAGACTCAGGGGAGAAGCCGCCGCATGCAACCGAGAACCGCTGCAGGGATGCTGCGAGAGGAATTCGTGAAAAGAACTATGTCTATGAACAAATTCAGGGATCGCTCAAGGGCATGGTCTCGAGTTTTTACTAGGAGGAGCACGGTAGCAAGTCAAAAATACCAAATCCCTGTAAACCCTTGATGCCGGGAGGGACAGGGGAGGGCAAGTTATATATTGAGTTCCGACGAAAGCCAACTAAGAAACGAAAAAAAGGACATTTGCGGTTCGCGGAGGGAAGGGGGAGCCCAATAAGTGAAAAAAAGGAAATCCGGGGGAAAGTGGAAAAATGGGAGCTGCTCGGGACTAGTCGACCGCCGGGGGCAGAACTCAGAGGCGATGCGGCGCCAAGGAAGGTTAACTACTCCCTAAAGGATGGGTTCGCGGCAGAGCGGTAAGAGTCGTGACATAGAGGCTCGGTAAAAAAGACTGGCCTGCTGTTCCAGGAAAGTAATGATGAATTCAGTGCGTCAGCAAACCCTGCAGACTGCGCTGCTGGCAGATCGTACCGGAGACCCGGACAAAATAAAAATCTCCAAAAGATAAAATAGGGAATGGGAGTCCCACGGGTAAGTTCAAAGAAAATTGTGAGGAAAACGGCTAGGGGCCCCCTATACGACCATATCCATCTTTCAAACAGCGGCAAAGCAACGCCCGGAGAAGTACTTCAATCTTCATCTCCCTTACGGAAAAGCAGGGTTCCACAGAAGAGGCTGCTGAAAGGAATCCATGCAGCCGAAGAAAAGCTGAGAAAAAGAGCCAGGGTGAAGGGACTCGGACGAGATGAAGAGGTCAAGTCATGGCCACCCCGAAGGGGGGAGTCTTTAGTCCTAAAAAGCGCGGAAGAATTCTAGACAACTGTCTGCGGTGAGTGATTATCGTTCATCCTTCCCGACACCAGGCGAGGGGGTAAGCTTTCTTGTGCCGTATTGCAAAAAGGGGCAGATGGAAGGAAGGGACTTAACCCCATCTAAACCAGGAAGACGGAAAACGAAACCACCAAAGAATCACACGGGAGGCTCACTACCAAGCACTGCGGGGGGCCGGAGAAGTATCGCAAACACGGAAAAAGGAGAGCGGTGTGAATTGGACTCGGTTTATGAAACTACCGGGCGTGAAATGCTGCTGCCGCAGTGGAAACTGGCTTCTCGGGGGGGGATCCTCGGGTCCGAAAAGGCGGTAATGTACTGGGATACCGCCGTCTCCGTTCAGACTAATGTCTGTTTTGAAAAAATGAAGAAGAAACCCAGAAGAAGCAAGACAGGAGGTGATTATTGAAAAGAAAGAAGAGAATAGGGTAGAGTAGCTCATAAAGACTTTTCAGAGGAAAAAGAGCTTTAAGAAATACTTCCCCTAGGCCGGCGCCGAGGGAAGTGCCATTAGGGAGAAATCTGGAAAAAAAAGGGTCGTTCCCGCGCTCGTTCATGCTTTCTGCTGTATTAAATGGGAAAGAAATGCAAGTTATTGGGGGAGTAATACCTAGTTTCATCTTCTTTGGGCGTGGGGAATAGATCTGGGGGGGATGTCGAGTGGGGGAGGGTGAGCGGACCCGTCCATGTTCAAATCCATGTCGGAAGAAGACTGGAGTAAACAAGACATCGCAGACATACCGACAGGGGGCTAGGGGGGGGAGGGAAGCCTCCCGAAAAAACTAGCTTTCACCTGTCGTGTCATTAGGTCCTGAATGGCCGACTTAAGAAAAAACGTTTCTATACGGCTCAAACCACACTTCTTGGGTGTAGGTCGCCCGGCCTGTATCAATGGATTGGTCTATTTCCTGTTGCATCGAGGTCAGCCCGGATTTCGAAATAGAGAGTTTGCTATGGGCGGAGTGGGACTCCCGTTGTCGCAATTATGGAAACTTTCTGGAAGTCTTATTGGGCCCGGTAAGGTAGGGTAGTAGGGACTTACAACCGTAGCAGGCGAGTTGGAGATGGCTTTACCAACCTTTCTGGGGTTTTCAGGTCCGTAAAAGGGGCCTCTAGCGCCGTGTGATCATCCAAGGGGGGGAGGCCAGAACGTGGAACGCCATGCGCGAGTTACCTACTTTCACTGGTTCGGGGAACGAAGCTGACGTGAGAACAAGGACGGAGAAAAAGCACAGAACAAATCTAAAAGGGATGCAGGGAGGGACGCAGCAGGTGAATGATGCTCCCTTAAATAAAGGTACCGGACACCGAGAATGTATGAACTGACGTAACCGTGGCCGATCGGTTTTAATTGGGCGCGAAAGAAGATGAGAGATTATTCTACATCCTCACGGCGTTGTTTATATCGTTGTGTTTATCGTTCACGTTAGGATTGAAGATCTCAAAATACGTCTCTCACATACGTTAGTAGGAGGGGGCAACGCGGGGGACTCCTCGAGGCAGAGGGTGAAGTGCAAATTCATTATCGAAAATTCAAGGGTCAGTCCGTAGAAGCAACAAGTCCGGCCTCTAGCCCGGGGAGAAGGAGGATCTTAAAACGCCGAAATCGGCACTGGTAGAGGTTATCAGGGGAAACTAGGTCGGGCCTCCAGGCACGGTCAGGGGAAAATTCTTCAAAAAAATCATCATCCTTACGTTAAGGGGGAAGTGCGTGCTAATCGGGGATCATAACGACAGGAAAAGACCAAACACAAATTCCAAACTAAAAGGTCCATTCTACTGGGATACATGCACCCTGGGCTTATCACGTGGTCGCATTCATTAACAAGGAAGGGGATCTCTTGGAAATTATGACCGTTATGCCTACGAGGAACGAAGGGATGCGGGGTTGCAAGGGCGTGCGGAAAACCCACTGTCCTAAAATTCAAACGCGAGGCTCAATCCGCGGTACTAACAGTCAGAGGTGGGAGCGAACACTGAATTAAGTCAGTGGTGGGTCACGATAGTGTGGGAGTTTCCATCCGACTTCAGGGTCCATGTGGTTTGCCGGGGGGAATTGCGTCCAAAGGCTCGATACGAGGTTATGCGGGCCGAAAGAGGCGTGAAGAGGATTACCAAGACGGGGGGGCATCACGTCTCCATGAGGAGACCTCGGGGGCTTCTCGAGAACCATTCAGGTCCGATGCCGGAAACCCTAAACTCCCAAAAGTAACGGACCGCCACCATTACACTAACTGAGGGGAAGGAGTTAGGCTTTCTTACCAGGCCTCCGGAAAACGGTACTTTGATTCAGGGCGTCTCAGGAAGAAAGGGAGCGAAGCCTCGTGAGAAGGAGGACACAGAGCCCGGCCTACGACCGAGCTTCCTATAAAATAAGTAAAGTCGGCATAACCTTTGGTTGGTCGGGGGGTGGGGGGGGCGAAAATGTGCACATTCAGGGGGGGCATGGCGCGATGACTGCTCCCAGTGCAGCGGGAGGGGGAGAAGTTATGACAAAAAAGATCCGGGCTATCCTCAAAAGTAGGAGGAGAAAGGCTAGATATACCCCACTAGTTGTGGGTTATCACAACGAGACCAGGGCAACCTGAGGAATGCCTTGGACATCTAAATGAAGCAGCTGGAGATGAACATCTCATTTAAATCCACAATCGGAATCGGTGAGAGGGTCCATGAGTACTTCTATCCGAAGGGGGTGGCATACCGCGGTCTCGGGAGAACTAGCATGCAACGGCGAGACAAGATACCTTTTCATGGGTCTGCCTCGGAAGAAAAGCGAACTTCTTCGAAAGTGGCCTGTGGGGGAAGTTCGCATGAAGAATACTGCTCTCGAAGAACGATAAAGAGCAGCCTGCTATTATGACCGGGAAAAGATACCTACAAGGCAGATATTTTGTCCCTGAAAAAGATTGGAGGCGGCTGGGCCAAAGCCTATCACCTCAACGAATCGGACGTAGTCACACAAAGAAAGGAATCAACATCTGAGATTCGGAAATTCATCTGTTAGAGAAAGAGTATCAATAAGCGGGATGGCGAAACAGGAATATCATTGTGGACTCTAAAAGTGTGGCGGCAAAGCCGTGCGGCCAGAGGAGTGGGACTTAAAAAATGTAGGGCGACACGAGCACTTCAAACAGATCAGCTAAGGGGCATGCTCAAGGACCCAGTAAAGGACGAGGATCAAGTGGGGGGCAGGGTTACTACTGGGGCGTCCGGCTTCTCACTACCTTCAAAAAAGAAAAAGTTCACAACCCTGTACATGGGGGAGGTCGGCCTGAAGTCCCAGGTCGTTGCAAGGAAAAGGCAACAATACAGAGAGGAGCGACGAACCGAGGAACTCCGGCGTCTCCTCGAGTGCTAAAACCGGACTAAGACGTTCTTTGTAGATTACGAATGCGCGAGAGAGACCTTGGATTGGGAAAACGGATGCGACGGCGAAAAATCTTGGACTCCCCAACGTTGTTCCAGCATCGGGTAAAAGAGAGCCATAGTTCGTAACTATCATAAAGGGTCGGGGAATCCGGCACGGCTGGGACGGAGGGAGGGGGAGAAGGCATTCCCTTCGACGGTCACGCCTGAAGGTCCGACGGGTGACTGGGTCGAGGCGAACGCTTCCAAACCCGAGCAAAAAAAGAAACTTGGAACGCAGTGGAAGGAAAGTCATCATGGTAGAGGAAGGCAGGCAATGGCTGAACATACCGCCGGGGTCCCTTCAAAAAAACCGATTGGCTCGGGGCTGCGCAGCCTGCATCTACCAGCAGGGACCATAGTTCCGGCCGCGTCTTAGGAAAAGGCAGACGAATCAGAAGTGAGTCGCCCCGAAGGCGGAAGAGGGGGACGGAGAGCCTTGCGTAAGGGCGAAAAAGAAGACCGTGTGCTGTGACGCTAGGACCAGGAAAATATGATGCGGAAAATCGAGTGAGGGAGGACGGACCTCCCGTCCCAAAGAAGGTCGTTACGGTCTAAAAGCAGTGTGGAGGGGACATAAAAAAGGTCATGGAGCAGGAGGGACCTCGGAAAAAGAAATAAGGGGACCACCATAGGAGAAGGAAGGAAACGAGACCTTAACAGGGGAAAAAAACCTGCCACCAACACCAAACAAGTCTTGTGATGGCCAAGAAAGGAAGGGAAAGCCGAACAGGGTCGAAAAAAGGAGGGACGGTGGGAAGAAAAATATACCTTCGGAAGAGGTCTTACGAGGGACGTTAGGGAGGTAGCCTCGGGTCGACGTGGTACACCGTCCGGAGCTACCGCTAAGAGAAAGAGAACAAAACAACAGGAATAAGATATGAAAAAACGAATGACGGGAAAAAACACCCTTTTCTTAAACTCGTTCTCCATCCGCAAGAACTTCCCCGGCATGCCGCCGATGGTGGAAAAGAGAATACCAGAAACGGGCTTTGGCTCCGTTCCGGGGCTTCAGCTTTCCGGCAATCAAGCAAGTGTGCTGGTATGGAGCCGAAAAAAAAGGGAGTGAAGGGCCTACTGTTTAATCTTTCATGCTAGGGGTTGCGCTGCGGGTGGAACAGCCGGCAAGGGGCCGGCCCATGGGGTGAATGGGAGGACCGCCAGTAAACTACCAGGAACTGGTGGGCGACCTTAGGGCCGGAAAGGAAACCGCCCCCGCGGGGGCCGCCGGGATGATCCGGAAAACCAAAAGGAAGGGAGGGTATTACCGGACCCCTCTCTTCGGGAAGGCCCGGCCGCCGGGACCCGGAAAATCGATTAAGGGCTCCTTTCTCAGAATCAGGGGGCCGGAGGACGATAGTCCTTTCAATGGGTAGAGCGCACTGGGCGGGGGTATTCTGAAAAGCCGGCGGGAAAATTGCCGCCGCGGGATCTCACTTGATAAGTTCCACTGGGAGCACAGGGGCCCGCGCGAGGAGGGCTCAATTGTGGAGGTCGGGACGGTGCCGAAAAAATTCCACCCAGAGAAAAAAGGGGGCAGAGGGTTCTCGACGCAGGAAACCGCAAATTCCCGAACAGCCGGCGGGGAAACCGCCCAGAGATAGGAAGATTGATCGAGGGGACCAACGACGAGCCGAAGAGAACATAACGTTTATTTGAGTCCCGACGGGCGCCGCAGCGGGGCAGAGGGAGAAAGGCCAAGATGTGCGATCAACTGAGAAGGAGAACGCGCGTCGAGAGGGGGGGCTTCATTGGTAGCAAAGGACGAAGGGAAGGAAAGGAACTAGGGCAAGTCGTGAGGGAAGCTGTCGTTTTCCAAAAAGGCAAGAAAAATATGTCATCTGCAGATCAACGGAGGGCGGACAGGGGTACCCGTGACTGTGAGATGAAACACGAACGTAACCAGAAGCCGCCGCCAACACTGAAAGTCAAGGAGCTTCATTAACAAAACTCTCTTCAGCCGGTGCGCATAAGAGGAGGTTGGCGCTACCTTTATCAGAAACGAGTAAGACGGATAAAACGGGGCAGTGGCAAGGGGATAACATGAATGAGACTATTATTACGTGCGGTCTCGTTCCTCCATTGCTAAAGGCTGATCGAAAGTATGGAAGAAGGGACTCGCATCTTAGGCTGATGCAGGGGCAACGACCGTACGTTTGAGGGGGTTGGGCAGTTCCGGTTCTATACCATGTGCCTCTGCAAGTTCAACACTATCAGGCGGAGGGTCGGGCTATAACTTGACATCATAGCAAAGGTGTCATAGTACTGATAAGTCTATATGGACAACTCACGAAGGGGGGAAACATGGTGTGCCTACGGGACCGACCTTTCCGCGCACCATGGGACACCTCTGTCAGGTTTGGAGGGATACCCGTCTTTCGCCCTTAACGAAGGTCTGATCCGTCGAAGAGGAAGAGGACGCGAGATCTGCTCTTACGACAACTCGGGCCAGAGCTCATGACTGATTTCCGCCATTCAGCGTCCAGGGGGAGTACCAGGAACGACAATAAAAAACAGAAACACAAAACCATGACATCGAGGGGAAAGAAACTTTCGTCAAAGGGGGATTTTCTGGAGATCGGACTTGGTATCAAGCAAAGCGCTGGTGCGGGATAGAGATAACCATAAACAACAAACGGAGATGAGAAAGGCCGCCTATTCTCTTTTGTGGAAGGCCTCAATACAACCCCCGAGATTAGAGAACCGGGCGAAAACTGCTCTTCTTCATCGCAGGAAAAGGCTTGTAGGAACCGAGGTTATACCAGAACACACCATGGCAGCGGAAGAGGGAGTAGGCCGAAAAAGAGTGTGCAGGTATCATCTCGGTCTCGAAGGAAATACGGAAGGAAGCGAAAACGCAGACCTAAGGAACCCCGATCACGGTGCAGCGGGCCGCGGAAAAAACACCTACGCCTTGGAAAATAGGTTCGGGGCCGGGGGGGGGGGGGATGTACGGGAAGGCGAGAATCATGCCAGTTCACAGTACCTCCGTGTCGGTCTAAAGAGGCAGAAAACGGGAGGCATGATTCTTCAAGGTCTGGACCTCCTCAATATATTGACCGGCAAACCATCTTCCGAGGGACTGAAAACCCTAGAAAACGAGAAAGGAAGGCTTATTTCCCTATCCAACGCTTCAAAATGAAAAGGCCACATTCCTCATACAGGGGAGATCAGCGAGGAAGGAACTGTGGGGGGAACAGGAGAAAATCTGGTTTAAGGAGTCATTGGGATCAACGCATGCACCCTATCCAAAGAGCAGGACTCTCTAAGGTAGGACGCGACAAGGCATCAGGCAAAACTACAAAGCACTAAGGGTGTCAGCAGATTACACAGGGTCGGACTCGGGGTCTTGTTTGTCCGCGTGGCTCTTGGTAAGTCTCGCGCCGTCAAAAAGTAAGAGACCCTGGAAACGCGAAGGAAGTACGTCCTTGAAAAGGGCCTTGGGGCGAGTGGTCCGTGCAGGGGGCGACTACGAAGAAAAAAGAATCGAAAAAAACGGGTCCCCGTCCGTGCGTCAGGGAAAAAAAAGCCAAATAAGGCCTGAATAAACGGGCCGCGGACTGGTCTGATTCTGAAAGGAAGAACAAAACAATAGCCTGGGAAGTTCTACGCTCAGAGGCAGGGAGAAAAGTCTTTAATACTCCCCCTACGGGGAGGTGCCAGCGAGGGTATAAGTATTCGGGATGATAGGAAAACAGGTCGGAAGCCTTCCGGCATTGCTGTCATGGGGGGGAGCCGGACTAGGCGTCTATCACGCCCTGCAGCATCTGCCGCTGGGGTTACTGAACCGGCCGAGAAAAAAAGGAGAACCCAGCAAAGGAGAAACGCTGGCTGTGGAACCAAGTGGTAAGTACGTCTTGTGGGGGAGACAGGCGCCGAAAAAAAAAAAAAAAGACTCGGACCTCTGATCATGCGGGCAGACACCAAAACACAAAAAAACCACCACAAAAAAAAAAAAAAAAAAAAAAAAAAAAACCCAAACACCCCCAGCACCCCACCCCAACCACAACCCCCCCCCCCCAACCCCCCCCCCAAAAACCAAAAACCCAAAAAAAACCACCAACAAAAACCCACCAAACACCTACAAAATCCCTCTCGTCTCAAAGCAGACCAGGCGGACTCATAAGTGGTCCCTCTTCTTTACATGAGAAAGGCAGCCTAATCTAAGATAGCACGAATGCGAACTTGCAAGATCAGACTGCCGCATAAAACCTTCTTTCTTGACCTTATAGAAACGTAACGAAACCCATAAAGAGGGGAGGGGGGGGACAAAAACAACTCATGAGGACTTCTTCCAGTAAGCAAGGACAAGACAAATGGGGGGTACAGTTATCTCTGTCGGGTCTGGCCATGATACAAAAGCCGGCACGGCCTGAAGGCAAAAAAAAAAAAGCCACCAGAAGAGAATATTAAAACTGATTAAACACAGCTAGCAAAAACTACTCTACTCAGGTGTATTTCCGTACAAACCTGAAAGCCGGAACGCACGGAGAAGGGGTAAATACCGTGGAAAAGAAAGGAGGGACACGGGGAATATAAAGGCATGCGGGGGAGGACTTGACTTTCTTATAGACTCTGGAGAAAAGGAACTAACGTCAGAGGCAGCCGTGAGAAGAGCGCCCAACGGATGAGGAGGAAAGAAATATAATCCTCGAAATCAGGGGGAGGGGGGACGGGGATGAACAAAGAAGGCTCATAATCCTAACAGTACGAGGATAAAAACCACCCCCCCAAAAAAAAAGGAGTTTGAACAAAAACCACCTCAGGAAACGGAGGAAGCGTCCTGAGGTCCGAGTTCCGGGGAGGACAAGCAATAAAAGGAAAGGAGGAGGACTGGGCAGGCTAGTGAGGGAGGGAGCGTTTTGAACTAGAGCTGGTGGACTGGGACGGGAAGTTCGGCCATGTCAGGTTACGGAAGGAATGGGTGGGATATAAGACAATCCCGCGGTACCGTACCCGGACGTTTCTGGGGGAAATTATCCGGCCCCAATCCGCCGAGGAAGTCCCAGTTCATTGGCCGAAGCGTGACGGGGGATAGAACGGAAAAGGAAAAACAGGGGAGGAAGGGGTGAAAAGATCCCTAATATTCTGAAATGCCAACTAAGGAAAAAAGGATCCCCCCGAAGGCCAGAAGTCTTTCGAAGGGCAAGGAGGTACCTGCGGTGAAACTATGGGGATTCCGGTCTTGAGAGGCATCGCAGCCGGACAGTCTGGTTAAGGCACGCATATCGAGGGTTCAAAAAAAACGCTACAGGATCCAAAGATGACGGAACCCTGACCCACTTGGTATCACGCTGCTATTTTGGATCGGGTGGCGATCTTCTCCCGTACTGGCTGAAACAACCAAGAAGAGATGGCTTATAAAAAAGAAAGGCAGGAAAATTCCATGACAGGAAACATCCTTCCTGATTCCCATAACGAGGGCCTGGAGATAATTAAAAATGATCTAGGGAGCCCGCGCAACAAGGAGGGGGAGTCTTCCGACAGGAGAACAACAGGGAGAGGAACTGAACAAGCTAAAATCTGGAGAGCTGGCGTCCGTAGAAAGCAAAATAAAGCCTGGCCTATTCAAAAACCGGGGGAGACTGTATACCCTGTGGACAGACGGCGAACCGGCGCGGAAGCGCTTGACGGGTCCTCTAAGGGAGGGTTGAACGACGAGGAAACGACCGCAAATGGAAGAGTTGAACGCATCAATGCGGCTTGAAATGGGAGGGTGGACCCAGAAGGGGTAAAAGTCAAATGAAGCGCCGGACCGGAAAAAAGAAAAAGGAAAAAGGGCCAACACTGGGGGAGGGAAAGCGACATGGGCGTCAAGAAGAACCCCTTATCTGAGCGTTCGACATCGAGTGACGGAAGGGAAGGAAAAAGAGCAGGAATGGCGCGGAGGCGGTGGAAGAAAGCGGACGAAGAAACAACAGTGGGGCCGAGTAAACGCTAGAGAGGCGGGATACCCGACGCCTTGAAGGAGGAGCAAGGGAGAACCGGAAAAACGGGGCGAAGTCGCAGCAAGGGGTTCGTTATTCACGGGAATCTAATAAGGGAAGGGTTTTAGGTTCTTTAAAAGGCCGCAGAACTAGGGAAAAAACGTTGTGGCCGCACTAGCAATTTTAGAACATGCATCGGCGGATCAAATCGGATAAAATCCTGTTGATGGACCGCGAGAGCACCCTATTCATACCGGGCATGTGCCGTCCAAAAGGGAGGTCCGCCAAAATACCTAAATGCGGGGCAATGTCGTCGTTCTTACCGGGCGGACCCTAAACCGGGGTGAAAAGCGGGCGATTAGGGGGAGCGTCGCTTTACGGGACGATTTCGCTAGCAGACTCAGGGAGGGAGATGCACACGCAGGGGAAAGCGAGAAGAATCATGAAAGACGGACCATTCACGCGGGGGGGGGGGGTACCCTTTCACTATCCACGATGTCAGTCAGCAAGACAGCTTGAAAGAGGGTGAGGGGAACTGGTTGGGGGAGTACGATCAAAAACGAGACATAACTAGAAAAGAAACAACGTATTATTAGGAAAAAAGAAGAGCTCAAGCCCCGCTTGTGGGAGCTCACGTCGAATCACTTAAACCGCTTCACGGCTCAGGAGATCAAGAAACTGAACCTGCACTTGGACTTAGGAGGAGGGGACGGAAAAAAAGGCCAAGCAATAGCAAGCACTGCGGGGATGAGGCATCATCGGGACCTCAGGGTGTAAAAAAAACACTGGATGGGCAGAAGAATCTGTCGACTCCTGGGGCAATCAAAAACATAAGAAAAATCACCAAAAAACAACAAATTGTTCGCTGCTGGCAATCAGGGCAGGAAGAACCTGCCTGCCATTTAAGTAAAAAGGGTTGGCAGGTAAGGAAGGCGGGGAACGCGAAAAAGAAACTCGGGTCCGCGGCAACTTTCTATGTGCCGATATGATCGTCCGACATCCTGGGAGATGTGTAACGAAAAGAAGAGAGCCGGCTTGACCGGAAGGAAAGCAAGCAAAACGGACCTCCTAGATGGCCCAGGGGGGGTGGGGGGGTGTGGGGGGGGGGGTGTTTGGGGGGGGGGGGGGGGTTGGGGGGGGGGGGGGGGGGGGGGGGGGGTTATAACGAGACCTGGCGAAAAGGAGCATGACGTTTTCGCTCAACAAGGCATATAGTATTTCTAAACATATTCGACTCAGCCGTGGAGAGCAGGTGAGAGGAAGCCGCATGCACCTAATAGAGGAAGCCCGTACGGAATAAGGAGGGAGCGAAAATGCATCCTCTATTAATAGAAGAACAGACGAAGGGGTGAGGATCATGATACCCATTGATGGGACAAAATTTGGACCGGCGGGGGGGGAGATTGGGGCTTCGCATCTAGTGGCCCAAGGGAACCCTGTCTAGAAGTTTATTCTTCCGAGAAAGTGCTCTTTTAGAGGTATTGGAAGGGGGTCCGGGCAACCGCTGGCTCCGTAGACGAAAATGCCGATTTAGGAGGGACGCCGTCGAAGGTGCGCCAGCATAAATTAATCTGAAGAGGAATGTGGCGCTTCTACTGACTCATCGCGAATAGTCATGGGCTTACGGTTGCGGAGGCCGGGTCGGTAAGACTCCCTAACGTTATTGTTCAAAGTAGAGCGGGGTACCTAAGTACATTTCGTCTTGAGAGATCGGCGCGGCAAAACTCGTGTACAGAAAAGCTGTGCCGATGCCGCCTTTCCTTAGGCTAGGCCCTCCAGCAGTCTTTCTGGGGGGACTGGAACCTGAAGGAGAACCGCCAAGATCGGGGGAAAAAAAAAGAACTCTCCGCGGCTGATCAAAAGTGGGGAAGGGGAAGGTCCAATCAGGGAGAAAGGAAAAACCGGGGGCGATCGCTAACCGGAAAGGAGGTGGTGTTCCAGCACCACAAACCTCAGAGGAAACTGACAGCCTAGGAACGTACTCAATCAATCAAGCGAGGAGGTAATTCACAGCGGAAAAATGCGAAGACCTGCTAACCACAGTCCATGGAAAGGAGAAAGCGTATGAGGGGCAGGGGAAGCCAACCTACCCGTGCTCAGGCAGGAGCACCGGAACTCAAGGACAGAATCGAGAAGAAACTCTGAGGGCTTCTTCCTGGATCTTGGGGGGTCCAACAACCAGGTCGTGATTGGTAGCTTCTTGTGATGGAAAATTATACCTCGGCACCCCGTCCCTGAAGGGAAGGGAGGCAGGAAACCTCAAGCTCCACCTCAGCGATATTAAAACGAGGCCAGACTACGAGCAGAAAAAAAGGAAGAACCTGAAAAAAAAATGCTAGCAGGGAAAGACGGAACGAAGGGAAAGAGGGGAAGCAGGTTAGGGGGGGACGGGGGAACAACTATACCGTCGCCAGTGGTCGCTGGGACGGGAAGCGATTTAGCCGAGTGTAACCATTCGGGCAAGTAATGAAAACCTAAACAAAATAGGAGATCAAAAAACAAACACTTATTAGTAAGAAGAGGTAAAAAGGAAGGGTAGCAGACGGGACCGTCAGGGGAAAGCAAAAGAGGCGCCAAACATCAACGAAGCATTCGCCGTGTATTTGATCCACCTCTTCACCTCACCGGGCTTAAGATGGAAAGGTTCGGCTTCAGGGAGGTCAGAAAATAACATGTGGTAGGAGGGCCTAGGGGGGAAAGCGATGGGTGCTTAAGTGAGACGCGAGGGTTCTCTGCGGTTTCGCCGGGGGAGTCCATGGGAGGGGAGGAAGGTTCGGGGGAATAATGGGCAACCAAGCCACGCGAGACCGGACATGACGGGGGGTGGGGAGGAGAGGATCCAGGCGGGGGCCGCCGTGCGGAGGTTCAGCGATTTGAAGAACCTAGGATCCGGCGGAGACGGCCTAAAACGCAGACGGGGGGGGGGGATGCGGCCTCCCATCAGAGTCCTGCCGCCCTTGAGCCATCGGGGGAGGAGGCTAGTGAGAAGCCGCCGGGGTTGTAACCTATGAAAAAGTCCGTCCTGGAATGAAGAACAAGGCCCCGGGGGCGGTGGTTCATTGTATAGGGGGTTCACAGCCTCGCCCGCTCCAACGTCCTTACCAAATGGGGATAGCCTCGGAGAAAAGGGAGGGGACCAGAGGGGGGGGGAAATTCTGTAGGGGGAAAGGAGGAAAAAAACAATTCCCCGCGCACAGGTGATCAAAAAAAAAAAAATAAACCGCATTCCATGAACACCAGCCCAACCCTGTAAAGGGGGGGGAATGAAACTACAATAAGACGTGGAAAGAAAGAGATCTAGGTACCTATAGGGCGGTCAAACATAAAGTTTGGGAGTATCACGGAAGGAAGCCCAAGCGCCTATTCACGGTTGCCAAGGCGATTCGAGGAGATGCGGCACGTAACAAAATCTGAAAAAAATGTAGATTATCCTCTGAAAGGGTAGAAATGGACGACGCGACCGGCCGAAAGCGGGCCGGGCTTGGGATTGAGATCTCGAGGGAACTCGTTGAAAATGCACTAAATACTCAGGACATCAATTCATCTGCTAAAGAAACGGCGCGTAACAGGGGTCGGTACCCGGATTTGACAGTCTAAAGAGGAGGAATCCGACAAACCCCGGGCAAACAAACTGAGCTAGTCAACATCTTTGCGAAACTGGGCACCCTTAGGAGAAAGGGGTTCTTCATAGAAGTTCGAGGCAGGGTCGAGCCACTTATCACTCGTCCTCGCTTGGGGGGCAGGTAAAACGATCAACACAATGCCGATACTGAGGGGGGAAGGAG
>Ga0179593_1370082_pt1 | contig 14177 bp, 16 predicted proteins | sample CZODoug2_1_08_16_FD_185931 | JGI IMG/M metagenome (GOLD analysis project Ga0179593, IMG submission 185931) | Vadose zone soil fungal communities from Angelo Coast Range Reserve, California, USA - CZODoug2_1_08_16fungal (PacBio error correction) | ecosystem: Environmental > Terrestrial > Soil >...
CTCCCATAAGAGTGGCCAGGCGGGATTGGTCACCATTCGGGCAACGAGAAAACCTTGGTCCTACCAAGAGCAAGCAAGGAACAGAGGCGACCGAACACCTCCATAGAACTAATGCACACATATGGCACCATGTCGGGGACAATGCAGAAATAAAAGGAGGAAGAATAAAGACCGTCGGCATTATCACACAGTGATAAACCAACGATAAATGTAAATGGCAAGATATAATGCCAGAAAGGCTTACATTCGCGCTTAAGGAAAGGCAGGCAAGGAGGAGAATAATAACCACGTTGCAGAGGAACAATTCGTCGGAGCTGGCGGTCGAAATGTAGAATCCAGAGATATGGGCATCCATTGCAGGACGTGATATCAACAGAAGAAATCACCTGTGCGATAAAAACGTGAACAGAATAGATACAGTGACGCAATCCAGTAAACGAAAGAGGCTCGAGTAGAGGATCAAAAGGAATCGAACTTCTGCGGAAAAAAATCGAAGAGGCGCAGCTGTGGGAGTCAGGCAGAGGGTGGTGAACCGCACGTCACTGTGGGCCAAGCAGTGAGATATTTCGATCGAACCACGAACTCGACTGTCGTCGTCGTGGCGAAGCAACAGAACCAGGAAAGGTATGTGTCAATATCCAAAAAACCATAAAGGTTAGGTCATCAACATGCATCGGGTCGGCCTGCACCCGCACTACGTGTCACCTCTCGTTCGGGATCTATCAGAGAAACACTCACATACCGGAAGTAACCACTGGTCGGCCGACGCTACCATGGGGGGGAAGGGGGGTGGAAAAGGGGGAGGAGGATCAAGGCTATGCGCACACGGAAATCGAGGTTCTATTAGAAAGCAAAAAGGAACCCTACTCGCAGGGCGTAGCCATTGGAAAGAGAACTGCACGCCTATCTGAACAGGAAAAAAAAAAAGGAAGAGAAAAAGAAACGCGGGTGAAAAAAATAAAAAAAAGATCTCTCAACCCGCTGAATACTTGCGTATTGGACCATTCGCGAAGCAAAGACCCCAAAAGATCCAACCAAAACTTACCGGTAGCGACGGGGAACACGGCAAAGCGCCAAAAGATACCGGTACTAGAACCAAAGGTAAAAGACAGACTACCCCAGGATAATAGATCAGGAACAGAACCACACCGGATAAAGCCCCCTGCACCCAGGTTTGGGTTGTTGGGCGGGAGTTAGTGGGGACTGGGGGTTCAATTAAGTCAATACAGGAATCCCAGTGCTGGACCACAAGAACAGGCGCATCAGGTTCGTATGGCCGGAAGCAACTGCTTTGAAGGAGGGAGCATCTTTTCACAGGAAAGAGGGAAAAAAAAGCTGAGACCTGATGAAACCATCAAAATACACGTACAACAAAGAACACACAGTGAGGGGCAGCGGACGAAGTCGCAAAAAGATGGCAGCGTGCGTGGTAATTAGTAGCCACAACTATGTTGATTTGACGTAAAAAGTCACCAGTGGCTCTGGCGGGAAGAGATGGGGGTGTGTTGGTGGAGGGGGGAAAAGGCTGATAAAGAGAAGAAGAGGGCAGGTCTACGGAAGACCAGATTAATTGAAAACGCATTGCAATAGAAAAAATTTTAACAAGTCAAGAAAATCTCCACTTCAACTAGCCGCGCTGAGTCGACGAAGAGGTAGGCCAGAAAAGCGGGAGATCTTAGGGAGGAAAAAATGTTTGTGACAAGTTAACCCCACTATAATTGTACCATTTGCACCGCCAACCTCGGAAGATACAAGGGAAAAAAATGATGACAACGAAAAATGGACAAAACAACAACTGCACAGGAAAAGAATAAAAATCTTGCAAAAGAGTCAGAAAAGCGTTTCAGAGCGCTAGTGACACAACAAGTAACACAACCCACCAACACCAACACACCCACTCACCCACCCCCACAAAACCACGCACAGACCACCCAAAAAAAGAAAGAAGCCCCCCCGACTTTACCAAAAAAGAACGCGTGGGAAAGGCCTGTATACAAGTAAGGACATAAACGGGATACGAATTCCGGGCTCCACTCGAAGAAGGGTCGCCGCAGAAGCCGAGATTAGGGAAAAAGACGAGTTAGGGACAGATCGAAAAATCGGAACAGGGGGAAGAGTCTAACCCTAGGAAAATAACTCGGCCAGGGAGTGCGCCGCCGCAGAAGGAAAGAGAAAATGGAAGTTTTAAAGGAGGGGAAGACTCAGCTAAAAAAATACTCTGGCACTGCATCAAGTTAAGTGTAAACACAAACTAAACCGATCGGAAGAAAGGAATGAGATGGCAGATTGGGAATACACAGACGGAAAAAAAAAACGCAGATGGGGGCGGGGGGGGGGGAAAAAATACAAAGAATTGTACCGGAGAAAGCGTTGTCCAAAAGAGATGGAATCAGATTTGCAACAGGGGCATGGGAAGCTGGGGGGGCGAAGGTTGACCAGTAGAGGAAAGGCTCAAAAAAATACAGCGGGCTTATTGTTGAAAAAATATGTTTCACACATCTGAACAAGAAGGGGGCAAGAGGGGAGTCGACACGCCCCCAAGAGTCTAGAACTCGATTCTCCGCAAGAGTTGTGGCAAGACGAATTATTTTTCAGGCGTGGGATGGGAGGGGGGGAAGGAAAAAAAAAGGTTTTTGCACGGAAAACTGAAGATCACAACAACAACAAAGGGGGAGGAAGAGATCAAATTGCTGGGTAAAACAAATAGGTTTTTCTACCAGCCACACCAACCGCGACATCAAGGGTGGCCACAAGGCGGATCGGACTAAAAGAAATGAACGCTATGGGGGGGCCACGACTCAAAACGGGCAACAATTCTCTTGCTCAGTGGAGGAAAACGCCCGGCAACGAACCTGAAGGGCAGCGTGGTCGAACGCGATAGGGCAAAAATGACGCAAAAAGGCACACATGCTCACCTGTCAAATCAGTAAAAGCCATGGGAACGACGAGGGGGAAACACTGCTACAGGAAAAGGGCCAGGGCCGCCGATAGCAAAAGACTAGCCAGGCATATGGGTTTCGGGAGGGTTTACTGTTAACCACAAACAGATCCATACATGTATAACGGACGCGGGTAGGGAAGTGGTGGGCAAGGGAGTGAACGTCTCCGGGGAGAATGCAGCAAAAAGATTACCGGGGGGAAAAAAACAGGGGTGTGCGGTAGAACTCCCGGCGAACACACGAGAGCGGGGAGATATCCAGGGCGGCGGCAGGACAAAACAAAGCACCAGAGATAAAGCTCATTCAGGTGGTTAGGAGGGGTAAAGTCAACAGCCGGTCGCAATCTGGTCTTATCTCTTTGAGGGAAAGGGGAACGCGGTCAACACGTGTGGGGAGAGGCTCGCACAAGGAGGACTATGAAAAATCGGCGGGACTTCTCAGTTAAAATCTGTAAATAGCTGGAGATTGGAAGAGGGCATGGTGGAGGAGAGAATTGAGCTGCGGGGATAGGGATTGAAAGGTAGTTGGTCACTCCTCAATCTCAGCAACGTGTGAAGGTAAGATGGTCTCAGAGAATTCACGCTTACCGGGTATAGAAGAGGAAGGGAATACTGGGAAATAAGGTTTGTTTGTTTTTTGTCCCCCCCACCCTTTAAGTTTACCACGGAGAATCATGTCTGTTGTTCGTTACTTGGCTTAGAGAAGAGACAGTAGTTGGCGGTCGGTGAACATTCAAATAAGGTAACACACAGGTTTGCCGCCCGAAAGTAAAAATACGGGGGAGAGAGGAAGGGCGTCGAAAGAGCGCGGAACTTGTGGGAGTGAGGGAGTTGAGGGGAATTAGTTTTAACGGGTCGTGCAACTTTTCATGAGATGAAAATGGGCTAACGGGTCATCCAGAAAGTAGGGAAGAAAAAAAAAAAAAAGCTCTGACACCGAAAAGAGTCCACGTGGGGGAAAAGTGACCCCTCTCAACCGGGTAGTTTTCTCAAATAATCGGTGACAGTTTGGGAGAGCCTGCAAAAAAAGTTATTGAGGGCGTAAAGGGGGAACGTGTCAATCTGTGGAAGTACCCAGACACCGTGTCAAAGAAGGGTTAAAAACAAGAATTTCTAAAAAATCAACAAGGTGACCACAGGGAGGCATCAGGGAAAGTGCCCGAGGAGAAAGGCCTCCCTAAATAACGAAAATAAAAGAATAGGAAATGCAGTCCACCCTGATTTTGCCAGTTAGCATAAAACCGTAGATAGTGTGCAGGGTTAATGGGAAAAGTGCTGGAGTGGGGGGGAATGTAGTAAAGCTTGGTACTTAACGAATATTAAAGGGGGGCGGAGTACTCGTGGGGGGCCAAAAAAAGAAGATGATTGATAAAGTGGGTGTTCAGGGGGGAAAGAGATTAGAGTAGACCACAACCGAAGCACGCCAGGTTGCAACGTTAAAAGGGCAGGTAAATGGGGGAGGGTTAGTATGGGTAGGGAAAAGGGGGATCAGCTTGCAGGGGAAGAAGATGGAAAAATTTCGACACAGAAGATTGGAGAACGCCGTGAAGCGGGCTGCCACCCAATTAACCCAAGTCGTACGTTTGTTTTTTAAGTGGAGATTTTGGGAGGTATGGTGCAGGCCGTGGGAAGGAGGAGTTGCGTTGGGGCGGGAGGTATTGGGTCACATAAAGAAAAATGTTTGATTCTTGAAAAGCGGTAAGCTGGGTCAGGGGAACCACGCTGGGGGGACTTGGAGGCTAAATGCGCCAACCGGTCCGGGCGCGAAGGGGGAGGGGACCAAAATGAGCACGGGAAGAGTATCACCCCCACCCCAACAACAGGCCCGAACGAGAATAACCCGAAACTAAATATCTTGACAAATCACCGAAAAGACAAGACGCACGAAAGCGGGGGAGAAAAAGAAGCAAAAAAAGACACGCTCAGAAGAAGTGGCCAAGTAAAGGTTCAGAATGAAGCTGATAAAATAAAAAACAAAATATATCATGCCAATAAAAGATGGAAACTATAAAGGAAGCGAAAGAAAATAAAAGGGGGGCGAAGTGATGTGAGAGGAAAAAGCACATGGAATCAAGGTCGGTGCAGTTACTACTGGAGGTGCACAGAGAGGGATGGAAACTAAAAACTACTGCCATTTGGGAAACGGGACACGCAGATGAAATCAACATGTTATAAGAAAAAAAGAGACGAAAGGTTGATAGCAAGCTTTCCCTGGGGGGTAAACAGAGCCGGGGGAGTCATTATCAGGGGGAAACGAGGGACAAAGTGCGGGAAACGGAGAAAAGATCTCGTGGGTGCAACAGACACAATCCAGTCATACACTTCAAGGAGAACGGGTGCGGGTAGAGAAAACAAGAATACATTCGTGTAAAAGCTTCGGAGCTAAGTCGAAGGAGTCTGGATTTCTGGGAAAGTATAGAATTTTAAAGATGTAATGAACGCACAAGGGGGCTTGAATAAACCGGCCGTCAGAAGCGGCAGACGTGCGGTGGATCTACGGAAATAAGAGGGAGGGCAACAAGCGCTCTAACTGGGGAGGAAGTTGCACGACAAAGGTGAGATAAGACCCGACATATCGTAGGCAGGAGGGTATGGAAAAATGCCGGTTAGGTAAAAAAGCCCAAAACGTTAAGGGTGGATGCACGGGAAATATCGTGGGTACTTGTAGGGGGTGTCAGAGAGGGGGTTTGTGACTGGGAAAGCTGATGTTGGTTGTTTTTTTTGTTTTGTTTGGAATAAATCTAAGAAATTTGTCCGACTAAACAAATTGGATAGATGGAATGGGAATCTGGGCATGAAAACACTAATGTCAGAAACTTTCATATTTTTAAAATTTGACCATAAACGGGCAACAGGACCGTATGCTCAGAGAAACACGCTTGAGGGGAAAAAAATCCGTAAAAAAAAGGAGCGGGATAGGGTGGGTTACCGCTAAAAGGTGGCCATGAGCCCGCCGAACGACGTGCTGATTCGAGCAAAGGAAAAAAAAAGGGTCGAACAGACACAAGATTAAGGCATCAGGCGAAACACGGAGAACGAAAACATGAAGGCGTTTCAGAACAGCACCAAGACTAAGACCGGGGTGTAACTAGCGCTGACCCAACTATCAGAAGAAGTCTAAAACAAAGAGATAAGCAGCACCGAAAGCGCAAAACGAGAAGTAACGTAACGATCCTTAGGGTGCACCCCAAAATGGGAAAAAAAAAGGCGCGTTAGGGAAAGAGAAGGGGGGTCACTCGGAAGAGGGGGGAACACAGGATAACCTGAAACACGTCTCACCAGCACGCAAAGATTCTACTCCGTCGGACGGCACTCACAGCAGACATTGGTGGCATGGTGGATCTACAAAAGTGGGGTACAACAATCGAGGGGCTGCTGATGAGAAGCCAAAAAACATGTCGTGTCCTGTCTGGGAAAAGACAACGCGACGCTAGGCAAAGGAAGGTCAAGAAACGTGAGAAAGCGAAGTTGAAAACGAAACCGGGGTTCGGACTCACCGATCAAAATACATGGGAGCTGCAGTATGGTAGCAGACACGACGCAGAAAGAAAGAAGAGGGGGGTTTTTCACACAGGCGGCGGCAGTGGGGGGATGTAGAAGACTGCCAAAACAATCGAGGTGGGACCCCCAGGAGCATCAGGGGAAGCTATTTGAATTCGTTTTCGGAGTGAAACATAGAAGCGATGAGAAAAAAAAAAGGAGGGGCGTATTTAGGAAGGTAGCATAATCACGGGTGAAAGCATTGGTATGAGAACAACAATAATGACAGTTGAAGAATAGAGTGTGTCAAAAACCACCTATGGTTCGTAGGGGGAGGGGGTGGAAGAAACAACTTTTTTCAAACATATAGGAAGGGAGTCTCTAAACAACAACCACGAGGTATTAAAGGGGGAGTGATACAGGAGTGGTGGAATGAAAAATTTTTGAGATCAGCCCAAAAACCAGAAAAAGAAGCGGGTGGAACAAAATGGTTGATCTGACTCCACTAAATTAAGGAAAGACATAGGGTGACCACATTATTGTCTCGTGTGGGGCTAAAGGAACTATTGATCAGGATAAAAACCCGGAGATTGTGGGGAGAGAGCTGAAAGGGAAGAAAAAGGGAAAAAAGTAGAACATGCTAAAGTTGGCGAACATTAGGCAGAACAATCTATGGGGAGAATTAACAAGCCCGAATTAAACGAGACTTTGAAAAAGAGCCATGCGGAATGTTGGGCGGGAAAGCAGGGTTCGTGGCATCGGAAAGCATCCATCAGTGGGCGAGGCATTGGGTGTCTAGGGTGTGGGAAAGGCACTGAGACGGGGGGAGGAGATATGGCAAAGAGGTTGGCCGACGGGCTTAAAGCGGGAACGAACAAGGGGAGAGTAAAAAAAAAGCGCGCGAGAAACCAGGTTTGGCGATAAAATCGGGGAGGGACGATCAGAAAAAAATAAAAAAAAGCGGGGGGAAAAAGAAACTAGAGGGAAGAAGACTGACTGTGAGACGCGCCCTGCAAAGAAAAAAAATAGTAAAAGGCTTCGAGATGCTCATTGAAAACTTCCGGGGAGGGTACTTTCTTGATAAAGAAATGGGGAGTTCATGATGCGTAGGTCGGTAATGGGGAGTGGAGGGAAGGTAGTGGGCACACACGCGTAGCAAGAAAAGCAGCGCGACGAGGTGCGGATTACGGACTGAGAGCAAGTTGCGCTATATGAAGGAATTTGGAAGCGAGGGATTTGAGAGGAAGGCTGGGAGAGGCCGAGTCGGACTTTTCTAACATGAAAAGAGTCGTAACAAAATTGGGAAACCAAAACGATAGATGATCAGTTGTGTGCAGAACTCCGCGTTCGCGAAGCATTGCCCCCGCGTGGTGGGGAATGTGCGATTATTGGGTGATGAAAGGATGATGGTGGAATTTAAAAAAATACCAGGCTAATTCAAGGTGGAATAGGCGCGTGGATTGAGGAAGTTTCGCCACATCTGGAATCACAAAAACGAAAGACAGAAATACGGGCAGGTCTCCCTCTACCGACAGTAAGGGGTGGGCGGGTGGTGATCAAGAAAAAGGATTGGGGTCAAAATCAGTACCGCAAAAAGAGGGACCTGCAGAAGGGGATATAAAGGGTATTTAAATGGCTAAAATCGTGTAAAAAAAAGCAATCTGGAAGTACAAATGGAAAAGCATGGCTAGACACGTGAAGGGAGGAGCAATGTTAGGAACTAAAGAAATAAAAAAACATAGGACAAATCACCACGACGCGCACGCGAAAAGGAACGAGAGTATTGAAAAGAAAAACTCTTCTACGATTGAAGTGTGGGGGGTTAATGGGATTGACTGTAAGCAATAGCTCTCGATCTGTAACGGGGAAAAGGAGAGAAACAGGGGGAAAAAAAACGGACGTCGCTTCGATTTGCAGAAAATTTCATTATGAGGGAGGGTACTCTATTAAGCATAGCTGTTGGATACTGTCGTGCGGCGAGGGCGGCCGTTCGGTGGGAAGGAAAGTTGCATGGGAACAAAAAAAATCTCTGAACACAGATGAAATCCAAACCCCCCGGGGAACGAAACAGCGATGCTCAACAATCCGAAGTGCCTAACAGGTTTGCACGGGCGCTCGGGCCGGTACTGGGTACAGGGGAGGGTGAAAGGAGTCTCCGGCGGCACTTACGGCGCACCGGGAGGGGACATAGCGATGAGACCGGGGAATGGGGCGAGGATTGATAAAATATTGTCAGCTCCGATTTGTCTTTGTGGATTGGGGCGGCGACACCTCCAGAAGGGGCTGATACAAATAAGTGGGATTGAATATATAAATATACCGCATAATGGGATACGTTAAGTAGATAAAAAATACTAAACTACTGAGGGGAGGAAAAAAAAAGGAGACTCTTGTAAAAATTGGCCAAACATCCAAACCGTAAGAAGGAGCGCAAAGAAATGGTGAAACGGTGGAACCAGCTCCGGGAAGAAGAGGGGGGGAAAAAAAGAAAGGTGAGTATGGGCTGTAACATGCGGGTGAGCAACAAAGCGAAAGGACTAAAAAAGTGGGGAAATGGTCGAAAAAGGAAGCGCAGGCAGGCGCCGCGGCAGCAACGGGAGGACAACAGGGGTGGTCGACTGTCAAAAATGCTCGTCAATTAGAATACTGGAGATAATGGGACTGCTTTGGGGTAATAAGATAAGGGATAAAGAGCTCGGGCCATTTGGCCAATGAACAACTAAAACTGTAAAGGGGGAACGAAGAACCCTGAAACTAGGGCTTAAGAAGAATGAAAGGGAAGGATGTTCATAACGGAAACATCTAGACTTGCCGCGATGTAAGTGACACGGAGTTGTCCGACTACTGGGTCAGGGGGAATTGGATCCTGTACTGCATAGACAGAACATCAAAAGAAAAGACCAATAAAGATTCGTAATGGGGCGGGGTACTCGGCGAAGACATTTTCTGCGATATCGGGAGAAAGCAGCGGACGTGGATAGTGTGGGATTTTGGAGGAAAGGAATCTGTTGGGTTCAATGGATTGCCGCTAACCTATGCGGAGCTAAACGTGTGCTGTCTTTATAAAGATGTAGTTCCGGTGAGTGGGAGAGAATCGGAAGTAGAAGGAGATCGGTGAATTGAATATGGGGACAAAAAAATGGTAGCTAGAAACCTGAAAATGGGAAATAGCGCAACCTAGCCTTTCTGCAAAAAGGAGCCCAATATAAGGAATGGTGGAAGGCGGCCGGTGCCCCATCAGTGAAGACTGGAGGGCTGAGCTGTTGGTTGTTGAAAGGACAGCTGGAGTAGTGACAGAGAGACAGGTGCAAAATTAGAAGCCAGCTGGACTTAGCATATAAGCAGGGACAGAAAGAAGGAGTTCATCCATTGCACTGAAGCAATGTTCAAAAGAGGCAGATGAGACTGGGAGACAAAGGGAGCTCTGGCTAAAACAAAGCGGCTCTTGGGGGAGTAGGAGAAAAATATTTGTAGACCAGCCTGGGCCATAAAGGAATGGATACTTAAGGGTAAGGAGGGGGACTACATGGAAAAGTGCCAGACTAGATATCAGTGGGGGTTAAGAGAGACGGCACCGGAGCAGTAAATGCGCTGTTAGAAGGAAGAAGCACCGAGTCGAATAGGGTCTACGAAGCATGTTCCAAACGACGCTGAGTAAAATTTATGTGGGTCATAAAGAACAAAGGCAAGTAGATTCAAAAATCAAGAACCCACATGGAAAAAGTACGGGACCAGATACTGTTCAGAAATATGGAGCCAACAGATAGATATCGGGGTACCGAGGGAAAAGGATCCGCAAGAACCGGTTAAACGGCAAACGATGTTAGGGACACGGTCTAACGAACTATCAAGAATGGAATTCTGGTTGTATGGGAATACCGGTGCGCCGGCAATCTGGAGAAGGAGGAAGACCAAGTGCATCAGAATAAAATAAGAGGAAGGTAGGGAGCCCGCAGAAGAGGGAATCATAAAGGGGAGTACCAAGGCTGGAACCCACCAGAAATAGCTGACAGGGGGTGTAAACACAGACAACCAGAACGCTGGAGAACGCCAACCCACAGACCGGGCCGAAAGGCATCGGAAGACACGCGGCGCTGGCGAGGGGGGTGTTGCGTCGTTTGCTAAAAAACAGAACAATACGCTAAAATAAGCGACATAGGGGGGGATGTCCAGAGTAGGCAGGCGGAGAAGGACTGGTGACATTCCCAATCGACGGGGAAACCATGCTGGAGGAAAGGGGCAAACAGGGGAGCATAATAGGCTGGTGTGCGTGTACTTTTCCAAGTCAAGAAGACAACAAGACGGGGGGGGGGGGCAAGATCGGGTACCAGCGAGGGAGAAGTAAAGGGGGCAATGGGGGTCAAGGTTTAGAGCGAAACATTGTTGGAGTCGATAAAATAAAATGGGGTAAACAGCGGATGGTGAAGAGCAATTTGCGCCGCCGCGCGCTGTATGAAAATTTGGGTGTGGTGTATATAACCGAAGGTGATGATGAGAGAAGAAACAATTAACAGGGAGGAAATAAAGTAGATCCCTCACTTCGGCGAAGGAACCCGATGGGGAGAAAAAAGCCCGCACTCAAGCTTTAAATCAGGGGGGGGTGCGGTGCCACAAGCTGGGGGGATGATGTTAAGAAAAACTTAATGGGAATATGTTGGAGGTGTCTATCACACAGACCTACGGATTTTTTTGACTATATTTGAAACCGGAGACGCGGAATAAAAACCGTAGAAGGGGGGGGGAGAATACGCTGATGGGAAGGTGGACGCTAAAAAAGCGGGCACAAGAAATTTGCATAATCCTGAGTCATCATGGCCAACAAGGGCATATGGGGGGGGTAGGAGTACAGGCAAATGCAAAGCCGCGCTGGTAAAAATAACAGCGGCGTTCGATTGAATGGGATTCGGGAAATAATTTCGCCCTCAAGAGGAGGCGACAAAAATTGGGACGGACGGTGGGGCAAGGGTGGCTTCACGTCATAAAATGTATAAAAGGGGCCAGCGTTAGAGTTGGCCAAGAGTCGGGTAGGCTTTTGCCAGCGCCTTATGAAATGGTGGGAGTTTCTGCAGAGCGCGCAGGACGAAAAAACAACCGGGGTTGCAAAATGATCCGAATCTCATGACAGATTCCATTCGCCAGAGCGTGAATTGAAAAAAGCGCGTGCGGGGAATAGCGCTGACACCGTTGGGGTGCGGCGGCAGAAAAGTCTGCAGATGAGAACGGATTGCTGGGAAAATCGCTTAATCAACCCCTCCATGTCTACAGCATTTTTTTGGTACACTTAGTGTTAATGAGGGCGGATAGAAAAGAGACGTCGGTAGTCCTTTTTATAGCGTAAAAATGGGGGCGAAAGCAGCATTAGACCAATCGCTGAAGGAGGATTGGACGGCTAAATATAGAGATTTGTAAGGCAGCGGTAGAAACGAAAGCCGAGTATATGTACCGGGAGGATAGGGAGGTAATCAGAGAGTGCTTGAACGCGACGCGTGCAAGGCAGAGGACCCGGCTCGAGGAATACAAACATTTTAAGGGTCAAACAACCGAAGCGAAGAGCTGGGAAGAAGAATATCCGCGGAAGCAGGAAAAGCACGCGCGAAGAAGCGTGAGGACAAAGGGGAGATAGTTCCCTTTGATGAATGGGTGGATGACTGCGGACAAAAGAGAAAGAGAGAGAAGTCTGCGCCTCTGTCTTAAAAAAGGATAAGAATGTCAGGACAAAAGAACAAAGACTTACCACGAAGCAAACGTGGTGCAAAATGCGAAAACCCTAACCACGAGAATTTGGGGGACAAAAGAACCACGGGAGGCAGTTTGAGGAGACGCCGGGTCAACATGGCGCGGACCAGTTAAAATAGCACTACACTATAGTGAAAAAGAAAGGAAAATTCCCTAGCCCCACTAACAGGGGACAGGCAAAGGATCCAAATCTATACATACCTCACAGTCGAAATCAATTGGGTTCGGAAAGAAAGGGGAGTGCGGAGTGTGCGAGCATGAAAGTCCCGAGTAATGGTTTCAGACAAAAAGAGACCCCCTTACAAGCCCATCAAGCCGGGAGGAGATGGGTGAGGAGATTGAAGCTCCTGAAACGGCAAGAGGTATTGTGATTGAAGGGTGGGGTTGCTGGGTGAGTGGGAATGTCTAGCGTGGGTTTAAGGTTGTTGGTTTTGGGGGTGCCCCCAAAAAAAAACCCAAAAACTATGGGGCACAGGGAGGGGTAACCCCCGAAACCCCCAAACCACCCCCCGGCCAAACCACCCCCACGCCCCCCACCCCCGCCCCCCCAACAAACCCACCAAAGCCACAACAGGCGGACAAACCCCCCCAACCCCAAAACTTAAATTTAATTTATATGGTGGGGAGAGCCAGAAAAACAGGGGAACCAAGCGAAAGGAAAAAAAAACGACACCCGACAGCCGACACCCGGACAGGGGGAGAGAGGCAGGGCCAGAGGCAGAAAAACAACAGAAACGGATTGGCGAGAGGAGGGAAAACACAAAGAAAAAAAAAAAAGGAAAGATGGAGCCAAAAACAAAACCCCGCGCAGGCACGCAAGAAAGAAAAAAAACATTAGCGAGAACAACTACTAAAGGGAGGAAAACGGGAAGAAAAAAAAAAAGGGCACCCCCCGAGAAAAAGGAGAAAAAGGGGGGGCGAGACGCAGAAAAACAACCGGGAAAAAGGAAAGAAAAAGGGGGCATGAGCAAAACAGGAGGAGACAAGCAAACGAAATAGAAAAAACGGGAAGGAGAAGATGAGTGACGACCCCCGAAAAACCAGGGGCCGCAGCAGAAAAACGGAAGAAGCACCGGACACCGAGGACCACAAAAGAAAGCAAAAAGGGCGAACAAAGAACGAAGACCAAGGGGGATAGGGAAGATCCCAAAAAAAGAGGACGGAGGGAGAGCAGACAAAAGAGGGGAAGAGGCAACCAAGAAAAAAGAAAGGAAAGGCGAAGGAGAGGAGGGGAGCCGGAGAAAAAACGAGAGGAGGACAAAAACTCCTAGGCGAAGAAAAAAGGGTAACCGGGGCAGACTGTTAATGAAATAAAGGAGAACAAAAAAGGAAAAAAATGAGCCCGAGGGACCGCCGCGGGGGGAAAGTCAAGTACAACGCCGAAGAAAAGAACGGAATACACGCCCTGAGGAGGAAAAAACAAAAAAAACAAGCCGGAAGAGCACGGAGAAAAAGGAGAAGGATAAGGAGGGGGAGAAGGAAATGAGAGAAAGAAAGGTGAATGGAGGAAGGAGAGTAAAAAATTAAAAGAAAAAAGGAAATAGGAAAGAGCCCAGCATGGATGCCAGGGGATCCCGAATCTAACGCAGGGGGAGAATCAACGGATCGTTCGCAAACTCAAAGGAAAAAGAATCTAGTATAAAATTTGATTGTGTATATCTCATCAGGCGAATCTTCCGCCGAAGGGAACCCCGACAGAACCATGCTCAATAGGGATTTGGTGAGTGTTGTCCTGAAGTTGAGGGGCATTTTTAATAATTGTTAGGTTAAGAGTACGGGGACTGAAAACATTGTTGAGTTGTTCGAAGAAGAAGGGAGGACACAGTTGGGTCACTCGGAGGCCTTGGATTAGGGGCTGCTTTGGGCCTCTAGTGGGAAGGTTGGTGACTGCTGGAAAGGGGTATTCGAACTTCAGGAAGACCGAGGGAGAAGGGTAATGAGGGTGAGGGGGTGCAAGCTTGTGATTTGGGGAGGAAACTGACAATGACCCTCATGGGGATTGGCCAAAAAGCAACGCAGATGT
>Ga0179593_1493083_pt1 | contig 14177 bp, 9 predicted proteins | sample CZODoug2_1_08_16_FD_185931 | JGI IMG/M metagenome (GOLD analysis project Ga0179593, IMG submission 185931) | Vadose zone soil fungal communities from Angelo Coast Range Reserve, California, USA - CZODoug2_1_08_16fungal (PacBio error correction) | ecosystem: Environmental > Terrestrial > Soil >...
ACGAAGGGTAAGAATGGATGATTTGAGGCGGGCTGGTTCACAGCTATGTAAAGATAGCGAGCTTCCCAAGGATCGCAAGAACGAAGCTTTAGTGCGCCGTATAGTCTCGAGGTACTGCTTGCTGGTCGGAAGGAAAGAGGGAACATCCGAAAAGCAGACTCTCGCCTTTTTTACGGAACATAAAGAGAGATGAAAAAAGACATGCTTATAGCGTAGAAAACGATGAGGGGAGTACCTCAGAGTATTAAGCGTTAAGAGCGAGAACAAGGCTTTTACTAAGTTGAATAATCCCTACCGAGATGCAAAGCTACACGGTGTGGACGCAGGTCAGCGCAATTGTAAGGGAAGAAAAGCTGATTGAAGGACAGTCGCCGGTAGATTGGAAAGAAAAAGCCAACCAGGCGGAAAAGCGTAAGAAATTCGAGGTGAACTGCCGAGACAGTGAGGCGGTCGCGCAAAAAAAAAAAAAGCCAAGGAGAGACCAACTGCTGTCCGCCCACTTTCGGAAACGTAGAAATTCAGGATGTCGGCACATCCCCCCCCCCCCCAAAACCCCCCCCCCCCCACAACACCCAAAAAAGAAAAAAAAACCAGCCCCACCCCCCCCCCCCCCTCAAAAACAAAACCCCCACCCCCCCCCACCAAAAAAAACCGGAAACCCCCCCAACACCCCCAAAAACCCCCCACAAACCCCCACAAGGAAACCACAAAGCCCCCCAAGAACAAAGGGAAGGGCAAGAAAGGAACCAAAACCAAAACCCCAACACCCCCGCCCACCCACCCCAAAAACCCCCCCCCCCAAGCTATCACTTGTTTCTATATCGATGCTTTCAAAAAAAGGAAAAAGGTAGTAGCAGAGGTTTTGAAATCAGTCATGGGCAGTTCCTACTCATCAGGTTTCTATAGAAAGGAAGCGACGACAAAAAGATTCACATTCTCCATTACCATACTGGACAAAAAGAATAAGATGCTTCGAGGCGTAAACTCCCCAGTTCACGTCGATAAAGCATCAGAGGGGGACGAGAGAACCGCCTCTATGAAGGCGCTTAACTCCAGAAAGACCGGCAGGAGTGGAGGGAAGACGATCCTCCTACTCCAAAGACATAGGAAAAAACCAAGAGCGACTATTTTAAATCAACTCTCCAGAATGGAAAGAGCATGTGTCATGGAAAGGAATCGACACCGGGTTCGCTACTCCCATCCGGTTCCGAAAGAGCAGACTGCGCATGGGGGATCATGTCAAAAAGGAAAACTGCTTTGAATAATTGTCTGCCGACAGAAAACCGCGTCAAAAGCGAAATCTATCAAACTCGACCTCTAGCTAGAGAACACAGGGCTTTCCCCTCTATTTCATCGCCAGAGGGAAAAGCGGGGGAGATGTCAAGTAGAGACCCAACCTCCGCTGAGGGTACGCAGGTACTCCGGGGACGAGGGAGGGCAAATCGCCTTCAAAAAACAGACAGAAGCCTTTCCCTTTACCTCCCAACCCCCAAAAAAAAAAAAAGACAAAAAAAAAAAACACTCCCAAACAACCACCCAAACCAAGACCCCACAAACCGAAGCTTCTGGTGGTCCGTCTACGGAGAGCTCTGGGGCACGGAGAAAAAGATGGAGGAATAGTTGACCAGAATCTTTCCATACGCTCCTCATCAGTTCTGCAAGGGTTATGGGAGAAAAAGAACCTAATAGTGGGGACGAATACCTTTGCCAAGAGGAGAGATACCTGAGCCGCTCTAGAACTCCATAGAGACGCAACAAAAAAAAAAAAAGGAGGATTAAATGACTGGTATGGTGAGATATGGGCTTAGGGGAAGAAGAGAAAGGGGGAAAGGTGTAATTAGAACTCGGGTTCTCAAAACGGCAGGGGGGGGCAGCAAGGACGAATCTAGGACGTAGAAAAGGGGGGAAAGAATGGCCAAGGGCACAATCTCAAAAACTCGATAAATAATACTTGAAAGACTGGAAGAATTATCCAGGGGGGTTTCATAGGACAAGAAGGAAAAAGACCGACCGCAGAATCCGAAGAACCCGGCATATCTTCTAGGGATTGCCAAAAGATTAGGTGGAGATGCTTCCTTTCAGGGGGTACGAGGAAAAAAGAATAAAGAGAGGATTTCAGAGTTGAATCAGATGGGTCCTTCGGGGGTTCTCTGATGTCTTCTAAAATCGGAATTACTACATTTATTCCATCAAGTCTTTAGAAATGAAAAAGTCGAGAGATTGTCTCATGGGTGACGAGGAACTCTGGAAAGGGAGAAAGCGTATCTGCGTGAGGGCCCTGAGACAACTTGAAAGAGATGGGGGGAAAAAGGAGGGCAAGGGATTCACTCTTCTCTCCTAATACTTGGCAGGGTAGCGCCTGGTGAGTCGAAAGAAATCGAAGCGGGAAGACAGCATCACGTCGGCGGTGAAGCCGCGAATGGAAAAGTCATTCTAGGAGATGAAAGTTGGGCTTTTCTCGAAATCTTAAGAAAAAGGGAAGTAAAGGAATATCGCCTTCTGAGACAAGATTAAAGGAGCATGCTGATCTTGCAGACGTTACAAAGATGATTCTCTCGCAACACCAGTGTTAAACACATAAGCAGATCCTTTTTCCGAATGGAAAGAGGGACAAAGAGGGGAGGAAGGGAGCCAATCAGCGAGGAAAAACTGCCGGATCGCGCACCGGGGCTGGCCAGAAGAATCCCGCACTGAGGGCATCAAGTCCGAAGGAGGGGGGCAACATCTTCTTATTCCGCTTGAAGGGGGGCTGACTGAAAACCTAAGGGCGGCGGCAGGTGAAAGGCTAATGAGTGCAGAATGTAAAGGGAGGGGGAAGGCGTAGAACTTCCTGGGATGAAAAATCGCGTTATCGCCACTTGGGCTGCAGATGTTATCGCGCTGGGAGAAGGAGACACAACGTGTATCTTTGGACTTGGGAGAAAAAGATGAAAGGCGGCGCATTAGATCCAAGAAAAGATAGAACGAAAGAAAGGGGGGGGTCAAAGAGGCTGAGTAAAAGACGGAAGACGCGGAACGGCCGTCTCAAAAGATGAAAGGAGTCTGTCAAGCCGTATAGACGAACGGCGAATGGCAAAAAGATGAAAAAAGTTCGAGAAGGATAGTAAAATGAAAAGAAGGCAGAAGCAGTGGCGCCTGATACGGAGGGAAAAGCCTGATGATTCTGCATAGGGGCTTTGGAAAAGTAAAGATACCAGATCGGACCCAGTGGCGAAGGGTAGGGGGGGGGGATACTCAAAGAGTTGGCAGAGTTTCGTAGGAAAGAAGATCTCAAAAAAAGGCTTATTATTAATAGAATAGAGAGACGACGAATCTCCTGGTAGGCAACATAAATCTAGAAAAACGCCGTAAGACCACGGGTCAAGGCTAGGACGAAGAGAGACTGAAAGAGACGCATAAAACTTCATTATCTTTCGGGCGGTTGGTAAAAAAAATTAAGAGAAAAGGTGCATACAAAGGACGAAAAGGCCGACGCAGGATAAAGACAAAGACGTAAACTGAGAAGTTGAGGTCGGTGACGATCGAGACGAAAGTTCCTAGAGGGACAACACTGCCTATTTCTGTCAAAAAAAAAAAAAAAATACTAGAGTGCAGCAGATCCTCAGCGAGGGATATCAAGGAAAAAAAGAAAGAGAGGACGGGCACCACCTCTACACTGGTGAGGAATCCAGAGAGGGTTTTGTAGTGTCATCCAAGAGGGGGCGAAAGAAAAAAGTTGCCAGGACGACGTGAAGAGGTACGACAGCCTGCTGCACATGAGGCATAAGTCGCGTTTGGCTGCCGGACTCCTGGCCGGTTGGAGCACCACAACAACCGCCCCCAACTTGCTAAAGATGATTACCTCAAAGGTAGGGGGGGAAACCATGGGGATTGCCCTCCGGCGAAAGGGAGAGGAAAGGAAAGATCGTGTAGAAGTCTCAGCCGGGTATGGTAGAAGGAGAGAAGACCAAAGATATCACCTATTGTAACTAGAAAAGAAAAGGCTGAAAGTACTGATTCTTGTCAAGATACGGTCAGGAATCATCTCGGAAGGAGGCGTAAAGAAAAAAAAAGATCTCCCATCCTTTGCAAACATTAAAGAGATCGGAAATCGATTCGGACGCAAGAGGCAGAACACAAAAGATCCGCCTAGAGAAGTTTCGATGCTTTCATACGAGCGACTTTCTCCGCATAAAAAAAGGGAAGAGAAGAGACCCCACAAGGTCTCTAGGAGGTCAGGAGAAAGAGAGTTCAATCAAATGAACGAATAAGTCCCGAGGCAGTGGATAAGCAAGGATCACCGGCAAAGGAGTCTCTCCAAAAATTCAAGGAAAGCCGAAAAAATTAGGGGAAGCGTCGTTTCAAGGAACCCGAACTGGAGGGGCGTAGAGAGCTTATAACCCCCAGAAGACCACTTATACATATGTCACCGACAAAAAATTCCTACAAAACCGCGATCAAATATAAAAGTCACGCGAGGAAACCTAATTGCCCGGCTGAATCGATGGAAGAGAACGAGCGTTAAAGGGGGGACTGGGAAAAGATCTCTATTCCTCTTCAACTTAAGGAGGAGGGAGGGGCAGGAGAGAGGACTTCCAGTAAAGAAAGAAAAGAGTTAACGAGATGGGAAAAAGCTAATTTCTCTTGCCAGTTATCGCCGATCTCTTTGTGAGGAAAAAAGAATGGCGGGAAGGACCATCCTAGAGGGAGAAAGAAGACTCCGCATATGTCAGGATTGAAGAAGTTAAAAAGGGTTCAGACCGAGAAGAAAAAGGGGTTCGAGGAAAAACGATCGAATGCGAAAATAAGCTAGATACCTAAGTACTCTCGAGAGGAAAGAGAGAGATAATGGAGGTGAAGAGCGAGGAGGGGGGGGGGGATTTTGGGTGGGTGGGTGGTAGCTGAAAAGTCTAAGCTAGAAAAATATTCTAAACTCTTCGGGTTCCTAGGAGAAAGCTGTGAAGAATGCTGAGATCTTCTGGCCAAGGGTTTTGTAAAGGAGAGAGCAACTAAATTCATAAGCCAGCGCTCAAAACGGAGATAAGAAGGAAATTCGAGAAGGAAGAAGTGAAGACAGGTTAATTCCGGCTGGTAGGAGCAGGTGCAGGCGGGTCGTCATTTTAGCAGCGGACGAGATTGGAAAAACGACCCCCCCCCAACGCGAACAGTGAGACGGAGGCATCTGCACGGTAGGGGACGCTAAGAGAGTCGAAAGAATTCTCTGGCCGCGGTCTTTGGTCTACGGAGATGGAGGAAAATGCATCAGGAGAGACGAAGGGGGGGAGAAGGGGAAATAGTACCACTCTGGAGCTCCAGGGGGGAATTCAGTAGGCGGCCGCTGCTCGAAGCTGGGGGAGTCTTAGGAAGCTTCCCTGGATAAAGTCATCATCGGTCCACTTCTGGGAGAATAAAGGAAAAGGACAAAATAGTGACCGACTACAGCAGGGAGGAGCGTTTGGAGTAAGGGGGTCTTGAGGCATGGTCGTTACTCCAAAGGGGGGGGAAGAGATATCTTATTAAAAGAGGGCGAGAGAAAAAAAAATCGGAGGTATAGGCTATTCCTCCTTTTTTGAGTTTGAGGAGATCGGGGGTGGGTTCTTAAATCTACTCAGACCAGAGAAGAAAAAAGGGTCATGTACGAAATGGAGACTCCCTTCACTGGCGAGGTACAGCATTCCGGATGATGATCTCGAGGCCAGGTAGAGGAGCAAAAGACTTTTCCAGGGGAAGGTGACAAAGAGAAAAAAGGAAGTTAAGGGATGTGTATCAGAAGGGGAAAAAAAGGGCTAGGAGGGAAAGGCCACAAACCAAGCTTTCCTACATCTACGGGGGGAAAAGTGCAGAAAGGGACTTTCCTAACTTTTGACAATCAAAAGGAGGACCTTTAGGGGTGTGTGGTGCTCGGACTGGAACGGAGGGAAAACGAGAATTAGGGGCGAGATGAAAAGGGATCGCGTCATTCTGGGAGAGGATGCAGGGCAACCATTCTATACTCAAAAGAGCTTAGGAGATCATGGAGCATGTAAAAAAAAAACGTGGAGGCCTGGGCTAATATGGTGTATCGCATTAGACAAGATCGGAAAGGGGGGGGGTCAAGAGTTCTGGGAAGGAATGAGAGAGCAAGAGTCCGTCCTGATAATCCTAGAAAAGAAAGTCTTCGGATATAGTAAGAACGTCGGACAGAAGGAGTCAACGAGAACTTTTGCTGAGAAGAGTTATGCTCGTCGGGAGAAGCGGAAGAGGACCAGCCCATCCGCATATGCAAAGGAATATAAAGGGAGAAGAAAACTACAAGAAAGGCCTTTTCTTAGTACGCGATATGGAGGGAAGCGAAACATGATAAGACACTAACATCGGAAGCTTACATAGGTATAATCAAGATGGAGTCGGGAACTTCTTCCCGCATATAGGAGAATCAAGAAGAGGAGAGAAGGGGAAGGAGGAAGTAGAGTCTCAGGACTTGGAAAAGGTGAGGGGGATGCTTCATGAAGCTGTTAGAATTATACCCCGTAGAAATGGTCTCTGTGTAAGAGGAAGGAAAAAGGCCTTCCCCGTCTATCTCAAAAACGGGGATTAAGGATTCTAACCATATGCAGAGCGAGGGAGACGTAATAGGGAATGTGCGAACAACAGCTAAAGGAAGAGCTAGAAATGGACAAGCTCGCGTTTGAGCTTGGAAGCAGTAGGAAAGGGAAACCGAAGATTTCTTTATAATTCGACATTACGCAAGGAGGAGTCCGAGGGCATCATCTAGACTTTACAAAGTAAGACGCTGGGAATAAGAAGCCAAGACTCAGGTCACCACAGCTACACGTGGTTGAGACAGGCGGCAAAAAAGTGTTATTCACCAAAAGGGGGGGGGGATCTGGGGTGTTTTCAGGAAGCATCGAGGAGAAAGGGAACTAAAAGATTCCATATGCTGCCAGTGCTAAATTCGCGTGGTACTGAAAGAAAAAGGAAGGTCTCGCAACCACCAAAAGCCTCCGCCCAGGGGAAAGCGGGAAACGAAAGCCTCAGGTAGACTGAAAGAACCTCAGGAGAAGGGATGAGGAGCCATCTAGTTGCGATGCGGTATTCGAGATCGAGATCACTGAAAGACATCAAGACAAGCAAGTCTCTGTCTCTCATTTCCAGTCAAAACGAGATAACGTACTTCCTGTACCCAAAGGAGAACAGGAAAAAAAAGTTTGATGGGAGAGAGATAGTAAGGGAGGACCGCTTCATACAGAGAAACAAGTCACAAAGTCCTGGAAGAGTCAGGGAGGGGAATTTTGGCAGAAGAGGAGTCTAAAAAACCAAAACCAGGAACTAAGGAAGACGATACAGCCCACAGCGTCGATAAATGACGCCATTCAAAAGAAAGGTTAGAAGACTCCTAATTCCCAAGCCGTCAAGGAAAGTAAAAGATATCACCGTCATATAAGATTAGCTCTAAACCCAGGAACGAAAGAGGGAGAAAGGGGGGGTCGCTTCAACCGAAAGAACTGCTGGTAAAAGTAGTACCAATTTCTCCAAGAGAAGCACACCATACCGGAGTCAAAGTAATTCTATCAAAAAAGTATCAAATAGACTCTCTCGAAGGCCCAACTGCTGCCCGGGAAGCTTTCCGAGTGGAGAAGGCGAAGGTCTACAGGAAAAAAATAGCGCAATCTCTATCCGCTTCTAGAAATTACTGAAGAGGGGGCTAAAACACCTTCACCTCTCCTTGAAAGTACCAGAAAAGAGAAGAAAAGGGCCATTTCACCGAAAAGTCGACGAATTGAGAAATAAAAGGAAAAAGTTTGAAGTGGGAGAGTTCTCAAATATTCAAAGCATAGGTCCAGACGCCTCTCATCAATTTCGTCCTGGAACAGAAGTGAGTACAAACTAATACCTTGCCTCTTATAGCTAGATTCCGAGGAAAAAAGCAAGAAAAGCAATCCATCTCTCTACAAAAACAAAGGGGAGTAGGGGGGCAGGTCTCGAGTCAGTATATAACGGGCAAAGGGATGAGCGGAGAGTCAGGGGGAATCACTGCAAGCTGTCAATACAATCAGGAGAGTTCCAAGGGGGGTGGAAGAGTCAAGAGGAGCACTCGTCTCGAAAAGCGAGAAAAGGGGACAAAGACATCCAAATTAGAAGTCAAAGAAAAGGTATACAGGTGAATCGAAAGGAAGGCGGGGGAAGGACGATTCCCATCTCACTCCACAGGAAAGGCTCTGCTATTGCCACGACAAAAAATCTGGCTTGGAGGGAAGAGAAAGGCGCTGGGGAAACTGTTCAATTGCGCTTAAAGCCGCGGCGAATCTCTTTTATTTATAGGATGCTTTAAAGCGCTTGAGGGGGAAGGGTGAGTACTGAAGACATTAGAATTACGCAAGAAGTGTGACCCTCTCTTTAAAGTCCAGAAGAGGGGGAGCATAGTGAGAAAGGAGGACTCAAATTCTTTTTTGGATATCGGAAGATGAAAGTTTCTATGAAATGCAATGACTCTATGTACCACTGGGTAATTGGGGAGTAAAAAGCTCTACCTGGTACGGGGAGACCAAGGGGGTCGAGGACGTATAGCTAATTCAAAAAAATTCTGAAGGAAGGGAAGAGGAGGCGAGGACAGGCATGCGCGAACCACACTCGGATGTCTAGATAGTTCAGAGTTGGCAGGGGGAGAGAACATTGTCTTACTCCTAAAACATAAAGTCCGGGGGAGTAGAGGAATTACTTTTACGAGATTAGACTGATGGGGAAAAGGATGACGGACCTTGATATCAACATTGCCGTCAAGTAATCAGTAACTGCAAATCAAAGAGCCCGTTTCAACATCGGGCTAAGAATAAAGGCATGAGATTTCTCCGTTATGTCGTGAAAAAGAAAAAGGCGGGTCGCAAAAGAAGACCTCATCTAAGACTCAAGGAGGGGAAAGGGTCATGCGCGACCTTGTTAGCAGACTCGGGAGAACCAGTGAGGGGGCTGTTTTGTTGAACGAGGGTCCATTAGGCGGAGGACGCAATTTTCGCGCTGCCGATGGTGTAGATGAGTCATTCTTACATATCAAGTCTCAGAAAAAAATCGAGAAAGAAGTTTTCGAAATAGAAGAGAGCGAGGGGGAGCAGATGCCAAAAGGGTTATCTTGTTGGGCCTGCGGAGGGGGATAGCGAGCTCTCATGATTACAAAGAAGAGGGAGGAAAGCGCATTGGAAAGAGCAGGTCATGGTTAATTAATGATCCGCATGTACGTCAGTACTCAGTCGGAGTCTAATCGGTCAAGAGTATAGGAAGAGGGAACGCCGAAGGGAATGTTTGTTCGAGTAGGAGAAGGAGCTTACCGGAAGAAGCCATCTCAATAGGCGAGAGGCATAAGGCTGGAAAAAATAGAGAAGAGACTTGAAAAGGAGCGATATGCCTTTTGAAGGAGCTCCTTCTTCCATAGAAACCGGAAACAGTGGGGAAGGGTAAGAGGGTCTAGACTCACATCGTTATGGGACAGCCCTAAAAAGCTGAGGAAGAGATGAGGAAAGAAAAGGGAATCCTCTCAACAACAAAAAACTTGGAACTCTGGAGCTAATATACGACTAAAAAGGGAAGGGCAAAGCCAAGGATTAAAGGGTTCACATGAGGAATTAGGAGAGGCATTCCCAAGATATAGCAAGAAAGAAGAAACTGAGCAAAAGCCGGAAGGGCTCTCTTATCTCTTTATTTCTCGTTAGGAGGGAAAGGCATAAGCGAAGAAAAAGAGAACAGATGAGAAAAAAAAAAAAGGACGGATACGCGGAAAAGGAAGCAGTAGGCAAGGAACGATCGAGACTCAATCGTAAATTTGGAAAGGCGGAGGACCGTACGATCGAAGGTTACAGAAACAAACGGTTCCTATCCTCTTCTGGTAGAGAAAGCAAAGTAATAGTAGATCCGAAGTCGACCAAGTTACACTGGGGTGCCCTGCGAAAGGGGTAAAATGGTTATCAGAGGGTCGATACTCGCTGTGAGAAGGCGGTCCTACATGACTCTCCCAAGTAAGGAGAGGGGTACCAGAAAGCCCAGGGGGAGGAGGTAGCTCAAAAAGACCATCAGTTCGAGGCTGAAGTATAGATGAAGAAGAAGGGATTTCCCTCCTGAGACTGGTTAGAGGGGAATAGGGGGCGGAGAAAAGACCCGCGCTCAAGGGTTCAAGAAAAATGGAGAAAACAAGGTTGGGCTGGAGTTCTTCATTGGACTGCTTAGGCCGAATAAGGGGGCTAAGGAATCTCTTACGTCCTTTGCCTCATAACCAGCGAAGGGCGAACATACAGGCGAGAAGCTCTGACGAGAGTAGTGCGGGCCGCCCAGTGAAAAGAAAAACCTTCAATACTCAAGGGGAAGTGTAAGAGGAGCTTAAGAAAACGCACTGGTCTTCCTACATACGCCAGAGGGGAGGTAAGGAAGGCCTAAGAAAAGAGGAGCTGAAGTACGGGAAAGGGAAAAAAAGGTGAAGAATAAAGAATCCCCGGGACATGGACTCCAAGGCAATCGAAAAAAGGACGCGTCGAACCCCAGCCGTTCAGATCAGCTGCAGAGATTGGAAGGAAAGCGCTGGTCCAGAAAATAAAGAGGGGGGAAGATGAGTCTGCCGGAAGAGGCACCCAGCGTACAGAGAAAAAAAAAAAGGACCGAGAATGCGATCTAAAAAAGAATAAGACTCTACCTTCTCGCGCATTCCACGGCAGGGGAATGAAGAAGGCCTCGGAATCGGACGGAAGGAAAGGGAAAAAAAGAAACGTATCTCGAGAGAGGTTCAACGGAGCGGCTGGACCTCAGGGAGGAACCGATCGAAAAACTTAATAAAATGTAACGCTTTAGAAGTCCAAAAGGAAAAAAGGGGACAGGAGACCTCTTTATCGCCGAGATTTGGGAAAAGGGTGAGAAATAAGATAATCGGGCAACTCAGATCATGGGGGAAAAAATTGCAACACTTGTCCGTGATTTTCGACTAGAAACCCGAGGGTTCGAGAAAAAATCAGAGACTACTATCATGCGTCTATAGAGAGAAAGATAGACAAAAAGGGGAGGAAAAGAAGGATACGGAGGTGAGAAAAAAGGAGCGAAGGAATTAAAGAGCTCTCCGTGCACTTTCATTCGAGTCTGAAGTTCAAAGGAAAAAAATCCCGGCAAGCTGTGAAGTACTAAGGAAAAGGGACCGAAGGGGAGAAAGGGGGAAGATTCAAGTCGGTGATCAGGCGATAAAACTGGCCGAATCAGACAGGGAACTTTCAAGTTCTACAGGACATCTGGAAGGAAGGAAGATGGGTTAATCTCGGGGGCCGACAGAAAAGCCGTCCAAAAGTCATGGGAGGCAAGCTTAAAGGACCGCCGCAACCTTGCTTTGAAATAGCCTCAATACAGAATGTTTAACTGAGAGGGCGAGATTTCTATTGAAGGGTTGGGATAGGGAGGGAGAAGCGGTGGTAGTGTATCGCGGGCGAAAACCTTCAAAGACAGGTCCACATTCTTGTGCGAAAAGAGGGGGGAGGGCTCAAAGGATACATTAGAAAAGAAGGGGGGGTCATAGGAAAGGGGGAAGCGGATCATCTCCCTCGCTTCCCGGAGACACTGGATCAGGGAGGTAAGTAGGGGATTCACCTCTTCCCAGGCCTACCAAGGGGAGGGGAGGTCTGAGCGTGGGTCGGTCGATCTCTCAATCTGAAGAGGAGATGGAGCTCAAAGGAAGCGGAGGCGGAGGAGGGAGAAAGCAAAGGTACCACAAAAAAGATTATTACAAGCCGTTGTGGTTTATCGACGATCCTCGGTCGGAGCTAAAAGGGAGACTCTTCTCCTCTGTAGCAAAGGGGGGGGGATGTAGGAGGATCTTGGCGGCGTAAAAAAAGACCAGGAAGAGATCGCAAGCATCGGCCTGAGCAGAATGAAGAGCCGAGGGAAGGTCTACTCCAGCTAGAGGGGCGGGAAATACCATTCCTCTACTGCTAAAAGGAGAGCGAACTCACTCAATGCAGACACTGTGTCATGGCCAGACGTGCGGAAAAGATACGGGACTCTTTATTTTGCTTGTTGGGGGAGCTAGCCGCCACAAAAAAGGAAGAAAGGGGGGGGGAAGTGAAAAAGAGGAGGAACAGGGGGGTATTGAAGGGGAGCGTCATTAGGAAATAGCCTCTTATTGAGTCACAGAGGGGGAGCTAAAGGTAGGCACTAACAAGGCAGTCAAAGAGGAACAAAATGTTGAATTCTCTCCTACGGGTAGGAAATCGTCGAGGGATATCCAATAATCTAGGTCTGAAGAAGAAGGGGGGGGACAAGGGGGGGACTTGTAAAGTCAGGGGTAAGCATCGGTCAGAGATATACGACTACCAGAAGCGGAGTCGTCAGCCCCGTATATACTCGGAAGTCCAAAAGAAGTTGAAACGGGTTTTCTCTTCTATTAGGATAAAAAGAGGAAAAGGAAAGACTAAGGGGAAAGCTAAGGAAAGCTCCTTATAAGGGATGAACAAAAGAGCTGAGTAAGGAGGACAGGAGCCTTTTGGAATCAGGGGAGGGAGTATTCTCATAGACCAAGCGGGAAAAGGGGGGTATTTCTAATCAACAGCTTCTGAGGATGACTGTAAGGACAGTCTCGGAAGGAAAGAGGACCCGATAGGAAGCTCTCAGAACAAGGAAAGGGAGAGCTATTCTCATCGGGAAGAGAGGGACATTCCATAAGCTTTTTTCAGGACCTATGGAAAAAGGAAATTGGGGCAGCAGGTCTGTATCATGGGAGAGGAGGAAGTCTAGAGAAAAAGAGAAAGAGTGGACTGGTCCGGAGTTTGATCGCTACTCTTAGCTCTTGCCTATCGCTGGCTGGTCGAGAAGAGGGGAAGAAGAGAGACGAAAGAGGTCTACTCAAAAGTTACTAAGACTCCGGTGGGAAAGGAGGAGGGGAGTATACGTGACTATAACTAGACGGGCTATGGATGAATAATTCTTATAGGAGGAAACGTACGATTACGCGGACTATTTTTAAGCACCTGCTTTCCGATCAGAGAGTAATTGGGAAATAGGAATCCCATCTGATTAAAAAACACGGAGAAACGGGTTTTAATTCCTGGAAAAGATAACAGGGTAGTGCCTCGGAATGGCGACTTTTTTGCCCGTAATCAGCGAAGGGTCCGATGAGAGCCCCTTCATGAACATGAGGAAGAGGAGGAAAAGGGGGAAAAGGAAGGCCAAAATTCATGAGGAGGGAGCGCACAACGATTCAGGGGAGAACTAAGCCACAAAAGTCGGCCCATGAAAAAGGGGATTGATACGTTGAAGGTACGTTAGTTCTCGAATCCTCGAGGTTGTTAGAAAGGAGAGAGAGTCGAGGGGGAGACCCGCTTTGACAAGAGGCACAGGGAAAGGAAGAAGAAGAAGGGCCTGCTTCAACGATAAAGGTGGAATATATCAGGACGGCCTTTTAACGAAAACAAGATACACCAGACAGCCTTTTCTCCCATGAAGAAGGAGGAGATGAAGACAGTGAGAGCAGGGTCTATAAACGAAAAAAAAAAATCCGAGAAGAAAGGGGGTAAAACCTGCTAATCCTCTCGCTCTAACGCTCCTGGAGACGACAGTCTCGGAGCGATCAGAATACCTCAAAAGAGAAAAAGAGAGGACCAAGACGGGGCGCGGAAGGAGGGTTGGGAAAGGTAACAAGAAGTCCAAAGGACGAGTGGCGTGCTGGCCAGGCTCTATCACCTTCAGTCCGATCACAGAAGTTACGATCACTTGCCGAGACTTGGGGGAGAAGGGAAGGAGTTAAAAGGAAGGGGGGTAAGAAAAAAAACTGGGGAGGGAATCATTGATAGGCCGAAAGAGAGAAAATGCAAAGCATACCATCGGAAAGGCATCTCCATCCCATCTATAATCATAGAAAGCTTCCCACTACGTTGAAAGAGGGGTCAAGAAGGAGGTTCAGCTCCGGGAATTTCAATGGCAGGGGAGAGTCGAAGCAGAAAATGTAGCAGGGGGATGGGAATAGTTCGGAACCGAATTCAAAGCAAGCAGCGAGAGGGAACCTTTATCCCTTCCAAGACCGGGATAGGGGAAAAAAAGAAGTCTCGTCTCCCGAAAAACTCTGTGAGGGAATGGGGGGGGAAACCACCAATCGGGGGAAAGCGCGAGTCCTTGCTTACCATCTTGCCCACGTGGTTTACTGAAAGAATGGGGGGGCACCTTTGGGCCCTATATCGATCGATCTCTAAAACAAAAAAAGAGTG
>Ga0179593_1624479_pt1 | contig 14177 bp, 19 predicted proteins | sample CZODoug2_1_08_16_FD_185931 | JGI IMG/M metagenome (GOLD analysis project Ga0179593, IMG submission 185931) | Vadose zone soil fungal communities from Angelo Coast Range Reserve, California, USA - CZODoug2_1_08_16fungal (PacBio error correction) | ecosystem: Environmental > Terrestrial > Soil >...
GGTAAGATAGAAGTCCCTGCATCCAGGAAAAACGTCGGGTTATGTGAGGGAATCAGACGAAACAGGGAGAATGACGCTGGCAAGAGGGGAAAGGCGGGACTCGGCGAACAAGGGGAGGGGGGGAAATAACCCCCACAGTTACAAGAGAAAGTTTTTAATTAAACTGAGGACGGGGGACAGGCAAAGTGTGGGCAAACGAGACCGACCGGGAAACTGACAGAAACACATTCACTTGAAAAAGAAAAGCGGGACAAGGGTGAAGTCCATCTGGGAAAAAAAAGAACTCGGTGGAATGGGGAGACAGTCCGTGACTACTAACCTGATAGAAATGGGAACACGAAGTCCAGGACTTACACTGACAATCCTTGGGGGGGGGCTGCTCGACGAAAGAGGGAAAGGCTCAGGCTCGGTGAAACTTTTTCGAAAGAAAACACCCAGGAAGAAAAGGCTGGAGCACACAAGGCGCACCTTTAAGAGGGGATACGATTCCTTTGGGGAAGGGACATAGACCCGCAGGTGATCACGAATTACCGAGCAGAGAAAAAAGGGGCTCACAATCCTGCAGACGGGAGTAAAACAAAGACCTTCGGTCTGAACACAATAGGAATCGATTCTTCAGGGGGGGAAAAGGTGTGCGGTTTGAGGGGTCAGTAACCGGAGAAAGGAGCGCTCAAAAAGAAAGAAGAGAGAGAAATGGTAATGACCGGCCAAAACGTTCATCCCGGGGAGGGGAATGCGGGAGGCCGTAAGAAAACCGAAGGAGTGGGAAAAAGGAAGACGTGGGTGAGTGAGCACAGAGGGGAGGGAGCTGTAAGAGGTGGAGAAATCCGCTGCAGAGGGGGGGGGATAAGGGGTCAAGAGGAAATCTGGAGTCCAGGGAAAGGGACCGAAGCGAACATCCGGGTGGTGGAGAGGCAATTGCGAACCAGTTGGGGAGGGAATCACGTAAGGGGGTGCTTTCTACGGGGGAGAGACAATTGTCATTGGGGGGAAGGGGTTAGAGGGGACACTTTTCTTAGACAGTGGCCAGGCGGAAGGAGACCGTCCGACTCAAAAGGTTCTTTGGGGGAAAAATGGGGGGGGGGTTGGCGGGGGGGGAAGGAACTTGGCCTGAAGATGTGGTTCAAGGGAAGTAACCGTTATAGGGGACAAAAAAGTTGACTGCAAAGTGGAAGGGGAGTCGTCTAAATCCTGGGAAAAGGAAGAATCGGAAAAGGGACTGGTCCTGGCCTCTCACTTCAAGGGGCGATTCGCCTATGGGAAAAGGAAGCCGGAAACTTCTTTTGATTAGAAAGGTCAAACCGATACTGTGGGGAAGAGGGTCTCCTAACTGGATCGGGTGGGGGTGCTCCCGTGTCGTAGGAGGTAAAATAGTGTCCAGTAATGATCCGTATGCAATGGAAAGAATCGGAATAATGAGGGTAGTTGGGAGCCGGGGCGCGAAGGGGATGTTATTCGTGGGAAGAGTTGCTGCGGGCGGGAACTCTCACCGCAGAAGGGAAAAGTGGAATACGGGGGGGTACAACAGCAGTTCAGTTCCGTGGGGGAGGGGGGGAAGAAAAAAAAATGTTTTGGTGATACTCACCGCTGGGGAAAGGAGGTCCCTTAGTCAGAAAACCCTCGCGGGGAAGCGAAGCTTTCGGACATGTGGCGACTCCAAGGTGGGGAAAGATATAAAGTCTCTCGGCGGAGCGTCCTGCCTGGAAAAATGGTTACCACGGGGGTGTGGAGAAAGGGAAAATTTTCTCCTAGATAGGGAGGGGGGGAGGGATGAAAGGGGGGGGAAGAGTGAAAGGAACGGTGCCCTCAGTCAGACCAAGAAGGGTCCGTAGTTGTCGTAGGTGGGAGGACCTTTGATGGGGGAAAGGGGGTCTAGGATTGAAGACGGTTGGCAGGCGCGAAAAAGGGGGGGGAGGGGGAAAATCCAGAGGGAGGCTCCCGGGTATAATTGGGGGGGGGATGGGGAATTCCTTTAAGCAATACTTGACGGAAAACTGGCCAGTAGGGGAAAGAAGTACCGTGGCGGAAAAAGTTGGAAAAAAGTGGTAGCGCGGTCAAAGGAGAAAAAAGAAAAACGTGTGATAAAACGGGGAAGATTCGGTGATTCTTCTGGGAAGGGAGGCAGGAGTGAGTAGAATCGAGAGGAAAACTCCGGTCTGCATTATCGGAAACGACTTTGGGGGGGGGAGCGGGGGAACCAGGATGGGACTCTTACCGTTTTGCATGGAAGGGAGCGAAAGGGAGAAGTTACTCCGAAAAGGAAAGAGGGATATTCAAAACGGGGGGGGCACGACAGCGGTAGATATGGGTCAGCATTAGGGGGAAAGGGAAATCGGACTTTCGATGAAGGAAAAGGGGGGGAGGGTCCTCAGGTTTAGCCTGGCGGAAAAAAGAATGAAACCTCAATCATTGACTGGGTGGAAAAAGACAGGCCGTCCCGCCCCGAAAAAAGAGAGTTCGGGGTCGGACAGGCAAAAGGCAAAAAAAGGGGGGCCACGTGCACCGGATAAGCCGTTCGTTGCGCGGGGGAAGAAACAATTTTTCAGGAAGAAAAAAGAAGAGGGAATCCTCGTGCGATGAAGAAAGTGAAGTGCTAGAACGGGCTGCTCAGCGGGAAAAAGACGTCAGAGTGGAGGGGAGGCAGAGGGAGAAGGAGGGGGCAAGGCGCGATGAAGGCCACGTAAAGAAAGGAAGAGGCTGCTGAGAGACTGGCGCGGAGAGATGCAGCGAAAGGGACTACACGTCGGGAAGAGAAAAACTCCTTGGCGCAGAGATTGCATCGCGTGGTGGCGTGGAAGGAAATGCGGCGTCAAAGGGAGGCGCAAGCGGCGGCCTCCCTCCGAAAAACAGAAGTTCACGCAGAGGGGGATAGGTGTCCGGTCTGGCATAAGGGATCGAGGTGTCAGGGGGCCTACCAGGAAAGCCGCGACGAGGAAAAGGAAGCCTTCAGAATCTGGGTGGGTGGTGGGGGGGGGCCTGTATCCCTGCAGCAGCACTCGCGCAGAAGAGCGTCAGCAGGAAAGTAAACGCGGCCCATCTCGAAAAAAGCTTTTTTCGAACCGAGGGGAAGAAGAAGTGGGACTCGTCCTGTCTCTCGGAAAAGTAACACATAGGGAAAAGGAGGGGTGTGTACGGAGATCGTCGAGGCTAAGTCTGAGGGAAGGGGGAAACACCTGTCTCACATGGGTGTTGTTCAGGAGGGGAAAAAAAGTTAGTAGGCGCTCCCGCGGAAGCACGAGATTAGCCACTCAGACGAGTTAGAAAGGGGGACAACGCGCGGATTATTGAACGGGTTGCGCTGGAAAGTTAGCAGGATGAAAGGGACAGCACGCGCCCGCGAGGAAGACGCCCAAGAACAGGAGAAATGAGTGCCAGTCCAAAAGAGATAAGGAATTTGAAGGGAAGAACGAGTGCGCAGCAGGGTCAGACGGGGGAGCGCCGCGTCAGGCAAAAAAGAAAAAAGGGCGGGAATGTAGGCGGATCAGCAGGAAGAGGTCCGAACGCTTCGACTACAAGAAGTTTGAGGGGGATTGCGTGTCATAGGGAAAAGAGAGAGACGTCTATAAACCAAAAGAAGAAAAGCGGGCGCTGCTCATTCGAGTAACTTCGAAGCTCCCCCAAATCTCAAGAACCCCGTCTCTATCCGTCCGAGACGAGGCTGGGGGGGGAATAAGAAAAAAAGAAAAAAACTCAATCCCAAACCGCCCGCGGACCTGAAAGAAAGCACCAAGAGTCCGGAGGCAAAGGGCGCCCTCACGCAACCTCGCCCAGGGCCACTCGCGAGGGAGGGACTGCGATGCAACGCGCCTTGGGTTCGAGGAGGGAACAATAGAAAGGATACACCTGGAGGCCGAGAAATTTTCTCACCATCGAAGAGGAGGTGCTCTGCGGGAGAAAAAAAAAAATGGGGGTTGCTCACTCTAAAATTACTTGCTGCTGTACGCGAGAAAAGGGTGGGGCGGGACGAGCGGCCGGAGGGAGTGAAAAAAAGCATACATTCTTTTTCCCTGCTAAGGGGGCGATGGCGCCCGTCAAGGGGGAAAAGGGAAGAGACACTTAAGGGGGAGACGGAGGTTGGAACCTTCTCTCTCAAAAAAGGTGAGAGATATGTGAAAAAAACCCACAGCTCAGGAGATGGTGGGCGCGTTTCTGATCACAAAAAAAAAAAAACGGTTCCAGAAAAATTTAGAGAAAAAGATCCTTCCTCTTCAAAGGAAAAAAGCGAAGAAGTCGAAGCAAGACCATGTACAGAGAGAAAAGCGCGGCTCCGCGCGCGGCAAAAAACGGCATTCGCCCTCTATAGAAAAAAAGGAAAAAAGGTTTTCGAACCCGGAAAGGAAGTCATCGGGGAAACAGATTGAGGTAGAACGAGAAGCGGGAACAGGAAGGAGACGCGAGTTCGTCCAAAGGTTTACCGTTCGAAGGGATTGGGCCCGGATGGAGAAAGAGACGGAAAGTGCCCGGAGGTACGGCGGGGGTTGAGCCGTGCGCGATTTAAGGGGAAATAGCGATTCACAAAAAGAAAACCGCTTAAAAGCATACGAAAGGGCTTGTTAGCGCGTAGGAAAAAGGAAACGAAAGAATAGACGCTTTTCGCGAGGGTCGCCGAAAGTTTGAAGAAGCTTCGATGACGCCATCACCAGAGCGCAAAAAGTCGTGTAGTCGAGCGGTCGCGGAAAAAGGTAGGCCTCACGGCAGTCCGGTCTAGGACACTGTCGGATAGGGACGATAAAGGCGCAAAGAAGGGTGGCAGTCCGTGCAGAAGGTCATCCGTGTGGGAGGGGGGGAGCATTAGGGGATCGAAAAGGAAAACCGGGGCTCCGGGAAAAAGTCTCACCTAAAGCCAACACGGCACCGCGACAATCTCCGCGTGGGGGGTGAACTCGATGCGGGGAAGCGAGGTGGCCGAGGACGGCCGCTGTTAGCCGCAAAAAACAATAAGAGGAGGGGACACTTCCGAAAGGACACCGGCGAAAAGTTAAAAAGGGGCCCTCGAAAAAAGGTTAGCAGAGCGCCTCCTGAAAGAAAAGCTGACGTCCAGCTGTGGAAAAAAAAAACTGCTATCACCGCAGGGAAAAGCGGGATCTCTAAAAGCGAAAGAAGGAAAGCCGCAAAAGGGAACGAGCATTGGGAGAAGGAAGCCCGTGCGGAACGTCAAAAACAGTCCCGCCGGAGACGGCAACCCAGCATCGAGGGGTCTTGTCGAAAGAGAAGCGCAATCGTGTAGGAAGAGGTAGCGTCCACTCAATAGATCAGAATCGTATGAAGGAAGAAAACCAGCAGCGCAAGGAGGGAACGGTGCGGGGAAAGAGGTGGGCTCTAGGTCAAAGGGTGTTTGCACGCCTAGGGAGAAAGAATACTGGGAGGAGAAAACCGTTTAGCAGGAAAAAGGGGTGAGAAAGGGCCCGATGGGATGTCGCGCGGAAAAAAGGAAAGAAAGACGAGAAAAAGTCCGCAGGCGACTGAACGTGGGAGGGAAGGGCCAATCGGGCACCAAAAAAAAATCTCTACACCTGAAAGGGGCGCTATCAGCCCCGGAGAGAAAAAAGGCTGCGAAGCGTCACGAGGAGGAGGGGGAGGACACTCCTTACGAAAAGGGTGCAATGCTACAAAAACACCGGGAAACGCGGGCCAACAGGTAAAATTGGGTGCCTGTGGGACAATCGAGAATGGAGAAACCAACTCCCCTCGAGTGCAGAAAGGGAGTCTGCGGGGTCCGGGGAAGGATGCACCTCAGGGGGGAGGGTTTCTGATGATTTGAAAAGGAAAGCATAACGACCTGGGGAAAACCCCGGAGGGAAAAGACATCGACAGGACGAGGGGGGAAGGCACCCAGTTATAAAAGGTGAAAAGGAGCCAAGATGCAGAAAAAAAACCAAAGCTGATAGGAAACTTTTGCCTGGGGAAGTGATCACGGACTACAAATTTGCATCAAAAAGCGCTCGGTCTGCCCAAAAGGGAGAAAGGGACATACTAAGGAGACCCCGGAAAAGGAACATTTTTCCAGGAAAAAAAGTCGCTTGAGCAAAGTGGAAAAAAAAGGGGAACTATGAAAAAACGGCACAGGGAAAGAAGGGGGCCAAGAAAGCACACTCGGGATCAGTGACGGGTTCGTCCGTAACCTGTCAATTTAACGCTTCCAAAGGGAAAAAGGGGGACGACGGACTTGCCCCGGAAAAATGAAAGAACAGAGACTTGTCCATGCCAGCGGTTAGACTGCAAGAAAGGGAAGCAAGAAATAAGGAGGCATGCGCACAATCACCACCGGTAAGGGGGTCGTCGACGCTTTACAATTACTAAAACAATCCAGTAAAATTCAAAAGGAAGACGGAGCACCGTACTTCAACATAGGAAAAGGAAAGAAAAAACTTGGAATCCCTTCCGACATCACGCAGGAGAACGAAAAAAAAGGGATCACATCAGGAGAGAAAAGTTTCTCAGAAACTGGGAACCAGCAAAACGAGCCGGCGCGAAAATCCATGCAGGGAGATCTAAGTAGGGACGCCTAGACCCAAAAAGAACAGCAATGGGGAAGAGGGCTATTAGGGGGGGAGCGTATAAAAGAAGGGGGTATGTAGAGGACGAAAGGAACAAAGACCCCAGGGGGGATCACCAAAAGGGGAGAAGATTTTTTGAAAACAAAGCTGGAGAAAGAAAACTTGTAACAAAAACAAAGATTCCGGGATTCTTCTTTGACGGTCCAAAAGCCCGCATCTCACCAAGGGGCAAAGGTCGGTAGAAAAAAATGACCAAAAAACGACTACCTTGCACTTAGTCCCGATGGGGGCCATTTGAATCGGCTCAGGGTAAAACGACGAAATTTTGTACGGAAGGCGCGGCACCATCAGGTCAATGCCCGGTTCAAGAAAGAAAAAGGTCAGCAGAGGGGTTTTATTGGACGTATCAATCAAATCCAAAGAAGGTTACCGACCCTCTTCCATCGGCGAGACATCAGGAAGAGAAAGGCCCTCAGGGAAAAAAATGCCACTGAAGTTAAAGGGGAGTCGGGAAAAAATCCCCGACGCCGCAAAGGTTTGGAAGAGGACTAAAAATTGCAAAAAATCAACTTATCTCTACAAAAGAAAGGGGGACTGGAGGGAAGACAGGGTGACGGCTCGCCGCCTGAAGCGGTGGGCCAAGCAAGAGCCACTCCAAACTGGGAAAAAAGCTCGACTACTTCTCAAGTAGTCGCACGTGCATGCGGAGGAAGGGTGTACGAAAATCCTATCATACAGGAGAGTGGAAAAGGCTTCGGAAAAAGACACCTTTAATCCCGATTGCTGGACTTTGACAATCTCAAAAAAGATGAAGGGTAACACTAACAGGAAGACAAGAAGTTAAATACGGTGAAAAGTCCCCCGCCAACGGTCGGTCACTGAAAAAAAGCGGAATCGAGAGGAGCGCACGGTGCCGGGAAAGAGGGAATAAGGAAAAACAAAGCTCTCTCTCCAAAAAGGGAGGAGAAAGATCAGAGAAGGAAAAGTAAGGGCTAACCGGGGGACGGTGCGCCGCGAGGGATTCCGTGGACCGCAGGATTGCGGGACTCGGAAGGCGACGTTGTAAAGGGAGGTGAGCTCAGAAAAAAAAAAAAAAAGACTCGAAAAAAAAGGGAGCTAATGTGGGGAAAAATCCGCGGAAAAGGTATTGAGAAAAAAAAAAATTTGAAATCGGACAGTGCTGCGAAGGGCCGATATAAGGGTGGTGGGGATAGGGAAGCTACCATGTGTTGGAATCCGTATTCCGAGAGGTGACTTGAGCTACATGAGTAGTGGGAAGGGGTGGAATTGGTTAGAGTGGCCATTGGAACTGTTACGTAGGACAGGGGGCCATTCTGAAGAGACCGACGAAGGGTGGTTGGCAGGTCATTCACCGTGAAAGAGAAAAAGAAGTGGGGAGGAAGTCACCGGTATATGTCTAGGGTACACAACAGAAAAGGGTAGGGCGACGGGAGATCGTGGATCCAAGAAGGGTTGTGGGGGGTTTAGGGGTCGACCGTTTCTATTTTGAAGAAAGGAAGTAGCTGGCAGGGGGGGGAAAATTATCGGTACAGAGAACGAAGCAAATCGGAACCGGAGGGGTGCTCCGCTCGGTTTATGGTGCGGAGAAGAAAGAAGGCTACGTAACGTGAGGTTGGAAGTGAACATCCGTTAGCGAGGAGGCACCAAGCGAGAAGTGGAAGGGTGGGGCAACAGAAAGGAAGCGACCTGACAGGGGTACGGAGAGGTGAGCTGCGGGCTGGAGAAAAGCTCAGCCGGATCCGGAAAAGGAAATACTTGGTCCAAAACGTGGAAAAAGCAAACAGGTCCTCAAGGGAAAAAATCGGGTTTCCCCACTCGCTGGGAAAGGGAGGGTGTACGGGTAACATATCGTAATAAGCGCAAACCATAAGGGGCTGTGAAAAAAGGGTTTTCAAGAGGTGGTTGGTATAGCCTGCTCTCAGAGGAAAGATCAGGGACTTGCAGGGAAGACGGGTTAGTTAAAAGGAAGGGGGAGAGATATATAGGTGGGTTTGGGGGGTTAGGTGGGGAAAAAATGCGCGATGTCGTGAAGAAGACCTTTGCCCCATTCAAAGAAGAAAAAACTTGGGAAGATTTTTCAAAATGGTTTAATTGCGAGGTGTGTTTTTCGAAAAGTGGGAAAAAAAGTACGGACCCGTGGTGGGGGTTCGCAGGATTGGGCAAATGGGCTGCGACGATGGTGTCAAGGGGTAAAGGAAGTGAGCACGGTAGGAAGGCTAAGGTAGGAAGCAAAAACGTGGCGTTCCAGGGAAAGGTGAGCGCCGGTCGAAACTGGGACGCCGAAAGCGTGGGTGTACGTGTGGAAGGTTCAATGCCGTAGTTGCAGGAATGATAGTAAAAGAATGAGGCACTTGCTCAATGGAGGGAAGCACTGGAAAAGTTAAGGATTAGTTGAAATTGGGAAGGGGTGGTGGCAGTCGGAAGAAGGGGAAGGGCCGGGGGTCAGAAAAAGGCCATGTGATGAAGAATAGGGATAGGGAGCCAGATGGCTCGAGATTCGGAACAAGGGAAGGGAAGAGGCGGCGGCGGTGGGGGGGAAAGTGGCTCGTCCATGTCTTTATAGACAGGTTGAGCCGCTGAACAAAAAAGACTTGTATGAAAAAAAAAGAAGGCCCGCCCCCAGAACAAAGGGCGGGGGAGTCAGAAGGGGGCAAAGGCCAAAAACCGAAATGTTGGCCCCGCGCGTGAAAAACCGAGGGCGGGGCCGCAAGAAAGCTTCGGTCAAAGAGAGATGAAGCGCCGCCGCAGGGCTGCCTAGAAAGCTTCCGCCAAGGTGGAGCTGAAAAGCGCCTACGTTTTCTTTTTGGGGCATGGACTCGCTCGAAATACAGGTGAAGTCCGAAAGACGTGGCGCGGTCGGGGGACTTGTTGCAAAAAAACCTTGCCTCAATAGGGGAAACGGGCTCACCGGTTGCCTAAGACAGTGCTGTTCCGAAAAACTGACAAGAATGAGCAAAAGGAAAGAGGGACGACGCTGCGGGGGAAGCTTATAACAAGAGGCTTTGGCCGGCGGAGAGGACTAGGTTTCCTGGGTGGGACGATAATGGGTTGGCAATCCCAAAGCACCCGCGAAGATAAGCCCTTTCTACCAGAGGGGGGAAAGACCTGGGGTGCAGCTTTCCGCAACGTAGCGCAGCCTGGAAGCGGGTACAGGAACAGATTAAACGACAAAAGCTCAGTTCAGATAACGTAAGACCTTCGGGGGGAAAAAAGGGGTGGCAAAGCTCTCTTACCTAGACACTCTTGAGGACGAGTAAAGTGCCGGAAAAAGCGACACGACACAAAAGTTAGGACACAAAGGGAAGTTTGTGAAGTGAGCGCCACTCGCTCGGGGGCTCGATCTGGCTCACCTGAGAAGGAAGGCCACGGAGGACATCAGAGTCTGGAGAGGAGAAAAGGAGGGGGACTGACTCGGAAAAGGGAAGCACTAAGGAAAAAAACATCCTTCACTCGTAGGGTGGACGATACTAGGGCCGATCAACTAAAAGGACATCCGCCACACCTGAGAAAACTTACGGGAAAAGAATAATCTTCTTTGTAGAATGGGTATCGCCTCTTCAAGAAAAGGGAAAGCTAGAAGAACTGCTCCACGCTATCAAAGAAGAAGACAGTACAATAATGGAAAGAAAGGCTTTCATCGAAGAGGGAGGAAAAAAAACTCAGACCCCGCGCACCTCGGAGGAGCATTCTCTTAAAAGTAGGGTTCGCATCTCGCTCAAAAAAAAGAAAATCGCGTGACAGAGGGAAGGGATCGTGCACGCGCCGAAAAGAGCAACTGTCTCCACCAAAACGCCGGACCTGACAATATTGAAGTAGGTCAAGAAGCAAATAGTCCCGGGGGATATCAAAGGGAAAAGTGTGCCCGCGGAGCGTCTCCCTGGTACAAGAAGCGACGGTGGGGGGGGTAAGGAACTTCAATGGAATGGTGAGTCACCGGTAAAAAACCTGTGAGCAAAGAAAATCTGCGGGCGATCGAGGGGAGAGGAGGCCGAGCGCGGTCTGCTCGCGCTTTTGCATAAAGATGGGACATGGATCAGATAGCGAGAAAAGGGGCGCGTCGTATCTGCGGGAAAAAAAGAAGGGGGCCCCGCAGGGAGAAAAAAGTGGGGCATCCGACCGCGCATCTAACCATCAGGACTGGGGGGGCGCTTCTATCATGCGGGAAGAAATCAAAAACAAAAAGAGGAGAAATTTTTTGGTTGATTTTTCAAAGATAACGAGTGGGGTAAGGGATGCGTGAAAAAGTAAGGCGGGAAGGTGTGATGTAAATAGGGTGAGGCGGGGGCAAGGAGATTAATGTAGGGGAGGAGGGGAAGAGTGTGAGGGAAAAAGAATAATTGGGCGGAGAAAGTATAAAAGGGTGGGGGTAAAAGCAAAAGAAACAAGAAAAGAAAAAAAAAGAGACTGGGCGTGGGGGGGGGGGTGGAGTGGGGAAAGGGATAGAGAATCTCCCCCCCCATCTCGGTCGATAGGTTAAGGAGGAAGAAAAAACTTGCAGGCGAGCGCACATGTAGCGGAAGACGACGATTGCAGCTTCATGAAAGAGAGGGAGAGCGAGGAAAAAGGACATCGAGCGCGGCGCCCAGCGATAAAGCGCGGGTCAAAAAACCTCGATCGGGAAAAAAGGGACAGGAACGCACATCAGAAAGGTGCGAACCCTAAAAGGGGATTAAGTCAGCAAAAAACGGCGCGATGGCGGTACGCAGGTAACGGGCAAACGGAAACTCAGACGCGAGTTCGGAGCAACCCGGGGAGATTCACAGGGTCTGCGACAGGTTCGGCACCGTGTCAGAGGGAGGGCTGCCGGGGTTGGGAGCCCGGGCGCGAGGTCGGACGCTTGTAAATGCCCCGTTCAAGGAAAGATTTGGGGGCCGCAAGGAAGCTACGCAAAAGGAATTATCATCGCCACGAGCGGTGGTCGCGATGGTAGAGTTTGAATTCGTAATCTCTATGTAAAAAAAACCACCCGCCTAGGGGAGTGGGGGGCTCTCTGGAAAAAAGAAGGGCATCCATCCTTCAGAATAATCTGACGAAGGAAAGAGCAAAGAAGAGAAAACTCGGTTGTCTTCAGAAAAACGGAAAAGAGGGTGTTCGGCAAGAAGGAAACGAGTTGCAAGCGTGCCACCGGGCGGGTGCAGGTCGAGACCCGGAGCTTCCACAAAAAAAGAGCCAAACCCGGCAAAAGGGACTTAGTGTTGGGAGAAATACAACACTCGGATAAAAGTGTAGGGAGGGAAGGGGTTATCCGCTCATCAAGATTGGCAGACACGAGTAAAATCACCTTGATTCAAGATGTGAAAAAATTATCTCCGTGGAGGGAACGGAGCGTTACTATCTCCTCCTGCCGAAAGGAAGTTCAAAAAAGTTCCTAATCTATAGGCAGTACAGCAACTCTAGGAACTCGAAAAAAAAAAGGGGGACATGGGGCCCGCGGAAACCTGAAAGTCTCCTTTCGGTGAGAAAAAGAGCCAGAGGCGACGGAGAGGGCGAATTACTTACAAAACACCAAAGATCTCGAGGTAGGAAAAAAATCGTTCGCGGCGAACACACGAGAAGAGGGACAACCAAGGAACGGGGGCCTGATCGGGCCTCGTCGGGGAAAAAAAAAAAACAGCAGAGAAGAGAGGGTGTCAATGTGGTGGGGCAAAAAAAATACTGGTTACGGAAATAGAGCGTCGCCATCAGAGGGAAAGGGGGGAACGGCAGAAAGCGGAAAAAAAGATTAGCGCCGCTAATTCCGGGAAAGGCACCGATGAGGGGGACTCGTAATCGGGGGAGACTTCTGGGGGGGGAAAAAACCCTCGCCAGTCTAAAAGAAAGATGAAACGGGTTCTCAAGGGAGGCCAGAGCTGGGAATCCCACTGGGGGCATCCCACCTTGAGTACTCTGCTCTATCATAGACGCGAGATCGGCAAGCTGCATCTAAGGGAGGGGAAACACGCATTACTAAAAGAAGCTTGCACGAAAGGGCAAGGGTTTCCCCGGAGAAAAGTTACATTTGGTGCCCCGAAAAAAAAAACCTCGAGGAAAGACAGCTTCTGCTGGGGCGGGCCGGGAAAAAAGGCCGAGATTCCCCTCAGGGAGGGGTCGAAGTGACAGGTCAAAATAGGAAAAGCCAAAACCAAAAGCCGCTCTCCTCATCGACAGGGTTTCCGCTTCCACGGACACAGAACAGCTGGCAAAGGAATGACGTACACGTAAGGGAATTCAAAAAAAGGGGATGTTCGGAGTGTCAGACACGGGCTCGTCATCGAACCCAAAAAAAATTAAGGGGTTGCAAGAACGAGGACGAAGGAAAAGTTTCCAGGAGACAAGAGCCTTGAGCAAAGTGAATCCTGCGACGGAGGAATACTATCAGTATTCCTTACCACACAAACGAGGAATACACCCAGCAAAGAGAAAAAGACGTTAGGAGGAAAAGGGCAATTTGGGGAAACTCCAATGGGTAAAAACGAAAAAGGGGACTGACAGTGACAAAAGAGAAGCAGACCGTGCTCAAAAAAGGCCAGGAAAAAAAAAGAAAAATTGTAAAAATCAAGGGAGCGCAGGGGGAAAAGAAGGCGAAAAAGGAACGAGTGAAAAGTAAAAATCCAGGGTCCAGAAAAAGACATCTCCCAATTGACGAGTAATGGGACCACAGTGCTTTCGCAGCGCGAGGAGAGAAAAAAGAATATAGCAGGGGAGGAAACATCTCCCCCCAGGGTAAACATCAAAAATCACGCGCGATCCAGAAACAAGGGGACTCGAATAAACCAACATGCGTCCCACTTGGGGAAAAAAGAAAACAGCGATGGGAAACGCTTATAACAAGGGGGCTGGTCACTTCGCAGGACCAGACGGAAAAAACCTTTTTTCAATACGAAGGGGTTTCTGCAAAAAAAAAAGCAGGACAAAAAACGTGGAAAACCACAATTATTCCTTAAAAAAAGTGCGGGGAATCAGCCACGCAGACCACTATGAAAGCAATATACCTCCGGAACAAAAACTGACCAACTACCTTCAAGGAAGGAGGAGGGTTCCGTTTGATTGAACTACCAAAAGGGCGTAAGCTACTAAAAAAAAGGGGAAGCACGGGACCTATCCAGAGCAGGAGCGGCCGTCCATGCATATCGGAAAAGAAAAAAAAATGGCTCTGCCGACCTATAATGAGAACAGTCCAGAAAGGAAACTCTTGAAAGAAAAAGCATGTCCGTACTAACAACAAGTTCCGCTCAGTAAAAGAAGGGAAAAAGGGGAGACGCAAAACCCTACTGCAAAAATCGACCCGAGACTTCCGGAATCTACTACTCAGGCCAGAAGGTGACTTATAAAGGGGAAAAAAAAGAATATGTGGTAGCGTCATGCCATAGCCATGTCTACGGAGTTCAACAAAAAAAAGAAAAAAAGAACCGCTTGACAAGGGAGGGACAACTTCTCCCGTAGAAACAGGATCGGAAGTAAAAACTGTTACATGCGGAAAGAAGGGCAGACGCGGAAACATTCACATCTAAAAGGGTAATCCAGATGGCTACGAGGAAAACGGTGACATCTCAATCCAAGCGGAAAGGGGGGAGCCACTAATTAACGAGAACTCTAAAAAAGGGAAAGTACACCGCCACGGAATACAACTCTAAGGAAATTCGTGCGATTCTTCGGGGAAAGCGGCCAGTGCCACGGAGT
>Ga0179593_1735729_pt1 | contig 14177 bp, 11 predicted proteins | sample CZODoug2_1_08_16_FD_185931 | JGI IMG/M metagenome (GOLD analysis project Ga0179593, IMG submission 185931) | Vadose zone soil fungal communities from Angelo Coast Range Reserve, California, USA - CZODoug2_1_08_16fungal (PacBio error correction) | ecosystem: Environmental > Terrestrial > Soil >...
GGGGGAGAAGAAAAGTGGGTTTAACTCGAGACGAGCAAAACTCGGGGAAGTTAGGGGCAAAAAGATGTTGAGATCATTTCATCAAAAACGAGTCGAGGTGAACGAGAGGCCAACAATTTTTGACTCGGAAACTGGAGAACCGGGATCGAGGAGGCTTCTAGGGCGCAAAATTAAGGTCGACCTATTTACGAAAAGGGACAAAAAAAAAATCTCTGAAAAAACTTCGAGTCTGGCGGGCATTCAGCAGTGGTCATATGGGGGTGAAAAAAAAGAAGGTTTTCATCCGCAGGGGGGGCGGGGTGGTGTCAGCAATATGCGCGAAAAAAAGGTTCGAAACGGTAGGGGGGGGAAAAAGAGTCCAAGAAGGGGGACATCTACTCTCTCCAGCTACAGAAAAAAGGGAGAAAGGGGCAGTACAGAATTCCCTAAATAAAAGAAAAGACAAAGAGGGGAAGGGAAGAGACGAAGACGGGGTCCCCTTTTTCCAAAGCGAACCGGCGGCCAACACATAGGCTTCGACTTCGTCAAGCGGGAAGAGCCGCGAGGTGATTGGTCAAAATGACCATACGAAATCTAGGCTGTGTTGAGTTTGGGGGAAAGAGCTAACGGGGGTTCACCACGGGATCCTCTAAACGGTAAGCTTGAGGAGAATTGGGTCCAACAGGGGAAAGTAAGCTGGGAATCCTAGGTCGCGGAAAGTAGCTAGTGTACTCTGACGGCTGGGAGTTCAAAAAGTTGGAGTCTGGTAGGGCCGAAAAAATCCGGCGTAAGACGTAAAAGAAGATAATGAAGGTCTATAGACTCTTGAGTTGCCAACAACGTAAAAAAGAATGCATCCTAGAGTGTCTAGCACAGAAAAATGTAATCATGAGGTACTGTAGTTGGAAATGTTTTTTCAATAGTCGGGGACATACATCGGGGTGCGCTACCATACATTATCTCTCCTATATCAATCTCAAGGTCTTTTCTTGGGGACCTAATCTAAGTCGTTTTCGGGGACTTGGGGGGGGGGCAGAGTGGTTCCTTTTCGTCAGGGTTTGCGAGACCGGTAATTTACTCAGTCAAAAAATTCACAAATTTTTGGGCAAAAAAAGGCTACTCTTTGCGATGGTCTTAATGAGCTCAAGCAATGAGGAATTAAAAAAAATAACCCTTCGGCTCGAATCTGGTCCGAAAAAGATTAAAACAACAAAAGAAACAGTGTGAGGAAAGAGAAGCAACAAGAGTTGGGGGAAGGGAAAATCTACTTGACGTGCAAGGAGCGACTTCAATGAAGACGAGTCAGAGGTGGGAAAGGGGGGTCCAAAGGGGGAAGAGGAAGTTCTCTCAACCAGCACTAAAACAGGGAGAAAAATGACCATCCCAAATGCGGTTCGGGGAACAAATCGACTTCCCTGACCGGGCTGGGAAGATTAAAAGAATGTAGTAGAAGAATACCTGTTAATTTAAAAGATGCTAAAAACTTTCAAGGGCCTGGATCAAGGGAAGGGGTAGCGACATCATAAAACTCGCACAGAGGTTGGATAACTCCTTCTTGTTTTTTGGTGAGGGGATGACCCGAGAAGTGCGCCGATGTCGCAATTAGGGATAGGGGACTCTGCAAAAGGGAGTTGAGAGATCAGGAGCATCTTCAGTGGTAGGGTTTTAGGCCCGACACTCCCTGGGAGGGCGTGGCTCTGAAACACTGGGGGGCCCCAGAGGAAGGGAGGCTGAGGGTTCTTCTCAGGGGATACTGTAAAAGAAACGAGAGACATCTTCATGGGTTATGGAACTGAAGTCCTCTACCCAAACAAAGAAACGCTCTGGGACTTCCTGAAAAGAGATGAGTCACGGACAAGTGAGGAAAAAACCATAATAAGCCCTCTATTCTGAAAATAGGGGTTATTAGTATAAGACTTCGTTAATATTTAGCTATATACTTTTTGTGTGAAGAAAAAACCCCTCTGGGGCCATAGAATTGAACTCTAAGTTCAGGACTTACTAAAATTCCCCTTTCTTCTCAGGGAGATCTTATCGCGATCCATACAAGGGGGGGACGGGGGTCGAAGTCCAGGAGGGGTGCCATGAAACAACACGGGGGATTAATTCCGGTACAGCACTCTGGATTTAAAAAGCCTGGGAAAGACTTGTCGCGAATTAGGTCGAGCAAGAACACTTGCCCCAGTTCTGATTTACAGGGGGGGGGGGGACTGCAAAACTCGAGGTCTCAGAAAGTTGAATGCTCGCCGGGAGCAAAAGGGCGCGAGAGAAATCACGATTTCTCGCCCTGAAAAAGGGGTGCGGAAAGGGCGTCTACGAAGGATCGGAGAGTTGGCGACGGCTTTGCGTCTCAAGGGGGGGAAAGGGTTCAAGGGCGAGCTCTCAAAAAAAAAACGGAGGAAAGAATCAGAGGGGAAAATGTCCTGCAGACGAAAGCGCGCGAAAAGAGAGCGCCGGGGAGAGGGAGAGGAGGAAAGCGAAATGAGAAGAGGAAAAGGGGGGTGGGGAAATCCACCGTTATTGAATCAGTCTCTCTCCTGGGCTCAAGGCGAGCATTTGGCAAACTTTCTAAGAAGCTGTAGGGGTTGGGAAATAAAGGGGAACGAAAATCTGGCAAGTTGAAGAAGATTCTGAGACAGGTCTTAAAAAGAGGAGCCGAAAGAAAAAAAAAATTCTGGAAAGATAATACGGGGGTGCATTGAAAACTTCTACTAACTTGGGGTTGAGCGAGGCAAATCAGACCTCGGAACTAAAAGGTATGGAGTCATATCTCTTGAGGACATCAGTGGGGTAAGGAGGATGTAAGCATTAAGTGAAATTATGTATGCAAAAACAGAGTGGAGGCAAAAGAACATGAGACAAAGGCCTGGAGAATATCCGGGTTACCAATTAATCAAAAGGAGTTCTAGACCAGACATAGGTGGCAGCCGCGGGGGGGGTCCGCTTGGCAGGGGGGGAGGGATTTCTCGAGATTAAGGGGCGGAGCGCGTTTTTTTTCTGCTGTAAGGGAGCTAAAATAACCTCATTAATGGGGCCTGCTGTTGGGAAATGAGCGCATACATGGGAACTCCTCTGAGATATCCCAAGGCACTTCTTGACTTGGGGAGGGGAAAGGGAAAAAAATTTGGCGTTGAAAAAATGAAAAAACTTAAGCTTAGGGAATGGGAGGATAAAATGCCGCGTCCGAATGACCTTTCCAAGGACCGATCTTTCTAACCCGGTTTGGGGGGGAAAGGCAAAAAAAACAGGGCCTTCGTTTTCTCGAACAGAAAAAATAAAATTCTGGGGGATGCGATTATTAAATAATCAGACAGGCTCCTTAAAGTACGAAAGGGATCGAGTGGAAAAAAATGGTATAAGTCCCAATCGGTGCGAGAAGGAAAGTCTTGTCAAAGCCCAGGAGTTGCTGGATTTCCCTATTGTGTGTTGGGGGGGAGAAATTGAAGAATTGAGATAACCCTTTGGCTCAAGACGCGCGGGGCGAGTGGGAAGGACATAAAGTCTAGAGCCTAGGCGTGTGTACAAGTGGCATTTACAAAAAACAGATTTTGGGATGGGGCAAGGGGTCACAAAAATGGGGGGGGCGTACGCTGGGTTCGGCTGCGAAAGATGAGAAAACGCCTGGGAGGTTTGAAGCAAGGGTGGGAGATCTTCATCTGTAGCGCCCCACACAAAAGGTGGGAGCGGCAAAGGGAGTTTAGGCTTAAAGGGACAGGGGGAGAGGAAAGGCCTCCATCTCCAGGGATAAACAGAGTTCGATGCAAAAAACCTCCAGCACAACAAGATCTTAAAGTGTAACGGACGAAATAGCGTCACTACAACTAATAGAGCGGCACGGAAAATTTTCTTATGGGATGACGGGAGGGAGGGAATCTCTATTACACATAAAACTCAGGAATAAGGGATCATACAGAATGTGTCTGGAGAGATGACTATCTTATAAAGAAGGGGTTTTGGGGGAGGGGAAGCGCCTACAGGATGAAAAGCAGTTCCGAGCCTTAACTAGTCTTCTACTAAAAAAGGGGTTGGGGGGTGGGGGGGGGGGTGGGGGGGTGGGGGTGTGTGGGGTTGGGGGGGGGTGGGGTGGTGGGTTTGGGTTGTTGTTTTGGGGGGGGGGGTGGGGGGTGTTGGGGGGTTGGGGGGGGGGGGGGGAGTCGGATATTGAGTGGGAAGAGGTAAGTAACATATATGAGAAAATACTAATTAACTCAAACGAGACTTAGGAGTAGCCAGCTGCAGGAAATTGACCCAAAGAGTTACGACAGGGGACTGTTGGAGGGGCAGATAGGGGGTCCGTAAACAGTGACTTGAGTATGCATCTATCAAATGACCTAGCTCTGGGAGAGACTAACAAGTCGGGAGGAAGCGCACGCCGGGGGAAGAAGTCTACACACAGAGGGGTGGATCATCAATCGGGTGCGCTTGTGGGGTTCCGTGGAATCTTTGGGGATCTCTGCGCGGCAAGTATGGTGTGGGCTTTGTGAGGGGATGCCCTCTTTAGAGAGGGGAGGAAGGACACGAAGGGAAACTCCGATTTCTATCAAGACCAAATAAGAGGGGGAGAGGCGAAAATTGATAGAGAAAACAACAACAGCCGAGGAAAAGGAATCAAACAGAATATATCTAGTTCTTGGTAATGAAGGACAGGAACGTTCTAAATGGAAGGTAAGAGCGGGAAAGGGATCCTCGGTCACAAGTTCGAACAAACTATCTGGCGAAGAAATTAGAGGAGAAAGGCCCCTTTCGGGTCCCTATAGGGCAATGAAGACGCAATGCTGACGATCGGAAGGATCAGGGTTCGATTTGGTCAATTATCGGAAAAAAAAGCTTTGTGGGCCCTTCTGTCAAGCCGGGGGATGATGCGAGGAAAAAATGTCGTGCAAAGTCAGTACCGGGATACGCAAAAACTATAGAGAAAAGATAAGATGGAAAAAGAGTTAGGTTTACGTAAGATCGACAAGAAGACGCGGGGAAAGGGCAGCGAACATTGCCATCCAAAAACGAGAAACGCAATTCCGAGGTGAAGGGGGGAAAAGCATTGCGTTGAAGCTTGAATCGGGAAGAATCGAGGGGGGAAGACTCGGGGAGAGCGCGGGGGACGGTGCTCCGCTCTCCTTTTCAATCTGGAACCCTGGGAAAAACTGCTAAGGAGCCCTTGACCGGGTACGGCAGACAAGCAAGGTGTATAAGTAAAAAGCGGGGTGTTATGGAGTTTCGAATTGGGGGGGTGGAGAGTGCAGCTGCGAGGGGGGGGAGAGGGGATTGGAAACGATTGGGGAAAACTCGGGGATGGGGGACACTCAGAGAAAGCATAAAAGAGGAAGGGGACAGTTGCCATAAGGAAAACAACTAACAAAGGTATAAACACACGATTGCCGGGGCCCGAGTCGAGAAGTGCAGTAATTGTAACAAAGGAAACCCCGAGGTCCACCAGGATTGAGCTGAGTTAGTGAGATTGCTTGCCGCTAGAGCGAGATGGGGGGGGGGGGATGACGATATCTATATTATTGGTTTGGTTGGAGAAAAAAACTCGGCAACGGTTGCCGGAACTGCAGATTGACAAAGCCTAAAAGTACTATTAAAGGAGCATTTCAGGGGGGACTTGGACGGTGATCCTGTGACCTCATAGGGAAAGGGAGCTAGTTAACAGAGCGGGGAGGAAACCATGGGGGGGGATAATCGTCGGGAATCGGGCAGGAGTGAGAGAAGAGAAGCGGAGCTCGCACCAATACCTATTGAATGCTGGGGGAGATCTCATTTATTAGAATAAGCGGGAACTTCGTTTTTGGTGAGAGAGTACACTCATAGGTGTTTCCAGGGGGAGGAGGAAACCCATTTATCGAGTAATGAGAGGCTTAGCCTTTCCGAAATATCTGGGGGCATTCTGAAGGGTTTGAGTATGAATCTAATTGAGCTGGATTGGGAGATTTTCGTTGTTTTTCCTCTTTTGGGGGGGAGTGGGGCGGAATTTCGGGTGGGGAGAAACTTGAATTTGACATGGCAAAAAGGAAAAACTTTTCATCGCCAAACAAGACTGGTGAGTAAATCTTAAGAAGGCTTCAAAACCCAAAGGAAAGGGTAAGCCCTTCTGGGTCTCTCATGAGGTACCAAAACCCATGGGGATCTAAATATTAGAACGCACGGGGGGGACTCAATCAGCAACACTACTGTTGGGAAGCAGACAATTTCTGAAAAAAAATCGAAATGACTATAATGCGGGATGATTGAAACTGAGAGCGTGAGTACCAAAGGTTCTATAAAGGTTCTGAAATTCTCATCACCACCAAAAATCTGACAAATGACATACAATGAAGGGCGGGGGGGGTCGAAAGCAAGTGACGAGTTTTGGGGGAAAGTTGAAGAGGACGCCTATACCAGGGTAGGAGAAAGAGTCGCGCGTTATCCTTTCAGGGATTGAAAAAGGAAATACTGAGACATAAAAACTCGCCTAGCTATTTTGAAGAGGTCGAGACGCAAAATTTTTGTTGGGGGGAGGGGCAGGGAAAGGGGGGGTGGAAAACTTACTGGGGCTGGGAGGGGGGACACATGAGGGGTATACGGAATGTCGGTCAGGAAGCAGGGGAAAGTGGGCGTTTTTCACAGGTTTCTTTTAAATCATTCCCAAACGAATTGGCCGGAGGTATATGGCAGGCGGAGGAGGAGCAATGGAGTGTCCCGTAAAAAATCGAGGGGAAGGTCAAAAAGTTATGTCTATAGGCCGAAATCTACCCAAATAATCTGAAGAAGCGGCGAGACAAGCGCTGAAAGTAAAGACCAGAACACCTAGGGCGCCCACTCTTCTGGGGGGCGCTAAAGAGGGGGGGCCTTACTGTAGCACTTCTCTCTCATCTTCCCTCAAGGATGGTGTGGTTCCGAAGATTGGGATTCATACCAATTTACCAAAGTAAAGCGTCCACACTCTCACTGAAAAGAAGAGGCCGAAAGAAAAGGGGTGGACTGAGGAGAAGGGGGGGGGTTTACCCCGAAAAAAGACGGGCTGTTCTAAACGGTGCGGAAGCACTTAATATTGGAGAAAGGAGTGCTCGCTTTCGGAGTCAAAGGGGGGACAGTAGACTTCTGAAATGGGGGGGGAGCGAGGGTGAGTCCGGGGGGGGGGGCTCAAATGAAGAAGAGCGCGACAGTTGGAACCAGTTCTCGTCCGTTTGCACAGCACTGACGAGTAAACAAGCACGCTTGAGAGTCCCAAGATCCCGGAGGGTTTGGGAGACAAAGATCTGATCATATCTGGGGAGGAGCTTTGGCGGGTAGGAAGGTTCGACTTTAAGAGCGGAGGTCAAGAACACTGAGATGAGAGAGTAGATAAGCTCGAAGGCATAAAGCGCAAAGCTGCGCTGGGCAAAGATATATCGCGGATGAAAGGTCGGCGGGAGAAAAAGAGAAGGGGACGAGACGGTTGGGTGGACTGAGCCCACGTGAAATACAGAAGGCGCCGCCGGGTGTCTCAATGCAGAATCAAGGGAAATGTGTCCAGAAAATCGTTAACCACAGGAAATCATCAGCGGGATGGTAGGGAAAAGACACGATCGAATTACCAAGGTCTGGTAGGAAAGAGCGGAGGGATACGACAAAGGGAAGTGCTGACATCCCGTCGACGAACGTTGGGGGGGGGGTAGGGGAAATGCCACAAGACCGAAGAAATCCCAAAAGTGTATGGGAGGGGCGCGGAGTAAGAGATGGGTGACGTAGGTAGAGGGGGGAGCAGGGTATTTCAAAGAAAGTGGTCAGAAAAAAGAATTCTAGAGGCGAGAATATGGAAGAAAGGGGATTACACAGTACTGACAACTCTTTCGGAGCCATAAAAAAGGCTGAGATCGGTGTTGTGGACGTTCCGGAGAAAAGCCTGGGGTTCGACTAGAAGAGGAAATCGAGGGGGTAGGGGCGTCCTTTCTCGAAAATAACCTGGCAGAGAGGGAAGACAAGATACATTTCTGCAGAAAAGAAAAGCGCCTGAACTTCTCCGGCCAGGGGGTTGATGGGGGGGAACCGCGTCGTTGCAACGCCATCCGTACGCTGACGAGGGAGAGAAAAGCCGCGTCCGGATACCTGAAAAAAGGGAGAATCGGTCGCCCCGGGGTTTATTCAGGAAGAAAAAAAAAAAAATGATTTCGACAGAAAGACTAGTCTAGTTTTTGAATGCTGGAAAAGGGGCTGAATCAGAACAGAACGCAAGAGGACCAAGCTAACCCGGTAGTCGGAGTACGACCGTTCCCCAACCGGTTAAAAGAAAAGTCCGAGGAGCCAAGACCGTCAGTTGAAGTTCACGATGGGAGGTAAGGGGGGTGAAAAAAGTCCCTCATCAGACATTTAGACTCAAAGCAAGCTCTTCGAATGTGAAGCTGCCAATGCAAGAAGATAGCATTCCCAGGGGGGACAAATCCTGCCTCATAGTTTCGGATTTCGGTCCACAAATGTGAGGGAGGGAAAGATACCTCTTGGTTCGCTCCAGCGCTCAAGAGGTTTCTTGAAAGGTCAGGGGTGGGAATGGAAAAGCTTAATCGCAAAAGCTTTTGGAGGGGGGAAGATAAAAAGGGCCAGGGGTTAAGGGGACAAGACATTTGCAAAATATGGAGAAATCGCACTTGACAAACGAATATGCTACCCACGAGGCCCAACCGCCAGCAGTGAAGGAAGCTTCAAAGGGGTAACCTGCCTACTGGCGAGGGGCGGCGACACGCGATCTATATCGAAAGGGGCTGGAGCCACCGTATGAGGACCTCTCGAAAAGGAAAAACCGCGAAAGAATGAGGAGAAACTCCTTTGACTCGCGGCTGCCCTCGTTGGTTGGTTAGTAGAAAAAGATCTACGCAGGAAGAAAGGGGCAGAATAAAGAGCGACGGATGAAAAAAAATGTAGGGAAAATAGAAGACGATGCGATTACAGCTAATTTATACGAGAAGGGGGGAGGGTCAAGCAGGCTTGGCGAAGTGGACGGCGGAAGTCCCAGAAAGAAGGTGGCGGATACAGGAAACTGCGGGGAAGCGTTGGGAAAAAAGACATGCTAATCAAAGAAAAGATAGACGAGAATTTTCATTAGAAATAATCGATATAGCTCCAAAGTTACTACCTTTCGCAGAGAAAAAGGAAAAAAATAAGGTTTCTATTTGTAACAAGGGAAGAGGGAGCAAGCTTGGGGGAGCGCGCGCGGATGTATATGCTTTAGTTGGGTTAAAGAAAGCCCCTGCTTTACATATTGTAGATGGGGGAGAGAAGGAAAACAGCCGACTGGAAAACCAGGAAGAGATAACATATCGCAGAGAATCTGGGGTGAAAGGAGGGGACTAGAAAAAACACACACTCCTCGGAAAAAACGACTCAACTTAGATTACAGATAGAGACATGTGATGAAGAGTACAAGGGGAACTTTCTAAAGCGTAATCGGGTCGAAAATCCAGTCCGGGCATAGGGAGAGGCAGCTCCACAGAAACGACGATGGCTCAGGCCGTCTCTCGAGCCATTTAAAGTTCAAAGGAAAGGGCTAGCTCCTTGAACGGGACAGCGAAGGGAGGTTGAATGTGAAATGAGCTAAAGACTGTGATGAAAAAATCCGAAGTGCTCGGGATATTTCAACAATTGAGTGAAAAAGCAGAATCAACAAAAACGGGGAGGTAGGTAAAAGGAGGAAAGCTGTCCAAGGGAAACATTGAACGCAGAAGAAAAACGAAACTTACCAGGGCATCCGAAAGGATGGTTAGAAATCACACGTCGAGAAACAGAAGGTCGATTTTAATGAAGACAGAAGGGGAAGGGACGCGTCAAACTCAGAGAGGGAAGAGGGCCGCGCGGGGAGGTCAGAAAAGAAGCTTTCGACAGGTGCTACTAAGGTAAGAAAAGGAACACGCTTACTCATCTCCCGTTCGATTGGCCTCGGCAGAACAATATGGTACTAGAGAGGGTTATGATGAGTTGAACGTTTCGATGAAGAGCGGGGTGTTTTGGACCGAGAAGCTCGAGTGGCGATCTGGTATGGGGATAGAAGTACAAGCTGCTTGGGTTCCCTCGAGAGCAAAAAAAAAAGAAAGCATGGAATTTCAAAACTATAGCAGGCACGAACGAGTGCAAGGAACACAGTGTCAGACTTTTTTACAAAGAGAAAAAAAAAAGGTCTGCACCCAGATGACGGGAATCGTAAGGAAGGGATAGTCGCAGGGTATTTAGGTGAAACCTATACGCTCTGGAGGGATGTATCTGGGTGGAAAGCTGCAAGGTGTGGAAAACAACTCTGGAGAATCCGAAGAAGGAATCTGAGGGGAAGTGGACGCCAGGCACAAGGGGAAAAGTTTCTTAAGAAGACTTCTAGGGTTAATAGTAATAATCGCATCGTCGGGTATGGCAAAATCGAAAAGGTGCCAAGAAAAAAGGCTCCAAAGCAGGTCGATATAAAATAACTATAGTAAACACAACTTAAAGAAGGGGAAGCCGATCGGGACAGGAGGGGTCTCCTCAAGTCTTTACTACTATAAGCGTTTCCTAATAGAGGAGGAAAAGTAGGGCTCGGGAGAAAGAACCAGTCTCTGCTCCGCGATGGAGAGGGGGAGATCCAGAATCTTCATGGTGGACCTATTAGGCTGCGTGGGGATTGGTCGGGTTTTCCGCGAAAGGTCGGGAGGTAAAAGGCTCTTGCGGCTTTTTCCGCGAAAGGGAATTCCTCCTAAAAACGGCAACCGGGGTTTGCAGCTCAAGAGGGGGGGAAAATAGATAACCCCACCATAACCGTTCAAACGAAAAGGAAAGACGCGCGGTCCGAACCAAGAGGTTCGAAAGAAAACAGTGCGGAAAAAGCAGCAAAAACGACGCTCAGACATGGGGAGGGGGTGGGAACTGCTAAAAGAAAAAGAATTCAGTATTTGGAGCTAAGGAAGCATACGTCTGGAGAACACGGTTCGATAAATGTCAGGAATGGATCTCACAACAGCTCAACCAGAAGACACGGGAATGGCGGGTTAACGAAATCGAGGAAAAAACTAGGGGGGCGGTGAGTTGTTTGACCAGTCATATTAAGTCAGGGGGAGCTGAATAAAAAAGGGGTCCGGGGAAAGGAGCCTGGGGTGATTTCTAGGGCCAAGAGGGCAAACATAAAACTGTAGAACTAGCCTAGGTTTCACGGAACAGACGGCATGGGGGATTTTTCATTTCCCGAAAGGCAAAAAAAGTTCTATGTCGCACATGGGCCAGTTAGGAGGGCTGGGGGGATCTCGATGGAAAAGGTAAGACAGGAAATTGCGTTAAAAACTACCGGGAGTTCGACAAAAAAAAATAGGGATATCGTCAGGGTCTTGGAGTAAGGGCATGGATCTGATCAAACATCAAATTATTGGATTGGGGGTTCGAGCAACGGAACGCCTCTACCCAAGACACAAATCTCGCCAAAACGAAGCTTCATGAGCGACCGGAGTGAAAAAGGCTCCTATTGCAGGAGACGAAAGAGTGGGGGGTAACTCCCGGAAGAGGAATATAGGCGAGCTAAGTGTTGGGATCCCTCTTTGGGGGACTACCATGACGCTAAGGCTTACAAGTCGAATCACTGAAGAAAAGAGTATCCTATCAAGCAAGAGGGGGGCTTGTGGGAACGAAACAACCCGAAGGCGTGAAGTTGATGGTAAGGAACTGACGATCAAAAGCAAGGGTCGGGGGAAAAAAGTGAGAGAAGAATTGTGGCAGCGATCGGCGTCTGCCCTGACTGCGAATGGACGGGGGGGGCTAAATCTAATAGATAGGCTCGAGGGACCATTTCTCGGAGAGCCACTTCGGCGAGGAAGGATCAATAACGAAAGTCCAAAGTGCTCTAATCGAAGTTGCGCCAAGCTAAATATCAGACTGCTAGATAATTGGGGGACTGCGGGGCGTTTGAGAGGGGAAAGTTCGCGTACGGGGGGGAGCTCGAAAAAAATAGGGTAGGGAGTATACATGAGAGCTCCGGCAGAAGAAGGGGGGAGACGCCTATCTTTAAAGATCTACAGCAGAGCAGGTGGTGGGTAGTGTGGGGGGGGGGGGTTTGGTTGTGTGTTCTGACAGGAAAAATTGATCTATGCGGAAGCCTTAAAGGAACAAAATTTTGAAATGTCTATGGACGTACTATTTTGTTTGGGGATCCCACGAAGAAGGCGGCAAGTTTGCCGACGCTATCTGAATTCGGAAGGAGGGATCGAGCTCTCACTCGTGAGCAAGTGGCGTACTGAAAGAAAGGTACTGAAAAAAAAAGGGGTTGCGCTGTGACGCCCCAAGCATACCTGGTCAACAGTAAATGCGTATCGCGGCTGATCTTCAAGTGAGATAATTTTGAGACGGAAAGGAAAAGAATTCAGGGTGTATGCAGCGGGACGGCACACCAAAACATTCGTAGGGAAAAGGGAGAGGTTTCAAAGGCCACGAGTTCAAAAAGCGGCCGAGCGGGGCGCATGGAGGTTGGGTCGGTCGGAGTTCAAAACGGGGAACCACGAGACCAACCGCCACCCATTACTGTCTGAAAGGGAAAAATCTAGTTTTTGGGAAGCTGGCTGTCACGGGTCTACAAAATTGCGCGTGACTTGAAAGGGGAGGGCAGTTCAGATAGAGCCAAAGAAGATATCCCGAGGAACTTCTTTCTTTGGGAAAGGTAACCACAGGTTAACAAATACGTCCAGGAACTTCATGATCTCTATCAAATCAGTCTTCAGAATAGGGAACCTGTCGACAGCGGACGTCAGGTAGAAACCTGGATTCTGTACCCAACAAGAAGGGCTTTTCGAAAAGACTAGGTTTTTTCGAAGGATCATACTTTCTGGAGAAATCAGAAGAGGAAAAATCTTGATTTAGGCAAATAAAAAGTCCGCGACCGGTCAAAAAACTCTTGGGAAAGAGGAGTCGATTTCCGTTAAGGACATTCTTTGGGTCGGAATGTCCCGATGGGTCTTCTGGGGGAGAGAAACTATCCGCACCTTTTTCAGCCAAAAAGGGGAAAGGCGAAGGTGGCCGCGACATCAAGGAAAAAGAGCAGGACGCTGACAGCCATTGTCTAGACACAGAGTTTTGCTTATGGGGGAGGGAAAACTTGGGGGTACATCGGTTGACGATAATAGTTTGTAGGTACGCGCACACCGGTTGAGTTGAAAGGCCTCCCAAGATCGCCCACAGGCAATTTTGATGCAAAACAAAAAGGAAAAGTGATTAAATTCAAGTTGTCAATCTGAAAACGAGAAAGCCACTGCCAGCAAAAAAGGGGGAGGGGAGAAAAAAACACTCCGAGAAGAAACAAGATTCCAGAATCGGTCCACGAAACTAGAAGGGTACTACGAGAAAGGGAAGGCGGACTGCAACTGGGCTTATGGCGCGCCACGTAGGTTGAAGCGATGGGTCACAGAAAACGCTACAGTGAGGGAAATCAGAATTTAGGATCTTAAGTCGATATGCTGCCCGTTTAATGGGGGGGTCGGTCTATCGCATGGAGGGAATCAGAGAATGGGCTTAGGTAGACTCTTAGGAGGTAAGAGGACACATGGGAAAGGAGACCATACGATTCATGAAAACGAGGTCAATTATGAGGTCAGCTGCTTAAAGTGCCATCTTAACTGAGCAAACCGGAAAAAGTATGGGGGTCTGCGTGATAAGAGATGAAGAAGGGAAGGTTTCGGAAAAATCATGACAGACAACATAGAGGCTATGGTCAAGAAGAGCAATATCGCTCTAGAGGACGAATCGAAGTCGTCAGAGGCGGGTGGCATCAGCAGCGGGTAGGAGCAAGGGTGCACTCGGTGGGGGGGGGGCCGCGGCACGGGTGGTAGCTGGGGGCTGGCGGGTAAACCTTCTTCCTCTCTTGTAGCTTATAAGTAAGATAAGATAGAAAGAGGGACTCCGATTTGCGATAAATACCAAATCGAACGCTAAGCTTTGAAGAACAAAAAAAAAACGCCGGAAAAGACGTCTCAACTGAGGGAACCAATATAAGAATGTAGTCTGCGGAAGGAAAAGGAGAAAGGCGTAATAAGAGGTCAGGTCGACGGGGAAATTATCCTCCGGTCTAACCGCTAGTGGCGGGAGAGCCCGCAGAGTCCCCGGAAAATAGAGTGATGCCATTGAATCGTAAACGAGGGAGAGTCCGGGGGGAGCAAATCGACTTGGGGGGGTCTCGAGGGGGAGGAAGAAAACTCTGGGATGCCTTCGGGGAAACGAGAGGGGTATGAGGTTCAACAATGTCGGGAGTC
>Ga0179593_1336642_pt1 | contig 14176 bp, 12 predicted proteins | sample CZODoug2_1_08_16_FD_185931 | JGI IMG/M metagenome (GOLD analysis project Ga0179593, IMG submission 185931) | Vadose zone soil fungal communities from Angelo Coast Range Reserve, California, USA - CZODoug2_1_08_16fungal (PacBio error correction) | ecosystem: Environmental > Terrestrial > Soil >...
AAGAAGTACTCAGAGGAAGTAGTTCACAGCGGGTACGTTTGGAAGAAAGCATCAGAGCATGAGGGGACCGCAGAAACCTGCTTGACAGAATCGACCGTGTGGTGGTGTCTGGTTCTGACTTAGAAGTAGAACGAAGCAAGAGTCAAAGATGACGTCGCGGGAGCAAGAGACGGCGAACTCCTTACCGCGGCATTCCAGAGGAGGATCCCAAGAGACTTGAGGTGTTGCGAAAAAAAGGGAGGAGAAGGGGAACCGGAAAGACGCCTTATCGACGGAAAGATCTGAAGAAAAAAAGTCAAAGGTTTTCACGCTTCAGTATGAAATGAAAGAGGAAAGAAACTCGTAGGTTTGGGGCAATCCTGGGAGATCACACCAAAGCAGGAATTCCTAGCGTCGAAGAGGAGGGAGAAATGAAGTTGGGGTTTCAGTGCCAATAGATCATTGTGGGGCCACCTGGAACTTATTCGAGAAGCATGGGAAAAGAATACGGAAACCCGTGTCGGCGAACTACCTCTAAAGGCGACGATGGCCGTCCGACGAACTAAGCGCGGACGAGACCCTTCGCCATCACGAAACTGCGTTTTTTCTAGGCGGACCAGTAAGGAGAGTAGACGGACGGTGCCTTCTTCGTAGTGCGAAAGCCGGTGCTTCGGGCATGCTCACTTGCGGGCACCAACAAACGGAGAACTCAGGGGCTGTAAGCGCCTTGGTGCAGCCTAAAATTGAGAAAGTCAAGAATTATGTGGCCCCTGTCACGTCCTTAACGGGTTAAGTTCGTGATTCCATCGCCACGCGGCTGGGGGAAAACGACAGCAGAAATCCTGCACTTGAATGGGCCGCCCATTCTATCGGAGGTGAGAAATCAAACTAATTTTGACCTTGGGACCAGCCAATTGAAACCGTTCGGTGAAGAGAGAAGAAACAGGAAACGCCCATTGGAATCCGGAAAAGTAGGAAAGGGAATACAGAGCGGCGTAAAATGTCTCTTCGTGTTGAGCTGGAAGAGGACCTGGGAAAAACGGGTTTGCATGAAAGAAAAGAACTATCAAGGTAGGGGGGGCCCTTATACTTTTATGGCCCAATCAAAGAAGGCTATGCGCTTTCATAACTGGTTCTTGATTGGGAGCGAGTATGGCCGTCGCCGTTTAAGAACTTCAGGGGTGAGGGGGGTCGATTGTTCGGAGAAAGGTGGCGTGACGGTGCATGCACCGCGGGCTGAATGAAAGGGCCAGCAGAGATCAAGGCAGGAGAAAAACAGAGAGAGAAATTGATCCCGCGGCGAGGACCTAGTCGATGGCTAGCATAAGGGTCTTCCTAGGGATGAGCAGAACATAGATGACAAGCTCAGGTTAAAGGGAAGTATAAAGCAACACATAAAAGTGCTCAACCCGTGACAGTCAGCATCAAGCGACCGCGTGCGCTTCATCCCAAGGGGAAACATAAACCCCGTTATGCGCGAAAGTTAAACTCGGACTAAGTCCGCTTTCAATGAGGGCGTCGGCCCTGCCAGCCCAAGGCGAAAAGGCGGGGGACAGAACACGCCATTCCCTCAAATACCTCTCTTTGCCCTTGAGACGCTTTCCATCTGACAGTCAAAGTCGCGAGAAGGGGGGAAAGCATGAATCAAAAAACGGGCGCAGACTAAAAAGATTGCCAGGGGCATGGGCTAGTGCCAACACTGGTGAGGGCAGGTCCCGATTGAGAAATTGCGTACACGGTCAACAAGGGCAGGGGATTGTCAATGAGAGGGCAAGCACGTCAACTCTAAATCTTCACGTGTGGGATCAAAAAAAATCCCAAAGGCTTGTCCCCAGACGTCGCGAATGTCGAGGGGGGGTTGGGACAAGCAGGCTGCAGGTCGGGTAAGAGGCGTGATCGAAAGTTAGGTCGGTCTCCAGGCCAGAGAAATTCAACGGATTGGGAATCAACGGAGGTCTACAAGAGTAAGACGTAGAGGAAAGCAATGAGAACTGGGGGAAAGGAGAGTCCCCTTCCATGGTAGGCGCGCCAGCGACGAGTAAGAGGGGGTAGCCCAGAACACTTACAGGCAATCTCTCATATGACCATAAGAAATCGGCACTTCCGAAGAAAGAGCAGGCTGGAATGAAGTCTCACAAAAAAAAATTGACCGCCCTTTAAACCTTTATATTTACGATAATGGGAACAAGTCCCACAGTCCATTTTGATGAGGAACACGTAGACACGGAACCCGCTGGACCGGTGAAAACTTACATCTGGAGAAAAAAAGAGGAAGCTAACACGTCAAAGGTCGGGTACCCCGGCCTGCATGAAGGCCCTCACGGACAACTTGATGACTCTCCGAGGACAAAGAGGAGAGAGAGATCAGCAACCGGAACCGGAGCTAGGAAGGGGGATAAACAGAAAGGAGTAGGGTTAGAGGGAGACATCCAAGAAAAGGAAGTAGATGCTATCATTTATCCGTATAGGAAAGTGCCGCCACGCAAAAAATACCAAAGAGTAACTTTATCCTGACAGACCGGCGAGACTGCGTTCGAAAGCTCAAAATCGAGACTGCTATTGGAGAAACAGCGCCACGCGATCAAAGGAGTTCGGAAACCTCCATACTGGGATATTTGGAAAAGAGAAGAAGTAATCGATAACGAAAAAATCTGAAAAAGGGTGAGCGATATCCTCTCCGAATGACACGGGGTAAGAGGAACCTTTTCATCTTCAGGTGTGGAAAAAATGAAAGAAATTCAAATGAGGGTCATGAAAGAAGGAATCCTCCCGCAGGGGCCAAGTCCAAGTGCATCTACGTATCTGGAAAAACATGACCTGTCGCCGGGGGCCGGGAAATCGAGATGCTTGCCTTAAACCTACGACGTGGGAGGAAAAAGGATTCGATCTAAAAACGGAGGAGGTGGTAAGGAATCAGTGGTACGAATTCTGCGTGGCAGGAAAAAGAAGAGTTGATTTGATCTTCAAACAGGCGCAGGTGGCACTCACTGCTGCACTAGGTGCTAAGACTTAAGAAAACTGGAAGGAGGGAGGAGATGGAGGGGTAACAGGAACCTTGTCAACGTCATCTCAGTCGAGGGGGGAAAAAAGCCGGGGAACAGAAAAAAAAAATTCAACTTCCGTTCCACCTTAATCTGGCAGAAAACAGTTGAAAAGATTACGCACGCATAGTACGGACAGGCACAAGAGCCTGAGGTGTTGAAAGAAGGAGGATAGACATCTTTACGCTTGAACTTGTTGGGGTCAAAACGAAGAGGAGAAAGTGACCCTGGGAGACTAACCGGGCAACCTAATAAACGTGCTGGAGTAGCGTCCAAAGTTGAACGAGGGATTGGCAGGGGTCGAAAAAGGGTATGGAGGGGGAAGAGGGACTATACCGTTCTTACATACTCATTATTTATCTTGGAGGACAGACCAGAAAAAAAGAACAAAGATAGTACTTCCAGACGTTATAGGTGATCCCGGGGCTGGATAAGCGACGCTGCGGGGAGAGCCTTTGGGGGAGACGGGAAAAAAAAGTGTCAAGATACTCTGGACTACAAAACCTATAACTCTTTAATCAACGGACCTTGGAAGTCTCATGGCCACAGAGGCAAAATGGCTGGGCCGCAGATGGGAAGACTGAAATCAGGGCAATAGGGGGGGAAGAAGACCTGTTTTTTCTACGTTTTGAAGCGACTTCTGGAAAACGAGGAGAGGACAGCTTTCTCGTCGTGAAGGAACACCCTCTTTTTAGATAGAAAATAGGAGAAAACGGCTTATCTGACAGCGACCGACAGAAGTCAACGGAACGCGAAAGTGAGGGAGGAGGGGAAGGTCTTACTGGGAAGGGAGGTTCGCTTCAACTTAAAATGATACGGCAGACTGTCCTGAGAAAAAAACCGGGGGGGAAAAGAAACGCAGATTACCATCCAAAACTTGATGGAACAAAAGCAGAGCGTAAGCGAAGTTGCGTATTGTATTAGTGGCTCCAACGTGAAAGGAGAGACTGGGATCAGTTGAGAGGTGAAAGACCAAACTATTAAAAGTGAGTTCATGCCCTTGTAAGAGGGAGGAAAGGGAACAAGTTTGAGGCCTCAAAAAAAGGGAAAAGGAATGGCAGGGGGAGCCAAGGGTTGGGGGGTCCAGTTGAAAACTCATAGAGAGCAGCGGAACGAATAGTTGAAAAAGGGAAGTTCAAAGGTAGCGGCGTGAAGCTGGGGAGAAAAAAAAATGGGTTGTACACGATCAGTTAGAGTACCGGCGAATCACCGGAATAAGGAAGCCTATTGTTATCAACTTGTACTTAATTCTCAAGCAGAGTGCCTGTTCGAATTTTAACCAACAAGGAAGAAAATCCAAATGACGGTGGCTCGATGGGTGTGACTTGGTCTTGGGGAATCCGGAATATCACAGTCCAAAGAGGACTAGACATCAAATTAAAAAAGAGAGGAAAAGGAGAGGGAGGCAAAGAAAACAATACGCTTACCGTCGGAGTAAAAAAGGAGTTTAAGGGCAGGATACTTAAGTCGGACCTGGGCCAAGGCAGAAATAAGGGTGGACAGTCAACCGTCATGAGAAAAGAATAGAACCAAGAAAGAAAAAAGACCCTGCAATAACCCAGCGCACAACGTTAATACAACTAGAAACACGCTAGGAATCAAATCCCAAACAGAAACTCAACATCGCGGTTGAAAAATAAGAGGGGGGGTAAAAATCCCGGCTCCATTTGCCATACCCGTAAAGAAACGAACGTCGAGGTCCTCGTACAGCTCAAAGCAGAGACCGACCAGTACACGAGGTGATGGCAACAAGCAGACAGCAAGGTGACAGAAAGCTGTCGGACTAGGGAAAGAAGGGAAAACCTAATCGCGGCCAGGACATTCTCGAGGAAAACGACGATCCCCGCTACTGCGACCCGGAGAATCAATTTGGCAAAGTGCAGGAGAGAAATGATGAGTGAGCTTAACCTCACAGGGGGTCCTCTCGAAGAGAAAGGAGGGGAAAAGACAGGAACGGTGACTTAAGCGAACCTAAAACGAAGGTCTACCCCTAAATATCTGCGTGGGGTGGGACCAGAACAGCGCGCTGCAGAATAAACAAGAAAGTAGCATAAGAAGAAAAAAACGGAACCATCCGTTACTTGACTCTCTGTAGACGAAAGAACAAAAGAGGTGCCGCTTGGTTTGGGGGGAAAGGAAAGGGGGGGGGCGGTGTCGACGATGAAGACGGGGACACGGACCGCCAAGTTTTAGGAAAGAGGAAAGAACTCTGTAGTCGTCGTGCTCAAAAAAAAAACAGGGGGTCAAAAAGGGAGCATCCCCTCTGACGGAATTCCGGAAGAAAAGAGAAGAAGGAAGAAGGAAGAAGGAAACCTCTTATAGAAAGGACGGATGGGATGGATATCTACAGTAGCGTGCAGCCCAAAGAGGTCGAAATTATGGCATAAGGAATAAGAGAAGCATGAGTGATGCCTGTTCTCGAGCACGAATGAGAAGACGGGAGGGAGGAGTTGGGGGTTACCTTCAGGCAATGATCTCCAGCGAGGGAGGCAACTACCTTTCCGGAATAAACAAGTGGACAGCGAACCGGAGCTGGACGGCGCAAAACGCATGATAGCGAAGCGAGGCGGTGGACGCCGGGAAAGCAGGGAAGGAAAGAAGCGAAGACCCAAGGGACAACGGTCTAGCGCCGACGCAGGGGAGGCGCTCAAGAGGCTGATGTCTCAACTGACCACACGCCCCCGCTGTAAACCGACTAAGATCCTACAAACAAAGGAGGAGAGAAAAGATTGAGTTATCGGCCTGAGTCCAGGTTTCCAGAACGGGGACGTGTGCCGCGAAGAGATCGGGAGAAGAAACCAAGAAAGACTACTTTTTGTTGGTAAATGGAAGGGAAGAGTGGCCGGATCGAAAAAAAAATCCGGAGAGAAGGAAAACGGCGCAACGAGTCCACGGCATGTCGCAGACAAACGAAGGAGGAACCCGGAAAAGGGAACGACTCATAGATTGCGGTGGTGGAAAGGGAGAGGCGGGACAAGGTCGCAAAAAGGGACAGTATCAATTCTATCGATCGAAAAAAGCAGCCAAGGGGGTTCTCAAAAGCGCCTTTTGGTGCCCGAACGTTGAACGAAACGGGATTTTGGGCAGGCAAAAAGGGAACAGGAAAGATAAAACCGAGGACATTATTCCTCATGGTCGGACCTAAAAGTGGGGAGAGATCAGTCGTTTGAAAGGTTCGACACGTAGAGGGGTGGTCACACCGGAAAAGATTGAGACAAGGCAGGTGAGCGAAAAACTAAAAGGGGGAGGGAAAAAAGGACCCGAGGAAAACGGCGACTATAGTCTCGCAATGCCTCCACGGCGACGAAGAGACATCCACGTCGTCAAAAGGATGGTTGTTCAATCGGAATCTGGGGGAAAAGCGGTGCCGGTAAGGAGTAGCGGAGAAGCTTCAATGGTGCAGGAAGGCGAAAGCTAAGAAATTCTTTACCACCGAAAGGCGACGACTGGGCATGCATTCTAGGGGGGGGGGAAGCAATGCTGGAAATCCCACTTGGAAAAAAAAAGGGGGGGAAGGTTGGGAAGACTTTGCTCTTCGGAAGAAGGGACACCCCTTCTTGGGAACGAACGGTCTGGCACGAGCAGGCTAGAAGATAGAAGGAAAGTAGGCTAAGAAGTGAGATTCTGCTTATAGATGTGAATCACTAAAGGGTCCTGGACGATCAAGGAGAGTTTAAACCTTCTTGACGAAGCGACTACCCGTGACCAAAGGGGATGAAAAACTGAAAAGGGCTGAGACGGTAATCAAAACCCCGTTACGGAAGGCGGCTGAAGATGAGTCCGGGTGCTGGGAATGACAAACTATTTCTTGGCGGGTACAGCCACAGCCACGATCCCGGACACGGATCCAGACGAAAAAAGAGAAGAGAGGGGAAAAAAGGGTTGGGAGTGGGGGGATTTGGCTCTGAGAGATTAATTGGAGGAAGGTTTGGCATAGAAGTGGTCTTGTCTATGACGGCGGAGGAGCGAAAAGAAGTCGTGAGGACGTGGGGCCGTAAAACCTGGAAGGAAAGAAGAGCACGACTCCATACTGAAAGCAGACGAGAGGGACCATCAGATTGGGAGACTGATCTCTTGAACCGAACGAGGCCGCTGGGACGTCTAAGTGAAGGGAGCTTTTAGGAAGGGGGCATCAACTCTCCAGGTATCAGAAAAGAAGACAACCCTACATTTGCTTCTGCGTCCGGCGCACGAGGGGGGCACTGAGCACCTCCAGTCAACCCCAAGTTAGGCGAAAACAGATCGGAAAGTGCCAAACACTCAAGAAAGAATCTTGAACTTATAGGTACCAGACCGGCCCCACCTTCAGACAAAGGTGGCGGGGTGGGAGAGAAACAGGGCCGACACCCAATCACGACTCCCGGGAACGTTATCTTGTAGCGTCACATCAAGGAGGGTCCAGGAGGAGATTAGAGGCGAAATTTGGGGGTGGCACCCCTACATTGTCACAACCAAAAAAGGGGGCAAAAAAAACCGAAAGGTTCAAAGGAATAAACAGGAAAAAAAAGGTCGGTCCTTAATGAGGAGGATCGTGAAGGAAAAACGAACTTAAATGTATTCATTGCGGGGCAAGGAGCAACGGAAAAAGAGCAACCGATGTGCTAGGGAAACAGTATAAAGAAGAAACGGGCCGAAGAGTCGGGCTTGTTTTTGCAAAAGAAGTTGGTTTCTTGGGTCAGGTAGGAGGGAAAGGAAGGAACCAAGGTGAAGTGCCGAGAAAGCGGAAAGGAAATCAAAATTTGAAGTGCGGGAGAAATCCCATCGTCAAAAAGGGACGAGCAATCCTCCCTAATTTTTCCGTCGTCCCTTTGAAGAATGAGGGCGGGTAGGGAAAAAAGCTTCCTTGTAAGACGCCGAGCAAGCCCCCGGAGAAAAGGGAGAATCGTCACAGAAACCTCCTCCTCGAAAGGTTCCTGCCAGAAGGTCTCCAAAAGGCCAAGGTCGTGAGAAGACAAGGGAGGAAAGCTAAGTTGAAAGGCCCGTTAGAGCACTCAGGGAAGAACCGACCCCGCCATGCTAGATGTGGCCAAGAAAGAACGATGACAGGTACGCATCGTGCTCACGGATTCAAGAAGAGGTGAAAGAGAAGGTGCCACGTTAACCGCATACAAGGGGGGGACGCACCTGGCCGCGTCGAGAGTCATCAACGGAGAAAAGAGAGTAGAAAGCGGTATCTCGGGCTAAGTTTAAACTCCCAGCCCCCGCCGGAGAGAGACAATGGACTCAACGCGCCCGGCCCCATTGCAGGGGTGAAAAGAAAGAAAAAGACGGTCACTTTGATCCGTGACCGGAGGAGAAAAAAATAGGAGAGCTGGTGTCAGGACAAAACTCAAGGCGCATTCTTCTTTGCAACCATGGGTCTGCAACGAGAGTGAGGAGAAATCCCGACTGAATCAATGGAAGGGGCAGTAACGAATTAGATTCTTCCTCAAAAGGTGTTGATCAGAAGCAGGACCTCAACCAGGTCAAAAGTGAGACGTGAAAGGGGCAGTGTGGCACCACCTTCCGCAGAGAACGGGAAAAAAGGGTCTCAAGGAACTAGCCTCCAATTGGAAAAGAGTCTTAGCGGACCAAAGTTCCAAGTCCAACGGGGGAAGTAACGAAAACCTCCTGAGAAGAACCGAAGGGAGGAAAAACAGATCACTCTCAACAACAACCACGAGGATTAAAAGATCTCGGTGGTCAGAATAAGAAAGTAGGGGAAGCAGGTGAGTGGGCGGCCCTACTGAAAGGAGAGTTGCTCACGCAGGCCTCGCGCTACGCATGCCGGGAGAGGAGAGGAAGGTACAGGTATTTCCACATTCTTCCAAGGGAAAAGCTCTCGAAAAAGTGTTAAGGCCTGCCAAGGAAGTAAATGAAGAAGGGGATCGGCGTCATAGGCAGGATAGAAAACCCTTTGATTACCGGCTCTGCCTTTCCGGAAAGAACAAGATCCATCTGGAGGTTAAAGCTCGCGCAGGAAGCTGGGGGTGCGCAACGATCCAAAGGAGGAAACGTGGGAAGAAGGGAACAGTGGCACCCTCTAGAAGTTAAAACGATACGAGAAAGATCAAGTGCAACTCTGTGTGAGACACGCAGGAAGGGCGAAGGGAGGAAAGGAGGAGGGAAGACCAGAAAAGGCTGTGGAGCTGGAGTGTCAAAGAAGACACGACGAAGCAGCTTCGTAAGGAACCAGAGGGAAAGGCACAGCGGTAAAACCGTGCTGATAGGAGAGAACAGGCGCTTGTTAGGGAAGGTTAGAAGGGGGTGAAGAGCATACGACGATTAGCAAAAAGCCTATTGCAAGCTTTTTAACTTTACAGCGTCTGCAGGGGCCGCCATCGGAAAGTCCCCCCCCACAGAAGCCCGCCCAACAGACCCCCGACACAGCCGGCACCCAGGAAATTGGGGACCGGAGGCTCATAAAAAAGATAACACTTAAAGGGGACACCGTTGGAACGGCGTGACGCCATGGGGTCTACTTTGGGCACTTTGCCGGCAGCTGGAATGCCATCTGCTTCGATTGCCGACTATAGACGTGTAAATCACAGTGTGCCGCAACTCTTACACTTCTCAGACTGTCGAAGGACGATAAAGAGTTCCGACGGCCGAGAATTAAGTTGATCAATAAAGGGCGGACGCGGGGCGTAGTTCACCAAACCCGCGGGAACACGGGAAGACGGCCGGTTTACTGTAAGGCCCGGGACGACGAACAAAGTGGTCCACTCAGGACTTAAACGAGGACGCCAGCGGGGTCAAGACAGAGCAAGAGAACTACTTAGGCCTAAAAGGGAAGTGGCGTCCAAATTTGATTGGTTTCAGACTTGAACGCCGCAAATTTGAAAGAACGAACCTCGGGAAATCTATCAGAACTAACCATGTAAGAAGTGTTTGGACAGAGACCAGACCTGGGAAACTACTGGCGGTTTAGCACGTGGGGTGGGGGGTTCAGATTTATTACTCTCCTAACTTAAAGACCCAATGTTTGCCCGAGTCAGAGAAAGTCACGGCCAGGGGACGAACGTATATAGCAGCGAAAAGGGGGGAGGACCTTGGGGCAAGACGGGCCGACTCTCACCTAAAGCAGGGGGAGAAGAGGGTACATTTCCTAATTAACTGGTTTCCGGTAGGGGTTGAAGGGGTGATGAGCCACGATCAGACGGAAAACGCAAAGACCAAGTAGGGCAGAGGATGTGGAAGCGTTGAACTAAATACGGGAAAAAGGACTCAGAGCTACTCTAATCCGCCGGGACAAATGCGCTACCGACACGATCGTTCCATTACACGAGGAGCAAAGAAAGATCAGGATCTCAGCGATTTTGGGGGGCCGTGGAGAGTCTGAACTGCCTGAAAATAAAGCAAAGCATACATCCGAAAACGCGCGAGACGCCGGGAAATCGCCAGCCAAATCCCTGAGATGCGGCACAAAAAACGAACTCGGCGGTAACGAGAGAACGCCCCATCCCTCGGAACCAGTTGAGAAAAGCAGAATCTTAGTCAATGGTCCTAATCGTGAGACAGGGACAGACCTGGGGCGGTCTGTGGAAGGGAAAATAAGAAAGTCCTTCGCAGCTCAGGAAGGAAATCCAAAAGGGGAAGTCAAGAGGGCGACCTTCTAAGCAAGGACGTAAAAGAATGGGAGGCTTGTAGAAGGGGGAGATCTCGGCGATAACGGTTGAAATGCTCTGTGTACCCGGAGAGGATTTACCCGAAGTCAAAACGGGAAGGAACCTGAATTGGGCAAGTGAAAGGAGCGATCCGCGCGGACAAAGACGAAGGGAAGCCACTAATACCGGTCCGCCGGAGCCAAGGCTTGCCATCTACCATCGTGAGGTGTAATCAGGGAGAAAAACTGAGAGTGGACAGGAAACGACAAGGTATTCTTACTTGTGGTTGCCGAACGATGGAGCGGGAGCCCGCCATATGAATCAACTCGCCGACATAAGAAAGGCCCCGCCGTGACTGCGCCCGATTGCGGACTCACAACGGGGATGGCAGAAGGTCTCTCAAGCGGAGGTCGGCGATACATAGTAGAAGGGAGAAAAGGGTGAGCCAAAACCTGGGAGTCTTTTCTCAACCCCCTTCCGCTGAAAAGAAAGGTTCCGAAAGAAAACGAGATCAACGGCAAGTCGTCGAAAAAACACCGCAGGAAAAGGGAAGCTCCCCGCGAGAATGGAAGGCGGAGGGGGTGATATGAGTAAGAGCGCATACCAAAGCTACTAGGTCCTATTGGGGGGGAATAGGCGAGCCGGGAGCTGGATCTGTGAAAAAACATTTCGCGAGATCCGAATAAGAGCAAAACGGTAAAAAGAAGGACTTTCGAATTACAACTCGGGGGAGTCACTAATGGGTCCGGGAATTACTCAGGGTTCCGGGGAGTCGAACCTTCACTGGGGGAAGGGAGAAAGGCGCATTCTTGGGTCTAAGGACCCGGTTACGAGTAAGTCAGCAAGAAAAAAAGGCTAGCGGAAAGAAGTTTTTCTGGGAGGAGGTCTGCTCTGTGCTCAGAAATGGAGCGAGGCCGACGACTAGAAGACAACCAAAGGGAGTAAAAGAGAATTAGTAGGAGGGAAGAGGAAAATGTCATCTGGTCGTGTGGCAAAAGAACAAGAATGCGACCAAGCAAACCTGCTTGCCCAAAAAAAGGGGGTCTGGGGGCGACGTCAACTCATGGACGGCGAAATGAGCCCGCCGCGAGCAGGTAGATGTTTCGACAAGAGAAAAGAGTAAACCGGCAGGTGAACACGGAAACCGCGAATTCCAAGTAACAGTGACCGACTCCGGAGCTGAGGGGGTTAATTCTGCATCATGACGGAACGCTACAACGAATTCGGAGCGAGCTACATGGCAACAGGTTTTCTTACAGAAGAGGAGAGGGGGAGAAGGGTCCATTACCGTCGGACTCGTCGGGGGGGGGGGCACACGAGGATCTAGAACAAAAGATTCATCGGAGGGAGGCGCAATCGGTCAGATGGGGAGATTTTCTATGAAAGGTCGAGTACAAGGGGAGAAGGGACCGGAGTATATGCGGTTTAACGACACGCCGGGGGGAGACTAACTGTAAAACAAAGACAAATGGGCAGTCGCGGAGTAGGAACATCAAAAAGCAACGGGGTTTGTGGCGTATAACCCATGCGAGTCACGTACGAGGGGAAGTCGTGAGTTTCGGGCTATCAGTTACTGCAAAGAGACCAGCTGCCCAGCGTAGGGGGGGAAACAACACGGAGACTATGTAGACGCGGGGGTCGCCATTTTCGAATCACGAGGAGGGAGTCCAGACGAAGGGCGGGAGAGACCTTACGCACGTCGCCAAAAAAAGCTTGGCCAAGAGCATCTAAAAAAACTAAAAGGAAGGAAAGTCGACGGGTGAGCGACTGTTGACCCGACGGTCCTGTCGAAAAAGGGGGGGGAAAACGGGGGCTTTCCTCGTAAATACCGTACGGCAAAAAAAGTTTGCAAGCTTGCTGAATATCATCAAGCAAGAAAAACTGAATGCTGGCCAGCTTAAAGGGGGCGGGGCGGACTCTGGATACTTCACTAACCCCACGATCACGGGAAAGAAAGGGGCGGGATACCACTATCGTGAAAAAAGGAATGAGCGGGTCGGAACGGTTAAAGAGGGGGAAAGGGGGAATGATATCTCTTTAATGAGATCGGAAGGTTGACCGATGGACTGGGAAAAGAGGGTGCTTGGGACTATTTTCGGAAAGATAATTCGAGATGGACGGATTGTGAAACTCAGGTAAAACTGCGCAAAAAAATGTCCCTCCGAAACCGACCAACAAAGAAGAAGCGAAAAGAGAGTGAGTGAGTGGAAAGGGAAAAATCATCGCTGCGAACAGCAGTCCCGGAGGGAAGGGGGAGGGAGAACAATCTTCTATGAGAGGAGGGTCGAAAACCCTGAATAGAACAAACCATACACTGCGCTACCCGGACATGGGGCGAGCTTTGGCAACAGGAGAAGGGGGGGGAGGGGAGGAACAAGGAGGAACTTCCCAACACCTTCCCCCAGGGGAGGTCAAAAAAACATTTCAAATAGACACTCCCTCTTCAATTTCTGCGGTCCGGTTAACGGATAGCCGAAGGAAGCAACCTTGAGCGGTACGAACGCCAGGCCCTAAAAAGACTCCCTTGAAATTGAAGAGTGACCGAATATCAAAAGAGTTATTAAGCTTCGCTTCGAGGCGCGTTGAATCCATCGGACACACCTTGAACAAAGGAACGTTTCACAGGGAAATGGCGAAGTGGAGGATCAGGTAGCAGTGATCATGGAGGAATGAACGTCACGTCATAGGTCGGTGAAATTGCGCTGCTGAGAGAAAAGAAAAACATTAAATAGAGACACGTGGCGCCAAGTAAATTCCACAAGGGCTTTCGAAAAATGAGATCAGGGAGGGATGGGGGGTTTGACCAGAGGAGTTGGTGGGATGTTCAGCGGCTGGAAAGGGACGAAAAAATCGTACACACGCGACATCTTCAGGTAACCTCGATGGAAACTTAGCAAAATTAAGAAGAATCAGAGAAGACGAAGGAAGCGCCCTTAAAGGAATGAGGAGTCTTCGACAGGAGCGCGACCGTGTCAAGAATGGAGTGAAAAAGAAATCACCTGTGCTGACCGGAAAGTCGTCTCATCAAAAAAAATCCTCGTAAATAAAACCTGTGGCCAAACGGCCAAGGAGGAGCCACGCTTGCAAAAGGTCCAAACGGTGTAAGTTTATATGCTGGATCATTTCCATAGTCGCCATAAAAATAAAGGGACTTTATGTTCAAGGCAAAGAGACGAACTCTGGCCGTTACCTCATGATGGACTAGTCGGAAGAGGGGCGTCCGTAAGCTTTACCACCGGCCATGAAGACCGTGAACGCCAAGGGGGCAAGAGGAAGGGCAGCGGACTTCGACAGCACCTGGGCACCGCGTAGTACTCCCGGTTAAAAACGAAAACGGAGGGAAAATGAAGGTTAGACTAACTCAAAAAAAAATCCTGGCGCAAGAACGGAGAATGTTCAGACGGTATACAGAGGCCCGCCCCGACGGGAGGAAAAACAAAGGGACCAGCATCTTATCCTGGACCGACGTCTCCATCACCGAAAAGAAACGGTTGGGTCCCGGGACTGACGCGAAACACGGGGATGACTAAGAACACCCAACAAAAAGGCGAATCAGCGCGAGCCGAGGCG
>Ga0179593_1426613_pt1 | contig 14176 bp, 18 predicted proteins | sample CZODoug2_1_08_16_FD_185931 | JGI IMG/M metagenome (GOLD analysis project Ga0179593, IMG submission 185931) | Vadose zone soil fungal communities from Angelo Coast Range Reserve, California, USA - CZODoug2_1_08_16fungal (PacBio error correction) | ecosystem: Environmental > Terrestrial > Soil >...
GGTCAACGATGCCGCATTATCCGATCGAGGGACAAGGGGGGGGCTCTGAAGGAAAGGGTAGTAGAAAAGGGATGAAAAGTGTGCCGTGCTTGTGGCCCGTCGATAGAAGAGGTGAGCTCGGAAGGATGCAATTTGACAGAAGGACAGAATAACGGGAAAGAGTAATTCTCATTAGGGGGTCAGCTCATCAAGCGCATCGCACGCCACACTTAAAACAAAAAAGAGAAAGAAGGGAAAAGCTTGAGGCCGTTGAAAAATGTTTCTTGTGAAAAAATTATGGGTTTACTAGGGGGGAAAAAGAAATCGGAGAGGGGGAGGGCGAAAGAGGGGAAAATTCGAGACGGAGCAATCTAAGGTCCGCATAGAGAGATAATAGTCAAGGGACAAAGTACCGCGAGGGGGGGGGAAGTTCCTAGTTCCGGATTGGGGGGGAGTGAAAAGAGGGGAGTGGTGGGGTGAGGAAAACTCTTGAAAGTTCCGAACAAGCTGAGATGGATTTGCAGGGGAGGGGGAGTGTGAGATTCCAGACTGTTCCGGATGAAAAAAAGGGGTTAAGGAACAATAGTGATCGCAACTAAAATGACCGGTGGGGCCTAAAAAAAAGCCGATAGCCTATATAGAGCTCATATGTGTCGTGGAAGTCGGGGCTTTGTGCAGGACGAGAAGGCCCGCGAGAGGCCAGAAATCCGAAACTTTCAAAGAGACGCTCCATGGTGGACTACCTGAAACGGAATTTAAAAGCTTAGTTAACGTCATTGCCAGGGAATACCTAGCGGAGGAGACGGATGTAATGCAAGCAAAAGACCGGGGTGTGTAAGAGAGGCGCATGGAAGGGGGACTTAGCCCTATTGAAACAGGCATAGCTAGAACCTTGGGACAGGAGGGAGTAACTCGAGCTCTGGGCTTTGACAGTCAGGCTTGCCAAGGGGCCGTAAAAAAAAAAAGGGGTCGTTCCAAGCCATGCAACGAAGTAGTCTGGGGAAGATACGTAAAAGGAAAGACAAGATACTGAGTGGACTTATCGAATAGGTGCGCCAGAGAGGTAGCGGATCGCATCTAGATAGCGTATCGGGTCGTTCACTGAGGAATGGGGTCAGGGAGAGCAAAAAAAAGGAGGGGGCACCGGGGTGGGCATACAATGGACATAAAAATAAGGGAAAAAACACCGAACAGTACTTTGGGTCTTCAATGGGGGGGATGTATAGCCGGGGAGGAGTGTAAGAGTTCTTATAGGATGAAGGCGAGGCCGGAGATGGCCGCCCATCCTAGGGAGTGAGGAAAAGGGACGGGAGAGGGAGCTTTAACGTCGACGCTTGGGAAGATATGCGGCCTGATCTAAAGCATAAGTCGAGCTGAATATCATGGGGGATAACTCAGGTGGAAGGAAGAGCGTGAATGATTTTCGCGTCTTGGGGGGAAAGGGTAGTGCACAATCTGGCAAACCTGAGGAGCAGCCACCGCCTGGGCAAAATGTTATTTCAAATGCTTGTCCATATTAATCGGGGCCAGATTAGGCAGAGAACAAATGGCTGTGAAGGCAGGCAAAAAGGCTTGGGGAGAAAATAAAAATTAACGCGGGGCTAGGGGCTCCCCTGGACCAGGGGGGTGTGTGGTGTGGAAAAAAAGTTGAGGTCACCAAGGAAGGTAAGAAACAGTCGACAAATAATGCCAGGCCAGGTTATTTGCGAACTTCAGGTCCGATCGCATCTTAGAAATAGGCGGAAGGTTAAGTAGAACCGTCGTGCATAGGAGGAACTCGACTCTCCAGGTCCCTCGACGGATACAATCAAAGGGCTGTGGGGAAAGTTTAATGTCCAGGCAAGAACTATCGGAAAGGCGGAGAGGGGGACTCGCAAAAAAGTCGGAAGGGCTGGCCTCAACAGTCAAACCCGAGGCGAATTTCTTTCCAGCTCTCAGATATCCGGAGTACCGGCAGTGTCCCGGAATAGGAGTAGGGGGGGGAGCAGAGGTTGAAACTATATAGGTCCGAGGTCGGAAGAGAAGTCTCGTCGAAGAGGGCACAGAAGTTGTCAATTGGGGGAAAAAAAGCCTGGAAAAAGGCCGTAGAACGGAGATCATGAGCAGGGGAAAAAAGTAGCGATTTGAGGGAGGGCGTGGGAACTCAGGTCACAACATCCAGGAAGGGGGCCAATGAGGAAGAGGAAAGTAGGTCTATGAAAAGGGAGATAAATGTGCCATCATTCACAAGCGAATTGTCGGAGGTGCCGGGGCCAGAGAAAGAACTAGTACAGTGAAACGACGGCAGGGGAACTGTGGATACATGCGCCGTGAGGAAATCGTTATCTGATAGCCCTCGGACGATGGGATAAACCAGAAGTGCATGCAAAGGGAAGGAGGGGATCACAGGGGGGGTCCGGACATCCGGGGGGCGCGCCTGAAGGGAACTAAAAACTCGGAGCACTGCTGGTTGACTGGGGAGCAAAATACAAGGGGATAAGCAGTAAGCGGGGACTGCAGGGGGAACTGATTCAGGAAGGGGCGGCGACGACCGCTGTGCAAAGGCCTCGAGGAGGAGTGTCCAGAAGTAGAAATAAGGGCTAGGTAAAATAGGGCGCGCACGAGGGGTTATGCGCCACGTCTTAGGCGAGCCGAAGGGCATGGAGCGCAGTTGTTGGGATGTTCCGATGGGATGAAACGGAGAGGAATAAAGCAAGTGGGAATCAAAGAAAAAAAGCTGAATCGGAAAAAGTCACGGGTGGACTTAGTAAAAAAAAGGCGGGACGATCCAGTAAACCGAGCTCGCCACGAGGGGCAGGGAGGGAAAAGATCTAAAATCCAACCAGAATGGGGGAAAGGAGAGATACTTATTGCCATGGGCAATGGGCTATTAAAAAAAAATGGAGCTTCGAATACGACGGAAAAAGGGAATTCCGGAATGGAGGAAGGCACAATCTACACGCTAAAGGCAGTCAAATGAAAGCTGAAGAGAGTTTATAAGAAGACAGCAAAAAAACAGGCTCTTGGGCCTCAGGAAGGAGGGAATACTACAGGAGGTTTCTGCCTCAAAAAAGCTCGTAGCGCCTGAGTTGACTAAGTGAACTCTATCGGCATAAACAAATCATAAGCGCGAGCCTTTGAAAGGGAGGCGTTAAAGGGGGACGCTTGAGTGAGGAATCTGGGGGAAACTTCGAACGAACATCGCAGAATGGCGGGAAGGGTTGGTCCCGCAACGATCTTTGACAGACTCTGGGGGGTACGTCCGCGAATCGAGGCGAAAGAAGGGGAGTAAACATTGTGGAGGGGAACGATCAGAAGGGCCAGGGAATGAATAGATTTGGCTCAAAAACTATACGGATGAAGTATCATAGTAAGATCAAGAAGGGCGGAAGAAAAAACGTCGTGGGAAAATGTCGTGCAAAGAGCCTTAGGGGGGGGAGGCAACGATCAAGGAGCGCTGGTGATGGGGGTTAGGCGAGTCTACAATATCCAAGAGTTCTCCGCATAGTGGAACGTACGTTGCGATTAAAGTTGATGGGAGTCCACGCCCAGCGTAAAGAAATCTGGTCGCCCCCTGAAGGCGGAGGAGCTACCTGCGTGGAATTTGTTAAAAAGGAAAGGATGGGGGGCAATAGTTGACGACTGAGACTGGCGGGGAGTTCACAAGAACTAAAAATATATGCCAGCCCCCGCGCGGCAGCGCGCTTCCCCACACGGTAGTCGCCGGCATCTCGAAGAAAGAAAAACTACAAAAAGGAAGCGGGGTTGGGGAATGTTATGGCGCCGGCACCGGGTGCTCTCCGCCTTGAAGATTGCGGGAGGAGCCTCAAAAAAGGAGAAAACCGTAGCCATCCTTCGAATAGATAGAGGCGGGTCAGGGGATAGGCAAAGAGACTAGGGAGCCTAGGAGATGGCGGGGTTTCGGGGAAATACCGTTCTGAATGGCTTTTGACGAATGTGCATATGGAGGAACCTGCGGGGGTAAGGGGCAAGCCGGGCGCCATGATCAAAAGGAGATGTCAGGGGGAGCAACGCAAACATTTGCCGAGGGTTTATCGGAAAAGAGCCCGGCCGGGGAAGGGGGGGAGAGAAATTGTCTGGCCAGAACATAAGGTTTCATTAATGTCAAATCAAATACGTGGCAAGGGGGCTGCTCCTCAGGTGGGTCAAAGGAATAACGCAATAAAAAGAAGAAATAAACGTTCTCAATTAGGGGCCACTTTGGGGGAAGGAAAGAGAACGACGCGAGATGCTGTCGAGCGGCCGCAGCCCTCGACAGTCGACAAAGAAAAACCTCATCAAAGTATGAGCGGGGGCGAGAAATCATATATGGGGAGGAAGTGGTAGACACGACGAAATGCCTCTAAAAGGGCAAGGCAAGAATGCGGCCGGTATAATGAACAAGCCGCAATTTAAATGAAAAGGGCGTATTCGGGTGTGAGGGGAGTGTAGTGCCAAATTGGTGCGACACGATGCCCACCGATATCGGTTGTCAATGGTCGAGTGGATAAATACACCTCTAAAGGCTTCAGGACGAGAGGAGCGTTGGGAAAATAGTTCATATGCCGGCCGACCTATCGGAGAAAAGGAAACTCAACTTTCTCGTTAGAGGTGGAAGTGATGCGTCCTCATACCTAGCCTGGTGAATAAAAGGGGCGAAGAAAGTGGTAAAGGACTCGGCAATTGAAATAAAAATGACTCAACTATCCGCCTAGAGAAATGAAGCGCTTGTAGAAGGTTTACAACTCAGACTGCTGTGTAGAAAGTGCTGCGGGGGGAGTGCCCTTGGCGCACGAAATGGAAAAATCTTGTTTACCGGTTTCTTCCCGGAGCAGTACTGTTGGCGCAGGGTTTGCAAATACTCCTCCGCCTGTGCGGCAGGCCGGTCTGGACCTGGGAGGGAGAGAGTTTGTAGGGGGGGGGCGGAATTGCGGCGGAAAAAAGGCAGGTATTGGCGTTCGCAAAGAAAAGGATCAATAAACTAAATGATATCTATCTTTCCATGCGGGGGTAGAGACACGGAAAAGAAGTGGGCATTTTCGTCAGGCGTGAGAGAGAAGTTCCCTAAAAGGAGAAGCGAACGAAAGGGGAGTTTCGAACATATCCACCGACATGGCAATAAAATGGGGAATGGAAGGAATCTTTCAAACTTACAGACCACACCGAGGGGTGCGGGGATCCCAAGTTAAGGGAACAGCCCACCAGAAAGAGCACTCGGACCTCAAATATTGTGAGGGGAATCGAGGGCAAATAACGGTAGAACTGGGTCCAAGATTGGTCGTTTTCAGACAAAAAGCGAGGAAAGTGGGAAAGAGGCTCCAAAAGAAGAATGGGCGGTGTACAGAAGCCCGGCAGACTGGAAATCTGCGTTCGAGTAAGATATTGGCGAACGGGGGGGGGGGGAAGAAAGGAGAGCTGAGAAAAGAATCAAGTAAAAGGAAAGTAATTGCCGTTAATCTAGGGCGGGGGGATGCTTGGGTCCCGGCATAAAAGCTTAGTGAGTAATTAAGAATACGGAATCGCAAGGTACAGAGAAAGGAAAATGGGGAAGAAAGGAAAGAGGGGGACCGGCTGACCTGGGAGGGAAAGAGCTCGATACGCCGGGATCGTGGGAATCCTGGCGTCGAGGGATTTCCAGCGTTTGAACAGACGATCAGTCAAGCAAAGGTAGGAGGAGGGAAGGGAGGTCAAAGTAGAAGGGAGGAATGTTGAGGGGTCAAAACCTGAACGTAACGCGGGGAAATGCGATTAAACCAGGGACGAATAAAATCTCTCATCAACAAAAAAAGAAAAAAAGAGATAGAGTTAAATCTCATGTTTAGCGCCGTCACGCGCACCGAGGCATGGTGAATAAAGAACGCGCACGAGATCGCTCACTGAAGAAAGAGAAATCTATCGGGATGTCACAAGGAGGACAAGACCTCGAAGCCAGATCAAACGGAAACAGAGATCGAGGGGAGAAGTCGAGGTGAGTCCGGAGCCTCAAGTTCGGGGGAATGGGACGGGATTTCAAAATAGCTCCGTCCGTGACGGGAAAGAAATACGTGGGAGAAGGAAAGCCCGGGAACGACGAGGAACTGAAGATTCATTCTAATGATGGTCAGGATCGACTAGCACAGCGGGAGAGGAGAAAATGGAAGCAACGAAAGGGGAAAGCCACTAGGGGAATCCGATTGGAAGCGGGGAGGTTAACGAAATTCGTGGGGACGATGCGGACCTAGCATCGAGGAGGGGAGGGGGGAGGTGTCAGCACAACGAAAAGAGGTCCAAGGAAAGGAAGCGCAGATAGAGACCATGAAAAGTAGGTACTAGGGAAGAGAGCTCTCGGAGGGTGTTTAGTTACTTATCTTCTTGGGTGGGCTGGAAAAAGGTTGGGGGGGGAGGAGAAACGCTGTTCCTCAAAATGCAAAACAGTAAAAAGTAATTGCGGGGGAGATGTGGGATAAATGAAGACGGGTTCCGATGGCAGAGGTGGGGACAAGCTGTAAAAACAAAAAGTACCGGGTAGTCCGAAGATGTCACATGTACCTATACGATAGACGAGAGGAAAGAGGGTCGTGAAGAGGCGTTGCAAACGAAACGACAGAAGAGGCAAGAAGCAAATCTTTTCAAATCAAGAAAGGCAGACAATGGTGAAAGGGTGGAGACTTCCAGGATCGGGATTTGAGAGTCAAATGCCGCCTAAAAGCTACTGGCCAGGAAAAAAAAGGCCCGCCGGGGGGAAGAGGAACTAATTAGCTTAAACCGGATGCCCCGAAGAAGAGGAAACGTGTCCCCGGAGAGGTAATAAGGACTCTGATCGTTAAAAAAAGTCGAAAGTGCAGACGTTCGCAAGGCGGCCGCAATGAAAGGGGGGAGGGGTGTGTGGAGCAGACGGAAAACAAAAAGAGTAACGAAAAAAAAAAATCCTAGATGGCTATGTAACCTTCATATTCAGTAAGGGAAGAGAGAGAGTGAAAGGGGGGAGGGGGGTCGTTAACGCAGGAACATAGAAAAAGGTGTCGTGGGCAGGTGCCCAAAAGGAGGCAGGTACGATGCCCAAAAAAAAAATGACCGAAGTTAGACTTGTAGGGGCAGGGGGTGGGGTGATTGAGGCCTGACATGGGGAAATTTCTATTCGGAATTAAAGAACGGAAACACTGAAGAAGGACGAGTCGCAAAAAGCCGCAGCTGAAATCCGGGGCCGGGTGCGGGTCGGGGGGGTCGTCAAAAGATCGGGGGGGGGAGGGAGTCCGCGCAGGGCAGGAGTCGGAATGGACCGGGGGGGAAAATAAAACAAGTGGGGAACCCTGCCCATCTAATGACGGTTTGGGAGAGTCTGAGGGGGGGGAAGTGAAAAACTTGGAAACAATGTCCACAATTGTATTCGGACGGGGGGGGGAAGAAGGCCGAGCACCAAGGTAGTGCAGAAAACCATGATGAAAAAGTCAATCCGAAAGGCTTGAAGATAAGAAACGTCGGAACACCCTGCCTTGTTGTCCGGAGGTCTGGCAAAATGGCCAATAGGAGGCGCCAACCGAGTAAAATACGAGGGGGAAAATGCCAATCCTCAGAAAGGGCCGCGAGCATATCGCGGTGTGCCAATGACCAGATGCATAAATCTCAGAAGAGGGGAAGCGACGTACGGTATTCCATCGTCAGGGGAATGGAGGAATCCAGGGGCAACGCCGAGCTGAAGAGTGACGAAATAGAGTCAGCCTTCGCCGGACGGAACAGGGAGAAGGGGTTAGGGTCCTGGGGGAGAAAAAGAAAAATCAGTGGAAGGGGAGAAATTATCAAAGGAAGGGTAATTGGCATATATTTCAGCTCGAGGTAGTAATGAAGGAAGGACAGTAGCGTCTTAAAATGTAAGGGAATTGTTGTAGGGTGGTTAACAATACCTTGAAGAGGGAGAGGCGGGAAAAGGAAGGAGAGGGGGGAGAACCGGGAGATGTGGGTTATGACCTCCCCAGGAACGAGCCAGCCTGAATCTCCGCAATTAGACTTCTTAGACGCTTAAGAAAGAACCATCGACGATGGGAGTCGGTCATACAAAACAACAATGGACAACGAAAAGGACTAAATGGAAGTTTTGCAGAGCCCAGGCCTCAAGTTGAAGTCTGATAGCAATAGTCCGGCGGTGGAAAGGCACCAGAGGCATTCCCGGGGTCCCGTCGGTGGAGAACCTTTAATGTGGTCGGAAAGGGAGCGAACCTGAAAGGCAGGGATCTGAAAAAACTGACCAAAATGTTTGAGGTCAACCAGCCCGCTTCGGGGTGCTGGTGCTTAGTTGTCCCTCGTCATGAAGGTCATGCTACGAAATCCGAGGGGGGGAGGACGAGGAGTAGTGGAGGGAAAGGGATAGCGTCTCGTTAAAGATTCTAGCAAATGGGGAATTCTCCAATGCGTTCCGAAGGCCTGTTGAAAAAGAGGACGGGGGGAGGGTTCCGGGGGAAAAACGCTCTAGAATCGGGGGGTACCTGGATCGAAGTGATTTGGCGAGGAAGGGCAATATAAAATAAATTCCGAAAGGCGGACAGTCGACTAGGAAGGAAAGGAATAGCGGGGCGAAATTAGGGGGTCGAGGAGGGGATCAATGACAACCAGAGAGGGAGGGAGAAAAGAATAGATAAGGATTGGTCAAGGCGCTCGGATTCCATTCATAAAATATCGAAGAATACTACGAATGGGAAAAGGGGATGGGGGGGGCGGCCGGACAAGTCAAGGGAAGACGCCGCGATGAAGCGGGAGAGTGTCATCGAAAGGCACTAAACATTCGCTGGGGCAACCAGGAAAATCGCTCGCCTGCGTACCAGGTAGAAGGCAAATACATAAGGAGCGACGTCGTTAACCGAGGAGCTAGGGACAGGGCCATCCATCGGGGTGAGGATTTGAAAATAACGGGCGGGAGGGGGAGAGGTGGAAGTACTAAGTGCAGTAGAAGACGAAATCCAAGAAAGAGGTGTCCCTCAAAAAAGGAAACGAGTGTGAACGTAAGATCGGCAACTAAGGATACAAACTTAAGAGGGAGATGCAGCCTTACCAGCATGAATCTGGGGGGGGACACGAGACGATTTCGATCATACGTCACTTCAGAACGTGTGAGAGGGGGGGGAAACACTGCGTGCTTCTGAGGAAATTAAAAAAATGTAGGTGGGAGGAACAGCCCGAAATCGGCGCTGGGGGGATGTTCGGCTTCATCCAGGCATAAAAATACATGGTAAGCCGGTGAAAAGGGGGCAAGATGGGAGAGGGCCTGTGATGGGAGGGTACCACGCATCTCAAATCTACCCTCGTTCAGACCACCCTCTCAATGCGAAGGGAAGAGAACGGCTTGGAAAGGAAGGGAGGGAGGAAAAAAAGGTGAAATGGGGGGCAAGCGGGAAGAAGACGGCTGCGTTCCGGAAGGCTGGGAGCGACTAGCAAAAAACAATAGCGGATAGAGACGTCCAACAAAGAGGTCGCCGAGAAGAAGGGAACTAATTCAAGATTTTGATTAATTGGCGACGTCGAACAGAGGGGCCATCGACGACGGACAGCTCGGGTTGAAGGGACCGCCAATGAGAAAAAATGTATCCTAGAGAAGATTGCTTGTAGCTGGTCATAGGGAGAAAAGCCGCGAGGAAAGCGGCTAGGGCGTGGGAATAAGCCCGCGGAAGGAGGGGTTGGCGCCGAAGATGAGGACAGGAGGAAAAAATGAAATGATAACTCAGGATGGACCCTCGACGAACGTAGGTGGTGGATCTGCAAAAAAAGCAAGCAAGTGGCTGGGAGTTGCACTAATACTGGTCGAGGGAAAAATGATGGAAAAAAAGATTGTGAAAGAATCCTTCAGGGTGCCAGTGACGACCGCAAGACGCAGAAAAAAAAAGAAGTTGAAAGAAAGGGAATGGACCACTTTGGGGGTTGGGGAACGGGGGAAAGGATCGGCAGGGAGAGAATAGGGTCGGCGGCCGCGCACGCGCTCCGTCGTTAAAAATACAGAAATTTATCTGCGGAAGTCAGAGGGGCTAAGCGGAGGCTCTTGCAGAAGAAACGGCCGAGAATGTCGGCAGAGAATAAAAAAAAGGCCGCAATCTCCGGGGGAGGAATTCCTTTTGGGGGGATGGAGGCCCCGCTTAGGTGAAAGACCAAACGAATATCTTGTAAAACAAGGATGAGATGAATGCACAAGGCTCTATTCGAAAGAAGCGAAAGAAGGAACATGATAGTCCCGGGAGCAAGAAAGACAGCTGGGGGAAGAGAGGGTGTCATAGGAATGGAGGAAAGTACCAATAATGGTTGAAATTTTAGGAACGAGGAAGGGAGAACCGGAGGGGGGGCAACAGGTTTCAAGGAGTCCAAGTCTATAGGAGACACGGGACAAGGTGCCGAGTCGGCAGTGAGCGTGGAAGTCCAGTGCTCAAGAAGTCACCGATCCTCGCGGAAAAGGACGGGTGGGGACGGTTCGGAAAAGGCTGCAGAATTCGGTCAGGGGGTGCAAGGGGCGAGTCCCCTCCAGGAACTGGCGCTGGTACAAGGAAAAAAATTTCGGAGAATTAAGAAAAGGTGCAATAGAATCTGCGTGAGGAGGAGGGGAAGGTGTCGCAACGCAAAGCACTACCACTATCATAATATTGTATATCGGACATTCCAGGGACCGGTAGTTAAGGGAAAATCCGAGTTTCGGCTGGCGTCAAGATTGCAAAAGCACCGCTGCATAGAAAGAGTGGAAGGGGAAAATATGAACCGATAAGTTCATCACCTGGATTCAGGGGGGGGGGGATGATGAACGTTGCTGAACAAAACCCACCTCTGTGTGTCATCACCAAAATTGGAATTCACTGAACACCCAGAGAGACATCTGACGAGAAAGGGGGGGAGGGAAATGGGAGGAGGAGAAGCACCTGTAGGAGAGGGTCTTGAGAAGCAAAAAGGAATAGAGGCATGGTCAACGAAGCTGAACAAAAAAGAAAGTTCAAGAACCGTCAGTTGAAAGAGGGCGACGGCGTTTCGAAATGTTAAGGTGGCGAGGGAGGAGGAGGAGAGCCTGACTCATGAAAGTAAGCTTAGGCATACTCTCGGTCGTGGCGTGTCCCGGAAGACCAACTGGGGAGAGGAGGGGCAGACATAGAGGGAACGGGAAAACCGCCGGAGAAAACTTGCTCAATTAGAAAAGCGGCAATTCTTACCTCGATCGAGACCCGTAAGGGGTCAACGAAATGGGATCTTTGGGGGAACAGAAGAGACGAGAAACTCTTCTTAGGTAGGGGGGACGCTATATTCGACTCAGGAGAGGTAATCGTCAACACGTCCTCGTGGCGACGGACCGGAGAGAAACCTGGGGAGACTAATATCAGCGAAAAACAGAAAGAGAGATAGAGATATTCGCTCAGGGACAGGGATCTCAAGGAGGATCAATGGGGGGGGAGGAAAAATCAGAAGGAAAGACCTATCCAGTGGGAACTAAAGAAACTTTATACAGAGGATTGTACAATCTGGGACAACCATCGCATTATTTGTCAACGAAGCAGAGGAGTAAGGCGGGGAAAAGGGCGCGGGGGGAAAGACTTCTGTCTAATTTGAGAATGGAAGGGACGTGTCCAGGCGATATCGTCTTGATTACTACAGAGAAGTGATGCCAGTACAAGACCGTGAGGGGGGTCAAGCTTAATTAGAGGGGGATTCATCTAGAGCGAGGAAGGGCCAACCTCAGAAAAGCGCTTCGAACAACAGGCCGGTGACGGGACGTGTGAGGGTAAAGAATTCGTGGGTTAAACGGGGACCAGGAATAGGGCTTGTGCTTCAAAGAACACTACAAGGGAAGGAAATGTCTAGCGAATCGGGATGGAAGAAGGGCTAGTCCTAGAGGAATCTTATGGGGGGTTTATTGCCTGGAGGCATGGGTTTCTTAACGCAACCGTATGTGGGGGGGGGGGGGGGGTGGGTGTAAAGGGGGGGGGGTGTCAAAAAATATATCGGGGATCAAGAGGTCGAAGGGGGGGGAGACATGGTCGTGGGTGTGATTAACCTCAATTCAAAAGGGCCTAGACAAAAAGTGAAGAGTTCAAAATCTGATCAGACGCGAAAGAAGTCCGGTGAAGGGTCCGAAATAAAGGGAATTTACCTATAACGTACTCGAGGCATATAGGGGTTGTCTGTGAGGGATGTTGAGACATGGAAGAAGTAGACGGAGGACAGAAGAAAGGGGACAAAATAATATGAAGAACATGGGTGTCTCAGAAAAAGTGAAGAAGAAAGGGAGGAGTCTACGGAGAAGTATGACCGGCCGTCCATCGAAGAAGGGGGGAAATAAACAATGATGTTTCTCCTAAGTGTGGGGAAGAGTCTGGAACCAAGTGATAGGGGAGAACTCAGAGACAGAGTTGAATGAGTTCGTCCGCTACGAGATCTTTAAAATCTTGTGACGATTCTTACTTGGTCCATCGCGGGCTAAAAGAAGCAGGCCAGAAAGGGAAAAAAGGGGAGGAGGTCTTGGTAGAATCGGTAAACGCAGGGAAAAGACATCTTCGTTGTAATGAGAGAATAATAGGTGCAGGTCAACAGGGAAAAAAAAAGCGAAATAAGGGATCTGAGAGGGGTTCTTGGAAGTAGAATCCAAATAGAGGTCGGTTGGGTTTGAAAAATAGGGGCAAGAGCAATGCCAGAGAAACAAGTAGAATTAAACCGAAATACTGTGGCTTCGGGTTTGTGATTATAGTCGAAGGAGGAGGGTCAAATGAGGGAGGGAAAGGTCTGGTTGGGGAGTGAGGAAGGTAGTTTGAAAAATCCGCTGCTTGAGTCAAGGTCCCTATCATAGGGGGGTATGGCTTTCGTACGCTTATCTTGGGAGTATAGGGGGGCCCACATGCGAGGGAAAAAATCATGAAGATTAAGGAAGGTCAATTCTTTCAACTCAAAGGGGGAGCCTCAAAAATTATGAGGGGGAGATTCTTGCGGGGAATGAACTGGCAAACTTATGATTAAGACAAAAACGGCAAAGATTTCTGCGGGGAAGAAAGGAAATAGAAAAAGGTGCACGCCAGCCAATGAGTGAATAAGTAGCCGCAGGATTAAGGAAGCGGAAACTGGACGGTGAGGGGGGGATCCCCTAAGAGGAAAGGAGGTTTATACAGATGGGATAAATCAGAACGAAAAGAGCGACCAAACCGTGATGCCGCAGGGGGTTGTCTCAAACATTCCAATCCGACAGAGAAAAGGGAGTCTTCTGGGTAAGACCCATCGAAGCAGCCCAAGTCGGTCCAGAGACGTATACAGGGAGTAAAGGCTGTCTTCTAGGGGTTCTTCCTCACGCACCAAAGGGATCTGAAATGATTCTGATTTCCGTAAGAGGGGGAAGAAGGGAGGGAAGACATTCAAGAAGGAAAGGGGCATTTTGGACGTACCTAGAGGAGATCCTGGAGAAACCTAATGGTAGGGAAAAGGATCAAAGGAGGGTGCGGTGACATATATGGGAATCTAGGAACAGGAAAAGAAAGTAGATTCGGAAAGAGGAATTAAAAGGGGTCATTTTGGGGGAAAAGCCTTGTCCAAAAAGTAGAGGAATGCGCAGTAGACAGTGTAAGTAAGATTGGGCGATTAGGAGGTGCTATAAGTGTGGTGGGAACGTCACAATGAACGTGAAACGAGCAAGAAGGGCAATCGGATGCGCAATGGATAGGAGGTAAACCGCTGAGGTACGCATCACCAATCCGATTGAGGAGGGTCAGAAAGAAGGCTCGGTGAAAGAGACGACTCAGTTCGACTCCAAGAAGGGGTCTCTGGAAGGTATGAGATCCCGATAGTCGCGGTGGTAGGCAACCAAATAACTTTACAAAGGGAAGACATTTAAGTGGGGATAAAAGAGAGGCTAAGAGGGGAGGGCGGAAACCAGCGTCAATCGGAGTGGAAACATGGCCCGGCACATGCTTGACATGATGTGTGAGCACAAGTTGGCAACCCTCTTGCAAACAGGAATAGGATGGCTACGAACGCTTGGCAATAGGCAGAGATGGCTTGCGGTGAAAGGGACTGATCTAGAGTTAACAAGTCTCAAAGAGGGAGGGAGTCGCTACAATTCTAAAACTAGCAGGATCAATGGGGAAACTCAGGGGGTGAGGGTTAAAATTAAGCTAAGATTCGAAAAGTGCTTATCCCTGAAATGAGTTGCAGGCGAGCATATAGGAGGAAATGGCGGTGAGAGTCTTCAGGGACGAAAAATCAAAGAAGGAACGAGCGCGAAAAGCAGGCTAATTGGGAG
>Ga0179593_1579542_pt1 | contig 14176 bp, 14 predicted proteins | sample CZODoug2_1_08_16_FD_185931 | JGI IMG/M metagenome (GOLD analysis project Ga0179593, IMG submission 185931) | Vadose zone soil fungal communities from Angelo Coast Range Reserve, California, USA - CZODoug2_1_08_16fungal (PacBio error correction) | ecosystem: Environmental > Terrestrial > Soil >...
CCAAACGGTAGCCGAAAACGCGACGGAAGAATGGTACAATGAAAAGAAGACACATATCAAGAAGGTAATTAGCGACCACCGAAAGGATGTCAGGCAAGTGATGATCCAGCACAAGCTGGGGAGGATTGGTCCCGGCCCACGACGCTACCTCAAAAGTACGTATCTGTGGAAACTTTGGTCTGGCAAAACTGGCACAGGGAAAGGGTTGCCACCTGGCTATTCAGCCGGCTAGACTGTTCTAGAAGAGAAAAACCGCTCACCTCAACCCCACTATCCCTGGACGCACCTCTTAGTTTAGGCAAAGCTATCTACCCCCGGAAGCGGCCGTCGCTGGGAAAGAGTCGTGCAGGGCTCAGAGGGCCAGCCTTAAACCTCCGCCTTATAGAAAAAACCGTCGCAAAAAATAAATGGGCGGCCGACGAGAAGGTCAAAACTACGCGACAAGGAAGTCTAAATGTCCCTCGGCCAAGCGCTCGGAAGAAACAGCGGGCCACCATTCACCAAATGAGATCAAAAACCTTAATGTAAAAAAACAAAGAAGAAAAGTTCCGACCACAAACTTATCTGCGCATTAAACGCTTAAAAAGATCCAAGTTGGACCGAGGAGCTCATGGGGGGAGGGGGGAGTAGCTTCAGAAAGCTCCCGTCCTTAAGGAAGGGAATGCAAGGCAAGAGACGGAGATGGGGCACCCGTTTTGAAGAAGAAAAAAAAAGCCCACCTGAGGGTAGAAACCGGAAACCTATTGAAGATAACCCGCGCACAAAGGCACATCGGATTGTAATGGGACGTTTATCAAAGGGAAAAGAAGATCAGAAACCCCATCTCCAAGAACGCAGTACGAATTCGGTGAAGATAGAGAATGAACTTCAAGCTTCCAACCAGCAGATAGTTGCTCCAATGCAAAAAAAAAAGGAAACCCGGAACAGATCATTAGAAAGAACGGCAAACGCTCATAATGGGGTTAGTAAAGGGTTCCCAGTATACTCTTAATAAGCCTTCTAGATAGACATAGCGATTTTCATTCCTTGAGAAGAAAAGTAAAACAACCTAAGGAAAGAGGGTATTAGGGGTTAGAGGGTATTCAGGGTAAAATCAGCCAACCTTCAAAAGGTAGGTCTGAGTGACTTGAATGCTGTTTTGTATTGTTCTTTTCGGGTAGAAAACCAAAACCAAGGGAAAAACCTAAGCTTAAAGTGGGGAGGTACATAAAGGCGACGCTGGTCTAACGGACATCCTAGGTACTAAAAAGTATCGTAGAAGCCTTTCTGAAAGGTGTCGTCATAGGTGCAAGAAAAAAATATACGAGCTCGAGAAAAAATTTATGTCCAAGCCACCTTGCAACCTCCGGATGAGCTCAAAGAAAGTGAAGACCCGGGACGACCTAAAAGGAACGCCGGACTCGGGTAAAAAGGGAGCCCTCTATACTGCGCCCGCTTAAATGTGAGGGGACCACCGCCGACAAGCGGGGCTGATCAAAACACGGAAAAAAAAAGAGTGCGACTTGAAACTGCGAAAACATCGCCCTTCACTGAGTTGCAAAGGAAATGTGACTCCTGAAAGGGAAACGCGATGGGGGGGGGGGGGTAGCGCCACTTGATTGAGGGGATGTGGCGAAAAAGAAAATTGAGGAGAGGACCGGCGGAGGGGGAGATCCTGCCCAAAAGGCGGAGGACGGTATCGTAAGAAAATATTGGCCAAAGAAGGACGCGCGAAGAGGCAGGACCCCAGCCGAGAAAAAAAGACGCCGCAAGAAGAGAAAGAAAAACAAAAGTCGGACTAGACTCACAACAAACTTGATTGGGAAAATAGAAGGATTAAAACGTGGGAGGGAGAGGTGTGGGTCGTCGAGGAAAAAAAGGGGGGGGCTTGAATGGTTGGAATCCCCCCCGCTCTATCAAGACGGAGGTTTTATCCAGGTTACAGAGAAGGTCCGACTCATCAGTGCATAGAAGAGAAGGGCCTTAAGGGAGTCATCCTCCAGCATAAATAGGAAAGGAGAGTTTTCAGGGAGCGTATTGGGAGTGCAGCCAGCCAGGAGTGAAAGGTCTATGGTATATCTCCTTTGCAAAAGGAAAGACAGTTTGAGGTGGTGTTTTGAAGGATTAAAAGACGGGGAGCAGGGGGGGAGCGCTAATTAGAGAACTGGTCGCAGGAAGGTAATTCGTTGGGTTGTGGGGGGGGGGGGGGGGGGGGGTGTGTGGGGGGTGGGGTGGGGGGGGGGGGGTGTTGGGGGGTTTTACCGGGAGAAATCGTGTCTCTTGGTGATAGTCGAAGGTCCACAAAGGACGGGGGAAAAAAGGTGAGGCGGGACTCGGCGGGTGTGGGGGACTCTGGGAAACGAACAGGAGAATATTAAGCCTTTCAATGGGAGACATCTTACAAAAAACCCGAAGGGAACTTATTCTACCCGGCTCCCCTCTAATTGCAGTCACATCGTCGACATGGTAGAAAGAGAGTCGACTGTGACTACTACTCAGGGTATGCATTGCACGGGGGAAAAAAATGGGGGTAGGTTTTACCCCAGGCAACGGAAAAACCGATAAAAATGAAAGACATAAAGAACCACGTTTCGTGGCTTTTGTAGGGGAGGGGATTTTGTAGAAATCGAGGGGGAAAATGTGATGTCATTATAAGTGACCTTGTTGAGTCAGTAATCAAGACCGCTAAAGAAAAAAGCCTGAGGCATACTGGGAAGAGTTAAGAGAGGGGTTCAGCCGTCAAGTCCGGGGATAGCGCAGGATGAGGTGCCTGATTAGTCCTAGGTGGAGCTTGTGTCTTGTGTAGGGAAGCCCTCGAGGACTAGGTGGGCCGGTGACGGAGGGGGGGGGGCCAACAGGGGGAGAATATAGGAAGGTCTCGGGGAGAGGGCTGAGGGAGAGTGTCGGGTGAACGAGAGCGGGGTTATAAAATGGTAAGGACAGGATCCGGTGCGGGTTGAGCTCTTGGGATTTTGTAAACATATAACAGGAAAGGGGCTCAGCACGGGCTCGGGGGGGGGTGTACGGACTAGGCAAAAGGGGAACCCTGCGGGACCGGAAAAAGGGGGAGTTTAAGGGGGGAGCAGGATTAAGGAAAGGGGGCGGTGTCTGCTGGGAAATTCCTTCGTGATTAGTGGCGGGTTCTTACAAGGAAGGCTGGGTGGACGGGATAGGGTCCCTTCTTGCCGGGGGAGGGGGGAGGGAGGAACGGCTTTCCCAGGGGTTTGGTCAGAAGAAGAGGTCTGTACTGTCCGCGGGCTGGGCGTCCCTGGACGGGACAAGGACTCGACGGATCAGGGGGTCTATTGTACTAGGGCCAGGGGGCTAGATCTGTCAACGTGTCCACGTTGAGGCGAAAAACGGTTGTCACAGGGGAGTGGAGGAAGGCCATTTCCCGAATTGGAAATCGCGGGGACGACTGGAGAAAACGAATATTAAGAAAGGTTTGAGAGGCCGGTTACTATATGGCAGCCCGCGACAGGGGGGGAGGCCCAAAACTACCAGCCGGAGGTATCTTGTGGTACGTTTCCTACCTGTGGGGAGGGACTATCTAGGGTAGCTGACTACGGGGGGGACGCTGGAGGGTAGTGAACAGGGATCATAAGGGAAAACAGTGTAAACCAACCAGAGGAAGGACGACTGGAGACATCGTCGTGGAGAAGGGCAAAGAAAGTTGGAGGGTCGGTGAGCAGCCGAAGCGTCAACAGCCGAAATGTCCTGCAGCTAAGAAAACTCTAGAGGAGCTGTTTGGAGTATGGACCCTTCCATAGACGCTCTTTCGGACGCAGACGTGTCCGAACCGGTTCGGTCCGGAACGGTGGACAAAACCGGAGAGACTCTACAACAAAAAAGGGAAGAGGAAAGTGTTGGGGGAGGAATCGTAGGCACCTAACCGGGAGGCCGGGGTAGCCGACAGGAGGGTCGCGATTGTCGAATCCCATCCGAAAAAGAAGAATGAAATAGGGGAGCTCGGCCCCGGGAAAAAAAGGCTACGTGGGAATCTGAATTATCTAAAAGAAACCTAAAAGTCACTTACTGGAACCTTCACCACTACTCATAACGAAGTAAGAAGAGGTGTGAAAGGTTATGCAATCAAACTAAAGTTCTCTAAAGTAGACAGCCGAAGAAAAGATTAGCGGCCCTAAAAAAAGCAGGTCACCGAAAACTTCAAAAACGAATATTTGATCACACGGCGGGTACTTAGATGAAGCAAACGCTAATCCACCCTCTGTTCTTGACTGGAACACTTCTCGGGAAAAAAAAATTCAAGGGCGTGTTCAATAGGCGCGCCTCAATAAACCGAGCCCCATTTAGAACTCAAAATGCACTGGGGAAAATGGGCATTGTAAAAACAAACCCTTTTCGATTAAAGGGGGGGACTTATCCTTAGAAGTCCCCTAGAAAGGCCGCTGGTGGTAGGGAATAAATTATTAAAACCCTTGAGAAACTGGCCATAAACAAAGAAACTACCCGGGGGGCCTAGGATCCGCATTGCTTAAAAAAGTACCCCGCTTATAAACAGCAGAATCTAAAAGGTTGGCCCGCAGGATCATCTCACCCTGACAAAGCCACTTAGGAGGGCCCTGACCCTACCGTCGGTGACCAGCGTACCCTTTTTGAAGATTGGCCACCACCAACTCAAAAGGATCCTCGTCACCCGAGACCGACCAGGACCAACAGATGAAAGGACAAAAGAGGCCACTAACGATAGGGGAAAGGTTCAGTTGCAGACACCGGTTAGCAGAATCCAGGTCCAAGTATCATCACCCGGATCTTTCCCGGAAAATGAGAAAAAAACCAGCATAACTCGTCTTCCACCATATCATCAGCATACCTAAATCAAACCCTGAACCAAACGAATAGCTGTCCAAGTTCCGCAGGGGCAACGCCAAGCGAAAAGTCGGGCCCTTGCTGAGAGAGATAGCTTAAATCTAAGAGGAAGAGAGAGACTTCTCATCCTTGTGCATGAAGAGTGTTCGGAACCAAGTAAAGGAACACTGTCAGAAAAATTTTCGAATATGGGCGTGGACTAGGAAAAAGCATACGGACAAACTTCAATAAAACTAGTGATAATTTTGTAATGCTGGTGGGCCAGGCGTGGTGGTACGGGGTTTTTTTTCTGGTTACCCCAGGCGCAAGTTCCCCCGAAGGTAACAAGGCAAGCCCGGATTGTAGCGCAAATACGAAGGACAACGATGTAGGAATGGGAAAGAAGAAAATGGGATGCCTCGAAAAAAAATCGCTGCTACAAGGGTCGAAGCACCTGGTCAAACGGTGTTATTTCAGATTGGATCAGATGAACTGAAACGCGCCTCGAGAAAGGGACAAAATCTGGGGGGACGACTAGAAACATTAAAAACGGCCTGGGGCAGGCGGACAGAGGGAAAAGAAAAAAATTTTTATTCTATAAGAATACCTGACCAAGGGAGGAGGTGAAACCTAATAGGGGGAAGTCAAGTCCTCGTACTACGTGGGTCAGGTTCATCGAGGACCGAACGTCAGGAAAAAATCCATTTTATGCCGTCACCACGCGATCACACCCTGGGGCGCGGACAGGAGGATCTCTAAAGCAAAGACGCTTTTCGCGAAACCTGTGGTGCTTTCGGGGAAGAGCGTAACCTTTATTGGGAATGTTATGAAGCTTATGAACTAAATCCCAAAGATCGGATCCTATTGTCAAGCGAGAGCGTCGATGGGATCAACGGGAGATCTATCGAGCAATGGTCAGGGGCGGCAACCAAAGCCGAGAAGAAAGATAGCGCCGCAGCAAACACAAGCATAGCGGTTAACTTGACAACCCAAGGAGAATGAAAATGAGGGAAACATGATATCAGGAAAAGGGGGTCTGGTGGCACGTGTGCGGAATTTACTCGATTGTTTCTCTCAGGGGGGTCACGGCCCCGTTGGCGTCGAGCGACTGAGTTTGATCGAATAGTAACAGAAATCCCGACACTGAAGGATAGAGGCAGATCCTCTAACGCCGCCGGGGAAGTAGGTTATTCGAATCGTAATAAGGCTTCACTCTGAAAGGCAGTACGCAGATGGTTTGCGGGAAAGAAAAAGGAACAATCAATGCGGCCAAGAGTCCCGTGGTATGTCGAAGAAGATGCCCGGCCTCAGGATCAGGTGAGTGAGAACTGGAAGAAGAAACTTAAGGCGTGTGGAGCTGTCTTGAGAAGTCGGAAGCGGTCTACTTCGAGAGATTGGAAAGGTGAAAGTTGAAAGAATCCTAGCCATCGGGGGGAAGTATGAGAAGTTAAACAGTGATGAAGGGTTTTGAAATGTGAAAGATCTCTCTCTCTTTGAAGGTGGAGGTAGGAAGCGAAATAGAATTCTCTCGGGACGTTGCTCAGTTAGATGGGCAAAAAAAGACCACCAAGTACATAGAACACTCCAGCCTCAACGGGTGGGTCAAGGTAAGACATTGAACAGAATGCGACTAGTGAGTCTGGCTAAGACATAAGGTTCCTAGGTGTAAACCTTTGGTTAGTGTTGAAAACCAGAAAGTAATAAAAGGGAAAAGGCATCTAAAAGGAGAAGAAGCAACTATAACGGGGGAATTGTTGGATGTAGTTTGTACTCGACAAAGAGGCAGTGTCGAAAAATGGGGGGGGGAGGGGAAGATGGGACTGTGTCTTTTCGCCACAGACCAGCCTGAAAATCTCGCGAGCAGCAGAGTCGATGGGAAGGGAAGCGGTCAGGGGAGGGGGGAAGAAGGGCGTACCGGAGGAATTGAAGTCAGTCCGGAGAGGCCCGACCGAGGCTGTTGCCGCGGGCAACGGGATGTCGTTAGCCCGAGCAGAGATAAAGCTAAGCGGACAGGCGTGGAAAAAAAGGGAAAGCGTCCATTCCTAATCGGGGGGGAAGGCCCAGTTTAGATGGGAGTCTTAGTCCGGAGGAAAGCTGGATACGGAGGCGACTGAATAGGTTAGGGTGAACTCATTAGGTGAAGTATGTACTCATGGAAAGGGGACAAGGTTTACGCTCAAGATGGCGGGGTCTGGGGTTGGGGCCACGGAACTGCAGTGCAATGCTTGTTCCCGAAGGAAGAAATTAATGGCAGAGCTAGGAATCCCGAGTCTGGGGACTAGAGATACGGGGGCACCTAAAAAGGGTATCAGTGTACGTGAATAGGAAAGGGGGTGGACGTAGAGAGGGCACTTAGGTTAAGGTGTTTTTTGGGGGAAGACACGTCGCGTGTTTGGGGGAGGCCGTTTGGGAGGCCCGACTGGAGGAGGTTGCGAGGACGAGCGACGGGGATGGTAGACAGGGACAAAAGGGGAGGAGGGAGGTGTCAAGATGGTTGTATTTAGTATGGTGACTACTCGGCTTTAGTATTGAGGCCTGATTCCATAACATATAGCCATAAGAAAGATTCAGAGAAAAAAGATCTGGGGGGATTGAGGTTTTTAAGGTGACGAAAGGTGATGTTCAGAGGGTTGTTTGGTTCGGTTCCCTTACGGTGCAGCATCATGTTGCCTGAGGGCGGAATTCTAGGGGTGGTTGATGCCGTCCGGAGCAGGTTGTTGAAGAAGAACCGACATTTTTTTTTACAGGGAAGTCGGTTCAGGAAGGACCGGCGTTCGCGGGTCGTGAGGCAGGTGGAAGCGAAAGGTTGTCGTGTAGGAGAGCATAGGGAGCAGATCAAGAAGGTTCACAATTCTATGAGGACGTATCTCGTTGGGAGGGATGGGACGCAGCCATCAAGGCAGTTCTAAGAGAGGGGAGTCGAGACGTTCAGCTGAACAAGGGTAGCTGACACTGTTTGCCGACCACCTTATACTATCGAAAAAAAGTATTAGGGCGGATGCCTGCGCCAACACTTGGTAAGACTACTGGACCTCTTGCACTAGCGTCCTGGCAGATTGAAGCGGAGGGCCGCCCCGACACAACAAGCCGCGGGGTGTAGAGGGAACAAGGAACTACTATGGCCATCTGTGGAGACAACTACAAGAAAAGAAAAGGCCGTCTGGGCAAGATAAAAGTGACCCTTATGACTCTGGTGAAAGTGACTTTCTAGGTCACATGGAATGCGCCCTTACGCGTCACTGTGCAGCATTCTTCGAATGAGGAACTCTCGAAAAAGCGGCTTCCCCGAAATCAACAAAGAAGCCTTACTCTAGGTTGGGAACCAGGAGTAAAAATCCTCTACGAACAATCGAATGAGAGTTAGAGAGGCTTGATATATGGAAGATTAGGGAATATTCGCAATAAGGACCAGTATTCGAAATCTATCACGATATACTATCATAAGCTCCTTGGTGTGCCGCGAGTGAGAAAAAACTTATCCTTGCTGGTCCTTTAAAGCAAAAGAAATCCGACTAAAATGAAAGTCCTTAAAATATCTCAAAAACCAAAAAAGAAAGGTGTAGAGGCACTAAGGAAGAAAGCACTAAGAAAAACCAATGGAGGGAACAGAAACCCGCTGTATACCAGGGGGTCCGGCAGTAAGTTTATCGGTTATAGAAAGCAGCCAGGGGAAAGCCTCGTAGGGGCATATCCCGTCACGGCGGGACAGGGGGCAAACCTTTTTGAAAGAAAGGCCGGGACCAGGAGAAGCTAACCAGCAGGGAGCTTACTTCGACCGAAGGTTACCACATCCTGAAAGTACAGGACCTCGGAAAAACAACTGTCACGGGATAAGGGAAGGAGATCCTCTAAGAACGCCCCAATTCCCACTTCGGAACAGCATCGGGGGAATGGCGAGAAGAGCTTTCAAAAAACCGGAAATCTTAAAAAAGAAGAGCGATATCGCCTACTTAATGACAGGACGCGTATGCACCAAAGAATGCTAAGAATAACTGTCCCATCTGTCCTTAATCGTACGCAGGACATCGCTGGCACAGGAAGGAGAAAAGTGTCAGGGAAGACAGAGGGGCATAGATGATGATGACTAGAAACGAACAATAGGAATCCTGTTCGAATATGTTCTTGAGTCAAGATGAAAAAACTACACAAAAAAAAAAAAAGGGAAAAATAAAAGGAGGAGTCTCTGGGAATGCTTGCAGGGGGGTTGGGGACTTTTAGAAGTGGGGGGGTGCGTTTTCAAACACCCTTCACGTTACAGTGCCCGCCGGCACGGAGGTCCATTCCAGAGCCTCTGTGATAAGACTGGCCTGGTTCCCTGTGGCCGTCAACTCGCGAAGCGTCTCCCGCGGTGCACCGGGAAAACATTTGGTCTGTCATAGGTCTAAGAAATACTTACGTCAGGGAAATTTCATCTGGTGCAGTGTAAAAAACCACGGAAAACACCAAAAGAAGGAATACTCAGCTATGCAAAAATACGGGGAAAAAAAAAAAATTTTTTTTAGAAACGGCCCAGATGCGAAAGGACTCGACGCGTTGAAAGGTAGACAGGATAAGCTACTTAGAAGAAAAAGGGACGGTGCATCTCGCAGGAAAGCCCCTCAAGCGCCGCTCTTGCAGTCGACAAAAAACCCAACAAATGAGATCCTTACCGGGGGCAGAAACGTCTCTCCCTGCGGAAACGTATCCATCAATGCGGTCCTGTTCTTGGATCCAAAAAGGGGGTCAGCCCCGTGAGTTTGATATTTATCGCTGTGACTACTCTAAAAATCAGGGCCCTATTCGGGTTATCTTCCAGAATGCGGGGGCGTAGGGGGGGGGGAAATAAGATTGTGGGGGGACAAAAGACCGTATGGAGGGATGCGCTCAAAGGGGCGTCAAAAACGAACGAAAACCCATCTAGAAAAACTACGACAACCATCCCGAGGCCGGATGGGGAGAGAAAACAACACGGATTTAAAAAGGGGGGGGGAGTGTTGGGAGGGGGGGGGTGGGGGGAGGGAAGGAAAGGGAAGGGGGGGGGAATGGTGCGGGATGAAGGAGTTTATAGGGACCCGGGAGGGGGGTAGGGGGGGGGAGTGGAGTAAGGGGGATGGGGTGGAGAGGAGAGGAGGGGATGGGGGAAGGGGAAGGAAAGGGAGAGATAAAGAGAAGGTAAGGAGGGGAAGAAGTCGGTGGATGGGGATATATAAGAGAAGAAAGGAAGGGGGGAGAGAGGGAAGAGGTAGGGAGGGAAAAAGTGGGGGCGGGAAAGAGGCAAAGGGGGAAAAGAGGGGGATATGTAAAAGGAGGGGGGGGGGGGAATGAGGGCTGAGAAGAGGAGAGCTTGGGATAGAGGGAGGTGGGAGGGAGGGCAGGGCGGTAGGTATAGTAGAGGGAGGATGGAGTGAGGGGAACGGGTAAAGGCGAAAAGGGGGTTGCTTGGATCAGAGATGAGGGGGCTTTGGGATACTCTGATGGGATTCGGAGAGGGGGGGGGAAACCCCGTCCCGGGCGCTAAGAGAGAGAAAAAGGCAGGTGGGAGAGAAATAAATTTCCTATACCGGCGAACTAAGGGGAGATCTGCATCCAGAAGGTCTCGAGAAAGGGTTATTCTTCACCGCGAAAGCACTAGCGTCAAACACAGAGGGGGGCACGAAGCGATGTTGTTAGAAGGAACAAAAGGACGTTCCCAGCTAGGTAAGAGATCAAGTTTGCAAGGGAATTCAGTTGTGGGGTTGGGTTGGTGACTTGAATGACCAAATATACCGAGGGGGTGAGGGAGGAATGCAACCGCGTAGAGGTCTTAGAATCGGGACGTTGAAGGGGCAGAGGGAGACTTCACGAGGGAATTGGTCAGTGAGAATGTCATAACCCTCCTTTTAGTGGATGAAGGACTCCGTCTCTGGCGGGGGGACCATTTTTGCAGTGAAAGAAAAATGGCGTGGTAGGTAGGGGGGGTAAAAGGCGGTCCGGGAAGAAAGAGAAAAAAAACCCGTCGACCGGCTGAGAAAACTGGAGGCTCCCAGTGGGGTGAGGGAATTGACATTGGGGGAGGGGAACCGACGGGAGGAAAGCTTGGGGGGCTAATAAATCAAACAAAGTGACGACAGGTGCAAGTGAAGGTTGCTTTGGGGGAACCGAAAAAAACCACAGAAAAGAGCCACACCAGAGAAAGAAATAAAACAGAACTTCTACGGGGTCAGGAGGCAGGGGTTGGAAATCAATCAGAACATACTTTCGAAAGGGGGGAGGGAGAGTATTGTGACTGGGGCTTGAATACTCACCACGAATTTCAGTGCTGAAAAAGATAAGACAGGGGACTAATTGATCGGGGCCCGAAGGGCGATGACCGCTGCGAAGGACTGTGCACTAAAGACCGGCGCTTGGTGAATGGGTTGCGTGGAGGGGGACGGGGAGATCGCGGGGGCTTGATTCTGGGGGGGAAGAGGGAGGTTTTCACGTAGACAAGTAGGAAACGAAGGCGGGGTTCAGAGTGATATGGGTCGGATCTTAGTTCTCGAGGAGTAAAGTAAAAAGATGCGTCCTGGGATGGGGGGGGGAAGGTGGGCAAATCCTATCATGGTTGGACTCGGAAGCTCATTTACTCTCAACTCGACCGGAGTTGGGCCCGAATATCAGGGGGGAACCTAGCGTCACAGACTTCTCTGGAGGGCAGGATAGGCGTCAAACGCGGCGGAAAATTGGGAGAACGTCGGGGCCTTGATTCTGAGGAAAGGTTACGGAAAAGGAGCGAGGGGGGCTTGGTCCCAGGGTGTAGGGGGGGACGGTTCTGATAAAACTCACGGGGGGGAAATTTTTTGGGGCAAGCGGGTGCATGAGGTCCGATGTGCGAAGGGTGCAAGGGGGTTCCTCTTTATCACTCAAAAAGGATAAAACCGGTCAGAAAAAAAGGATATGGGCTCAACCGGTGTCTCGCCTGAAGTCTCAGAGGGGGGGAGGCTCTCGGGGGAGGGAGTCTTAGGCGGAAAAGGGAAGTGTCCCGCATCAAAGAAGACTGATGACAGAAGCAACTCGTGTAAAATCGGGGGGGTTGCAAGATATTTTGAAAAAAAAACGCGACGATGTGCCTGACGGCCCGTATCTTGGGGGTGTTGTTGGGAAAAAGGGGGGGACGTTTCCTCCCTCTGAGGAAGATCGTCATTGAGGTATATCGGACTACTGGTTAGGTCTGGAGAGGGAAATTGTTGTCACGAAAACGGTCCCTCGGGGAGGAACTCCAAAACGGATGCGTGGTATCCTTGGGCAGAACAAAAGTTTAGGGGTCGGAAGATAGGGAAAGGAAGATGGCCACCTCTAAGGGACGGTCCTTGGGACTAGAATACATTGATCAGGTGGGGATGAAGTGGAAGGAAGGCCATGGGACTCAAAACGAGCTGTCGCCTACCCTACTTTCCTCGATTTTCGAAGGGGGGCTGGGGAAGCCTATCTCGAGAAAAAAAAAAAAAAAGATGATTAGGAAAAGAGAGGGAAGTTAGGAACCAGCGTCGGCTCGTGGAGTCCAAGTATTAAACTAAGTCCAAAGGGGGGGAAGGCATACCCCGGAACAAAAAAAGAAATCTTAGTCTCCAAGTGACGCACGGACGGAGAGTGCCAGCGGTGTAGGAAGGACGCAAAGAACAGAAAAACGTGAGGTCTGAACAGGAGAACTGCCAGAAGGTCGGGCAACGGCGGTGGACACTAGAGCCACTGGAAAAAACCTAGGCGAGTCCGCTGCCAAACTGTAACGAGGAACCTATTCCTGGAGCGCAGGGAGGGGCTTGATTCCCCTAGAGCCGTTCAACAACAAGATCCCTGGCGATATCGCGTTTTCACAGTAGGACAAGAGATAAGTAGAAACGAGTCGGGGCGGTCAAGAGTCGGAGACGCGTTTTCACTTAAAGGGCGGGCAGCCGCCTCCACGAAGAAAGGGCAGGAGACACTAACCAAAGAAGGAGGAGAGCAGTTGCACCAGAAGTTTTGCAAAGGGAACATACCGGACAAGGAAAGTCCTGGACCTAAAAAGGACGCTGTGCGGGGTCACCAAAGTCCAAGGGAAAAAAACCGATTGGAACAAACGGTGCCCATAGAAAAGAACCATCCAATGGACGGGAGACACCCGCTGTGATGCAAAACCGGGAAACAAGGTCAAGAGAAAGGAGGTGGCCAAAAAAAGTAGATCGCCCGAATACCCGTCCAAAGGCTACCCTTCCCATTCGAATCGGGGAAAAGAGGGTGAACAGTTGACGAGGAAAGGGGAAACCAAGCGCCCTCGGCTAAAACGGCCTGCCACCAGTACCAAGGAAATGCAAGCGGGGACAAAACTGTCGGAAATAACAAATCTTCCGGATCCGACAAGTCACCTCTCAGAAAGAATAATTAGCAAGAAGCCACGAGATGACGCTAATGCTAAGAAGAGACTGGACCCCACCCGCTGTAACCTCGGACAAGAGAAAGAAGGTCATCTATCGAGGGACACAAGCCACCTTTCCCCAGAAAAGAGACCTAAGAAGAAAAGGGGCAGCGGTCCTCGTAATTGAAGAACTGAAGGAAATATCTTCCAAAAAAGCCTCCTGCCATTTATTGAGCTCAGAGCGTTTGAGGGGACCAGGCTGTGGCAGGTCTAAATCCAAGAGTCAAACATGGGGAAGAAGACATCCCCTGAAATCTAGGAGAGAAAAAGTAAAACTACCGCGAGGTAACGAGTGAGATGACTCAGGTGGGGGGATCTTTTGGGGACCTGTGGGATTTTTGGGGTGGAGGGGGAACCCACAAATGTGGTCATGCAACCAGACAAGCTGGTGAAGACGACTATTGAAACTGGCCGAACTCAAGCAGGGAGGTGACGTGCCCTCCACGGAGAGGGGAATGGAAACTAATCTCCTTGGGGTGTTTTGAGGGGAAGTGGCTGAAGATGTAAGGAAAACGAAGAATTGAATGTTGCCGATATCCCACGGGAAAAACACTATTCACAAGAGGGGGAAGGGGGAATTCAAAGCTGATTGAAATTATGGACCCCAAGATTCCAGGCTCGATGAGTCACGTCGCGGGACAAATGGGGATATCGTACTGGGAAGGATTGACCGGTGAAAAATGAGGCCGACACCGCAGCCAAACAGCCGTGACCGGAGATTACTTAAAAAACCAGATCCTGGTGCGAAACGGCGATCAAGAGGAGGTGGAACTCGTTTGGCATCTGGGGGGGAAAGGGGGATGCAATCCACATAAAGCCGGATTGGGGGAATGGGTTCTTGAGAGCGGGCTAAGGACCGCGGCTTAAAGCTTAGAGGAACAGCGGAGGGCTAAGAGGTATAGGAAAATGGGGAGAACGCAGGTCAGAGCGTACGCTTGGAGGAAAAACCAAAAAAATCACTCACAAAGGAAACAGAAAGTAAGCCCTTCGTCTATGGAT